>Ga0207663_10000690_pt1 | contig 14977 bp, 16 predicted proteins | sample LARL53metaG_FD_184346 | JGI IMG/M metagenome (GOLD analysis project Ga0207663, IMG submission 184346) | Corn, switchgrass and miscanthus rhizosphere microbial communities from Kellogg Biological Station, Michigan, USA - LAR L5-3 metaG... | ecosystem: Host-associated > Plants > Roots >...
TGGCGGCAAGAAGGGGCTCTTCGTCAACCAGGAAAGCCTCTGCTTGGCGGTTCATCGGGCGATCGTGGCCTTTACGGGACAGAACGGCAAGGAGGCTGATTCGAGGCCGAAGGTGGGGACGGGGTGCAAAGGGGCGAAAGGGCGTAAAGGGGCGAAGCGGCATCGGCGCGGGGGGCGTTAAGAGCTTTACGGCTCCCTTTGGGAACCAAGCCCTATCCTTGATGCGTGCGAGGTAAAGGGGGAAAGGCGCGGCCCACACGGCGCCTCCCCCCGGGCCCACACGGCCTTCCCCCCGACCTGGTCGCTCGCAACCAGCGCGAACGACTGATCGCCGCGATGGCCGAGGAGTGTGCGGAGCGCGGCTACGCCGAGACATCGGTGGCCGAGGTCGCGCGCCGCGCCGGGGTCTCGACGGCCAGCTTCTACCGCCAGTTCAAGGACAGGCGGGAGTGCATGTTGGCCAGCTTCGAGGAGCTGTGCGGGCGGCTGATCGAGACGATCGAAGGTAGGTGCGCTGACGAGGCCGATCCGGACCGACGGGCTAGGGCTGGGATTCGCATGGCGGCAGAGCTGCTCGGCGGCGACCTGCCGACGGCGCGTCTGCTGACCGTCGAGATCGTCGCGGCGGGACAGGAGGGAGTACGAGTCCAACAGGCAGCGATCGAGCGCCTCGCCACGCTGCTGCGCAAAGCAAGAGGAGTGGACGGCGCCTCGCCGGCGCCACCGCCCGCAGGCCCGGAGTGGATTGCCGTGGCGGCGATGGTGACGCTGGTGGCTGGGAGGACGATTGAGGTCGACGCCGCGACCGCCGAGGAGCTCGAAGCCGTTTTGGCCGCCTGCAACGTCGCCGACACCTAGGGTCGTCCCCTCGACTCCCCAGGGCGTTGATGGCCGCCGGCTGGCGCTCAGGAAACGCTGCCGCGTGGCACCACCCACCGCACGTCCTGCCCGGTTAGCTTGGCGATCCGCTCGTAGTCCGCGTCGTAGTGCAGGACCGTCAGTCCGGCGCGCTCCGCACAGGCCGCGACCAGCAGATCTGGCAGTGGCACCGCCCGGTGCTGAGAGCGCTCGGCCAGCATCGCCTGAACCTCCAGCGCACGTCCGAGGCAGCCCTCGTCCAGCTCCGCTCGCGGCATGCCGCGCAAGGCCTCGGCGAGGGCGCGGTAGGTCGCCCGGCTCGTGGCGCTGAAGAGCAACTCCAGGTCGACGATGCCGCAGGTGGCGACCTCGCCCGCGAGCAGAAGCGGCTCCAGCGCCTTCCGTACCTCGGGGCGGGTATCGTTCCTGGTCAGCGCGCTCTTGTCGGCGAGGAAGGTCGCCACCGACGCTCAGCGCCAAGCGCCCGACATGGTCTCCGGATCGTCCAGCGCCAGCGCTCCGGGCCTGAACAGCAGCTCCAGCAACGTTTTCCGCTGACGCAGCTTGACCACCTCCGAAAGTGCCGCATCGACCGTGTCGGTCAGCGTCTTGGTGCCGAGAACCTCCTTGGCCGCCTTTACCTTGGCGGGGTCGATCTCGAACGAGGTCTTTCGCTTGGTGGCGGAGTTCACGCAGTGAGTATAGCGATCTGCTCCTTTCGGGATAGCAAAACAGAAGGTAAATCCCTCTATCAGGGGGACTTGAATCTTCGGGATCTTTATACGAACATACGTTCGTATGGAGGTCGCCTGCGTCCTGATTCCCGATTCCGCCCTTGCCGATCCGCTCGCGGCAGCTGAGCTGACCGAGCGGGCGGCGCGGGCGCTGGAGGGGATCGGGGCGGCGGTCGAGTCCGAGCGCGTCGGGGAGGCCTACTTCGCGCTCGACGGCCTGCGCGGCCTCTATGAGGGAGAGGGAGACGGGGTGCTGGCGCCGGCGCGCGCCGCGGTCGGCCCAGAGGCCCGGATCGGAGTGGAGAGGACCCGGTTCGGCGCCTGGCTGGCCGCTCGCGAGCACCGCTCGCCGGCCCCCGTCTCGGCTTTGATTCCGTGGGTCGGGCTGCCCGAGCGGGAGGCCGCCGGGCTGGTCGAGACGCTGCGGCGGCTGGGGGTCGAGACGCTGGACAAGCTCGCGGCGCTCTCGCCGGGGCAGGTCGCCGACCGCTTCGGCCCCACCGGCTTACGGGCGCTGCGCCTCGCCCGGGGGGAGGACTCGCCGCTGCGCCCCCGCCATCCGCACGAGGAGCTCGAGGCGGAGGTCGAGCTGCCCGAGGGGGCGGCGGGCGGCCAGCTCGACCGCGCCCTGGAGCTGCTGGTCGACCGCCTCCTCGCCGCCCCGCAGCGCAAGGGGCGGACCGTGCTCGGCCTGCGCCTCGGCGCCCTGCTCGAGGGCGGCGGCAGCTGGAGTGCCGATCAGGGCCTGAACCGTCCCACCGCCTCGGCGCGGTCCCTGCGCACGGTTCTCGCTCCTCACCTGGAGAAGCTGCCGGGCCCGGTCGCCTCCCTTCGCCTGCGGGCGGTCGGCCTCGGAGCGGCCTTGGGCGATCAGCTCGAGCTCTCGATCCGCGGCAAGGAGGACCGCCGCCGCCGGCTCGGCGAGGCGGTGCGCGAGGTGCGCGCCACCCAGGGCGCCGAGGCCCTGCTCCAGCTCCTTCCCCTCGACTCCGCCTCCCGCCTCCCCGAGCGCCGCGCCGTCCTCACTCCCGCCGCGGGCCGATGAAAGCTCTAGCGCCGAGGGGGGCGTGTAGTGTGACGCAGCTTGTCGAGCGGGGCGAAGACGATTCGCTCAGCGGGACCGAGGTCGGGTTCGAGGATCTCGAGCATGGCGATTCCGTCTGGACGGATCTCGAGCACACCACCTTTGGCTCCGGCGGGTGCGTCGTATGCCACCTCGGTCAGTTCGACGATGTCGAACTCTTTGATTTTGTGCGCTACCGCCATCTGATCTCCATATTAGGGGATTGGAAACGCGGTGATCAATCTCGGTGCAGCAGTTTCCTCCGGGTAGTGCCACGAGATTTTCACCTGAGCTTTTCGACCGTTAAGGGTGAGCTGACTCCAGGTTGCGCAAGCGAATCCAAACGGAGATCGATCTCGAACCTCCTTAATCACTGCGCGTGCGGTGGCTTCGTAAATTGCATCCCAGACAAGCCTCCAATCGTCGAGACCGACGTGGAAGACACGAGCCCATTCCGAGCTGTGCCCCTCGTCTCCAAGGATCCAATCTTCGAACTTGATCCACTCGTACCAGGCGTCCTGAGCACGAGGGAAAGGTTCGCCGATCTCCGGTGGCCAACTCATCTCCCCGACGCTAAGGAGTGGCGACTCACGTGTGTGCGACTTAAGTCAATTCTTCGAGTCGAAAATCACACAGAAAGCACACACCGATGAGCCCGGGGCTGCGCCGACTGTATATGCCTCGCCCGGTGATGGTCGAGGTCGACGCCGACGGCAGGCCACGGGCGGTCGACGGGGTCGCGGTGGAGGCGGTCCGCGAGGAGTGGGCGCTCGAGGACCGCTGGTGGACGCCGCGGCCGTTGCGGCGCCACTACTTCGAGTTGGTGCTGGCGGACGGGCGCGACGTCGTCGTCTTCCGCAGCCTGCTCAGCGGGCGCTGGTACAGGCAACGGGCCTGATGGGCGCGGCGCGGGCATGACCGGGAGCGCCCTATATATAGAGCTGCACGCCCACTCGGCCTTCTCCTTCCTCGACGGAGCCTCGACGCCGATGGAGCTGGCCGCGGCGGCAGCCGAGCTCGGCTACCCGGCGTTCGCGCTGACCGACCACGACGGGGTCTGGGGATCGATGGAGTTCGCGCACGCCTGCAAGGGATTCGGTGTGAAGGCGATCACCGGAGCGGAGCTGACGGTCGACGGTGCTCACCTGACGCTTCTGGTCGAGAACGCTGCTGGTTACCGCAACCTCTGCCGGCTGCTCACCGCCGCCCACTCCCACACCCGCGACGACGCCCAGCGGAGGGCTGGGCAGCCGCGGGTGACGATCGAGCAGGTGGAGGAGTATGCCAAGGGATTGGTGTGCCTCTCGGGGTGCGCGGGGGAGGGCCTCGTCGCGGGAGCCTGGACGCGGGGCGATGTCACCGCGGGAGCGGAATTCGGCCACCGACTGCTCGCCGCCTTCGGCCGCGACCGCTTCCGGATCGAGCTGCAGCGGCCCTGGTGGCGCCGCGACCGCACTCGCAACCGCTGGCTCGTTGGCCTTGGCGAACGGCTGGACGTCCCATGCGTGGCCACCGGCAATGTCCACTCCCACTCCCGCCGCCGCGCCCACCTCCAGGATGCCTTCGTCGCCGTGCGGCTGGGGATGACCCTCGAGGAGTCCGAGCCGCGCCGCCGCGGCAACTCGAGCTCGGCCCTCGTTTCGCCGGGCAAGATGGCCAAGCGCTTCGCCGAGCACCCGGGCGAGGTCGCCGAGGCCGTGCGCCTGGCCGAGCGGCTCGAGTTCGACCTGACCACCGAGCTCGGCTACCGCTACCCGCGCGAAGGCGACCCCGCGGCCGACCGCGAGCTGGCCGAGGTCTGTCGCGCCCTGCTGGCGGAGCGCTACGCGGGCGCGCCGCGGCGACGCGAAGCCGAGGAGCGGCTCGAGGGAGAGCTGGGGACGATCCGCGCTCTCGGCCTCTCCGGCTTCTTCCTCCTGCACCGCGACCTGCTCGAGCTGGCGCGTGAGATCGCCGTCGAGGTGCGCGGGCGGGACTCAGCGCGCTCCGTCCTTCCCCCGGGCCGCGGCCGCGGCTCCAGCGTCAGCTCGATCGTCTGCTACCTGACCGGCCTCTCCCACATCGATCCGGTCGAGGCCGGGCTCTTCTCGGGCCGTTTCCTCAACGAGGAGGTCAGCAAGGAGTTCGAGCGGACGATGCCCGACATCGACCTCGACTTCCCGCGCGACATCCGCGAGAAGCTGATCCCGCGGGTGCACGAGCGCTACGGGGCCGATCGCTCCGCGCTCGTCGCCGCCTTCCCCACCTACCGCCCGCGCGGCGCCGTCCGCGACCTCGGCAAGGCGCTGGGCCTGCCGCCGGCGGAGATCGAGCGGGTGGCGGCGATGGTCGGCTTCCACGAGCGCAGCGGCGACATCGCCAAGGACGTCGTCGCCGCGATCGGCTCCGAGCGCGCCGGCTCGCCGCGCTGGCGGGCGCTGCTGGCGCTCTGCCCCGAGGCGATGGGCCTGCCCCGCCACGTCTCCCAGCACCCGGGCGGGATGGTGATCTCGACCCGGCCGCTTCTCGACGTCTGCCCGGTGGTGCCGGCGGCGATGGAGGGGCGCCAGATCGTCCAGTGGGACAAGGACTCCTGCGCCGACGCCGGCTTTCTCAAGATCGACCTGCTCGGGCTGGGAATGCTCTCCGCGGTCGAGCGCTGCGTCGAGGAAGTGGGGCGGACGCGCGGCGAGTCGCTCGACCTCTCGCGGATCCCGATCGACGACCGGCGCACCTTCGAGTCGATCCAGGCGGCCGAGACCACCGGGGTCTTCCAGATCGAGAGCCGCGCCCAGATGCAGATGCTCCCCCGCACCCGTCCTGCGAACCTCGACGATCTGACCGTCCAGGTGGCGCTGGTCCGCCCGGGCCCAATCCAGGGAGGCGCGGTGCATCCATATATAGAGCGGCAAAGGCGCCTGCGCGAGGATCCCGGCTTCCAGGTCCCTTACGAGCATCCGCTGCTGGAGCCCGTCCTGCGCGACACCCTTGGCACGATCGTCTTCCAGGAGCAGGTGCTCGAGGTGGCGATCCACCTGGCCGGCTTCAGCTCCGCGCAGGCGGAGAGCCTGCGGCGGGCGATGAGCCGTAAGCGCTCCGAGGAGGAGATCGGCAGACACCACGAGCGCTTCGTCGAGGGGGCGATGGGCAACGGCGTGTCGGAGGAGACGGCGGAGCGGGTCTGGCGTCAGATCCAGGGTTTCTCGGGCTTCGGCTTCCCCAAGGCCCACTCGGCCGCCTTCGGCCTGCTCGCCTACCAGTCGGCCTGGCTGCGGATCCACCGCCCGCAGGAGTTCCTCTGCGCGCTGCTCAACGAGCAGCCGATGGGCTTCTACCCGCCCGACGCCCTGGTCCACGAGGCGCAGCGGCGGGAGGTGCGCCTGCTCGGCCCCGACGTCAACCGCAGCCGCGTCCTCTGCCACGTCGAACCCCAAACCCCCCGCCGACGGGACCCAAAGTCGACATATAGGCCGCTTTCGGTCCCGTCGGCGGGGGAGTTGGCGGTGCGGATCGGGCTCGGCTACGTGAAGGGAGTGCGCGAGGAGGAGATGGAGGGCCTGGTGGCCGAGCGCAAGCGGGGCGGCACCTACTGGGGGATCGCCGACATCGCCTCGCGCTCGGGGGCGGGCCGCGACGGCCTCGAACGGCTGGCCTGGGCCGGGGCCCTCGATGCCCTGGTCGAAACCGGCCGCCGTGGGGCGCTCTGGCAGGCGGGCGGTGTCGGGACGGGGACGCGTCACGGCGAGCACGCGCAGATGGCGCTGCCACTGCATCCCCCACAGGTGCCGTTACTCGAGCCGCTGGACGAGTGGGAGCGGATGATCGCGGACTACCGCTCACTCGGGATGACGCTTGACGAGCACCCGATGGGCTTGATGCGCGAGGGCCTCGACCCGGCCATCCTGCGCAGCGCCGACCTCGCGGGGACCGAGAGCGGCAGCATCGTCGAGGTGGCGGGCATGGTCGTCGCCCGCCAGCGCCCCGAGACCGCCAACGGGATCGTCTTCATGCTGCTCGAGGACGAGTGCGGCACCGTCAACCTGATCGTCCCGCCGCTCGTCTACGAGCGCTGCCGCGCCGCCGTCCGCGCCGCCCCCCTCGTCCGCCCCCGCGGCAAGCTCGAGCGCGCCGAAGGCAACACCAACGTCGTCGTCTCCGAGGTCACCGAGCTGGAGCGCCCGGCACCGCCCCCCCGCCGACGGGACCCAAAGTCGACATATAGGCCGCTTTCGGTCCCGTCGGCCAAGAGATCGCCCCTGCGCCGCCACGCCGTCGCCGAGCTACGCGCCGTGACCCCCGCTGCCCACAGCTGGGGGCGGCGCTGAGATTGGTCTCGGCGAATTGGCACTTCCGGCTGGAAGTACACCCACACGTAGGTCTGGAGCCTTCAGGGTTGGGGCATGACCATTGCCGGCGTTGGACCGATTACCGATCTTCTCCAAGCTGCCGCCACTTCTGTTGGTTCCGGAGTTCTTCTCACCGGATTTGCGACCGGCGTCCTTGGAGTTGTTTCAAGATGGCCCAGGGAGACTCTTGACGAACTCGTCCTCAGAACCGGCTATATCGGCGGCGTCGTCGCGGTCCTCGCTCTCGGAATTGACTTGACCTTGCGCTACGGTTGGTTGGCATGAGCGGAATGCGCAATGCCAATATCGGAGTCTTGGTGGGAGCAGTCATTCTCATCGGCGGCGCCATCCTCTTCCGACATTCGGAAGCAGGCCTCCAGCTCATCACCCTGCTGGCCTTCGCCGCCGCCGTTGGCTCGTTTCTCTATCTAGAAACCCGCCGTCTTCGGCGCTCTCGCCGCCGCTAACCGGCCACAGCCTCGACCGGCGCCGCTGAGGCGTCGCACGCGCACGGGTCGGGCATTGGGAAGAAGCGGAGGAAGCGCTTGGCTGCCTGCTTGCCGCCGTCGACCCGGAGGGCGCCCGAGGCGAGAGCCTCGTCGAAGGGAAGCTGGCCGGTGAGGACGGCGGCCAGTGTGGCGGCGTCGGGGATGGCGAGCGCCGCCGCCGGGTCGCTCGCGCTCCCCCGCTCGACCTCGACCTCGCCACCGGCAACGTCGACGCGGAAACGCTCCTCGCCGATCCGCAGCTCGTAGGTGGTGTTGAGGTCGCCGGCGACCTCGGGGTCGAAGAGAGAGCGCAGAGCGAGCACGATCGAGTCGACGCCGATCTCCTCGAAGTCGGGCGGGATTGGCGACCGAGCTCCCCAGGCGCCGAGCTGGGTGACGATCGGCTCCAGCTCCCGACCCCACTCGGTCAGCTCGTAGACGCTCGACCCGGCCGGGGGCGGCAGCTTTCGCCGTCGCACGATCGCGTTTTGCTCGAGCTCGCGCAGCCGCTCGGCGAGGATGTTGGTGCTGGCGTGCGGCAGGCCCACGCGTAGATCGGTGAAGCGCTTGGGCCCGAGCAGCAGCTCGCGGACTACGAGCAGCGCCCAGCGCTCGCCGACCAGGTCGAGCGCGTAGGCGAAGCGGCAGGCCTCTCGATAGGAGCGCTTCTTGGTTGCCATACGCACAAGTTTACAACGATTTAATACGGAATTGCAACTCGGCAGTTGTTTTTCTGAACTAGTTTGCTAGTGTGCGGCGCATGGCGACCTCGACCTCGACGAACCGCTGGCTGGCCCTCTACGTCCTCTGCGCGGGGATGCTGATGATCGTCCTCGACATCACGATCGTGAACGTTGCCCTGCCCTCGATCCAGGAAAGCCTTGGCTTCTCGCAGGCGAATCTCGCCTGGGTCGTCAACGCCTACCTGATCCCGTTCGGCGGGCTGCTCCTGCTCGCCGGCCGGATCGGCGACCTGGTCGGGCAGCGCCGGGTGTTCCTGATCGGCCTCACGCTCTTCATCGCCGCCTCGCTCTTCTGCGCGGCCTCGACGGCGGAGTGGATGCTGATCGCCGGTCGTTTCTTCGCCGGCGTCGGCGGGGCGCTCGCCTCCGCGGTGATCCTGGGGATGATCGTGACGATGTTCCCGGAGCCGCGCGAGCAGGCGAAAGCGATCGGCATCTACGGCTTCGTCGCCTCGGCGGGCGGCTCGATCGGCCTGCTCGCCGGGGGAGCCCTGACCCAGCTGATCAGCTGGCACTGGATCTTCCTGATCAACCTGCCGATCGGCATCGCCACCGCCTACGGCGCGATCCGGCTGGTCGAGTCGCGGCCGGGGATCGGCCTGAAGCAGGGGGCCGACATCCCGGGCGCCGCTCTCATCACCAGTTCCCTGATGCTCGGCGTCTACACGATCCTCGGAGTCAACGAACACGGCTGGGGTTCGACCCAGACGCTGGTTCTCGGCGCCGTCTCGCTGGCCCTGCTCGGCGGCTTCATCGCCCGCCAGGCCCGCATCCCCAACCCGCTGATGCCGCTGCGCCTCTTCCGCTCGCGCAACGTCGCCGGCGCCAACGTGATCCAGGCGCTGATCGTCGCCGGCATGTTCGGCATGTTCTTCCTCGGCGCTCTCTACCTGCAGCGCGTCCTCGGCTACGACGCGCTGCAGGTCGGCTTCGCCTTCCTGCCGACGACGATCGTCATGGGCACCCTCTCGCTCGGCTTCTCGGAAAAACTGATCATGCGCTTCGGGCCGCGGACCACGCTGATCCCCGGCGTGATCATGATCGGCATCGGGCTGCTGCTCTTCGCCCGCACGCCGGTCGACGGCAGCTACGTCGCCGACCTCCTGGCACCGCTGCTTCTAGTCGGCGTCGGCGTCGGCACGGCTTTCCCCTCGTTGATGACGTTGGCGATGTCGGGGGCGACGCCGAGCGAGGCCGGACTGGCCTCCGGCCTCGTCAACACCAGCATGCAGGTTGGCGGCGCGATCGGCCTCGCCCTGCTCGCCACGCTCGCCACCGAACGCACCGAAGGGCAGCTGGCGGACGGCGCCTCCCACCTCGCTGCGCTCAACTCCGGCTACCACGTCGCCTATCTGGTCGGCGCCGCCCTGGTCGCGGTCGCGGTGGTGGTCGCCGTCACCGTGCTGCGCCAGCCCCAGTTGCCGATGGAGGCACCGGAAGGTGCGGTGGAGCACGCCGGCGGCGAGCGGGAGCCGGTCTACTCCGAGGTCTAGAGGGACGGCGCCGACTCGAGGATCCCGAGCAGCTCAGTTACGCGGCAGACGAGCCAGCGAGCGCAGCCTTTACTCAGGGCAGTGCGTACCAAAAATAGGGTAAAGTGCTGCGCACCGGATCGGGGTCTCGATCCGCGGACTCAAACGAAGGCGGGGGAGGAGGAACAGATGAAAGCCTCGATTTCCCCAGCGCGCCGCCGGGCCTCGCTGCTCGCCGCGCTGGCCACCTTGTTGATTGCCTGCGCCGCCTTCGCAGCGAGCGCCAGTGCCGCGAGCTACGTCTCGCTCGGCGACTCCTACGTCGCCGGTCCCTTCATCCCCAACCCCGCGCTGCCGCTCGGCTGCCTCAAGTCCGACCACAACTACCCGCACCTGGCGGCACCGAGCATCGGCCCGCTGCGCGACCCGAGCTGCAGCGGCGCCAAGACCGACGACATGACCAACCCCCAGGAAGTCGAAATCGACGGTCCCAACCCACCCCAGTTCAACTCGCTCGAAGCGGGGACCGAAGTCGTCTCGCTGACGATCGGCGGCAACGACATCGGCTTCTCGGAAATCGCCCAGAGCTGCATCACGCTCAACCCCTTCAGCTCCCCCTGCAAGAGCAAATACGACTCCGGCGGGCACGACCAGATCGCCGAACGGATCGCCGCGACGGCGCCGAAAGTGGCCGCGGTCCTGCAGGGCATCCACGCTCGCTCGCCGGAAGCACGCGTCTACGTCGTCAACTACCCGGCGATCTTCCCGGAGACCGGCAACGGCTGCTGGCCGCAGATGCCGATCAGCTTCTCCGACGCGCCCTACCTGCGTGCGAAGGAGCAGGAACTGGACGCGATGCTCGCCACCCAGGCGGGCGCCAACGGCGCCAAACTTGTCAACTGGTACCAGGCCAGCATCGGCCACGACGCCTGCAAGAGCTCCTCAGTGCGCTGGGTCGAACCGCTGGTGCCAAATAACCCGGCGGCGCCGATCCACCCCAACCTTCGCGGCATGGAAGGCGCCGCCAGCGTGCTGGTCACAGCCGTCAACTCGGGCTGACCCTCCCGAGCGCGGCAGGGATCCGGGTCCTTCCTTCCGCTCGGGTCCCTGCCCTTGGCACACCGCTCGACGCCGCGCGGCTAAAGCGCGGCGTCGAGTGCCGCTGAGATTCGCCCGGGGTCTTCGAGCTGCGGATAGTGGGCCAGGCCCGGGAGCTCGGCGACCGGCGCCGTCGGGCGCAGCTCGCGCAGGGCCGCCAGGACACTCGTTGTGGCGACCGGATCGAGCATCCCCCAGGCGAAGGAGAGGCTTCCTGGCCAGTCGCTGATCGCCCCGTGCCAGCGCTCGGCGTGCTCTTCGCGCTCGTCCATGTAGGAGATCAGGCGGTGGCCGAGGGTGCGGCCGCCGTTGTGACAGACCAGCGACCACTGGTCCGCGGCCTCCTCCTCGCTCAGGGGGTGCGCCTCGGAGAAGACCGAACCGAACTGGTGGCGGAAGAGGCGCTCGCTGGAGAGCCGGGCGACGAGGGGCCCGAGCCGGCTGCGAAGCGCCCTCTGCGCCGGGGTCGGGCTGGCCTTCTCCAGGACCATGCTGCCGTTGAAGAGGAGGACCCCGGCGAGCTCGAGCTCGAGGCGCCCTTCGAGGTCCCGCGCCATCAGCTCGTTGGCCACCGAGGTTCCCATGTCGTGGGCGAGGACGAAGACCGGCCCGCCGCCGCGGCGGCGCACCAGCTCTTCGGTCAGGTCGGCCTGCTCGTGGAGGCTATAGCGATGGCGGGCCGGCTTGCCGGAGAGGCCGAAGCCGAGGAAGTCGAAGGCGAGGACGTTGCGGCCGCGCTGGCGCTCGAGCAGCGCTCGCCAGTCGTAGGAGCTGGAGGGAAAGCCGTGCAGGAGGAGGACCAGCGGCCCGTCTCCCTCCTGCCGGAAGGTGTGGATCGAGTGGCCGCGGAACTCGCTGCGCTCCCCGCGACCCTGCCATTCGCGGACGCGCTCGGTGAGGGGCATCGCCGATCTCGCTTTACTCGGCGAAGCGCTTGACGAAGGCGAGGGACTCCTCGGCAACCTCGCGCCAGCCGTGGTCGATGGTCAGCGAGTGGCCACGGTTCGGCAGCTCACGGTGCTCGGTGACGCCTTCGTTGCGCGCCTGCTTTCCGTAGGCGGCGCGGCTCATCGCCGGCGGCACCGCGTGGTCGACCTCACCGGTGGTGATCAGCAGCGGGCCCCGCTCGGGACTGGCGGTGTCGACCCTGGTCTCAGCGCCGGGGTTGAGGTTGGCCAGAGCCGCCTGGAAGATCGGCTTCCCGGGCGCGGCGACGTGGAACTCCTCGTAGAGCCTCCTCACATCCCAGCTGCTCGCCAGCAGCCAGAGGCCGTGAATGAACACGACCGGACCTTGTCGGTCGCGTTCGCCCGCTCGATCTGCTCCCTCTCGCGTTGCGTGATGCCCGCCATGCCCGCCGCCTTTCCCTGGAGGTTTCGCGGGATTCTCGCGCAGACGGCTCAGCTCTCGACTTCGCGGTAATGATCGCGCCAGATCAGCCGGTGGAGGCGGAGGTGGCGCGGCAGCGTCTTCAGCCCGGGGATGAAGGGAATGCAGACGAAGGCGAGGCTGAGCACGCCCATCAGGGCGAAGACCAGAGCATCGGCGTTGGGCGATTCGAGGAACGGTTCGATCTGGTACCAGAAGGTGTAGAGCCAGAGCCACACCTGCCCGGGGTAGCTGCCCGTCTCGTTCATCATCCCCCACTGGGTGCCGAGCAGATGCTGGCCTTCGGCCCGTTCCTCGAAGTATTCGCCACCGGAGAGGAAGAGCAGCGGCTTGGTGTAGTTGGTCTGGTAGAAGCGATGGTCTCCGGCGAGCAGCACTCCGTCGAGCCCACCGCTCTGCGCGTCGGCGAGCAGCGCGGCCATCATCGGGGCGACCGGGCCGTAGCGGCCGCCGGGGACGACCACCGCCTGCTGGCGCGGGAAGTGGGCGCCTTCCAGCGCCGCTTCGTAGGCACCGATCCAGGCTTCCCGCAGGCGCGGCGCCGCCGCTTCGTAGCTGCCGACGGCGAACTGCAGGCGGGGACTGCCAGGGATCGTGCGCAGCGGTTCGAGCACGAAGTCCTGGGCCGTGTCGATCGGGATGCGGACGCCGGCAGCGCTCTGCAGGTCGAGCGGGCCGATCTTCTGGGTCGCGTCCGGGGTGTGGGTGTAGGGCGGGCCGTATTCGGCGACCTCGCTCGTCCCCGCCAGCTCGGTGACCGCGGTGGCGACGAAGTCGCTTGGGTCGGCCCGCGCCCAGCTCTGGATCGTCACCGGCGGGTCGTCGGGCGATGAGAAGAGGACCGTGAGCGCCACGGTCAACAGCGCAACCACGCCGAGGGCTACGACCAGCTCCTTGATCAAGTCGTAGCGGACGAACGGTCCCGGCCAGGGAGCCCCGGGATCGGGTGCCGCGCTCACTTCTGTCCCTTCGCGGGGTAGGGCGGCACGACGCCATGGCGGCGCACGAGCAGCACGTGCCAGACCACCAGCGCGACCACCGCGACCGGGAGCAGGATCACGTGCCAGGTGTACATCTGGCCGAAGTTGGCGACGTTGAAGAAGGCACCGATGCCGACCGAGTTGAGGCCGTCCTTGCCCTCGCTGGCGATCCACTGCGAGTCGAAGTTCTGCTGTGAGAGGTAGCCGGTGAAGGCGGCGCCGATCGCGATCAGGAAGGTGACGGCACCCGTCACCCAGGTGCGACCGCGACCGCCCCGCCAGGCGCCCATGAAGAACTTGCCCCAGAGGTGGACGACCATCGCGAAGAAGAAGATCTCCACACTCCAGAGGTGAATCCCGTTGAAGAACCGGCCCAGGCTCGATGTGTGCCACCATGCCGGCCCGGCGAGGCCGAGAATCATTCCCGAGAGGACGACAACGACCAGCGCCGCGATCGTCGCGACCCCGAAGACGTAGATCCAGGAGGAGACGTAGGAGGGCTGGCGGTCGGGGAGGAGCTTCTCCGGTGGGAGCGAGCTGACCGCGCGCTCCCGGACCCAGGTCGTCCACATCTGACGCTCCGCGGGCTGAACGCCCCCCCGACCGCCGTCGCTCACCAGCTGCGCTCCCGCTTCGGAAACGGGATCAGGATCGCGGCGACGAAGACGGCGATCATCAGCAGGATCACAATCACGTTCGCCACCGACATCTGGAAGAAGTGCCAGTGGACGTAGTGGGCGGGGTTACTCAGGTCGAACAGCGCGGCGAGGACCGGCGTGTACACACGGCCACGCTATATCCAGCCTCCACCGTGTCAATCGGTAGAAATCCGCATAAACGGATAAGAGAGCTCTCACCGACCGGCGGTCGGCTCCTACAGTGCGAAGACCACGGTGCAGAAGAGGCCCATCGCGATGCAGTAGACGCCGAACGGCGTCAGCCGGTTCGTCTCGAAGAACTTGAGCAGGAACCTGACCGCGATGTAGGTGGTGAGCGCCGCGGCAAGGGCGCCGACGAGGGCCTGGCCCCGCACGCCGTTGCCCGCCGAGCCCAGCAGTTCGGGCAGCTTCAGCACGCCGGCGGCGCCGATGATCGGCGTCGCCAGGAGGAAGGCGTAGCGGGCGGCGTCCTCGTTGGAGAGGCCGGTGAGCAGGCCGCCGCCCATTGTGATCCCCGAGCGCGAGATGCCGGGAATCAGCGCCGCCGCCTGCGCGGTGCCGATCGCCAGCGCCTGGCGGAAGCTCATCTTGGCGATGCGGGGATCGGCGTCGCCGAGGTAATCGCCCTCGCGCGCTGGGCGTTTGCGCAGGCGCTCGAAGAGCAGCAGCAGGATGCCGTTGACGACCAGGAACGCCGCCGCCGATTGGGCCGAGGCGAAGAGGCTGCGCAGCGGGTGCTCGAGCAGGAGGCCGAGCAGCCCCGCCGGGATCGTGCCGACGACGATCACCCAGCCGAGCCGGGCGTCGCTGTCGGTGGCCTTGATCTCGCGATCGCGCAGCGAGCGGCCGAGCCCGCGGAAGATCCGCATCCAGTCCTTGAAGAAGAAGCAGAAGAGGACGATCGCGGTGGCGCAGTGGGTGGCGACGAGGAAGGCGAGGAAGTAGTCGTCGTTCTGGTGGATGTTCCAGCCGAGCAGCTGGGGGATGACGACGCCGTGGCCGAGGCTGGAGATCGGAAAGGGCTCGGCGATCCCCTGGATCAGGCCGAGCACGATCGCCTGCAGGTAGGAGATCGGTTCCATTCAGCGGCAGGTTATGCGGCGCGTTCCCCGGAAGGCCCGCTCTGGAACCAGGCGAAGACGAAGCAGGCCCCCGCGACCACCAGCGC
>Ga0207663_10000691_pt1 | contig 14970 bp, 16 predicted proteins | sample LARL53metaG_FD_184346 | JGI IMG/M metagenome (GOLD analysis project Ga0207663, IMG submission 184346) | Corn, switchgrass and miscanthus rhizosphere microbial communities from Kellogg Biological Station, Michigan, USA - LAR L5-3 metaG... | ecosystem: Host-associated > Plants > Roots >...
GATGCTGGCCGGGGTATGCGCGGCATTCGCCGGCTACTTCGGCCTCGATGTGACCCTGGTCCGGGTGATCTGGGCCATCGTCTCCGTTCTTACCGGAGGCGCGGGCGTGCTGGCCTACCTGGTCGCGTGGATCATCATCCCCGGTGAAGGCCAGAAGAGCCCGACCGCCGAGAACATCACCGGCAAGAACCAGGACGCCTGGTCAGGCTGACCAAACGACGGCCGGCTTCCGAGAAATGCGTGCCAAGCCCGAGAAGTGTGACGAGGTGATGGCCGCGCTCGCCGCGATCATCCCGGGGGCGCGAGCCACAGAGGGCGTCATCAAGTTGGACATCGCCCGCGATCTACTCGACCCTGACTCCTTCATCGCGACCGGGGTCTACCAGGACGGTGCCGCTCTCGAACGACAGGAGTCGGCTCCAGAGGTGCACAGTGCCATGGCGATGTTTGCCGACTCGCTGGCCGCTCCGCCCGATCGACGGATCTACGACGCGTCGCGCGACCCGACCCTCGTATAAATTCGACCTCTGTTGTGTGACCTAAAGTGACGGATCACTCTGCTGCGTGGTGTGTTCGCCGCGGAGCTCAAGTAGGTATGGCTGGCCTCGTTGCTGTCCTATGCCGATTTTGAGGGGCTGGCCAGGTACTGCGGTGCACACGATGATCGGGTAGTCCCCATCCCAGCGGGCACCTGTGTTCCGGTGGCGAGGCCCCACCCCCGCACCGATCTGTTGGTCCGGCCGCTGACCGCCGTGGTCCCGTCGCCGGGAGATCGACCGTTACAAGGCCTACGCTGCCCACCCCGGAAGACGGTGAACCCATACCTGAAGTAAGGCTCGACGCTGCCGACGGAGCCGAACTGGCCGAAATGCTGCAATTCCTCAGCCAGTGGCTGGCCTACGACCCTGGCCGCCTGGCCGCTTCCCTGGAAGAGTTCGTGGGCAACCCCGCCTACGGGATCCAGGACCTGCGCAGCGATCTGGAGCGGTTCGTCTTCCTGCTCGGCGGAAGCGACGGCGATCCCTCTTCGGCCCATGACTGCGATTCCCGGCCCGCCGAGACTACGCCAGGCCTTGCGGGCCTCAACGTCGTTCGTCCTCGCGCTGCGCGCTGTGGGCGCTGCACGTTGACCCCCGCCGCGGCCCCGGCGTTCACTGACACCTATCCCGGGCAGGTTCACAAGCCGCAGAGGGGGACACGGTGACAGCCGGTGGGGTTAGGGGCAGTGAACCGGGCTACCGCCTGGCGGCGGCAGGCCGCGAGAAAGCCGAAGATGAACGGCTCGACCTCCTGGAACAGCTCTTCGATCCCGGCTCCCGCCGCCTCCGTGACCTGGTGCAGCCCGGCTGGCGGTGCCTGGAGGTCGGCGCTGGCCGCGGCTCCATGGCCACCTGGCTGGCCGAGCGGGTAGGCCCCACCGGCCAGGTCGTGGCCACCGACATCGACTGCCGCTACCTGGCGCGGCTTGACCTGCCGAACTTGCAAGTGGTGCAGCACAACATCCTGGACGATCCGCTGGATGCTCTCGGCCCGGGATCATTCGACCTGGTCTGCACCCGGCTCGTGCTGTTCTGGCTGGTGGGCAGGCAAGAGACAGCGATCCACCAGATGGCGGCGTGCCTGTGCCCAGGCGGCTGGCTCATCGACGAAGAAGGCGACTGGGGCGTGCCCGGGCCAATCGATCCGATCCACCCGCTCTACGCCGGCTACCACCACGCCTTCAAAAACGGGGAGTGGTGGGCCTCGCGCGGCTACGACCCCTTCTTCGGCCGCAAGCTGCCCACCCTGTTCGAGCGCTGCGGCCTGCACAATATTGCCAGCCAGGCCACCGCCACCGTGGTCCGCGGGGCAAGCCCCTGGGCGCGCTGGTGGCAGCAGAACCTCGACGTCATCCGCGGCTGGGACCTGGCCAGCGGCACCACCGAAACCCCCGACAACGAACACCAAGCGCTCACCGCGCCCTGCAGCGACCCGTCGGTCTGGTTCATCACCGAACTCCTGCACGCCTGCACCGGCCAGCGACCCAGTTAACAAACAGCGGAGCCGCCTACCCTGGTCTAACAGGGACACACCAGACCCGAACCCTAGAAACCGTCAAGCGTCGGGTGAACCTAGGCACGGCCAGCCGTTGATTACAAGACTTTGGCCTCAGCATTTTTCAGGCGCCGGTGTGCCTGAAGGTCCCCGCAGACGAAGGTGAGCGCCAGTAGGGCTGCACCCCAGGAGTCCCGCTTCCCGATGGAGCGCATGCTCGCAAGGCTGGCAGCGGCGTCGAGCGAATCACTCGCCAACGCTGTTGCGGTCCAGCGACGCCCATCCCTTATGTCGTTCGATCTTGCTGCGGCAACGGTACCCAGGCCCAGGACAAGGTCCCTGATGCCGATTGTCCGCATGAGCAGCATGTCGGCACCGGCCGGCTCGCGTCGGCCTGCCAGCCGCATCGGCGCTCCCGGCGCCACAATGAGCGCGATACCGACTGCGGTCCGGAGCCATCCCATCGTCTCGACGCTGGTGATCGGCACGGTCGCAGCGTAGTTCACCTACGCCCGCCCTGCAGCTTGGTGCGGAACGCCGGGTCATTCCTGCCCTTCGCGAAGTGCCGGGCCGGGGTGTACGGCACTGCATGCACCGGGTAATACAACCGCTCATCGGCCCACACCGTGGTGACGGTGACCACCCGTCGTCGGTCTTGCCGTACCGGCCAAGCCACTGATGGCCCACGTGCGCGGTCCTCGTGGCGTCCTTGCGGTCCCCGCTGTTGTCGATCACCAGCACGCCCCGATCGTGCGGCGCCGTCGCCGGGTCCGCCAGCAGCAGTTCCAGCCTCCGGTCATTGACCCGCTCCGGGTCCCACCGGGACTCGGACAAGAGGAACTGCAGTCGCTGCACCGCCGGGTGCTGCGCCCCGGCCACCGGCTCGGCCCCGGCCAGCGCCCTGGTCAGCCTCACCGCGGGCCTCGGCGCCCTGGCCGCCACCCTGCTGCTCTGCGCGGCCCTGGCCGCCCCTCGCAGCCACGCGAGCCCACCCCCTCCCCCCGTCGGCGTCACGTGAGCACCGGCCTACCCACTACCATTCCCGGATCCGAGGGGAGACGCGGTCCCGATGACCACCTCCCCCACTAGCGCCAGCGCGCCGGCCAAGCCGCTGTCGCCGGCGCTGGACGCGACCTTCAAATCGGCCTGGTGGTCAAGGGCCTGGCTGGGATCCTGGAGGTCGCCGACGGGATCCTGCTGCTATTCCTCAGCCCCCACGCCATCCAGCACCTGGCCCGTATGTTGACCGCGCACGAACTCAGCGAAGATCCGCATGACCTGATCGCCCGCTACCTGCTGCACACCACCGCCCACCTCAACACCGGCATCACCATCGTCGGCGCCATCTACCTGCTCAGCCACGGCATCGCCAAGATCGTCCTGGTGGCGCTGGTGCTGCGCGACAAGCTGTGGGCCTACCCTTGGCTGATCCTGTTGCTGCTGGCCTTCGTCGCTTACCAGCTCCACCGGATCACCACCGTCCACTTCTCGGTCGGCCTGACTCTGCTGACCATCTTTGACGCCTTCCTGGTGTGGCTCAGCTGGCGCGAATACTGCTCCAAACGGGACCGGCGGTACCAAGTCATGGCCCCCGCAGCTGCCCGGTCGTCGCAAGATCAGCCCAGCGCGGGCGGCGGCGGCCTGGAGCGTGCCGCCGAGGTAGCAGGCGGCGCGGATGCCGGCGGTGCCGGCGAGCAGCCCGCCCAGCAGCAGGCTGGCCAGGCGCATGGACTGCCAGATCAGGCTGGATCCGCTGAACACCCGGCCGCGCATGCCGTCCGAGACATACGAGTGGATGATGGTGGCGAGCAGCCCGTAACCGCCGCCGGAGGTGTGCAGCCTGCGGGCGGACCGGGCAACCAGCAGGGCGCTGGTCGCCCCGGCGGTGATCACCTCCGGGCTGGCCGTGATCATCCCCGGCGGCCGGCCGGTTAACTGCCTGCGCGATGGGGTGATCAGGGATGGCTGATGCGGCCGCCTCTCTACCGCCGGTACCGGCGGTCCCGGTCGCGGAGACGCCGCCGACTGGGTTGAGTAGCGGCCAGGTTGCCGAGCGGGTCTCGCGTGGGCTGACGAACGCGGGCGGTGAGCATACCAGCCGTTCGGTCGCGCACATCCTGCGCGCGAACATCTTGACCAGGTTCAACCTGCTCCTGAGTGTGCTGCTGGCGGTGATCCTGGCCGTGGGCCAGCCGCAGGACGCGTTGTTCGGCGTCGTGCTGGTCACCAACGCGCTGATCGGTATCGGGCAGGAGCTGCGCGCCAAGCGGACGCTCGACCGGCTCGCCGTGCTGAGCGCGCCGAGGGTGCGGGTGATCCGCGATGGCGCGTCGCGGGAGGTCGCCGTGGACGAGGTGGTCGCCGATGATCTGGTCGACGTGCGCGCCGGTGACCAGCTGGCCGCGGACGGGGTGGTGCGGGCCAGCGCGAGCTTGCAGGCTGATGAGTCGCTGCTGACCGGTGAGTCCGAGCCGGTGGACAAGCGGGCGGGTGATCGCCTGCTGTCGGGCAGTTTCGTGGTCGCCGGGGCGGGCGATTATCAGGCGACCGGGGTGGGCGCCGAGGCGTACGCGGCGAAGTTGGCGGCGCAGGCGCGGCGCTTCACGGTGGTGCGCTCGGAGCTGGTCGCGGGTATCAACCAGATCCTGCGCTACGTGACGTGGGCGATCCCGCCGGTGGCGGCGCTGCTGGTCATCAGCCAGCTCCACACCCTCCAGAGCGTGCGCGAGGGCGCCACCTCGACCGTCGCCGCGCTGGTCGGCATGGTGCCGCAGGGCCTGGTGCTGTTGACCAGCGTCGCCTTTGGCGTGGCCGCGGTCACGCTCGCCCGGCGCCAGGTCCTGGTGCAGCAGCTTCCCGCGGTCGAGGGCCTGGCCCGGGTGGACGTGGTGTGCTTCGACAAGACCGGCACCCTCACCGACGGGACGATCGCCTTCGACGACTTGATCCGGCTCGATGACCAGGCGCCGGCCGAGGCGGCGCTTGGCGCGCTCGCCGAGGACGAGGCCCGCAACGCGACGCTGGCCGCCATCGGGCACGCCTTCCCCCCGCCGCAGGGATGGGTGCGCCAGGACGCCGTGCCGTTCTCATCGGCGCGCAAATGGAGCGCCGCCACTTTCGCCGGGCACGGCACCTGGGTGCTGGGCGCGCCGGAAATAGTCCTGGCCGGCAGCCAAGACGGGCTGCTGCCGCGCGCCGCCGACCTGGCCGCCAGCGGGCAGCGGGTCCTCGCGCTCGCGCGCACCACCGGCCCCCTGGACGGACAGGCGCTCCCGCCGGGCCTGCGCGCGGTGGCGTTCATCGTGCTCGCGGAGCGGCTCAGATCCGACACCCCCCAGACCATCGCCTACTTCACCGCCCAAGGCGTGACGCTCAAGGTGATCTCCGGCGACAGCCCGCGCACCGTCAGCGCCGTCGCGGCGCGCGCGGGGCTGCCCCACGCCGGCGACGCCATCGACGCGCGGGACCTGCCCGAAGACCCCGGCCCGCTCGGCGCCCAGCTCGAGCAACACCACGTCTTCGGCCGGGTGACACCGCACCAGAAAGAATCCATGGTCCAGGCGCTGCAGGCGCGCGGGCACACGGTGGCCATGACCGGCGACGGGGTCAACGACGTGCTCGCGCTCAAACTCGCCGACATCGGCGTCGCCATGGGCTCAGGCGCGCCCGCGACCAAAGCGGTCGCCGAACTGGTGCTGCTCGACAACAGATTCGCCACCCTGCCCGGCGTCGTGGCCGAAGGCAGGCGGGTCACGGCCAACATCGAACGCGTCGCCAACCTGTTCATCACCAAAACGGTGTGGGCGACGCTGCTGGCTGTCGCCGCGGGCGCGGCGCTGCTGCCCTACCCGTTCCTGCCGCGCCACCTCACCATCATCGACACCCTGGCCATCGGCGTTCCCTCCTTCTTCCTCGCGCTCGCGCCGAACCGCCGCCGCTACCTGCCTGGGTTCGTCGGCCGGGTGCTGCGGTTCGCCGTTCCTGCCGGACTCATCATCGCCGCAGCAACATTCTCGGCCTACGCCCTCGCGCGGGCACGCGGTCTTCCCCTGACCGAACAGCGCACCGCCGCGACCCTGGTCGCGCTCATCCTCAGCCTGACGGTGCTCGCCCTGCTGGCGATCCCGCTGACCTGGCGCAGGATCGCCCTGCTCGTCGCCGCGCTTGCCGCCTTCGTGCTGCTGTTCCCCGTGCCCGCCGTCCGCCACTTCTACGCGCTCGCGCTGCCGCACGGCGCGATCGGCGCCACGCTGCTCATCGCGGCCCTGGGAGCCGCCGCGCTCGCGGGCTTCTGGGCCCTGTCCCGCCACCACGGCCGCGCACCGGCCGAAGCAGCCCCCGAATGAATTGAACCGGCAGGCGTCACAGTGGCCGAGGCTGGCGCAGCTGACCTGACGCAGACGATCCAGCTGGGCCGTGCTGGTGCTTATGCGCTGCTGCCACAAGCCGCCAAAGCCGCGGGACCGAGGACGTCACCGACGACGGCACGGCCGTTCACTGGGGGCTCACGGCGGTCGCTCGATCTGACACGCCGCGACCGCTCCGCTCAGCCCGGCCCAACGACTTCCCGATCGCACTCCCAGGGCCCGCGGCCGACGCTGGGGCACGGAGTGGTCATCCTCGACGCGGCCGGCTCGGTCACCGCGGTGAACGACGCCGCCGAACGCTGGCTGGCGCAGATCCCCGACAGCGACTGGCCCAGCTCCTGCCAGCTGCCGCTGCCCCTGCTCGCCGCAGCCGCCGCGGCCGGCACCGCCGGGGCCGGCCAGAGCCACCGAACGCCCACCGTCCGGATGCGGACAATTCGCGGCGACTGGCTGTCAGTCCACGCCTCGCGGCTGCACGGCTCCGACGGCCAGTCCACTGTTCTGGTGCTCGAAGAGCCTGGCCCCGGCGACGTCGCATCCTTGATCCTGGACAGTCACGGCGTAACGGCGCCCAGGCCAAGGTGGTGGCCCTGGTCCTGCGCGGATACTCCACCAAGCAAATCGTCAGCCAGCTGGCCATCAGCCAGTACACCGTCCAGGAGCACCTCAGGGCCGTATTCGACAAGCTCGGCGTCCGCAGCCGCCAGGAAGGGCCGCCTCCCTGCTCCGGCCCGGACACTAAGACTGAGATCTATGCGACATCGGACCGCGGCGCGGCCGTGAAATTTGAGCGCGGACCGGCTGACGGCCGCCCTCGGCTACTTCATGACGACCGCCTAACTGGAGTGGACCGGTGCCCGGTCCACGACGAAACCAGGGGCACCCAGCTAGCGAGTAGAGCGCTCCACGCGGGTACTCCCAAGGAGCACCCTTTGAAGCCTCTCCGCCACAAGGCCTGATTTCCTGGCAGCAACGGCCGGTGGCGCCGTGGCTGAGCACGGCGCAGGCCAAGAACGACGTGCTGGGCCCACCAGACACCGATCACCCTTCTGATTCGCGTACTGAACAGTCGTATCGGCTCTCTGACTTAGGCAGGCACAGATCAGACCTGATCTGTGCGGCCAATCGCGTCCAGCACCGAACCACTGCCTCCGTCCTTAGCGGCGGCTACTTGCGCGTCCGCTACCGGCATGCAGCCACGCTCTGTGAACGGGCCGGGCAGGCGTGCTCAGGGTCATCGGCCACGGCGGGTGCCTGTGGCGGATGGATGTGGCCGCTGGCTGGCTCTGCGGGCTGGCACTTGACGTGGCTTGGCCGCCGCAGATCTCCAGGTGTGGCCGGCCTGCGCTGCGTCTGGAACTCATCCGCCGCCGACACCGCGTGCGGGCTGGCCCAGATTTCGGGCCTGGCTGGGGTACTGTCGGCCCGTTCTGCCCTCCTCTGCGCGAACGGCGGGCCGCCGGGCTCGTGGTGCATCGCCGGCGCCAACCGTTACGCTGTCCCCGCGGGCTGGGTGATTTCGTGCGTGGTCCTGGTAGCCGCCGTTCAGGGGTGCGCCAACGGTAGGGGGCTTGCCTCATGAGCGTTCCCGAGCCCGAATCCGCCCAGGCCGCGGAGCGCGCGGCGGCCGCGCCCGAGAACGCGGATCGGTGGAGCGATGAGCGGGTGCCCTGGCACGGCAAGCCACGGGCAGCCGACATCGTCTGCTGGCTGGGCATCGTGGTCAGCGGCTTGTTCTTCTGGGTGCTGCTGCCGGTGCGGGTGTCGCTGGTCGGCACCCATCCGGTCGTGGCTGAACTGCTCAATGGCAGCATCGAATCGATTATCTCGGCCGCCGCGTTCGCCCGGGCCGGGGACGGGACGCTGGCCGTGGTGTTGCTCGCCGCGATTCCGGGGCTGATGAAGTTCGACGCCTTGTACTGGTGGGCGGGGCGGCTGTGGGGCGAGCGGTTCATCATGGCCCTGCCCGGCAGCCGGCGCGTGGCCAAGCACATGGCGCGCGCGCAGCGAGCCGGCCGCAGGTTCACCTGGCCGGCTGTGGTGGTCAGCTGCTTCCTGCCCATCCCCCGGGCGGTCATTTGTGTCGTCGCTGGCTGGGCCGGGATGAGACTGCTCACGTTCCTCATCTTGGACCTGATCGGCGCTGTGCTGTGGGCCGGCCTGCTCGCCGGGCTGGGGTACACGCTAGGTCACCACGCGGTCGTCGCGGCCAAGACCATCTCCCACTACAGCTGGTGGTTCACGATCGGAATCGTGGCGCTGAGCGTGCTCTTTGCTGTGCGCTCCCGCCGGCGGCTGATGGCGGCCGCGGCGGCCCCGGCCAGCCAGAACCGCAGCTGACCTCGGTGAGGCAAACCTGCCTGTGGCCGGCCGCCTCCTAGGGCCCGTGGGGGCAGGCAGCAACGGTGCCGCCTGCCAGCCACGCGGCCAGGGTTGGGGCCGGCGGCGAGCGCGGGCCTGCCAGCGCGCCGCCCGGTCCAGATCGCGGCCAGGGTGGTACCGGCCGGCCCTGGCCAGTGCCCGACGCTGAGGCGGCAGATCCGGTCGCGGCCTCATGGTTCGAGCAGGCCAGCGGCCACGAACGCCCGATGATAGATCTCCCGGATGATCTGCTGCTTGCGGGCGTTGTACTGCATGACGTGCTCCCCGGCCGCGTTGGCGTCGGACGCGGCCCAGCGCTTGGCGGCGGCGTAGCGGTCGCGCTCGCCGGGGTTGCCCCCTAGCCAGTCGCGGAAGATCCGGTGCTTCACCAGCTCAGGGCTGTCGACCCGAAGACATGCAGGTTGCAGCGAGGCTCGTCCGCCCCCAGCAGACGGTGACCGTACCACCACGGCTCGCGGATCACCAGCCGGAACCCGCTCGCCTCCAGCGCCGGCACGTAGTCCCGCTCACGAGCGGGGTCCGCCACGGTCAGGTCGATGTCGATGACGGGCTTGGCCGCCAGTCCCGGGACCGAGGTGGAACCCACGTGCTCCAGCTGCAGCACCCGCCAGCCCAGAGCCTGCCGGATCCGGCCGGCGAGGCGGTCGTACTGCCGCGGCCAACCGGGGTCGGGATGGCTCACCTCGATGCCGGTGCCCGGCCCGGCGCCGGCCACCACCCAGGGATTGGCCCCCAGAGGCGGCGGGGAGTCGTCGAACGACACGATCTCGGCACGGCTCGGCATCAGCGCAGTCTACGGCCAGCTCATCTGCAGCTCCGGGCACCGGCAACCGCCCTCGCGCCGCGATCGTCCCCAGCCCGCGCCGTCGGCGCCAGGTGTGCCCATTGCCAGCGAGAATCGCCTTGTCGTAGCTGACACATTGAGCACAACGATCAAGCTCAGCTTCCTGGAGGGGCCTGCTCGCTTGGCGCCAACGGACGACAGCCAGCGGGGCAGGTGCTGTCACCTATATATAGGGTCGGCCGTCGTGACGTGCCTTGAGACCCGCTGGCCCCCGGGCTTCTGGTTTAGCGGATCGCCTTCCTCTCGTTACAGCCAGCCGAGGGCCGGACGGTCGGCCACCGAATGTGAGCGCGGCGGGGATCTCTCAGCGCTCGCAGGCACGCCTAACGCCGATTACGCGCTCATCATGCGGTGGCCCGGGCTCCGGTTGCCGGCGTTCCGATCGCCCGGTTCTGGTCTGGCGGTCGCTTGCACCGGGCCCGGTTCCTGCTTGGCTCAACCTTACGGACAGCGCGGCAGGCGAACGTCTTCAGCAAATAGCCGTATTCGCTCCACGTGCCGCAGATCAGTTGGCGGACGACTCGCGCATCTACTGACGGAGGACACGGTCTGGCACACGGGGTCTGGCACGCGGTCTGGCATACGGGGGATCGGGGGGATCGGGTCCAGGCATCTCGTCTTCCTGCTCGGTGGGGACGAAGAACCTCTCTTCGGCCCGCAGTGGCAATCACCGCCACGCCCGCCAAATCCCGCCGAAGCCGAATCCGGCCCAACGGGCCTGCAATGATGACCGGCGTGAGCGCCATCACGGTCAGGCCCAGCACCCGCTTCGCGGCCAGGATCCTGATACTGACGGCCATCGCCGCGGGCATCTTCGCGCTCTGGTACCGCCACACCTACAACGTGTGGCCAGGACAGAGCGCCTCGGCCCGGGTGCACTGGTGCGGGCGCGACTACGAATCCTTCAGCGGCGCTCCACAGACCCAGCGGCAGATCTCCTCACGGGAACACTTTGTGATCCGCCCCGTCGGCCAGTACCCGCTGCTGGCGCTGTCCCGCCAGCAGCTGTTCGCCGCGGTAGTCATCGGCGCACAGCGAGCAACTGTCAGCCCGCCGCCACTATGCGCAATGGTGATTTACCTGCGCACCGGCCCAGACCAATACCGGGCCTACAGCCTCGAGGGCGGCCCGTGACGGCTCCCTCACGATCCAAGATCCAGAAATGTCTAGGGTATGTCAAAGATCATCCGAGGCCGATCCGTCAAGGATCAAGTGGAGCCAGGCACTTGCCCCGCTCCCGGACGGGCGAGCCGGTGGTGTTGCGTACAGAGCTCCGGCCGCGCTTGCCCGGGGTTCTTATGGGAGCGTGTTGGTCCACCGGCCGGTGATCGTGGCGTTGGGAATCTGCTGCCAGAACTCTGCGCCCTGGTTGTCGACGAAGAAGTTCGTCGCGCGGATCTGCCCGCTCGCCGGGTCGATGATGAGGGTGGCCTGGTGGCCTCCCAGCAGGGTGAACCGCACGCCCTGCCCGCCGCCGACCTGGCCCAGGCTGGTAACTCCCGGGAGCGCGGCCAGGGCGCGGAAGGCGGCAGCCCGGATCTGCGGCGGGGCTGACAGCTCGGAGAGCAGCGAGATCAGCGAGTCGAAGATGTCTTCTCGTTCCTGGGCCTTGCTGGGTACCGGCCCGCCGGTCTTGCCGGCGTGCCTGGTCGCGTTGGTGACGATCCATTTGGTCAGCGCGGCGGGGTCGGCCGGCAGGTGCTGGAGCTGGCGGAACTTCAGCTCGCGGCCGCCCAGGAAGAACGGCCCCAGCACGTCGGGGGAGCGCGGCAGCTCGATGGGCGCGCCCCCCTTCTGGTCCCGGATCCAGGTCTGGCCATCGCGTTTGGTCCAGCTTTCTGCCAGGTACAACTTGTTGCCGTTGCCGGTGGCCGCGCGGACCCGGACATACCAGTAGATGCCCGACCCTGCCGGGGTCCGGTGGGCGCTGGCGGCGGCGGTCAGCAGCATCTGCTGAACGGATTGTTTCGCCGTGGCTGGACCGTGGCCCGTGGCGGTGCTGCGCGCGGGCGCCTGGCCTGGTGCGGGGGGTACCCGAGGTGACCATCACCGCTGCCGTCACGGCGACGGCCACCGCCGCGGCGGTCAGGCCGATCCCGGCCACCCGCCAGCCGACCCGGCGGGTGCGGGACTGGTTGCGGATCAGCTGCTCCAGCTCGCCCCGGCCTTTGCGCACGGTGTCGCTGGACGGCCCCGGCGTGGCCAGCACGTCTTTGAGCATGTCCAGTTCATCCATCGAGTGCCTCCTGGCCGACCGCCGCGTGCAGCCGCTTGCGGGCACGGCTGAGCCGGGAGCCGACCGTCCCGGCGGAGATGCCAAGTGCCTGCGCCACTTCTTCGTGGCTGAGCTGGCCCAATGCCACTAGCAGAACCACATCACGCTCGCCTTGAGACAGGCCGGCGAGCGCGGCCAACAGCTGCGGCAGCAGGCGCCGCGCGGCTACCTTGGCGACCACCCGGTCCTCGTGGCTGCCAACACTGGGCATGTCCCGCGCCCGTGCCAATGCGCGGTAGTGACGAGCCTCTGCCCGCTGGTGCCGGCCGACCAGATTGGTGGCGATCCCGAACAGCCAGGGGCGCAGACCACCACGGGCGGGGTCGAACCGGTCACGCTGCCCGAGCGCCACAGCAAAGTCTCGGCTGCGATGTCCTCGGCCGGCCCGGTGCCCAGCCGGGCCGCCACATACAGGTAGACAGCGCGGAAATAGCGGTCGTAGACCTCCGTGAACACCTCTGGATCACACCGCACCCGAGCGGCGGCCAGTGCATCGTCGCTCAACCGGCCGCCCCCGTCGGCGGTCACCGCGGGATGCATCCCATGCCGGCCTCCTGGTGAGTGAACAAGTACTACCCATACTTCGCCGAAGGCACCGGGCGCTTTCCCACATCGCCGCCACCGTATCCACCAGGAGGAACTCCAGGAGTGGCGCCCAGGCCGGACCACCCAACCCCGGCATGCGCCCACAGGTGAGGCCATTTGCATCAGGCGCGGGCCGACATCGGCACGACCGAGCCTGCAGCAGCCGTGTCAGCCCAGCACGGCACGCATTACCCGGTTCTGGGCGCCGCTGCCAGCCAGCGCCAGGCGGGGTGTCGGCGACCATATCGGCGGATACTTGCGCGTCAGGTGACGGGCATGGTGGTTGCGGTGTGACGATTACGGCCGGGGACGCCTGGGGCGGGCTGCCCGCGAGTCGGCCTTGGCTTGGTTAGGACGACGCTCACCGGCATCGGCCGCGGACCTCACCAGCCGCGCGGGCCGTCTCCAGTGCCACAGCCATAGCGCCCTGCGCGGCGATGTCGTTCCGCGCCGGAACCGGCGGGCACCCGCAGCCACCAGCGCGATCACCAGCACAACGACGATTACCGGGCCGAAGGTGGGATGCGCCATAGGGCAAGCGCGGCCCGCCAGATCAGGTGCCAGATGAACACGTGGACGAGGAACGGCCCACGCCGCCACCGCCCATAGCGACGCTGGCGCCCGGCGGCGCCTGGAGGCGGACCTTCACGCTCCCACGAGGCCACCTGACCCGGTGTGCCCGGTTCCCGGGCAACGCCCCGTCCCGGCGCTCACGCAGTTCCGGTGACCATGTCCGGTTTCGCTCTGCGGTCAGTTCCGCCCGCAGTCCCGGTGGACATCGCCCCGCCCGGCCAGCCTTCGCGCGAACAGCAGACCGGCCGGGATGACCCACCACCAGTCCCACCCCGGGCGGCCATCGCCCACGCCGAGCACCAAGGCGGCAATGGCCAGCGCGGCAAGCGCGGCAGCAACCAGCGCCAGCAACGGGTACCCCACCCCCCCCGGCCGGACCACCGGCGCCGGCCCAGCCGGGTGGATGGCCGGAAGATCGGCCGTCAGCTCATCGAGCTCATCCAGCGTGCGGGCCGTCAGCGCACGCCCGGTCCGTTCATCGAGTTCCTCACGGGTCAGCCGGCCCGTCTGGAAATGCTCACTCAGCGCCGCTACCACCGCATCGCGGTCGGCATCGGAGGCCCTCATCTGCGGGAGCCGGTACCGCTCTTGCGCCGCGTTCATCGCTACCTGCCTGTCTTCCGCCCGGCGCAGTGGCGCCAAAGCAGTGCAGTCCGTCTGCCTGACACCAAATCTCCCGCCAGCCGGCCCCAGGCGCGACCACCTGATGTCATGAGCCAGGGATGACATCTGTCATGAACCGGCCCCCCGCTGAACGCTGCCATGCAGCCGCCAGTCCGCCGGGGTACCGATCACCCAGGCCTGCGTCCCAAACACAGGCACCCACCACCGCGGATCAGTCGCGGAGCGCGGCTGGGTATCTGTGGTCTGGACGCGCGGTGACTGCTGTCCGGCTGATGGGCGCGAGATAGCGTTGTTTACCCAGGCTGGGCCAGGAGCCAGGGAGGGTGATGGTGGCGCCGACGGCAGCGTATGACGAGATCGCAGACTGGTATGAGCGGGAGTTCCTGCCCACCACCGCTGCCGCGGGCGCTGATCCGCTCGGCATCGGCGCCGCCCTGGATGTCCTGCTGGGCCGGGGCCACGGTATCTGCCTGGAGATCGGCTGCGGCACCGGGATCCACGCGAGCCGGCTGCGTGGCCTGGGCTGGACCCCTTGCGGCATTGACCTTTCCGCCGCCATGCTGCGCTACGCGAGCGGCCGCCTGCCGGCGGTGCGGGCCGACGCGGTGCGACTGCCAGTCCGCGACGGCTGCCTTCCGGCCGCGATCACCGTGATGGCGCACACCGACATGCCCGCTTACCCGGCGGTGCTGGCCGAAGCCGCCCGGGTCCTGGTCCCGGGCGGCAGGTTCGTGCATATCGGCGTGCACCCCTGCTTCTGCGGCGGATTCGCTGACCGCAGCGACCCCGCCGCCGTGGTGATCCGCCCGGGCTACCTCGACGGGCACTGGACCAAGGCGTCCTGGACCACCCGGGGTGTCCGGGACAAGGTCGGAGCCGCCCACCTGCCCCTGCCCAGCCTGATGCACGCCTTCCTGGACGCCGGCCTGGCACCCGAACAACTCGCCGAAGGCGGCCAGCCCACCCCCGTCATGCTGGCCATCCGGGCCCGCAAACAACCGTAAGGTGCAGATAGGCCGGCTCTGTTCGCCCATGCCAGATCGCCTAGTTCGGTGCCTCCCGAGCTGTTGGCGGCGCGCACGCACCACGAATACCGAACGAACACCTCTTTGTTTCGATGTCAAGGGAGGCTGCGCGGAGCGGGGTGTGGGGGCTGGCGCAACGTGCTGGTCACCGGGGGGGCCGCTTTCCCGCCAGTGGCGATTATCGGCTCCCGGGTGGCCGCCTCAGGGACGCCCTGCGGGCGCCGCTGCGCGGCCGGGCTGCGCCCGGTTCTTGACCCGGCC
>Ga0207663_10000692_pt1 | contig 14961 bp, 17 predicted proteins | sample LARL53metaG_FD_184346 | JGI IMG/M metagenome (GOLD analysis project Ga0207663, IMG submission 184346) | Corn, switchgrass and miscanthus rhizosphere microbial communities from Kellogg Biological Station, Michigan, USA - LAR L5-3 metaG... | ecosystem: Host-associated > Plants > Roots >...
GGTGACGGAGGGTCAGGATAAGCCGCTCAAGTACCCGCATATGTTCGCCGCGGCCGGCCTCGTCCTGATCAACAAGATCGATCTCGTTCCCTACGTAAGTTTTAATCTTGAAGCGTGTTTGGGGTTTGCCCGATCCGTCAACCCCGGCGTCGAGATCCTGCCCGTCTCCGCGACAACCGGAGACGGACTAGACGCATGGTACGACTGGATCCGCACCAAGATCGCAATTCTGGCAAACTCCGCCTGATGTCCCTACGACCCGTTGACAAGACATTGCCTCGGGAGTAAACCCAGGACTGGCGCCTAAGAAAACGGCGCAAGCACATTCCTGCGATAGGGGTCGCCAGCCCCGGCCCCAGAAAGCTGTGACGCATGCCGAGCGAAGCAGCAGTCAAAGCGGAAGAGGCGTTGATCCACGTCCTTTGGATCAATGCGGGATTGAGTTGTGACGGAGATTCGGTGGCGTTGACTGCCGCCACCCAACCCAGCATCGAGGAGATCGCGCTTGGCGCACTTCCCGGGCTGCCAAAGATCGCCGTCCACTGGCCCCTTATCGATTTCGAGTGCGGCCCCAACGGGGGCGCTGACGATTTCTTGGAGTGGTTCTTCAAGGGCGAACGCGGCGAACTAGACCCGTTCGTCCTCGTCGTCGAGGGGTCCATTCCGAACGAGCAGCTCAAGGACGAAGGCTATTGGTGCGGGTTCGGCAACAACCCGGAGACCAACCAGCCGATGACGACCAGTGAATGGCTGGACCGGCTGGCGCCGAAGGCCACCGCGGTGGTCGCGATGGGAACCTGCGCCACATACGGCGGCATCCATGCCATGGCCGGCAACCCGACCGGCGCGATGGGTGTGCCCGACTATCTGGGATGGGACTGGAAGAGCAAGGCCGGCATCCCGATCGTCTGCGTGCCCGGGTGCCCCGCCCATCCAGACAACATGGCCGAGACGCTGACGTATCTGCTCTACATGGCAACCAACCAGGCGCCGATGATTCCGCTGGACGACGCGCTGCGGCCCAAGTGGCTGTTCGGCGCCACCGTGCATGAGGGTTGCGACCGGGCGGGCTACTACGAACAGGGCGACTTCGCTACCGAATACGGTTCTCCGAAATGCATTGTGAAGCTGGGCTGTTGGGGTCCGGTCGTCAAGTGCAACGTCCCGAAGCGGGGCTGGATCAACGGCATCGGTGGCTGCCCGAACGTCGGTGGCATCTGCATCGGATGCACGATGCCCGGCTTCCCGGACAAATTCATGCCTTTCATGGACGAACCCCCGGGCGGCAAGGTTTCCACGACGGCATCCGGACTGTACGGCTCGGTCATCCGCAACCTTCGCCAAGTCACAGGTCGCACGGTGGACAAAGAACCAAAGTGGCGGCATCCCGGCAAGAAGCTCGAGACCGGAGCGACCCGCACCTGGTAGGTGCGGGTCCTCTCCGGGTTTGCTGCACGCGCGTTTTCCATCGCCGAAAAGTCTTGCGGCGCTGCTCACTAGACGAAAGAGAACAGTTCGATGACAACGATCATCCCCGAGCCGTCACATGTGAAGCGGGATCCCGGCCAGCTGGTGGAGATGGCATGGGATCCCATCACTCGCATCGTCGGTAGCCTCGGCATCTACACGAAGATCGACTTCGAGAACAAGGAAGTCGTCGAGTGCCACAGCACCTCGTCGATCTTCCGCGGGTATTCGATCTTCATGAAGGGCAAGGACCCTCGCGACGCCCACTTCATCACCAGCCGCATCTGCGGCATCTGCGGTGACAACCACTGCACGTGTTCCTGCTACTGCCAGAACATGGCCTATGGCGTGAAGCCGCCGCATCTCGGTGAGTGGCTCATCAACCTCGGTGAGGCCGCGGAATACATGTTCGACCACAACATCTTCCAAGAGAATCTGGTCGGCGTGGACTACTGCGAGAAGATGGTGTCCGAGACCAATCCCAGCGTGCTGGCCAAGGCGGAGAACACCCAGGCGCCACACGCCGATATGCACGGCCACAAGACGATCGCCGACATCATGCGGGCGCTCAACCCCTTCACCGGCGAGTTCTACCGCGAGGCCTTACAGGTAAGCCGGTGGACACGAGAGATGTTCTGCCTCATGGAGGGCAGGCATGTACACCCGTCGACGCTTTACCCGGGCGGCATCGGCACCACCGCGACGGTTCAGCTGATGACGGACTACATGACCCGGCTGATGCGCTACGTCGAGTTCATGAAGAAGGTCGTGCCGATGCACGACGATCTCTTCGACTTCTTCTATGAAGCACTGCCCGGCTACGACCAGGTCGGTCTGCGCCGCACCCTGCTGGGCTGCTGGGGCTCCTTCCAGGATCCCGAGGTCTGCAACTTCGCCTACAAGGACATGGAGCGTTGGGGCGACGCCATGTTCGTCACACCCGGTGTGGTGATCGACGGCAAGCTGCACACCCATTCACTGGTGGACATCAACCTCGGCATCCGAATCCTGCTGGGCCACAGTTACTACGACGACTGGACCGACCAGGAGATGTTCGTCAAGACCGATCCGCTCGGCAATCCGGTCGATCGACGGCATCCGTGGAACCAGCACACCAACCCGCGCCCGCAGAAGCGCGACTTCGAGGGCAAGTACAGCTGGGTGATGGCGCCGCGGTGGTTCGACGGCACGGACCACTTGGCGCTGGACACCGGCGGCGGTCCGCTGGCCCGACTGTGGGCGACCGCGCTCGCGGGCCTGGTCGACATCGGCTACGTGAAGGCCACGGGCAGCAGCGTGCAGATCAACCTGCCGAAGACCGCGCTCAAGGGGCCGGTGTCGTTCGAATGGAAGGTTCCGCAGTACGGCAGCAACACCATTGAGCGCAACCGCGCCCGGACCTACTTCCAGGCCTATGCCGCGGCATGCGCGCTTCACTTCGCCGAGAAGGCGCTGGTGGAGATTCGCGCAGGCCGCACAAAGACTTGGGAGAAGTTCGAGGTGCCCGACGAGGGCATCGGCTGCGGCTTCACCGAAGCGGTACGCGGTGTGCTGTCGCATCACATGGTGATCCGCGACGGCAAGATCGCCAACTACCACCCGTATCCGCCGACACCGTGGAACGCCAACCCGCGGGACAGCTACGGCACACCGGGGCCGTACGAGGACGCGGTACAGGGCCAGCCGATCTTCGAGGAGAACGACAGAGAGCATTTCAAGGGCATCGACATCATGCGCACGGTGCGCAGTTTCGACCCGTGTCTGCCCTGCGGGGTGCACATGTACCTGGGCAAGGGGAAGACGCTGGATCTACTGCACTCCCCCACCCAATCAGTAACCGGGGAATAGGGTATGGCCCCGCCGACACTGCCAGGCCCGGACGAAACCCAGGACGACGCGCAGTGGCGCACGGCGGGCGAGCGCATACAAACCCTGCTCGACGCGTCGTCATCCGGCGGTGCCGTCGCGCGGGAGCGTGCTGAGCAACTCGTCCGTGAGGTGACCGACCTCTACGGAGCGGTGCTGATGCGGATGATGGACGTGGCGTTGGCCGCCGACCTGGGCCTCGCGGACCGGTTCGCGGCCGACGACCTCGTCGCCAGCCTGTTACTGGTGCACGGGCTGCATCCGTTCGACGTCGAGCGGCGGGTGTCCGACGCGCTCGACAGCGTGCGGCCGTACCTCGGGTCGCACGGCGGGGACGTGTCGCTGCTCGGGGTGGACACCGGTGTGGTCCGCCTCCAGTTCCAGGGCAGCTGCAAGAGCTGTCCATCGTCGTCCGTCACATTGGAGCTGGCCGTCGAGGACGCGGTCCGTGCCGCCGCACCGGAGATCTCCTCGATCGAAGTCGTTGCGGCGGAGAAGGACACGAGCTCCGGGGTGATACCGGCCGAGTCACTGCTCGCGCACGTGCACGCCAACGGGCACAGGACCGCCTGGCAGCCGGTTCCGGAGCTCGCCCAACTGGCCGACGGCGAGGTCGGCGGCTTCCGCGTTGCGGGTGTCACAGCGCTGGTGTGACGTGGGGGCGGAGGAATCTATGCGTACCGCGACCGATGCCCCAGCTGCCTCGGCACGTTGGCCGGCGCGCAACTGCACGGCGCGGTTCTGCGGTGTCCCGGCTGCGGCGGAGGGTTCGACGCCGTCCACGCCGGTGCCGGAGTCGGTGGAGACAGCCATCTGGAGCCGCTGCCGATGCTGGTACGCGACGGTGTGTTGTCGATGGCCATTCCCGAGGAGGTGGCGTGATGGACGGCAACGGAAACGTCATCGACGTCCTCGCCCGCATCCGCGCCAGCCGCGGAGCGCCGCAGCCCGCGGGTGAACGCTGCGAGATGTGTTCGGAAGCGATCGCAGACGAGCACCAGCATGTGGTGAATCTCGAAGGCCGACAACTGATGTGTGTGTGCCGCGGTTGCTATCTGCTGTTCACCGACACTGAGGCCGAGCTGCGCTTCCGCGCCATCCCCGACCGCTACCTCGCGTTCCCGGATTTCGCGCTGGACCGACGCGCATGGGAGGCGCTGCAGATCCCTGTCGGGCTCGCCTTCTTCTTCCACAACTCGACGCTCGACCGCACGGTGGCGTTCTACCCCGGGCCTGCGGGCGCCACGGAATCCGAGCTGGATCTGCAGGCGTGGAACGACATCCGCACCGCTGACGGACGTGTGGACGCCATCGCCGCGGACACCGAGGCCCTGCTCGTGCGGATACCCGACGATGATGCAGCTTCTCCGCAGGCTTATTTGGTCCCCATCGATGCCTGCTACGAGTTCGTCGGCCGGTTGCGGATGATGTGGCGAGGCTTCGACGGCGGCCAAGATGTCCGCAACTACATCGACGAGTTCTTCGAAATGCTGGACGACCGCAGCCGGGTGGTGGATCGCGCGTGAGTGACATCACCTTCGCCGTCCTCGACGTCGCACCGGAGCCATACGCGGTGACGCCGATCCTGATGGCGCGGGTGGGCATCGCCTCGGTCGGCGAGGAACCCGTGCACGCAATCGCACTGCGTTGTCAGGTTCGCATCGAGCCTGCGCGGCGCCAGTACACGGACGACGAGGCCGCCGAGCTCATCGACTTGTTCGGGCCACGGGAGCGCTGGACCGCGACTCAACACTCATTCCTGTGGCAGCATGCGACCGCGATGGTGCCGGGATTCACCGGCACCACCCAGGTTCACCTGCCCCTCGAGTGCACGTATGACTTCGAGGTGGCGGTCGCGAAGTACCTGCACGCACTGCGCGACGGCACCATCCCCCTCCAGTTTCTGTTCAGCGGAACGGTTTTCAGTCGTGGGGCTAGCGGCTTCACCGTCCAACAGGTGCCGTGGGACCGCGAGGAGCGCTTCGACATGCCGGTGTCCGTCTGGCGTGATCTGATCCAACAACACTTCCCGAACACCGGCTGGGTGCGGCTGGACCGCGACACCATCGACGCGCTGGCCGTGTACCGCTCCTCACGCGGCCTACTTGGGTTCGACGAAGCGATCACCTCGCTGCTGGCGGAGAACACTGCGACGCGGGAGATCTCATGACCACCGGGTGGGACCATGCACGCGCCGTCGCCGACGCTGTGCTGTACGAGGGCTACCTGCTCTACCCGTACCGCGCCAACTCGCGAAAGAACCAGTCGCGCTGGCAGTTCGGAGTGCTGGGGCCGCAGGGCGCAGCGGACACCGGCATCGGTGAGGATGACACACTGTCCGCGCAGGTGCTGGTGCGGTCGAATGCCGTCCCTTCACTCTCGGGCGTGGCGCGGTTCCTGCAGTTGCAGCACCGAACGGCCGAGCGCGACGTCGGCGGCGGCCGCTTCGAGCAGGTCGACGAACTTTCAACGGAGTCGACCAGGTGGCTCAGCTGGGATGAGGCGGTCGAACGCGAGATCACGATAGACCGGTTCGCCGTCACGCGTCTGCCTCGCACGCTTGATATCTCGGTGCCCGGTGGCAGTGACACTGAGATGCTCGATGGCGGGCGACTGGTGCGCACGCGTCGTGCGTTGCACGGTCAACTCGACATCTTCGCGGATCGGGACGGCGACCTCATGCGACTCTCGTTCGAGGTGCGCAACACCGCTCCACCTGCCGCCGACAAAGACGAGGCGATCGCTACCTCGCTGATCGGCACGCATCTGCTCATCGAAGTCTCCGACGGAGAGTTCGTATCGCTGCTGGAACCGCCGGATCCCGCCGCCGCGGCGGTGGCGCGCTGCAGGCAGCACCGCTGCTTCCCCGTCCTTGCGGGGCCTCCCGGCGATCTGAACCTGGTACTGGTGTCGCCGATCATCCTGTACGACCATCCCGAGATCGCCGAACAGAGCAAGGGCGCGCTGTACGACTCCACCGAGATCGACGAGATCCTCACGCTGCGGATCATGACGATGACCGACGAGGAAAAGGCACAGGCACGCGCCACCGATCCGCTGGCGGCCCAGATCATCGACCGCTGCGACTCCATGTCGCCAGAGGCCATGCTGGATCTGCACGGCGTACTCCGCAATCCGCACGCGTCCGCCAAGGACGCAGGCCTGATTCCGGAGGTCCCCGCAGACGTGGACTGGTGGGATCCCCTGGCGGACAACGCGGTACGCCCTGAACTCGACGCGATCCTCGTCAACGGCACCCGGGTGACCCGGGGTAGCCGTGTCCGGCTGCGGCCGTCGCGCAGGGCCGATGCGCAGGACCTCTTCTACGCCGACAAGATCGCGCGCGTCACCTCGGTGCACGAGGACGTCGATGGCGACCAGCACGTCGGCGTCGTGCTCGAGGATGATCCGGCGGCCGACCTGCACGACTGGTACGGCCGCTACCTGTACTTCGCGCCTGATGAAGTTGAACCACTCACCGAAAGGAGTTCGAAATGGAAGTAGTGGGATGGACGGCCGTGGCCGTCATAGCGGTCGTCGTTGCCGCAGGAGTAGTCGTTGGTCTCGTCAACCTTCCGGACGCGCGCCGGTACATGAAGATGCGCCGGATGTAACGGTGAGCGAGGTGGGATCACGTCTCGAATTCTGGTAGCTGGGATCGGCAACATCTTCCTCGGCGACGACGGTTTCGGTCCCGAGGTGATGCGTCATGTCCCGCATCGACTCGCCGGTCCGCGAGTCGAGTTGGTGGACTACGGCATCAGGGGCATGCACCTGGCCTATGACCTGCTCGACGGGTGTGAAGCACTCGTCCTCGTCGACACCATCCCCAGCCGCGGAGCACCCGGCACCATTCACGTCTTCGAGGCCGACCATGAAAGTCTCACCGCCACAGCAGGTCTCGACGCACACGCAATGGATCCCGGTGCGGTGTTCGCGAGCCTGAAGGCGCTCGGCGGCACGCCGCCGTACACCGTGGTGATCGGCTGCGAGGCCGCGAACGTCGACGAGGGCATCGGCCTGTCCGACGAGGTGGCCGCCGCGGTCCCAGAAGCGGTGCAGGCGCTCGAGGACGTCATATCGCGGCTGCTCGAACCCGTCAAGGAGAGCTGACCATGTGTCTGGGTATCCCGGGACAAGTCATCGGCATGCTGGAGGGCTACGGCGACCAGCTCGCACTCGTCGACGTCGCGGGTGAGCACCGGAAGGTGAACGTGGGGATGCTTCCCGAGGAGACCTTCGCACCCGGCGACTGGGTCATCATCCACATGGGTTTCGTCGTCGAGAAGACCGACAAAGCCGGCGCCGACGCGGCCATGGAAGGCCTCGAACTGATGGGCAGAGGCCGCGACATCGAGACGTCGCCATGACGACCCGGCGCCGGTTGCGTGCCTGCGTATATGGGGTGGTCCAGGGCGTGGGCTTCCGCCCGTTCGTCTACACCACCGCTGCCGCCCTCGGATTGTCTGGGTCGGTACGCAATGACACCTCCGGCGCCGTCGTCGAGGTCGAGGGTGATCCTGCCGCAGTCGACCGCTTCCTCGCGCGGATGCGTGACCGCCCGCCGCCGTTGGCGGTCATCGAATCGATTGAGACACAGGATATCCCACCGGTCGGTGGCACCGGCTTCGCCATCGCCGACACATCCCGGTCCGACGGCGGCCGCACGCTCGCCTCCCCCGACGTCGCCATGTGCGCAGACTGCGCGGCCGAACAACGCGACCCATCCAACAGGCGCTACCGCCACGCGTTCGTCAACTGCACCAACTGCGGCCCGCGCTTCACGATCATCGCCGGCCTACCCTACGACCGCGCGTCCACCACGATGGCGTCGTTCACAATGTGCGCCGAGTGCGCGCGCGAATATGCCGACCCCGCCGATCGGCGCTTTCACGCCCAACCGGTGTGCTGCCCGAACTGCGGGCCGACGCTGCACTACCGCGACGGCGACGGTGGCCTCACTGACGGCGAGACCGCGCTCACCCGTGCCCGGCGGCTGCTTCGCGACGGCGGCATCCTCGCAGTGAAGGGGATCGGCGGATACCACTTGGCCTGTGACGCCGACAACGAAGAGGCGGTCGCCGAGTTGCGACGGCGAAAGCGACGCGGCGACAAGCCGTTTGCCGTCATGGTGCCCGACCTGCCAACGGCGTGCGCGATCGCCGACGTCGACGACCCATCTGGTCGGCTGCTATCCGGCCCGCAGCGACCGATCGTGTTGGTGCCCCGCCGTCGCGATGCGCGGATCGCCGAGGCAGTGGCGCCGCACAACCCCGACCTCGGTGTGATGCTGGCGTACACACCTCTGCACGTACTGCTGCTCGGGCTGTCCGGCGATACCGCAGGACCGACCGTGCTGGTGATGACATCCGGCAATCTCGGCGGCGAGCCGATCTGCTTCACCGACGACGATGCGCTCGAACGGCTTTCGCACCTGGCCGACGGCTGGCTGATGCACGATCGGGCGATTCTGGTGCCGTGCGACGATTCCGTCGTCCGAATCGTGGCTGTCGGCAGTGCCGACAGGATCGACAATGTTGAGTTGCCGATCCGGCGATCGCGGGGTTATGCCCCGCTGCCCATCGCGTTGCCGGTGTCTGTACCACCCGCCATGGCGGTCGGGGCGGACCTGAAGAACACGATGGCGGTCGCGGACGGCAAATACGCCTGGCTGAGCCAGCACATCGGCGACATGGACGACCTCGCGACGCTGTCCGCCTTCGACGCCGCACAGCGGCACCTGCAGGAACTGACCGCCGTCGATCCTGAAGTGCTTGTGGCCGACGCGCATCCGCTGTACCGGTCTACGGCCTGGGCACGTCGCAACGCAGGCGGCCGCCCGGTTCGCACCGTGCAGCACCACCACGCACACATCGCGGCGGTGATGGCGGAACACGGACTGGACGGATCGCAGCAGGTGCTCGGCTTCGCCTTCGACGGGACCGGCTACGGGTCCGACTCCGCCGTCTGGGGTGGCGAGTTGCTGCTCGCCAACTACAAGGGGTACCAACGACTCGCACAACTCGCCTACGTGCCACTTGCGGGCGGCGACATCACTGTGCTGCGCCCCTACCGGATGGCGCTGGCCCATCTATGGGCGGCGGGAATCGACTGGGAGACGGATCTGCCGCCGGTCGCTGCCTGCCCTCCCGACGAGCAACGCGTGTTGCGTCATCAACTCGAGTCAGGCCTCGGCTGCGTGCCGACCTCCAGCATGGGCAGGCTGTTCGACGCGGTGTCGGCCCTGATCGGCGTTCGGCAGGTGGTGGCCTACGAGGCGCAGGCCGCCATCGAGCTGGAGGGCCTGGCGCGCGGGGTGGACTGTGGCGCAGCGTCTTACGTCTTCGGCATCGCCGGTGACGGGCTGCCAACGATCATCGACCCTCGGCCGCTGCTCAACGCGGTCATCGACGATATCCGGGGCGATGTGCCCGCCGGCGTGATCGGCGCGCGGTTCCACCATGCGGTAGCCGACCTCATTGTTGGCCTCGCGATCGCCAAGGGCGAGGGAACCCGCACGATAGCCCTGTCCGGCGGAGTCTTCCAGAACGCCCTGCTGCTACGACTCGCAATGGCTGCACTACGGGACAACGGTTTTGAGGTGCTCACGCACCGGCACGTGCCGCCGAACGACGGCGGCATCGCGCTCGGTCAGCTCCTCGTCGGGAATTCGGCATAGGAAGGAGAACTCCGATGTGCTTGGCAGTACCGGGGAGAATCATCAGCATCGAGGACCGCGACGGCACGCTGATGTCTGTGGTGGACTTCGGCGGCATCAAGAAAGACGTTTGTCTTCAGTACATTCCTGACGCCGAGGTCGGTCAGTACGTCGTGGTCCATGTGGGCTTCGCAATCCAACGGCTCGACGAGGAATCGGCGAAACGTAGTCTGGCCGAGTTCGAGCACCTCGGGGTGCTCAAGGAGGAGTTCGCCGACGGGTTCGAGCTCGCCGCAAAGCAGGCAGGCGTTGCAAACCCCAACGGCTCGATGCAATCCAACGGAAGTTCTGAGGTGAAGTCATGAAGTATCTCGACGAATTCAGCGACCCCGAGCTGGCCCGCAAGCTCATCGACGAGATCAAGGCCACGACCAGCCAGCGCTGGTCGATCATGGAGGTGTGTGGCGGCCAGACACACTCGATCATCCGGCATGGCATCGACCAGCTGCTGCCAGACACCATCGAAATGATCCACGGACCCGGATGTCCCGTCTGCGTGACTCCGCTGGAGATCATCGACAAGGCGCTGGAGATCGCATCTCGTCCCGACGTGATCTTCTGTTCGTTCGGCGACATGCTGCGCGTACCCGGCAGCGAGAAGGACCTGTTCCAGGTCAAGAGCGAGGGCGGCGATGTGCGCGTGGTTTATTCACCGCTGGACGCCCTGACGGTCGCGCGCGAGAACCCCGACAAGCAGGTGGTGTTCTTCGGAATCGGCTTCGAGACCACCGCACCAGCCAACGCGATGACCGTCTACCAGGCCAAACGCCTTGGCATCAAGAACTTCTCGCTGTTGGTGTCACACGTCCTGGTACCGCCCGCGATCTCGGCGATCATGGAGTCGCCGACGTGCCGGGTGCAAGCGTTCCTGGCTGCCGGGCACGTATGCACTGTGATGGGCACCGACGAGTATCCCCCGCTGTGCGACAAGTACGGGATACCGATCGTCGTCACCGGCTTCGAACCACTCGACATTCTCGAGGGGATCCGGCGGACGGTGCTGCAACTCGAGTCGGGACGCCACGAATTGGAGAACGCTTATCCACGCGCGGTTCGGGATTCGGGCAACCCCGCAGCCAAGGCCATGCTCCTCGATGTCTTCGAGGTCACCGACCGAGCATGGCGCGGCATCGGCATGATTCCCAGCAGCGGCTGGCGCCTCTCGCATGCTTATCGCGAGTACGACGCCGAGCACAGGTTCGCGGTCACCGACATCCACACCGAGGAATCCGCGGTCTGCCGCTCCGGTGAGGTGTTGCAAGGGCTGATCAAACCGCACGAATGCGAGGCATTCGGAACACTGTGCACTCCGCGTAATCCGCTTGGGGCGACGATGGTTTCGTCCGAAGGGGCGTGTGCGGCCTATTACCTGTACCGCCGGCTAGAGGTTTCGCATGCCTGATGAACCCACCACCATCGATATGGAGGCGTGGGTCTGCCCGGCGCCACTGCGTGACTCGCCCAACATCGTGATGGGTCACGGCGGTGGCGGTGCCATGTCTGGCGAGCTGATCGAGCACCTGTTCCTGCCTGCATTCGGGCCTGCGGCCGACGCAGGCATGGGCGACTCGGCCGTCGTCGACATCGGTGGTACCCGGGTTGCGTTCTCGACGGACTCTTTCGTCGTCAAACCGATGGTGTTTCCCGGCGGCACAATCGGGGACCTCGCGGTCAACGGCACTGTCAATGATCTCGCGATGGCGGGCGCTCAGCCTGCCGTGCTGTCGACGGCGTTCATCCTCGAAGAAGGCACTCCCCTCGGCGAATTGGCACGTGTCGCGCAGGCGCTCGGCACCGCGGCGCTGGCGGCGGGCGTGAAGCTCGTCACCGGCGATACCAAGGTTGTCGATTCGGGTCACGGCGACGGGGTCTACATAAACACCGCCGGCATCGGCCTGGTCGACGAACGCGCCGACATTCGTCCCCAGCGTGCCTGCGACGGTGACGTCGTGATCGTGAGTGGCGACATCGGCGTGCACGGGGTGGCGGTGATGAGTTGCCGGGAGGGGCTCGAATTCGCCACTACGGTCGCGAGTGACACCGCTCCCCTGCACGGCCTGGTCGCGGCGATGATCGAGACCGGCGCCGACATTCACGCGCTGCGCGACCCGACTCGAGGTGGCATGGCAGCCACACTCAACGAGATCGCGAAGGCCGCGCACGTCGGCGTCTCCCTGGATGAACGGGCGCTGCCGATCCCGGCCGAGGTCCGCGATGCCTGCGGGTTACTCGGCCTCGATCCGCTGTACGTGGCCAACGAGGGCAAGCTCGTCGCGTTCGTGCCTGCCGCGGACGCCGATCGGGTGCTCGCAGCGATGCAGGCACACCCACTGGGCGCCCGCGCCGCGGTGATCGGCGGTTGCGTCGCCGAACATCCGGGGATGGTCGTGGCGAAGACAGCGCTCGGCGGTACCAGGGTGGTCGACCTGCCGATCGGCGAACAGCTACCGCGGATCTGCTGAATGACCGGCCACACCCTGTTCGCCAGCTTCGCGTACCCACCAAACGAACTGGGCTATTGCGGACCCGCGGATGCCGGGCACACCGAACTCGGCTCACATGCACGGGAGTTCGACGGCGCGTGGCCGTACCTGCAGGCCATCGCCGATGCGGCGGGAGAGGCGGATCCGCTTGACGAGGACGTCGTGCGCAATTATTGGGTCGGTGGTCCGCTATTGGACAAAGTAGACTCGGTCGAGTTACTCAGCCGGCTTCGCAAGTCGTTCACAGGTCAGGTCACCGGATTACTCGACGGCCTCGGCGACTCCGCGCATCCGTTGGCGCACCACAGCTTTCACGTCTTCGTCGTGTATCCGTGGGTTCAATTTCTCGACCGTGATCCGACCACTCCCGTCAAGGTGATGCAGGATTGCCGGATCCGTTGGGGCACAGTTGAATCAGTGGACACCGAACACGCGACGATCGTCTCGCAGCGGCTCATGTTCGACGGCGGTGTGCTGACGCTTGGCGATCCGCTCGCCGAGACGGTCCGCTGGAGCAAGGACGGCACATCGTTGGCCCCGCCGCCCGCGGTGGGTGAGACGGTCGCCGCACACTGGGACTGGATCTGCGGACCACTGGCCGACGCCGACTGTGCCGCATTGGCCGCGGCGACGCAGGCCACACTCGACCTGGTGAACACGACGCGATTTGTGGAGTCGCAACCGCGCTGAGCGCCGTTCAGACTCCACAAATCACCATTGGTCACGCGGGACGTCGAAGTCCGCGCACAACGCGCGCCAGACGTCGCGCGGATCGATGCCGTCCTCGATGGCCTGAGCAGCGGTTCGACCGCCGAACGCCGTCAGCACGTGGTCAACGAGCATGGACGCGCCGCGCACCGGCCCGAACTGGCCCTCGACGAGTTCTTGGAATTCCGTCAACCGCACGCGAGCCAACCTACGCCGATGAGGCGAGTGCTTCATGGCACACCCGTACCGGATCGTCGACCTCCGCGATGCCGGCGCCTGCCCGTCGAGCCGCCTGTTGGTACCGCGGCTCCGACAACACCTCGCCGACGGCGGTCGCCAGCGCCTCCGTGGTCAGCGGCCGGACGAGTTGTGCACTGCCTTGACGCACAAGGCGATTCGCGATCTCCCACTGATCGCCGCCCCCGGGCACGACCACCATCGGAACGCCGGCCAGCAGTGCCTTGGACACCAGGCCGTGCCCGCCGCCGCAGATCACCAGATCGGCGTGCCGCAGCAGCTCGTCCTGACGGCCGAGGCCGACCACGGCCCACGGCGGGACCACCACATCTGATCCACCCAGCCGAGACACCACCACACGTGCCCCGTCGGGCAGCGTCTCGCCCGGTCGCAGCGCTTCCAGCGCCACCTCGGTCAGGCCCAGTGCACCGGTCGTCGCGGTCGATGGCGCGACGACAACCACCGGGCCTGAGCCGGGCGGTATCTCGAGCACCGCTTCGGTCGGTTCAAAGTGCAGGGGGCCCACCACCACGGCCTCTTCCGGCCAGTCGGGCCGCGGCACCTCCAGGGCGGGCAGGGTGGCGACGAGACGCCGCAGCGGTCCGGGATCGACCGCAGGTAAACCGATTTCGACTCTGACCGCCGACCGCTGACGAAGACCCTGGCGCCATGACCGCGCGGTCAGCGCCCGCATCACGGAATCACGCAGGCGGCCGCGGACCCCGACGCCGGGGGCTAACCCGCTGCCCAGTGGCGGCAGGCCCTTCGACGGCCGGTACAGCGGCGACGGGTTCAGCTCGATCCACGGCAGGCCGACCAGCTCTGCGGCCAGCCCTCCGCAGGCGGTGATCACGTCGGACACCACCACGTCCGGCGCCAAGTCGCGCACCCGCGGAACGTTCTGCACCGCCATCCGTGCGGCTCGCTGGTGAATCTTCGCGCCGGCGTCGGTGTCATCGTCAGCCGCGGTGGGGTCGAGTCCTTCGAGCTCGACGGCATCCACCCCTACCCCACGCGCCGCGTTCAGCCATTCGGTGCCCGTGAGCAGGGTCGGGGTATCCCCGGCGGCCAGGAACCGGCGGCACAGCGCAAGGGCCGGAAAGGCGTGCCCGGGATCCGGTCCGGCAACCACAGCGACACGCACGCGCCTACCCTGCCACAGTGACGACTACGCTGGCAGCCATGACCGACCAGGCTTCCCGAGTGACGTCGGACATTGACAACGCCCGCACCGTCGAGACCTTTCTCTACGCCCTTCAGGACGAAGACTTCGACACGGTCGACTCCACGTTCGCGGACACCATCGTGTGGCAGAACGTCGGGTGGCTCACACTGCATGGCCGTGCGCGGATCGTGAAGATCCTTCGCAGAGGACAAGGCCGGGTCGGGTTCGAGGTGAAGATCCACCGCATGGCCGCGGACGGCGACACCGTGCTGACCGAGCGCACCGACGCGATTGTGATCGGCCCGCTGCGCTTGGTT
>Ga0207663_10000696_pt1 | contig 14913 bp, 15 predicted proteins | sample LARL53metaG_FD_184346 | JGI IMG/M metagenome (GOLD analysis project Ga0207663, IMG submission 184346) | Corn, switchgrass and miscanthus rhizosphere microbial communities from Kellogg Biological Station, Michigan, USA - LAR L5-3 metaG... | ecosystem: Host-associated > Plants > Roots >...
AAGGAGATCGGACCGGGCCTGACACGAGCTGTCTGCCGGCAGCTCGGGATTCCCACACCACCGAACGTGCGCTGAACAGCGGAGGACCGCCGCCCCGTCTCACCGGGGTCGGTACACGCCATTCCAGGAGCTGACGATCGAATATGACGAAGATGACAAAGGGCTCCGCGAGACAGCTATCCGAGCGCCTTAGGGGCAAGCGTGTCGTCGTCTGCGTCGGCGCGGGCGGCGCGGGTAAGACGACGGTGTCCGCCGCGCTGGCGCTCGGGCTGGCACTGCGCGGCGGCAAGGTCGCGGTCGTAACGATCGACCCGGCCAACCGCCTGGCCACCGCGCTGGGGCTGGACGAGCTCTCGGGCGAGCCGCGCCGGATCGACCCGCAGCTGCTGCGCGGGCGGGGCGCCCGGGCGAAGGGCGAGCTGTGGGCGATGATGCTCGACGCGAAGCGCACATTCGATGAGATCGTCACGCGGCTGGAGCCCGACGAGGAGAAACTCGCGGCGATCCTGAGCAACCCCGTCTACCGCGAGCTGTCCACGGCCGTGGCCGGCTCGCACGAGCTGAGCGCGATCGCCAAGCTGTACGAGCTGCACTCCGAGCACGAGTTCGACACGATCGTGCTCGACACGCCGCCATCGCGCAACGCGCTGGACTTCCTGAACGCGCCCACCCGTCTACTCGGATTTCTGGAAGGGCGCGCACTGCAGGTGTTCCTCGCGCCGAGCGGGTTGACCGCGCGGCTGTTCGGGCGCGGGACGGGAATCGTGTTCGGGATATTCGCGCGCGTCACAGGCATCGACATGCTCGGCGAGCTGTCGCGGTTCTTCGGCTCGCTCACAGGCGTGATCGACGGCTTCGGCGAGCAGACACGAGACGTAGCCGAGCTGCTGCGCGCGCCGGGGACGGCATTCCTGATCGTCACCTCGCCCGAGCCCGAGCCCGCGCGCGAGGCATCCTTTCTCGCGGACCGTCTGCGCGAGGCCGGAATGGCTCGGGGCGGGCTGATCGTCAACCGCGTCCACCGCGAGGGCCTGCACGGCCAGACGCGCGAGCAGGTGGCCACGCTGCTCGAGCCCGAGCTGGGCAAGCGGCTGGCCGCGCGCGTCGCCGCGAACCTGGCCGACTTCGACGTGCTCGCACGCCGCGATGCCGCCACCGTGAAGCGGCTGTCAGGTGAGCTGGACGACCACGCGCCGGTGCTCGTGCCTCATCTAGACGAGGACATCCAAGATCTCGCGGGACTCGCCCGCATCGCCGGCTATCTCCTCGACTGACTCCTCGGCCGGCGCCGTCAGCAGCTCGTCGGCGAGCGTTGCCAGGTCATGGGTCAGATGGCCGCAGATGACGTCCCGCAGCAGCGCTCGCAAGTGGTCGGCGACGTCTCGCGCAAGCGCCTGGTCGCTCGCCCGCCTGGCGATCGCGCCTCCGATCACGGCGCGCTCCAGCGCCAGCGCCCGGGTCATCCGCTCGGTCAGCTCAGCGCGATCCTCAGGGGTCGCGCACAGCGCGGCGACCCGCCCCGCCAGTCGCCCGCTCGCGGGCCCCTCCGGCTCCAGCAGCGCGCGCAGCGCGAGCAGGTGATCGGTCAGCGCCTCATACGCGTTCTCGCGCTCGCAGCCCAGCTCGAACCGCCGCAGCGCCCACGCCAGCTCGTTGCGGTGGGGAGCGCGCCGCGAGACGAGGTTGCAGAACGCGCGCAGCTCGTCCTCCTGCTCGGCCGTCACGACCAGCATCCCGTGCGGCCGCCCGCCCGTTCCCAGCGCGATCGTGCTCCACGCGTCTTCCCCGCCGGCGCGCGCCCACGCGAGCGGGCCGAGCGTGACGCGTCCGTCGCCGAACAGACGCAGCGCGCGCAACAGATCCCGCAGCACCTCGCGCCCGTCCGCGGCCTCATCCTCGCACGTGAGCGCCACCAGCAGGTGGCCGGGATCGGGGCCGGGCTCACCGCCGTCGATGCCCGCCAGCGCAGCCTCCGGCGCCCAGCGCAGCGCGTCCGGCGTGGCGATCGTCAGTCCCCGCGTCAGCTTCACCTCCGGCGAGGCGGTCGTCAGCCCGTGCAGCGTCGCCACCAGCGTGACCGTGTCGGGCGTGCTCGTCAGCTCGGCGCGCTCCATGCGGGCCAGCGCCGCGGCCAGGCGCTCGGGGTGCTGATCGATGTGCGAGCGGTCGAAGTCGGTCTGCTCGGCGAACACGTCTTCCAGGAACAACCTCAACGCCGTCGTCGCGCGTGCGTGCGTCCCCGCGTGCGCGCCGCGTTCACGACTCCTGAAGCGAGCATCTCCACCGACGGACCCCTCGCCGCCCCGACCGGCGAGATAGCGATCGAGCCCATCGAACTCCATCAGCGCGCCCGCGGCCGCGGCGTGCTCGGGTAGTCGCGCGAGGTGGGACTCGCGCTGGGCGATGAACCGACCCGTCAGCGGCCGGCAGCTGTAGAACGGGGTCTGCGTCCCCGCGCGCCGCGCGCCCAGCTCCAGCTCCACCTCGGCCCCAGATGCGACATCGGCGTGCAGGATGCCCGCTGCCGCCTGCACATACTCGCTGAGCGCATCCTGCAGTCCGCTCGACAACTCGCTTGCACGCATGGTCCGCAGACTTCGCCCTCCCGTTGGGCGCTCCTGCTCCGCGCACCCTGCGTTGCAGGCCTACCCCACTGCAGCGGCGACGCCCGCGAGGAGCTCCTCGGCCTGTCCCGCGCGCTCCGCGCACTCCGCCCCGAGCCACTGTTCACCGTAAGAGCGCATATCGTCGATGATCGGCAGCAGCGCCCTGCCCTTCTCCGTCAGCGCATACTCCACGCGCGGAGGCACCTCGGGAAAAGTGCACCGCTCGACGATCCCCTCCTCCTCCAGCGCTCGCAGCCGCAGCGACAGCGTGCGGGGGCTGATTCCCGCCAGTGAGCGCTCCAGCTCACAGAACCGCGAACGGCCCTCGGACAGATCTCTGACGAGCAGCAGCGTCCACTTCCCGCATACCACCTCTGCGGTCCTGCACACCGGACATGTCTCGTCTACAGCCATATCCTTTACTTTACCAAGTGAAGTTTTGCTCCCCGCCTGTCGGTGGGGATGAGCCCGCTTTTGAAAGCGTCGTCTCACCGCACACGCGCCCCTGCGACGGACACGGCTCGCGGCCCTGCGCCGCGCGCGGACTCGCCCCCCTAAAAGCCCGCCTATGCGACCGTCAGCGTGGGTTTCGACGGCGGCTCGGGCGGCGACTCGCGGCGCGCCTCGGCGGCCGCCACGTCCTCCATCGTCGTGCCCGTTTTCCCGTCCGCCTGCATCAACAGCTTGAAGTCGGCCGGGCTCGACGCGACCTTCATCGCGTCGTCGAAGCTCACCAGCCCCGCCTTCACGTGCCCGAACAGGGCCTGATCGAAGGTCTGCATGCCGTAGTACGCGCCAGAGGAGATCACCTCGATCAGCTTGCCCGTCTGCGAGGAGTCGACGATCATGTCGCGCACGCGGCCGGTCATGCGCAGAATCTCGCACGCCGCCACGCGCCCGCCCTGCGCGCCCGGCACGAGCCGCTGGCTGATCACGCCCTTGATCGTACCCGCGATCATGCTCCGCGCCTGGCCGTGCTGGTGGGGCGGAAAGAAGTCGAGCATCCGGTTGATCGACTCGGCCGCGTCGACCGTGTGGATCGTGGACAGCACGAGGTGGCCCGTCTCGGCCGCCGACAGCGCCGCCTGAACCGTCTCCTCGTCGCGCATCTCGCCGACCAGGATCACATCCGGATCCTGGCGCAAGACGCGCCGGAGCGCCCGCTTGAACGAGGCCGTGTCCATGCCGACCTCGCGCTGGTTGATCACCGAGCTCTTGTCTTCGTGCACGAACTCGATCGGGTCCTCGATCGTCACGATGTGCTTGTGCATCGTCGAGTTCATATGGTCGATCATCGCCGCGAGCGTCGTCGACTTGCCCGAGCCCGTGGTCCCGGTCAGCAGCACGATCCCGCGCTCCTCCTCGGCCAGCTCCCTGATCACCGGCGGCAGCGCAAGCTCCTCGATCGTTGAGATCTTGTGCGGGATCGCCCTGCACGCCATCGAGATCACGCCGCGCTGCTGGAACGCGTTCAACCTGTACCTGGCGACCTCCGGAATTTCGAACGAGAAGTCGACCTCGTGCTCCTCGGCGAACTCATGCAGCTTGGCCTCATCGCTCAGCAGCGTCTCGAGCGCGTGCTCGGTATCGGCCGCGTCCAGCACCTGCCCGTCCGGCTCGACCGCGAGGTGTCCGTGCACGCGGAACAGCGGCTTGCTGCCCACCTTCAGGTGCAGGTCCGAGCCCTCTTTGGCGACGAGCTCGCGCAGGGCCGCTTCGACGTCGAGCATGTCCTCCCAATCGGCATATGCGCCGGGAGGCTTGAGCGCGGGGCGGCCCGGCGGACGGGTCAGGCCACGTCGCGGAGCTTCTGCGCCTCCGCCAGCGACTGCAGCTTCTTCAGCGACTGGTTCTCGATCTGCCTGATCCGCTCGCGGGTCACGTTGAACGTGCGCCCCACCTCGTCCAGCGTGCGCGGGTGCTCGCCGCCGAGGCCGTAGCGCAGCTCGAGCACACGCCGTTCGCGGTAGCTCAGGTTCTCCAGCGCCTCCCTGAGCGCCTCCTTGGTGAGAATCTCCGCGGCGCGCTCGTACGGGGACTCGGCGCGCTCGTCGGCGATGAACTGACCGAACTCCGACTCCTCCTCGTCGCCGACCGGCTTCTCCAGCGATACCGGAGCCTGCGCGGAGCGCTTGATCGAGTCGACCTCCTCCGGGTCGATGCCCGTCACCTCGGCGATCTCATCGGCAGTCGGCTCCCGCCCCAGCTCGGTCACGAGCTTGCGCTCGGCCCGACCGATCTTGTTCAGCTTCTCGACCACATGCACGGGGATGCGGATCGTCCGTGCCTTGTCCGCCAGCGCGCGCGCGATCGCCTGTCTGATCCACCAGGTCGCGTACGTGGAGAACTTGAACCCCTTGCGGTAATCGAACTTCTCCGCTGCCCGCACCAGCCCGAGCGTGCCCTCCTGGATCAGATCGAGGAACGGCAGTCCCTGGTTGCGGTAGTTCTTGGCGATCGACACCACCAGCCGGAGATTCGACTCGACCATCTTCTGCTTGGCGTCGAGGTCGCCGCGCTCGATCCGCTTGGCCAGGTCGACCTCCTCTTGGGCGGTGAGCAGACGGACCTTGCCGATGTCCTTCAGGAACAGCTGCAGCGAGTCGGTCGTCATGTCCGGCTTCAGGTCCAGCGTCGCTTTCGCTTTGCTGCGTCGTCCGCGCTTGTCGGGCGCGCGCTCGACCGCCAGCGCCGCCGCCGTCGCCGGATCGATGTCCTCGACGAGCTCGATCTCCGATTTCTCCAGGAACCCGTGCAGCTCCTCGACGTCGGACTCGTCCAGGTCGAGCTCGGAGGTCGCCGTCGATATCTCCGCGAACGTCAGCACTCCCACCTGCTGACCCTTGGCCAGCAGGCCCTTCACCTCATCGAGCTCCTGCAATTCGACTACCGACATTCCTGGTTACGCTCGTTTCGTTTCTTTGTGATCGATTCCGTCCGGGGGCTACCCCAGGGGTGCTGCTGGATTCCGGCTGAGGACGAACGCTCCATCGGACAACTACGGCCGTGGCCCGCCCGACGTTACAAGCATGACTCAACTTCTCCGGCGCCTATGCTAACGCGCATGAGCGATCCTCCCAACAGCACTTCTCGCGCGCGACCCTCCACCGAGGGGTCCACCGCTGCTCCCAGCGTCCTCGCCAGCCTGCCCCGCACCCGCCCCCAACGGGCCAGCGCCAGGCGCGGCGCGGCGCGCACGGCGAGCGCTCGCAAGCCTTCTGAGAACAGCCGCAAGCCTTCCGCCCACAGCCGCACAGCTGCGGCCAACAGCCGCAAGCCTTCGGGCAAAGCCTCGACCAAGCAGCCGCGGGCGAAGCCGACGGTCGAGTCCGTGCCGATGCAGGGCTACGAGGCCGAGGACTCATTGAGCAGGCCAGTCCAGCCCCCGGGCGGCGCCGAGCTGGTGACCTCGGTCGCCGAGCTCGCGGGCGAGCTGGCCAAAGCCGGCGTCTCAACCGGCGCGCGCCTGCTCAAGGACTTCCTCTCGCGCGTGCCGCCCGGCTGAGTTTGTATACTCGCGCCACGCCGAGCTTCCACGACTCAGGTCATGGAGGGCGGGGGACCCAAATGCGGATCGTTCAGGTCCGCTGGGGCGAATCGGCCCGTCGAGGCCGTAGCGCCGTCGTCACGCTAGACCGCGCGAGCCCGTCAGCTCACCCCGTAGGCGCCGACGATGACCATGCATTTCCGCCGCCCTACAACGACGTCCTCGCTCGCGCTGCTCGCCTGCACGGCCTGCGCCGCATTCTGCGTTGCCCCCACCGCCAGCGCGTTCGCCGACACGAGCGCCGCGGGCGGCGCGACCGCTCCGTCCGGCTCCCAACCCACGAAGACGCGGGTCCACAAGACCGGCATCGCCACCTGGTTCGGCCCCGGCTTCTACGGCCAGCAGACCGCCTGCGGACAGACGCTCACCCCCGCTGTCGTCGGCGTGGCCAACCGCACGCTGCCTTGTGGCACGCTCGTGCGAGTCTCTTATCGGGGCCACACCCTGACCGTGCCCGTGCTCGACCGCGGCCCCTACGCCCACGGTGCCGACTGGGACCTGACCGCCGGCGCCGCACAAGCGCTCGACATCGCCGAAACAGTCCGCATCGGCACGCGCGTCGTCGGCAGCGCACCCAACACACCCACACTCGGCTCGCCGCCGGTGTCTCCCGCCGAAGCCGCAACCGGCGGCGCCCAAGCCGGCTGATCGCCTACGGCGCGAGCGGCCGGCCGGAGGCCCGCGCGGCGTACAGCCCGATATCGGCGTGCGCGGCCAGCGCCGCCGCCTGAGTGCCGTCCGCAGGGCATACCGCAACACCCGCCGCGACCTCCAGCGGCGCCCCACGATGACTTGGCGCGTTACGCACCGCATCCGCCAGGCGCTCTGCCAGCAGCCTGGCGCCCCGCGCATCGGTCTCGGATGCCAGCAGCCAGTAGCGCCCAGGGCTCTCGCGCGCAAGCGAGTCGGCGGGACCCAGCTCGCCGGCGAGCGCGCCCTCGACCAGCCCCGTCAGCCGGGACATCTCGCCGGGCAGCTCCGAGTGACGCAAGCGCTCGACGTCAACGAGCTCCACCAGCAGCACCGCAAACCCCAAGCCGTCGCGCTCGTAACGCTCCAGCCTGCGCCCGATCGCCCCGACCCAAGCGTCCGGACCACCTGCGTCAAGCACCCGCTCGCGGTGCGACAACGACGATGACTCCCTGACGCGCCTGTCTCTGATCTCGATCTCGGGCGCTCCCCCCGGCGCCAGCTCGTCGACCAGCACAGCCGTCGCCAGCGGCTCCTGCGCCGCGTGCGCCTCACCGGCCTGACTACTACTACTATGCGGCTCCTCGTACTCGGCGCGCCCCACGCGAGACCCAGGCTCCACTTGAGCGACGCGCGGGTCCGGCTCCACAGGCGCGATGCGCGGCTCCGACTCCACCGGCGCGACGGGGGATACTGGCGCCGCCGGCCGATCGAAGGCTCCACGCCTGGGGGCCGGCTGGGGCTCCGGCGAAGATGGTCGCGCATCCCCGCGCGCCAGCAGAGCCACGGTCGCGGATACATCGGCCAGCCGCTCGGACAGCTCGGTAACGCGCCGATCATCTCGATCGATCTCCGGCCGGCGGTCGGCCAGCTCCTCGTGCAACGCCTCCCACAGCGCCTCGCTCAGCGTATGAGCCGCGCGGGCCGCGTGCTCCAGACGCTCGGCGGGACCCGAGGTAGAGAAATCGTCGGTCACAGACGTTGCATATCAGCTGGCGAGGACAGCGTGGAACCTTTAGTGAGGCCTTTGATCTCGTCAAAGAGCGGCCCGGATCTCGTCCGAGCGGACCGCGTCCGAGGGTAGCCTGCATGTTGTGAAGCTCGCCACGATCTCCAATCTCGAAGACCGCACCTCCGAAGATGACCACACGGGCGCAATGCGCTCGATCCAGGCCGCCGACCTGAGCCTGCCGGAGGCAGCGCTGCGAGAGCTCTGGTCACCCATGTACCTGGAGCGCCTGGCCCGCACCTACTGGCGTTTCCTGACCCGCGTGACACTGGGCCTCGTGCGAGTCCGCTACTCCGACACCGAGCGCGCGGTCGTGCTCCTCGGACGGCCGCTGAGACTGCTCACGTTCGCGGCGCCCGAGTACGAGCTGGAGCCGGGCCACGGGATCGTGCGCTGGCGCATCGCCCGCGGTCTGCTGGTCGCGCGTCGCGGTCACGGCGGCGCGGGACACCTGCAGATCGACGTGCGCCGGCTCCCCGACGAGTATCCGGGACGCGCACGGCTGCACATCGCAGTCGAGGTCGCGGGCTTCCATCCCGCGATCGCGTCCGGATTCGGCCGGCGCATCTACAACGCGACCCAGTCGCGCATCCACGTGCTCGTCACGCACGGGTTCCTGCGCTCGCTCGCGCGCCTGGACCTGGCCGAGTCGCGGGTGGGGCGATTCGCGCGCTGAGTATCCCGGCGCCGTGGCGCCGGGAGCTCCATCCACGTATGGGCGCGCATCACAAGGCGTTCCCGCAGGCCGGCCGCGACCCGGGCGGACGATCAGCCCCGCAGGGCCGCCAGCTTTGCGCGGTCGTGCGTGGCCCTGATCCGCCGAATCGTGCCCGAGCGCGTGCGCATCACCAGCGATTCCGTCGTCGCGCCGCCGGCGCTGGGATAGCGCACGCCCTGCAGGACGTCGCCGTCGGTGATGCCTGTCGCCGAGAAGAACACATCCTCGCCGGCAACGAGATCGTCGCGGGTGAGCACGCGCTGCAGATCATACCCGGCGTCGAGCGCGGCCTGGCGCTCGGCGTCGTCGCGCGGCCACAGCCGTCCCAGCAACTGCCCGCCCAGGCACTTGACGGCCGCGGCCGAGATCACGCCCTCGGGCGTGCCGCCGACGCCCCACAGCAGATCCACGGTCGAGCGCTCGGTGACCGCCAGCAGCGCGGCGGACACATCCCCGTGGGCAATCAAGCGCACGCGCGCGCCCGCCGCGCGGATCTCCTCGATCCCCGCCTCGTGGCGCGAGCGGTCGAGCACCACAACCATCACATCGCCGATCGCTGAGCCCTTGCGCTCGGCGACGAGCTTGACGGTCTCCCCCAGCGGGCGGTCGAGGTCGAGCAGGTCGGCGATCTCCGGAGAGCCGGCCATCTTCTCCATGTACACGCACGGGCCGGGGTCGAACATCGTCCCGCGCGCCGACAGCGCGATCACGGCGAGCGCGCTTGGCATCCCATGCGCCGCCAGCGTGGTGCCCTCGAGCGGATCGACGGCGATATCGACCTGCGGCGGGGTGCCGTCGCCGATCTGCTCGCCGTTGTAGAGCATCGGCGCCTCGTCCTTCTCGCCCTCGCCGATCACGACGAGACCGTCCATCGGCACGGAGTGCAGCATGTAGCGCATCCCGTCGACGGCGGCCTGGTCGGCGGCCTCCTTGTCGCCGCGTCCCACCAGCGGGGCGGCGGCGAGCGCAGCCGCCTCGGTCACGCGCACGAGCTCGAGCGCCAGATTGCGGTCGGGCCGCTGGTGCGTCGGATCGGGGGTCATGCGCTCCGGGGAACGTACAGCAATGCCACGGCGACTACGATCGTGACCGGATGACCCAGATTGGATGCGGCGGACTGAGCAGGACGGGTGTGTGATGGCGAGCCCCGCGGTCGCGGCCCATGGCTCACACCAGCCGGAGAATCCCCTCGTCGCCGGTCTCGAGCGCCTGCCAGTGGCGCCGACCGCGCTCGTGATCTTCGGCGCCACGGGCGATCTGGCGCGGCGCAAACTGCTGCCGGCGCTGTACAACCTCGCGCACGAGGGCGCCCTGCCCCAGCACTTCCACCTGGTGGGCGTCTCGCGCAAAGACAAAGCCCACGAGCACTACCGCGCCGAGTGCGAGCAGGCGATCCGCGCCCACTCCCGGCACACACCCGACGAGGACGTTCTCAGGGGCCTGCTCCAGCACGTCAGGTACGTGCCAGGCGTGTTCGACGACCCCGGCGTCTACGCCAAGCTGGACACCGTGCTGGACGGCTTCGACGAGCGCGCGGGGGAGCGGCTGAACCGCGCCTTCTATCTGTCGACATCACCGGACTTCTTTCCGGTGATCGTGGGTCAGCTGGGCGGCAGCGGACTCTCCCGCCGCGCGGGCACCGAGGTGCGGGTGATCATCGAGAAGCCCTTCGGAGCGTCGCTCGAAGAGGCGCGCGAGCTCAACGCGCGCGTGCTGAGCGTGTTCGACGAGTCCCAGGTCTTCCGCATCGACCACTACCTCGGCAAGGAGACCGTCCAGAACATGCTGGCGTTCCGCTTCGCCAACGGCATGTTCGAGCCGCTGTGGAACCGCAACTACATCGACCAGGTCCAGATCACCGCCGCCGAGGACATCGGCATCGGCAGCCGCGCCGGCTACTACGACCATGCGGGGGCGCTGCGCGACCTGATCCAGAACCACATGCTGCAGCTGCTCTGCCACGTGGCGATGGAGCCGCCCGGGAGCTTCACCGCCGAAGAGGTGCGCAACGAGAAGGTCAAGGTGCTGCACGCGATCGCCGCGCCCGCGCCAGACGACATCCTCGAGATGGCGGTGCGCGCGCAGTACGCGGCGGGCCACTCCGGCGGCGAGGACGTGCCGGGATACCTGGAAGAGCAGGGCGTGCCGTCAGGCTCGATCACCGAGACCTACGCGGCGCTGCGCCTGGAAGTCGACAACTGGCGCTGGGCCGGCGTGCCGTTCTACCTGCGCGCCGGCAAGCGCCTGGCGCGCAAGGTCACCGAGATCGCGGTCACGCTGAAGCCCGTCCCCCACCTCGCCTTCAGCCAGGACGGATCGCTCGGGGTGCAGCCCAACCAGCTGATCCTGACGGTGCAGCCAAACGAGGGCGTAACTCTGCGGCTGGGCGCGAAGATCCCGGGCGCGCGCATGATCATCAGGCCGGTGAACATGGAGTTCCTGTACGGAACCTCATTCCTGTCCCAGTCCCCGGAGGCCTACGAGCGCTTGATCATGGACGCGATGCGCGGCGACCCGACGCTGTTCACGCGCAACGACGAGGCCGAGGCGCAGTGGTGCATCTGCGATCCGATCGTGACGAGCTGGGCCCACACGCCGGGCCTGCGGGCGGGCGGGCTGCCTCAGTACGAAGCTGGCTCGCAGGGACCGGCCGACGCCGCGAGCATCCTCCGCGAGGGACACGCCTGGCGGGCGATCTGACGATGCCGGCCTCCCCGGTGCACGTCAGCGACGCGGTCTGGAGCGCCCAGGACACGACACCCGACGCGATCGAAACGGCGCTGCGCGAGCTGCTGGCCGAGAAGCACGCCGAGAACGGCGGGTTCGTGCCGGCGCGCGTGCTGAACATGGTCGTATTCGTCGACAGCGAGTACAGCGGGGAGATCGCCAACCGCCTGCGCGGCGTCGGTCGCTACCACGCCTCGCGCACGGTCGTGCTCTCCTACGAGCCCCGCCGCGAGCGCCTGAACGCGCGCGTGACCATCGCCTCCGAAGGCGACCCCGGCCCGGACGAGGTGGCGCCGCTGCGCGAGACCGCGATCGTGGAGATCGGCGAGCGCCATCTCGACGACCTGCCCACGATCGCCGACCCGCTCGTCGTCAGCGACCTGCCGACGCTGCTGTGGTCGCCGCACGGGCATCGCGAGGAGGTCGACGCGCTGCTCGGACTGGCGCAGGCGATGTTGATCGACTCGATCGAGGAGCCCATCTGGAGCGCCGCGATCGACCGCGCGTGCGCGCTGTCCAAGCTCCTCTACGTCGTCGACTTGGCATGGCTGCGCTCGACCCCCTGGCGCGAGCGGATCGCGGCGACGTTCGACCCAGCGGCGATGCGCCGCGAGCTGAGCTCGCTCAGCGCCCTGGAGATCCGCCATCACCCAGACTCCACCGTGGCGGCGATGCTGCTCGTCGGCTGGCTGGCATCGCGGCTTCACTGGGAGCTGGACCACTCCGAGGTCGCCGGGCACGCGGGCCGCGACGGCGTGCTGACCGGCAACGCCCGAGCGCAGGGCAGAGACATCGCGCTGCATCTGCAGGCGGCGCCCGAGCTGTCGGTGCCCGGTCTGGCGGGAGTGCAGCTGAGCAGCGAGTCGGGCCCGCGCCTGCGCCTCGACCGCGGGCCGGGCGGCCTGCGCGCCGAGCGGCGCGATCGGGACGGCACAGCTCGCGCGTGGACGCTGCTGGGCGCCTCCCGCGGCGAGGGTGGCATCCTCGGCGAGGGCATCCGCCAGGCGCTGCTGCGCGACCCCACATACACGCCCGCATTGCGAGCGGCCCAGGCGATGTTGCCCGAGGCGCCCCCGGCATGACTGATGCAGCCGGCATGATCCTGGCAGCAGGCGCCCCCGGCATGACTGATGCAGCCGGCATGATCCTGGCAGCCAGCATGACCACGGCGGCTCTGGCATGACACGACTGACGACGCTCGTCGACTCCGAGGCGGTGTCCGGTCGCGCTGCGGTCGAGATCGCGCGGCGCGTCGACAGCGCGCGCCGCGAGCGCGGCGTCGCGCACCTGGCGCTCAGCGGCGGCCGGACGCCGGGGCGCACGTACAAGCTGCTGGCGAGCGAGCTCGACAGCTGGGATCGCGTCGAGGTGTGGTTCGCCGACGAGCGCTGCGTCGGTCCGCAGGACGAGCAGAGCAACTTCAGGCTCGCCCACGAGACGCTGCTCGGCCCCGCCGGCATTCCCTCGGATCGGGTGCACCGCATGGAGGGAGAGCTGGGTCCCGAGGAGGGAGCGCGGCGCTACGCGCGGGCGCTGGCGGAGCGCGTCTCCTTCCGCGACGGCGATCTGCCCGTGCTTGACGCGATCGTGCTCGGGATCGGCCCGGATGGCCATGTCGCCTCGCTGTTCCCGGGCGCGCCGACGCTGGACGCCGGCGAGCGGGCGCTGTGCCTGCCCGTGCACGACTCCCCCAAGCCTCCGCCCGAGCGGATCACGCTGAGCCTGGCCGTGCTGCGCGCCGCCCGGCGCTGCCTGCTGCTGGCCACGGGCGCCGAAAAGGCGGACGCGGTCGCCGCGATGTTGGGCCAGCCGAGCAGACACGTTCCCGCGAGCCTGCTGCGGCGGGGTCGGCTGAGCGTGATCGTCGACGACGCGGTTGCCCCCGCGCCCCCGCGGGCCGAGCCGGATCAACCGAACGATCCCGGAACGAACCCACAAGCGAGCTAAAACGCGTCGAGCGTCGTACAGTGAGAGTTCTCTGATGGCCTCGATCGCCACCGCGACCCCAGCCGCAATGCAGAGCCGTAGTACGGAGGAGCAGGTGCTGGCAGCGCTCGACGACGCACGCGAGCGCACGCTCGAGCTGGTGACGGGCCTTGGCGAGGATGACCTGGCGAAGGTGCACTCGCCGATCATGTCCCCGCTCGCGTGGGACCTCGGCCACATCGCCGCCTACGAGGATCTGTGGCTGGCGCACCGGCACGCGGGGCTCGAGCTGCTGCGGCCGGAGCTGGCCGGCCTGTATGACGCGTTCGAGACGCCCCGCGCCGTGCGCGGCGACATCGAGGTGCTGGCTCCCGCGGACGCGCGCACGTACATGCGCGAGGTGCGCGAGCGCGCCGCCGCGGCGATCACACAGCGAGGCGTCGGCGACGGCAGCGTGTGCGAGATGGTCGTCCGCCACGAGCTCCAACACTCCGAGACGATGCGCCAAACGTTGGCCATCGCCGGCCTGCTGCCCGCGGGCGAGCCGCCGCCGATCCTCAGCGAGCCCTCCGCGCTCCCCCGAAGCGGGACCGCCGGGGATGGGACCACCGAGGGCGCGAGCGACTGGATCGAGATCTCCGCGGGATCGTTTGCGATGGGCGCCGAGGACACTGGCTTCGCCTACGACAACGAGCGCCCGCGCCATACGGTCGCGCTGGATGCGTTTCAGATAGCGCGCCGGCCGGTGAGCGCCGCGAGCTGGATGCGCTTCTCCGAGGGCGGCGGCTATGAGCGGCGCGAGTGGTGGTCCGACGAAGGTTGGGCTTGGAAACAGGAGCACGACATCACCCGCCACCCGGCCGTGGCGACGGGCGCTCCGGACACGCCCGCATGCCACGTCAGCTGGTTCGAGGCCGACGCCTTCGCGCGCGCACACGGCGCGCGTCTCCCCAGCGAGGCAGAGTGGGAGCGGGCCGCGACCTCGGCTCAGGGGACGCTCGCGCAGGTCGGACGGGTGTGGGAGTGGACGAATAGCGCGTTTGGCGGCTATCCGGGCTTCGTCGCCTATCCCTACAGGGAGTACTCGGAAGTGTTCTTCGGCAATGCCTACCGCGTGCTGCGCGGCGGCTCGTGGGCGACCAGCCCGCGGGTCAAGACGGTGACGTTCCGCAACTGGGACCTGCCCCAGCGCCGGCAGATCTTCGCCGGCGTGCGCCTGGCGCGGGAGGTGTCGTGATGGAGCCGGTCGCACACCCGACGGACCCGGCGATTCAGATCGACTCGCACCTCAACGGCGCCGAGGAGCGATCGCTCGCCGACGATGTGCTCGACGGGCTAACGCGCCCGTTCAAGGAGCTGCCCCCCAAGCACTTCTACGACGCGCGCGGGGCGGAGCTGTTCGATCAGATCTGCGAGCTGCCCGAGTACTACCCGACGCGCACGGAGCGCGCGATCCTCAAGGAGGGCGCCGCCGAGCTGGCCGCGCTCACGGGCGCCGCGGAGCTGGTCGAGCTGGGCTCGGGCACGGCCGCGAAGACGCGCGTGCTGCTGGATGCGCTGCACGAGGCCGGCACGCTGCGGCGGTATGTGCCGGTGGATGTGACCGAGAGCATGGTGCGCGAGTGCGCCCAGACGCTCACCGAGGAGTACCCGGGGCTGCGGGTGCACGGCGTGATCGGCGACTTCGAGC
>Ga0207663_10000698_pt1 | contig 14904 bp, 12 predicted proteins | sample LARL53metaG_FD_184346 | JGI IMG/M metagenome (GOLD analysis project Ga0207663, IMG submission 184346) | Corn, switchgrass and miscanthus rhizosphere microbial communities from Kellogg Biological Station, Michigan, USA - LAR L5-3 metaG... | ecosystem: Host-associated > Plants > Roots >...
TTCCGCGACGTAGCGCAGCGCGTGCTCGGGCGGACGACGATCCAGCGGGGCGGCGAGACGATCGACCTGGCCAAGCCGTGGCGGCGGATCACGATGCGCGAAGCGATCCTCGATGCGACGGGCATCGACTTCATGGACGCGAATCGTGACGCGGTATCGGCGCAATTAAGAGAGGCGCTTCAGGAGCACGTCCACCCGGCGACGACGTGGGCTGAGCTCGTCCTGGCCGTCTACAGCAAGCTGATCGAGCCGCACATCAACCAGCCGACGCACGTGTTCGACTTCCCCCTGGAGCCGTTCCCGATCACCAAGCCCCACGCCGAGCACCCCGAGCTGGCCGAGCACTTCGACGCGGTGATCGGCGGCATCGAGATGGTCAGCGGCGACACCGAGCTCAACGACCCCGTCGACCAGTGGCAGCGCTTCGTCGATCAGCGCAAGCGGCGCATGGTCGACGACGAGGACATGCCGCACCCCAACGACGAGGAGTACGCCCGCGCGATCGAGTACGGCTACTCGCCGACCGCCGGGGGCGGCATGGGCGTCGACCGGCTGATCATGATCCTCACCGAACGCGACACGCTGCGCGAGGTGATCCCGTTTCCGATCGTCAGGGACATGCGATGAGCCCTCTGGCCGGGTCGGGCAACGGCGCGCGCCCCTCCGGCGCGAACGCCCATCGGGGAGCGACGGCGACGAGCTCCAAGCTCGAGCTCGACCCCGGCGTCATCGCCTCCTGCCGACAGGCCGCGATCCACATCGCCGGGCAGGTCGCCGAGGAGATCGCCGGCACGACGACCGTCTCGGTCGAGCGCACGCTCGCGCGTCTGCTCGGCGTGGACGGCGCGGGCGCGCTGGACGCACCCCTGCCGAACGCGCTCGTCGACCACGTGCGCGACCACGGCGAGCTCGGCCGGGGTATCGCCTACTGGCTGGGCAACGCGCTGCTCGACGACGAGACCCGCTCGCCCCAGCAGATCGCGCAGGCCGTGGATGCGGGCGAGCTCGACCTGTGCGCGCTGCCCCGCGCCCATGACGATGCGATCAGGGCCCGTATCACGCGGGAGTGCGAGGAGCATCTGGCGGAGATGAGCACGCGCACAGTCGAGCGCCGCGAGCTGCGCGAGCGTCTGGGCGAGAGCCCGCCTCCCCTGCGTTATGTGCTGACCGCGACGGGCAACATCTATGAGGACGTCGTCCATGGCCTCGCGGTCGCCGACGCCGGCGGAGACATCATCGCGGTGATCCGCTCGACCGCCCAGAGCCTGCTCGATTATGTGCCCTACGGCCCCACCACCGAGGGCTATGGCGGCACGTTCGCCACGCAGGCCAACTTCCGCATCATGCGCGCCGCCCTGGACGAGTGGTCTGCCGCGAACGGGCGCTACGTGCGGCTGTCGAGCTTCTGCTCGGGCCTGTGTATGCCGGAGATCGCCGCGATGGGCGCGATCGAGGGCTTCGACAATATGGTCAACGACGCGCTGTATGGGATCCTCTACCGGGACATCAACCCCGTGCGTGGCCTGATCGACCAGCGCGTCTCACGCATGATCAACGGCTACTTCGGCGTGGTGATCAACACGGGCGAGGACAACTACCTGCGCACCGCCGACGCGATCGAGGCGGCTCCGTCGGTGACCGCCTCGCAGTTCATCAATCGCCAGCTCGCGCTCGACTCGGGCGTCCCCGACGAGCAGATCGCGCTCGGCGACGCGTTCGAGATCGACACTCAGGCCGTCAACAGCCTGCTGCTGGAGTGGGCGCAGGCACAGCTCACACGTGAGCTGTTTCCCGAGTGCCCTGTCAAGTACATGCCCCCGACGCGCCACATGGACGGCAACCTGTTCCGCACGCATGCCTGCGACTCGCTGTTCAATCTCGTCACGATCGCCACGGGCCAGGGCATCCAGACGATCGGTGTGCCCACCGAGGGGATTTTCACCCCCCACGTGCACGACCGCGTGATCGGCCTGGAGAACGTCAATTATGTGTTCGACGCCGCGCGCGACCTTGCGGATGAGATCGAGTTCAAGCATGGGGGGATCGTGCAGACGCGCGCCCAGGAGGTGCTGGCGGGGGCGCACGAGCTGCTCGAGCGGATCGCCGACGTAGGGCTGTTGACAGCGCTTGGAGAAGGCGTCTTCGGCGACGTTCATCGCCACCCCGACGAGGGCCGTGGGATCGAGGGGATCGTCAAGACAGATGCCAGCTACTTCAACCCGACGACCGAGCTGATGAGTGGAGCGTCGAGCCTTGCCTGAGCGAAACGGCCGCAGGCGGGTCGACCTGGGGCAGGTCAAGCCCTACGCGGACCACCACGGCGACGGAATCGTCCAGCTCAGCTTCACGCTGCCCGTTCCATACGGCTTGGCCGCGCGCAAGGCCGCGCAGGAGCTCGCCGCGAAGATGGGTCTGGAACATCCCGAGGTCGTTCATTACCAGCGCCTGACCGACGGCTACACCTACTTCGTGATGTTCGGCGAGTGCACGCACACGGTCGACTATGCGTCGCTGAGCGACGAGGGGTTCGACGTCGAGTACATGAGCGAGGACGAGATCGAGTCGTTCGCGCGCGAGCGTATCGGCCGTCCGGTCGTGGTCGTCGGTGCGGCCACCGGCACCGATACGCATAGCGTGGGCATCGATGCGATGCTGAATCTCAAGGGCTTCCACGGACACCATGGCCTCGAGGGCTATAAGGCGTTCCAGACGTACAACCTCGGCAGCCAAGTTCCCAACAGCGTGCTCGTCGCCAAGGCGATCGACCTCGAGGCCGACGCGATCCTCGTCTCCCAGACCGTCACCCAGCAGAACCTGCACATCGCCAACCTCACAGAGCTGGTCGAGATCGTCGAGGCGGAGGGACGTAGGCGCCGGCTGATCCTCACCTGCGGCGGCCCGCGCGTGACGGCCGAGCTCGCCAAGGAGCTCGGCTACGACGCCGGCTTCTCCAAGGGCACTTATCCGCACCACGTGGCGAGCTTCATCGTGCGCGAGCTGGCCGCGCGCATGGCCGACACGGACGCCGACGATCCGGCCGCCGGCGCAAACGCGTCCAGCACGAATGGCTGACGAGGCGGGCGGACGGTCAAGGGCCCAGACCCTGACCGACCTGCTGGCCGACACGCGTCGGGTCGCGCTGGTTGGACTGGCCAAGAACACCGGCAAGACCGAGACGCTCGCGGCGATCCTGGCCGAGCACGCGGCGGCCGGCCGGCAGGTGGGCGTCACCTCGATCGGCCGTGACGGCGAGGAGCACGACGCAATCGACGCGCGCATCGACAAGCCGCGGATCAATCTTCAGGCGGGCAGCCTCGTGGCCAGCACCGGCGCGCTCCTGCGCGCGAGCGGCCTCGCGCACGAACGGCTGGCTCAAACCGGGGTGAGAACACCGCTCGGCGAGGTCGTGGTCGCCAGGCTCTCAGAGCCGGGTACGGTCGAAGTGGCCGGCCCCAGCGCCGCCGAGGACGTGCGCGCGGTCAGCGAGGAGATGGCCGAACTCGGCGCTGAGCAGGTGCTGATCGATGGCGCGATCGACCGACGCGCCGCTTCCTCGCCGGACGTGGCCGACGGGCTCGTCATGTCCACTGGTGCGATCCTCGCCGAGGACATCGAGGAGGTCGTCTCGCGCACCCAAAACGCGGTAGCGCTCGTGCGCTTGGGAAGCGTGCCGCGGGACATGCCCGAGGGCCGGCGGCTGCGCGAGCTTGCTGCGGATCAGGACCCGGGGGTCAGCCTCATGGTTGACGATGCGCTCCAGGGTTATCCGCTCCCTCCGCGCTTCATGCTTACGGCTGAACTTCCCGGGATCCAGGATTTCTTCTCGATCGGGTCCAGGCCCCGCTGGCTGCTCGTGTCAGGCGCGCTGCCGGAGGCATCCTTGCAGGGGCTTGCATCGTTCGTGCGCCGGACCGGAGGCCGCCCCGTCACCGTGATCGTCCAGGATCCGACCAAGGTGTTCCTGTCCGAGCGCTCCGTGGAGCACTATCGCATGGCGGGCGTCGAGCTCCAGGCCTTGCGCTCGATCGGGCTTCTGGCATTGACGGTCAACCCGGTGGCTCCGCAGTCCCACCGCTTCGACTCCCAGCGCCTGCGCGAGCTGATCGCAGCGGCCGTCCCGGACGTGCCCGTGCTGGACGTGCTCGACCCGAGCTACCGCGCCACGCCTACGCCCTGAACCGCCTGGTCCGGCGCGGCGGCATGGACAAAGCCTGGTCGGAGACGCGCGTGGGCATCTCGGGCGCTGTTTTTCGGGCGTATCGCGGGACTGTTTGCAAAGTTCCATGTGCGCGCCATTCTCAACACCGATGAGCACGACCATCGAGAGCAGTGACATCGCCGCCGACAGCGAGGTCGTTCCCCAGCTGCTCTCGGTGGTCATCCCCTGTCTGAACGAGGCGGAGAACATCGAGCTGTGCGTCCACTCGGCGATACGCGCGATGGCGCACTCAGAAATATCCGGTGAGGTGATTGTCGCCGACAACGGCTCAGAGGACGGCAGCGCCGAGCTGGCCGAGATCGCCGGGGCTCGCGTCGTGCACGAGCCCCGACGAGGCTACGGCAGCGCCTACCGCGCCGGGTTCGCGGCCGCGCAGGGCAGGTACATCGTGATGGCCGATGCCGACCAGACGTATGACTTCGACGAGATCCCCAGGTTCCTCGCCGAGCTCGAGGACGGCGCGGACATGATCGTCGGGGACCGCATGCACAACATCCACCCGGGCGCGATGCCCTGGCACCATCGCTATATCGGCAATCCGCTGCTGTCGCGGCTGCTGAACATCCTCTTTCACACGGGAGTAAGCGATGCCCACTGCGGGATGCGGGCATTTCGGCGCGATCGCCTAGAGCTGCTCGAGCTGCGAACGACCGGCATGGAGTTCGCCTCGGAGATGGTCGTACGTGCGGCCAAGGAGAAGCTTGATATCCGCGAGATCCCGATCGAGTATCACCCCCGCGGCGGCGAATCCAAGCTCTCCAGCTTCCGCGACGGCTGGCGCCATCTGCGCTTTCTGCTGCTGCACTCCCCAAACCATCTATTCATACTGCCCGGCGCGCTGATGTCCGCGCTCGGTGGTCTCGTCTCGCTGATGGTGCTCGCACACATCGACGTGCTCGGACGCCAATGGAGCCTGCACACGCTGATCGGTGGCTCGCTGCTGCTGATCGTCGGCGCCCAGCTCGTGGGTCTCGGGTTGTGTGCGCACGCCTACGCGACGTACTTCATGGGCGAGCGCGACGCCTGGTTTGACCGCGCGCGCGAGCGCCTGAGACTGGAGCATGGACTGATGCTCGGCAACGCAGTGGCGCTCGTGGGAATGGTGATGATCGCCGTGATCGTGCTCGACTGGATCGACCGCGGCTTCGGCAGCCTCACCCAGGAGCGGGCCGCGATCTTCGCCGCAACGCTGTTCGTGCTCGGCATCCAGATCGTGTTCTGCTCGTTTTTGCTCAGCATCCTTGGGCTGCGGCGCGACTGATGCGCGCCGTGAAGACGGCCCTTCTTGCGGGGCTTGCGCTGCTCGTGATCGCACTCGTCCTGACATTGCTGGGCTCGCCGATGAGCGTGGCCAGGATGAACAGGGCGCCTGGCCAATCGGAAGAACTTGTCACGAGCACCAACCAGAGCGCTAACTACTGCCAGGCGCATGAAGTCCTGCCGCGAGGCACCTCCGCGATCCGCATCTGGATAGACGCCGCCGCCGGACCCCGCGTGCGCGTTGTCGTTTCCTCTGACGGTCGTCCGATCATCAGCGGGGAGCGAGGCTCCGGATGGGTCGGCGGCTCGGTCACCGTTCCGGTGAAGCCGTTGCCTCGCGCGGTTTCCGGCGCGACGGTCTGCGTGTCCTTTAGATTGAAAGACGAAACGATCATCGTCCAAGGCGAGCATGCGCCCGCGACGACCGCGGCGCGCAGTGGCCAGGAAGCGCTGTCGGGAAGGATTTGGATCGAATACCTCCGCCCGGGTACGCGTTCGTGGGCATCGCTTGCTCCGGAAGTCGCCCGGCATATGGGATTCGGCCGCGCAGCCGCCGGAACCTGGATCGTATTTCTCGCGCTCGCTCTACTCGCCGCGGTCGTCGTGCTTGCGTCGAACCTCGTCCTCAGAGAGCTGCCATGAGCAGGCGAAGCGGGACCCGGGCGCCCGCGGCGGCTGCCAAGACGCGGACGAAGAAGGATGCGAATGCTCCGACGAGGAACGGGGACGAGGCGCGGCGGGTAGGTACGCGCGGGTTCAACAGGCGCGCGAAAGCCATGAAGCCCAAACAGCCGGTGCAGCGAACGCGAACACCTGGACGAGGGCTATCGGACTTCGCCGCACTGCTGCCCGAACTCGATTACGGCCGTGCACTTCGCCGGATTCCGCGGGCCGCGTGGATGTGTGCGCTCGTGGCCTGCCTTAACGCAGTGTGCTGGTCGATCGTGGCGCCTCCCTTCCAGGCTCCCGACGAGCCTGACCACTTCGCGTACGTCAAGCAGCTCGCCGACACGGGGTCACTGCCCACCGCCTCCCAAGAAACGGTCCCCGAAGAGTTTGCCGCGCTCCAGGCGCTCCACGTCTATCAGGTCCGCCAGCGGCCCCAAACCCACACGATTTCCTCACAGCAGGACCAGGAAAACCTCGAGCGGGTGCTGGCCTCGACGAACCGTGCGAGCGGAAGTCATGGGGCTGGTGTGGCGACGTCGCAGCCGCCGCTCTACTACGCGCTCGAGGCAATTCCTTACGACTTTGCCAACAGCGGCAGCGTGCTCGACCGGCTGCAGTTGATGAGGCTGCTGTCGACGCTGTTCGCCGGCCTCACCGCGATGTTCGTGTTCCTGTTCGTACGCGAGGCGCTCCCAGCGGCGCCGTGGGCGTGGACTGTCGGGGGGCTAGCCGTGGCGCTAGCGCCGCTGCTGGGGTTCATGTCGGGCGCGGTCAACCCCGACTCGCTGCTGGCTGCGGTGTCGGCGATGACCTTTTACTGTTTCGCGCGCTCGTTTCGGCGCGGGCTCAGCACTGGCGGGGCAGTGGCGATCGGCGCCCTGACGGCTGTCGGCCTCCTGACCAAGCTGAACTTCATCGGGCTGATCCCTGGGGTGCTCCTCGGCCTGATCGTGCTCGCCATCCGCGAGGCGCGCACATCCGGGCGCTCCGCTTACAGGCTGCTTGGGCTCGCCGTCGGGGTCGCGTTCAGCCCCGTCATCCTGTATGCGGGAATCAACGCCCTGTCCGGCCACCCGACGTTCGGCATCGTCTCGACAGCGATCCAGACGACACATGGGTCTGTACTGGCCCAGACCAACTACATCTGGCAGCTCTTCCTGCCGCACCTGCCCGGCACGGTCAACGATTTCCCCGGCCTGTTCACCACCCGGCAGCTGTGGTTCAACGGGTATGTCGGGCTGTACGGCTGGCTGGACACGCCCTTTCCCGGGTGGGTCTACACCGTCGCGCTGATCCCTGCGGCAGCGATCGCCCTGCTCTGCGGCCGGTCGCTGTTTCAGGGTCGGGCCGTGCTGCGAGACCGCGTCGCTGAGCTCGCCGTCTACGCGATCATCGGCCTCGGTCTGTTGGTGCTCCTAGGCGCAGACTCCTTCAGAACCTTCCCGTCGACCAACGCCGAATATGCCCAGGTGCGATACCTGCTGCCGCTGTTCGCGTTGTTCGGTGCCGTACTGGCGCTGGCCGCTCGCGGCGCCGGCCGTCGCTGGGGACCGGTTGCCGGTGTATTGATCGTGGTCCTGTTCCTGGCCCACGACCTCTTCAGTCAGCTGCAGGTCATCGCCCGCTATTACGGCTGAGCAACTACTAGCGCAAGCCTGGGCTAGGCACGACAGGCGGGCACGGCCGCCGAGCCACGTGCGGCTACCTACTTGGCGTTGGCGAAGTAGTCGGCGTTGATCTGGGAGTACTTCTGCCACTCCTCGGGGAGCTGATCCTCGGCGAAGCACGCGTCCACCGGACAGGCCTCGACGCAAGCGTCGCAGTCGATGCACTCCTCGGGGTCGATGTAGAGCATCTCCGCCGCGTCGTATCCGGGCTCGTCGGGCGTCGGGTGGATACAGTCGACGGGGCACACCTCGACGCAAGAGTTGTCCTTGGTGCCGATGCACGGCTCGGCGATCACGTAGGCCATTCGCTTCTTTCTCCGGTGGTTTGCGGGACGCTCCTCGGAAGGAGAGGCATATTGTACGAACATGCTGCTGCTTACCGGGGCGACCGGCCAGGTGGGCTCGGCGCTGTTGCGCCGGCTCGTGGACGACGGGACCGATGTGCGTTGCCTGGTGCGCGATCCGCGCCGGCTGGGGCGGATGCGCGTGCGCGTGCAGATCGCGCTCGGCGACCTGACCGACCCACCCTCGTTTCGCAACGCGCTGCGGGGCGTGGACACGGTCGTGCATCTGGCCGCGACGATCCGCGACCAGCCACGCGGCTCAATCGAGGAGCTCAACGGGATCGCCACTTGGCGCATCGTTCAAGCCGCGCGGCGCGCTGGCGTGGGGCGGTTCGTGTTCTTCTCCGCGCTCGACGCCTCCGGACATCACCGCACGCGCTTTCACCGCGCGAAGGCGCTCGCGGAGCAGGCCGTGTGCGAGGCGGACCTGGACTGGACGGTGTTCGCCCCCTCGATCGTCTACGCCCCGGGTGACCGCTGGCTGACGCTGCTGGAACGCATGGCGCTGCTCCCGGCAATGCCGATGTCGGGGATGGGGCGTGCGCGCTACCAGCCGATCTGGGCCGAGGACGCCGCCGCGTGCGTGATGGCTGCTCTGCACGCCCCTACAGGCGGGCAGCGCCGGTATGAGCTCGCGGGTCCCGAGACGCTGACCCACACAGAGATCGTCAGGCTCGTGCTCGACTCGCTCGGTCGGCCGCGCCCGCTCGTGAAGATGCCCACGCCGATCGTCTCGCGGGCGCTGCGGCTGCTGGAGAGGACGCTGGGTGTGGGGCGCGCGTTCGCCACCTGGGACGAGGCCGAGCTGATGGAGTGTTCGATGCTCGCACGCTCCGGCGCGAGCGACGCCGAACATCTCGGGGTGACGCCCAAGCCGATGCGGGCCGTGCTCGGCGTGGACTGACCGCGCTTGGCGTGGACTGAACGCGCTTGGCGCGGACTGACTGCGCTCGGCGTGGACTGACCACGCTTGGCGTGGACTGACCGCGGACCTCGCTCCGCTGTCCGGCGCGGGTGCAGCCCGGCTAAGCGACCTCTGCCGCCACGGGGGCGCGCCGATCGGCCCATGGCGAGGATGAGCTGGAAGAAGCCTCTTCCAGCTGCATGGCGAGCGCCAGCAGCGCGGCCTCGCCGGCGGGCCGCCCGACGAGCTGCACGGCCAGCGGCAGGCCGTCCTCGCCCTCGAACAGCGGCAGCGAGATGCCGGGCTGACCGCTGGCGTTGAAAACGGGGGTAAACGGCGTGAACAGGCCGGAGCGGGTGAAGGTGGACATCGGCTCGGGCGCGGCGGTGTCGAGCGTGCCCAGCGGCAGGGGTCGCTCGGCCAGCGCGGGGGTGAGCAGCGCGTCGTAAGGCTCCAGGAAGGAGATGAGCCGGCGTGCGAACGCCTGCAACTGTGTGGCCGCACCCATGCCCTGCACCGCGTTCAGGTGCTGAATCATCGAGTAGATCGCCCAGCTCATCGGCTCCATGTCCTCGGCTGTAGGCTCGTGCCCGCCGACCATGCCGGAGTAGGCGATCGACAGCGCGATGTGAGTGGAGAACACCGCACCGAACAGCTCCGAGAGGCCCTCGATCTGCCAGGGCGGATCGACCTCTTCAACCTCGTGCCCGAGCGAGCGCAACAGGTCTGCGGCCTCGTCGACCGCGCGCGCGCAGATCGGATCGACGACCGCGTCGGCGACCGGCGGCAGGGTGGTGGTGGCGATGCGCAGCGAGCGCGGAGCATCCATCGCGGCCACGGCAAACGGCTCGGTCGGCGGCGGCGCCCAGGTGGCGTCGCCGGGCTCGTAGCCGGCGAGCACGTCCAGGAGCGCGGCGGTCTCGGCGACGGTGCGCGTGAGCATGCCGTCGATGCCCAGCGAGGAGTCGCCCAGCTCGGGCGCGACGGAGATGCGCCCTCGTGTGGGCTTCAGTCCCACCAGCCCACAGCAGGCGGCGGGGATGCGGATCGAGCCGCCGCCGTCGTTGCCGTGGGCGAGGGGTACCATCCCGGACGCGACGGCGGCAGCCGCGCCGCCCGAGGATCCGCCCGGAGTGCGCTGCAGGTCCCAGGGGTTGCGCGTCGGGCCGAAGATGCGAGCCTCGCTCACCGGCAGGATGCCGTACTCGGGCAACGTGGTGGAGCCGACGATCACGAATCCGGCGTCGCGCAGGCGGCGAGTGATGTTGTGGTCGTAGTCGGCGACGTACTCGGACATCAGCGAGCAGCCGTAAGTGAGCCGTAGGCCGTTGACGGCGCGGTTGTTCTTGATCGCCACCGGCACCCCCGCGAACGGACGCTCGTCGCCCGGATGGATCTCCGCGGCGGCGGCGAGCGCACGCTCGGCGTCGACCTGGACGAAAGCGTTGAGCTGGGGATTGAGCTCCTCGATACGGCCCAACGAGATCTCGACCAGCTCGCGCGCGGACACATCTCCCGAGCGGACCATGCCGGCGAGCTCGCCGGCGGGACGGAACATCAGATCGCTGTCGGACATGGCTCCTCCTCGGGACGACTGCACGGGCGGGCGCCCGCTCGATAGGAGCCTACCCCACGGCGATTCCTGCGACGATATGGGTCTGCCCACAAGGCAGCCACCCGTCAAGCATCTAGCTCAGAAAGCGAGTGCCATGAGCGCGGTTCAGACAGCAGCAGAGGTCCAGTCGGGCCTGGAAGGCGTCGTCGCCTTCGCCACCGAGATCGCGGAGCCGGACAAAGCCGGGGGCGCGCTGCGCTACCGCGGCGTCGACATCGAGGATCTGGTCGGTGCGGTCCCCTACGAGCAGGTCTGGGGCCTGCTCGTGGACGGGCGTTTCAAGCCGGGGCTGCCGCCCGCCGAACCGCACACCCTGACCGTGCGCTCGGGCGATCACCGCGTCGACGTGCAGGCGGCGCTGGCGATGCTGGCGCCCGAGTGGGGTTTCGGTCAGCTGATCGACATCTCCGACGAGCAGGCGCGCGAGCACCTCGCGCGGGCGTCGGTGATGGCGCTGTCGTTCGTCGCCCAGTCCGCGCGCGGCGCCGGCCACCCCCCGGTGCCCCAGGAGGAGGTCGACACGGGCCGTTCGATCCCCGAGCGTTTCCTGATCCGCTGGCGCGGCGAGGCCAACCCCGATCACGCCAAGGCGATCGACGCTTATTGGATCTCGGCGGCCGAGCACGGCATGAACGCCTCGACGTTCACCGCGCGCGTGGTGGCCTCGACGGGAGCGGACTGCGCCGCGGCGCTGTCCGCGGCGGTGGGCGCGCTGTCGGGGCCGCTGCACGGCGGCGCGCCGTCGCGGGTGCTGAAGATGCTGGATGAGGTCGAACGGGTGGGGGACGCCGAGCGCTGGGTGAGCGAGGCGCTGGATCGGGGTGAGCGTCTGATGGGCTTCGGTCATCGCATCTACCGCGCCGAAGACCCGCGCGCGCGGGTCCTGCGCCGTACCTGCCGCGAGCTCGGCTCGCCGCGGCTACAGGCGGCGGAGGCGCTGGAGCAGGCGGCCCTCGCCGAGCTGCACGCGCGCAAGCCCGACCGGGTCCTGGCTACGAACGTCGAGTTCTGGTCGGCCGTGGTGCTCGACCTGGCGGAAGTGCCGCCGGAGCTGTTCACGCCGATGTTCACGTGCGCGCGCGTGGCCGGCTGGTCGGCGCACATCCTCGAGCAGAAGCGCGAGGGCAAGCTGATCCGCCCGACCGCGAAGTACATCGGCGAGGGGCCACGGGCGGTGGAGTCGGTGAGCGCCTAGAAACAATCGCGCAAATCGCTGGGCATTTAAGTGATGGATGTGTAGCGTGCCCTCCTGATGGTTGAAACGGGCTTAGCCGCCCGATCTACGGAGGAATGCAGGTGGGACGGCTGTTGAATGCGACTGTGAGCGGCGCGCTGACTCTGGGGCTGGTCGTCCTGGGGCTGGTCATGGCCGGCTGCGGCAGCTCAGGCGCAGAATCGCAGTCCGCGCAGAGCGCGAACGCGTCCAAGAAAGGGCCAAAGGGCGTTATTAAAGTGGTGAGCCCGGCGTTCGAAAAAGGCGGGGCCATCCCGGCGCACTACACATGCGATGGAGCTGATACCTCGCCGCCGCTGCGATGGACCAAGGCCCCCGAAGGCACCGCGGAACTCGTCCTGTTGATCGTCGACCAGAGCGGACACGGGCCGGGCGGCGAAGAAATCATCTGGTCCGTAGCCGGCTTGCAGCCGCAGCTCACGAGCATCGCGCCGGGCAAGCTTCCAGCCGGTGCGGTCGTTGGACGCAACGGCCGTGGACACACGCACTACTCGGTCTGTCCGCGGAAGGGCAGCGGCGTTCAGCAGTACGCCGTGTTCGTAGGCGCAATGCCGCACCATCTGTCGCTGCATCGCGGCTTTTCCAGGCGAGATTTCTCCCGGGCGACGGGAGGCGTAGTTGAAAGCGCGGGAATCACGACGTTCTCCTACCAGCGGGTCCGATAACGCTCCCATATCCCCGCCAGTAGTAGGTCTAGACCCTATGGCGTAGGTCGCCCGTTGGGTTGACCGCCGGGGTAGGCCGGACACTCCTCGCGGGGGTTTGTCTGGCCGGAGATGGGCTCCGGCTGACCCCAGATCAGTGAGGAGGTCCGGCCGTGACCGGAATGGTGACTTATGCGGGGCTTGATGTCCATGCTCGTTCGACGCACGCAGCGGCGATCGATGTGCTCAGTGGTGAGTTGTTGCGGGCGAGGTTCGGTCCGGGTGTCGAGGAGCCCGTTCGGTGGCTCGCTGGCCTGCGGGGGCCGGTGTGTGCTTGCTATGAGGCAGGACCGACGGGGTTTGGGCTCTATCGCGCCGCGATGGCAGCCGGTGTTGACGTGCGGGTGATAGCACCGGGCAAGACGCCCAGGGGCCCGAGTGATCGGGTGAAGACCGATCGCAGGGACGCGGAGCTGCTCGCTCGCCAGTTGCTGGCTGGCTCTTTGACGGCTGTCGTCGTCCCGCCGCTGGAGGTCGAGGCCGCTCGTGAAATGACACGCGCTCACGACGCCTGCCGCCAAGAGCTGATGCGTGCCCGCCATCGCGTCTCGAAGATGCTGTTGCGTCACGGCCGGGTCTATCCGAAGCAGAAGACCTGGACGGCCGAGCACCGGCGTTGGCTCTCTGCGCAGCGCTTCGCCGAGGCACCCAGCGACATGGTGTTCGCGGACCTGCTGGCGGCGGTCGACGGCATCACCTCGCGCAAGACGGCGATCGCGCTGGAACTCTCGCGGCTCGCTACTGACGAGCGGTGGTGGCCGACTGTCGCCAGGCTCAGAGCGTTCCGCGGGATCGACACACTGACAGCGTTCTCGATACATCTCGAGCTCGGCGCTGATTGGAGGCGTTTCGAGCATGCTCCCGCGCTCTCCGCGTGGCTCGGGCTCACACCATCGCTCAACCAGTCAGGCGAGAGCTCGCGCCAGGGCGCGATCACCAAGACCGGCTCGATGCTCGCCCGGCGGCTGTTGGTCGAGTCGGCCTGGCATTACAGCCGCCAGCCCAGGCTCGGCGCTACGCTCGCCAACCGCCAACAGGGCCAGCCCGACCATGTCCTTGCGATCTCCAACCGCGCGCAGCAGCGTCTCTTCAAGGTGAATCGCCGGATGCGCGCTCGCGGCAAGCCGCACAACGTCACGGTCGTGGCGTGCGCCCGCGAGCTCGCGTGCTTCCTCTGGGCCGCCGCTACCGCCGACTGACCCCCCGCTGATAGCCCCACGGTTGCTGGGCCGGGGCGCCGGGCCATCAGGCAGCCGGCACGCGCGATTCAGCTATGAGCACCGCCCACGGGCGGCACGCTCGCTCCTAGACAGCGCAAGCCGGCAGCACGAAACCGGGCCCTGGGGTACCCAACCCCCGCATCATCAGACTGGCAACGCCGACACCGCGCCCGGCACCCCGACCCAGCAACCCGAACCCCCCACGCCGGCCCAAGCCGACGCGATCAACCACACCCACTTGACAAACACACCGACATATCAGATGACGCCCCGATGCTCCTCGACCGTTCACAGCGTAGTAGGCGCGTCAGCTCGTTATCAAACGCGACCAGGCGGCCGTTAAGGATGTCGATGCCGGGCTGAGTCTCGCTGGATGATCAGAGATCCTGGTTTGACCGATCCGTTACGGCAACGGCACAATACCGATGCCGCGGCTCCCAAAGCCGCTACGAAGCTCAGAGAGGTCGAAGAACTCCTCGGCGCCGCCAGCTCATCCGCGAGACCCTCAAGCCGCCGCTGGGCGAGCCCGGTTGCGCCACTTCGTCACCGTCGGACACGAAACGTCCAGCGCCTCGGCGATCTCGCTGTTGGACCACAACCCCTCACAGGCCATCACAGGCCATCAGCACGATCCGCGCCCTCAAAGCGAGCGCCTGAGCGCTCGTCCGGCGCCGGGTCCAGCCCTCCAACACGGCGCGCTCTTCATCGCTCAACTCGATCAGAACTGCAGAAGGAATAGGCATGACCACCACCTACCCTAACTGCAAACGCATTAAACCAACGGAACACTAAGCCACCACCGCGTAGATGCGGTCTTCACCGGAGAGATTCCTACCAGCAAAAAGAAACTTGAATTCCTGCCACCCACCGAAGCCGACAACCACGGGGTCTGAAACATTCCCGGAGACCCCATCGTCCCCATAGGACAGCAATTCGCCGTTTTGGTTGACGGCGTAGATGCGGTCTTCACCGGAGAGATTCCTACCAGCAAAAAGAAATCTGAAGTCGAGCCACCCGTCGAAGCCGACAACCACGGGGTCTGAAACATTCCCGGAAGCTCCATCGTCC
>Ga0207663_10000699_pt1 | contig 14901 bp, 10 predicted proteins | sample LARL53metaG_FD_184346 | JGI IMG/M metagenome (GOLD analysis project Ga0207663, IMG submission 184346) | Corn, switchgrass and miscanthus rhizosphere microbial communities from Kellogg Biological Station, Michigan, USA - LAR L5-3 metaG... | ecosystem: Host-associated > Plants > Roots >...
AACAATATTGTAAATGAACTACTACTGAAAGCGTCTATTTACAATATGTTCGTGGATAAGACGGCGGTATAAAATAAATTTCAATCAAATATTCTTTCATATTCTAGTTGTTCGACAGACCAGTTATTGGTATCTTGTTTTTTTGATGTTGACATGTGTATTGTATTGTTGGCTACATTGTATATAATTACGAGAATCATTGGGTATTGAATGGTATATAATGGCATTATCAAGATCATTGCTTAGTAGAGTGATAAAGTAGGTAACGATTAATGAACGAAGGCAGTTACATAACCAGCATTCGATAAATTTCCTCAGGCTTTGAGTTAAGAAGTTAAGGCATCTACATATATTTTCAATAACGTTGATGGCAAACCTACTGAATTACAGATTGAACATTTACCACAAGCGAAGGGCCTTGCACACCATCTTCTCTCGCATTCATACAATATCCCGCACCTGATACACTGATGATAGCATTGCTGTATGCTGGTTGTGGTTGCTGTTACAACTGTATTCATTGACAATATGTGATTGTAAAATTTATTTTTCTAAACGTCAACCTTTTTAGATAGGAGAATCATTATAATTAAAGCCGAATTTCAAACAAAAAATGTTACATTCGTAGATCATTAATCTATATTTTAAATATCAATGCCTTTTTATTATAAATATTAATGTTCATTGACACCTCGACTTGTCAATTATGATGATATGCCCTAGAATAATACTAAAGAATAGTTTTATACTATAAAGCTAAATAAGATCAATGTCTACTGAAGCGAAGAATAGGAGCAGTGGACCACGGGCGTCATTATTACATTCATTTCAGGAGCTTGAGTCGCTAGGCATAAATGTAAAGAAATAAATGACTTAAATGATTTACAAGAATTTGAAAATCTGATTGAGAACATAAAACAAACTTATTTTCAAGATTATAAAACTTGTTATGATGATCAGCGGAAAGAAGAAGAGATGGATTGCATCATTTCATTTAAATAACTCAAAACAGGATTCTGCTGCGGCATCACTCAAACTAATGAACACCGACATGGATTGCTATGCAGAATAATTGTAAATTGTATTCCAAAATAACAATTCATAGTCCAGAATTAGCCTGGCTGCTCTTTGCATTGCATTTACTTTTTGAGGAATATTACGCCCTATCATCAGAATATTGGATTTCTCGATAAAGTCTTCAAGTAGTGGAGTCGCAAATTGATCTAAGAATATGCAGGAACTATTTGCAAAGCCGTGGTTCTTTTTAAGAAAGGATATTATTTTACTGCAGTTAGCTCCCCAAACAGGAAGGTCAACAAGCATGGCTGCAAGTATTTCCTCATCCGAACCGTAGACTGCAAGCCTTGTAAGATAATTAGTATAAGCCTGACATCCTGCCAACGATTCGTATGATTCCATTCTATCGCTACTACCACCGCGAATACCTAATTCTTGTGCCAGCAAGGCTAGACTGGCCAGAGCCGTTGTTTCTTTATTAACATGGCCTAACTACTTTTAATTTGACTGCGATTCGCAAGTTGTAAAGCATGATATTAGTGCTTTTAGTCCTCTATGTGCTTTTTGTTCAAGGCTGTTGTCAAAGCCACTTGCAGAGGCTTTGTTTTTGCTTTTTAGTACGGTTACCGTTACCGCAAATACATGTTGATATCCTATTGTCGCTGATATCAGTATTAGTGCCAATATTACGCCAATTATGGCTAATTTTTGCTTAATCAATATCAATTGTTATTTTACGTGAGCATATAAGATCTACTTTTGTTGGTGAGTTATAAGTCAGAGATTTTGTTGACTTGTGTTTAAATCAGTTATTGAAAATCTGTTGGTAAAAAGAATGAATGCTTTCAGAAAAAGACTAAGTAGCAAAGGCTTTGCCCAGCCGCGAGCTCACAATTTTACAGAATGACGGATTTAAAGCAGTAACACCTTTAATGATTGGAGGGAATGTATCGTCCATACCAAAGGAGGAATCGATAAAAAATTATGTGCTTGACCAAAAAACCAAGAAATGAAGATAAGTTCTGTCTATTTAGTATCTATTGAAATAATAATTTCCCTTCCTTCTTGCTACTTTCATTATTTATGCTGTGATTAGAAGTAGATAAGGTTGCCAGCTGAAGGTTAGGCCCATACTGATATCAGTCCTTAAATTGGGTTCTAACATAACAAAACGTGTATCATAAACAAAATGGTATCAGTAAAAGAAGAAAAAGACGAAAGAGAGGGAGACGAGTACATCAACAACAACAACATCATTATAATAATATAAAGAACCGAAGCACCTATATCTATAGGATGATTTTTTCTAGGAATGGCCGCTGCTGATAGCAGTAACAATGGCTCTAATAGATCGAGGAAAATTCTGATTGTAGACGATGAGCCAGATATAACTTCAACTTTTGACATGATTTTACAAATGAATGGATTTGAAGTTAACTCATATAATGATCCTTTATTAGCATTATCTAATTTCAAGCCAGATCTGTACGGTCTAGCATTAATAGATATTAGAATGCCAAAAATGAATGGATTTGAATTGTACAAAAAAATAAAGGATATCGATAATAGGATCCAAGCATGTTTCATTACTGCATTTGAAGACTACCGTGAAGAATTCAAAGAATCATTTCCTGAACTAGAAGAAGCAAAATACTTTATTAGAAAACCAAAAGCTATGGAAGATCTAGTAAGACATGTAGCAACAATTCTGGGATAAGTTTACATTAATCTGAGCCAGACATTGGCTGTTAATTATTATAAGCTGCACTGAATTTAGGCCATGTAGAAACCATCACTATAATTACAAGTTTTGTTAATCTGTGCATATATATGCTATACATCTAAATGACAATTCTCTATTCTGTGTTTTTTTACTGACCTTGATGTAGCATGTTCTCCAAATAGTCGTTTTATGACTAAAATTATGGTTTTATCTTTGTTTCTCTCCTGATGGTAGAGTGCCTTGGAGTAAGTTCACTTCCTCTGTTTTCTATATTAACATATGTTCTCCACGTTGGTATGTGTTTGAATCTCGCTGGTATTACCCTAAATGCATGCAGCTGTTCTCTAATTAGAACGTGATTATCTTCACTATCGTAGCCTTTATCAGCTACTGTTACTGATATCGGTAGAACTTACTTCTGATGTTCTTATGATTAGAGGTTGAAAATCTATGTTGTCATGTCTTGTGGGAGCTCGTCTTACTTTGAGAGTACATATAATTTGAGAAAGTAAGTAAATCTGCACTTAGTTATAACTTGAGACAGTTATTATGCAGTTTGGCCTTATCTGTATAATAATGTAAAGCATTGGTTACTTACTTTGAATCCTGATCAACCTATGCCTATGAATAGTCTGTTGATATAGATCATTGACAATATAAACGAGGAAATTATCTTACCAATATAGTACCATTTATTCTTGCAGCAAACTTTTGAAGAATGGTGTAATGTGGCATATATGATAACAGGAGAACTATTCTCAGATAATATGCTTCAACTAGCCAATCTACAAACAGACGATAACTCTTCGCTTCGTACTGGCGTATCATCACCAATAACACTATATGCTGCCAGACTGTGAATATGTGATTGCTCTTTCGGTGGAGAAATAACGGTATTCTAGCATTTCTTAATGCACGTAACATGGTATTAGCTAATCTGACATATCTTGACTCTCTGAATAAGTATATTGTATTATACCCTTACAAAGCTTTGACGGGAATATCAGAAAAAAGGATGGTTTCTAAGCCTACTCATAGGTTGACCTAATAATAGTTGTTTACTTTCATTCTGTTCCCGGTCTCCTTCTTTGGCCTTCAGTCACTCTTTCCATTATCACTAGATGCTGCAGGAGACTTATAACAATGAGCAACAAATCACAAAATGTATCTGTGGTAGAAAATCGACATCTAGGTTAGAGAAATAGACAAAACTAAGAAAATACTGCCTACTCAAAAACGTTTATACTAGAATAAGATATTATGACTGAGTTGTCTATATATGTATATTTAGCAGTAGCCTGTTATTTGGTCCTGATTTGATTTTGGCAGAGTTCATTCGTTGTCTTCATAATATAGAATAGTGTGTCTAATGTAAACATTAATCGATGTTAAGCATATGCTCTATGCCACAGATGATCATTTTGACCTCGGTAAAAGACATCAATTCTGTTAGAGCCCCATGAGCATGCAGCAGGGCTTGAAGTTAATATTACACCTAAATCTTCTTCACCAGTCCACTGAGGCATTAGTAGATTAGACCTCCTGTACCTGCAGATGACACCATCAGCTTATTCAAGCTCGTTGAGGCAATTAACACCACAGGCCGTTCTATGAATACAATTAGAGAATTATTTTTATTCATTCCCTAGCTAATAGTCTTCAATACACACTAGTATATAGTAATACGAAACATGTATAATAAACATTAAGACTTCTTTGTTAGAAGACTATGAATATAAATAGAACCAGATTAACCTTAATGCAACGTTTTGATAATGTTAATAATATCTAATCTTTCTTCAAAATTCCTAGTTCAAACATCTTCTTAGACATCTCGAGTTGATTTGCTATTAACGTCTGCATTTCTTCCTTGCGGCCTGCGATCTTCATTGTCTAGTTCTGCTACATTGGCATCACCATTTTTGCCAGTAGATTCTATCTTGACATTTAGGTTGTCCACTATACCCAGGTAGTCTGCTAGAAGCTCATTCTCCGTAGGACAAATAATAGGAATCGCTTATGCCTGTGCTATGACCCATCAAAATTTCAGTTTAATTGGTTTCATTCCAGCCTGTTCGGCGCTGGTCTTAGAATAATTGCGAAACCCATGAACCGAAAAGTATGTCTTCTCTTCTCCTATTGTAATATTGCCCCCCATTAATCCGGTATCACCGCTTACATGCGGTGTAGGAGCGGCGTTATTCGGAGCTGCTGGTAGTCGCTGCGGCGATCAATGGGACAGTCTAGACACCGATCATGGATTCACGGGATTTCGTCCTGACCCAGTGATTACCGAACCATTGCCTACTCCTACTAGCTTTTCTGGATCCGAGCATGGATTTGGAGGATCATTCGGCTGCACAAATTTCTAAATATGCTGTAATTACAATCAAGAAATACATCCAAGTCAAATGCTAGTGGAGCACTTTGAAAAAGTTTAATATTTTATGGTATCTCTACTAGATATGCAATAAAAAGAATTTTGATAATCACACTGCTCAGTACCATCACTATGATCCTTGTTTATTCTGGATATGCACAAGAAAATCAGCAAGCAAAAGCTCAGAATCAGGGGCCAAGGAGCAGCAGGATATACAGATAAAGAGATAATGCAGGATCCAAAGCTTAAGCTAATGCAGATCCCCAAGGAGAGATATACCCGACTCTTTAGAAGCCTTGAGCAGAGCAACTAATCGGAAGACAAAGCTTCGCGATGGTGCCTATACATAAGAGGTAGCCGCGATGATTGCAACAGACATATTTAGACTTGAGGTTGAGGGATGTAGGACAAGACAAACAAGAAGGGAGTTAAAACAATGTGAGCGGAAAGCCAATATCTATCTCTGACGAAGTCGTCAATGTATCTATTGATGTTATTCTTTGCCTGCTGCCTTATCTGTGATAGTTATGAGAGTGGGACATAATTTCCTGCTCCTGTTTTAGCTAATTTCATTTTATTATTTGATATAAGCTATCTCTAGGTGTTCATATTGTGGTGAAAAAGGATCAAATCCACCCAAAGACTGTCTGCAACAAGTACTTCATAATCCATCTTAATTAGAGTTCTACATCTCATAGGACTGATATCTTGGCTAAAATCACACAAGAAAAGAAGAGGAAGGCCATATGTCTATCCTCCGACTGTAATAATGAGATGTTTAGTAGTCGGGATATGGCTAAGACTGATTCTAATGGGGCTTTACATGATTTCCTTGCCATGGACTATTATCCATATAGCAGAAAGATAAAGAAAGCATGTCAAATACGTCAGTTGAGTCAGATAATGGTCTTATTTTACTAAATCACCCAATATGGCTTTGTCGAAACCATCTATTCTTGATAAGACAAAAGCCATGTAATATGGCCATACCATACATATTGTGAAAGAATCAAGATACGTCAAACTAGCACATACTATGCTATGTATACTGAAGAATGCTAGGATGCTATCACTATTCATCAATATGAAGAGCAATCACATTTTCACAGTCTGGCAGCATCTCGTTCTGCTTACTATAAGATAATATGAGAGTAAGAGTTACCGCATGTTTACAGCAGAATGGTTGGTGGTAGAGGAGGCTTATTATCTTAGGATGTTCCTCAGGCTATCCAGAATAATACCTCATTTCACGACATTACAGGAATTTACGGATAGAATCACAGATATTATTCATTCTGAAAAGGATATTTTCTTCTTCTTTCATTCTCATTACAACAACTGTCAAACGAATATTCCTTGGAATAGACTCATCTGGATTCAAGCCAACCCGTGCATCACAGTATTACACTGAAAGAAGCAGATTGAGGAAGAAATGGATAAAATTGTCTGTTGGAGCTGATATGCTGAAACAGATTATCTGTACCATCAAGATAAGGAGAGCTCCTAAAAGGCATGACAACATACATAGATTTTCAACCAATCATAACAAGGACAGCGGAAATTAGGGCATTGTCAATAATAACAGTAGTATGTGACAAGGGATACGACAGTGAAAAGAAACATGTACTCGTGAGAGAGAAGGTCTGAAAGCATATAGTATCATTCCTGCAAGATATCCACACGTTCCGATATGTATGAGGATGCATGGTAGGTAAGTACAGAAAACATATGAAACGAGGTTATTATTCCAAACTGTTGTACAATCAACATAACAAGGATGAAACGATAATAATGTCTGTAATAAAGAGACTGTTTGGTGAACGTGTTACTTCAAGGTTAGTTAGTTAGAACACAGAATCGAGAATTATCATTCATATGCATAGCATACAACATGCATAGGCTGACTAGTCTTTTCTTATTGTTGATGATTTCTACTGAGCCCTGAATTTATTATCTACACAAATAGCAGATAATGATGCGGATGTGTCTCAATCCGTGTTTGTTACCGAGTAGTCAGTTGCTCGGTTACCTTTAGTAGCTCGCCCAAATTTTGCATTAATTCACGCCACGAATTTTCGCCCATTTCTTGCTTTACTTTGTGTTGAACTTCATTCCAGAGCAAGATGGCCTTGGATACAGCACTACGTCCTTTTTGGGTAGCAGTCACAATCCTTATTCGATGATCTTTACCTTGAGAAATTTCGATAAACCCCCGTCTTTCTAGTACTGATAAATTCCTAGTAAGAGTAGTTCTATCCATTCCCAACTTGTTTGCAATATCAGAAATTCCCATGGACTGAATATTGTAGATCGCTTGTAGTACATTAAACTGAGTGGATAATAATCCACTAGATTTAAACGCATTGTCATAAAGTAATGTTATCGCTCTAGCTGCCTTCCGCAGTTCACCACATGTACATGTACTTGAAAACATACCTTGGTCCAGCATTGTGTCAATCTTTTGCTTCTTTGAAGCCAACTATGTTGATATACACGTATCTATAATAAAAGCTTAATTGACAATCACTTCAGAATACAGGTTTTATTATATCCTATGATTTACTTATATTGATATGTTTTTAATTATTGAGTGTAGATACACTTATATAAGTGCGTATACACCTATTGTGAATATATGTCTGCATTAACTTCTGTTATTATCAGTCGTCAGGCGTGGATTACTCTTGGAATACTTAGCAGTACATTATTAGTAGTATTTTTCTCAGAAACTATGCTCCTGCCAGCTATACCAGAGATTATGAAAGATTTCAGCATACCATATGGGACAGCTGCATGGATATTTAGCTCATATCTCATTGTTGCCGCAGTAATGACTCCGATAGCAGGTAAAATGTCCGACATCTATGGTAAAAAGAAGGTATTACTCATATTACTGACCTTGTATGTAGCTGGAATAACTGCTGGTGGGTTCGCACATAATATAACATTTCTGTTAGTGAGCAGAATTATCCAGGGTGTAGGATTGGCAGCGGTCCCTGCAGCGTTCAGCCTTCTTAGGGACACATTTCCACCAGCAAAGCTTGCCATTGCTGTAGGAGTGTTTGGATCTGCGTACTCTGCAGGTTCCGTAGTTGGCCTCTTAGCAGGAGCCGCAATCATTCAGATTTTTGGATGGCATTCCACTTTCTTATCAATAGTCCCGTTTGCAGCCGCAGTAACCATCATGATTGCCAAATTCGTAAAGGAAAATAAAAGCCAATTAGTGACTCATGGAAATACTCAACAAAGCACTGGCAACAAGGAACAATATGCATCACCCTCTATAGACATAAAGGGTGCTTTGGTACTTTCGATAACAATAATTTCATTTCTAATTGCGCTCACACTTGTACAGAGCGGAATAAACTCTAAAACTCTGCCACAGATTGGAATTGCCTTTATAGTTTCAGCAATTTCATTAGCCATATTTGTTTTAATTGAGAGAAGAATCCCATCACCATTGGTAGATATGAGATTGCTCAAAGACAAGACTCTCTTGCCTTCTTACATAATAGCTATAGCTACTGGAATTACAATGTTCATGGCATACCCTGCTATAGTACAGCTGGTAAGAAATCCTGTACCATTGGGATTTGGAGGAAGTGCAGTAGACGCAGCAAATGTACAGCTGCCTTTTATGATCATGTTTCTAGTTTTTGCAAGCGTCACACCGTTTATCATTAATCGAATAGGAAAACTAAATCCAATCATAATAGGTACCATAATCAGCCTAATCGGGTCAGTAGGACTATTGATGTTTCACTCTACAAAACCTGCAGTATCTATTAATCTGGCCATAATTGCTTCAGGCCTCTCAATGACGATCACTTCAACGTGGAACATCATCGTATCATCATCACCCAAATCATTCGTTGGGATATCAGTAGGAGTTGGTGCTCTATTGCTGTTTATAGGAATGGCAATAGGTCCAGCGTTAACAGGGGTTTATATGGAAAATCATCAGACAATTAAAGGAGTTCAAGGATCATATCCTTCTCTAGGATCATATAATCTAGTATACCTCACATCAGGCTTGCTTTCAACTGTTTCGCTTGGGTTTGTCTTAATACTAAGAAGACGAGTAGCACAAAAGACAATTGAAGTTTAGTTGTTTAGGGTGTGAAAACAATTGATAGAACTTACGGCTTGGAAATAGCCATTACCTTGCATAATACGCAGAGTATATCATAATTAAGGTGCAGTCAGCTAAATGAGATCTGTTGCAATACGTATAATGTCAGTCTACTTTGAAACTAAGACAGGCAGGGAGGATCGTGGCTTGCAAACTACTGACGCTGGTACTCTACTATTATATATGACAGATGTAAGCTACATTCATGCTGGGATTTACATAGGATGTCTTGTCCCCCCTACAATGACATATCTTCTTTGACAATTAGGACAAGGACATTTGTATCCTTCTTTAATATTGGAGTATATGCCTGGCAAATCAAATCCTGTACTCGAACCATAGTCAAGCATTGACCTAGCAGAAAAATCATGAGCGCGGATGAGGGCATCACGATCTTTTTTATAAATAAACCCTATGTCTTGATCCTTATGGATAATTCTAATTATGTGCTCATAAGTATGTCCCCAGAACATTACTGTAATTGCGGATAACAAATTATCAATTTCATTATCGTCATCTATGACTAGTAGTACATCTTCTTTTATATCGAAATGGCCTTGTACGATTTCATTTCTTAACTGCTCTATTGTCACCAATTGGGTCATTATAGGTAATAATGATAAATAAGTTTAATTTTTCCTGCTTCTTGACTTCTATTTTCATTATAGTATAATTATTTTTTTATTGTTGGTTTATGATGATAATAATATCGATATTCCTGTAGTATGATTTTGTGGATGGTTGCACTTACATATACGATTACCAAGTCCATGCAATGAAAACTTGTGATGGCATGTATGGTAGTTGCAAATTGGCTCTATTCCTTGACCGTATACGCAACTATTATGTTACAAATTGGTTATAGTAATGAAGCATGGCTATGGGTTGTTGTGGAGCCAATTCATAAGCAACTTCTTGGTGTTTATATTTCAAGGCATAGGAATAATATGATGGTTGTAGAGGCATTTCTCAGTTCATCAATAAGAATTTATGGTAAACACACTGTTCATAGCGATGGTGGAAGCTGGTATTCAGAAGCATGTGTCGCATTAGGATTAAAACATAGACTACTACATTCATCATATGAAAAGAGTATAATGGTCGTAGAAATAACAATAGAATATGTTAAGGATAGAATTGAAGGATTTGATGATTATTTCCTTGTAAAAAAAGGTGTAGTTGTCGATTGCAATATAGTTCATGTTTATCGCTGGATCTCATTGTTCATATTTTTACATAATTTGTCCGAATCGCAATCAGAACTAAACATTCTCAAATTCTTGATAAGAAAAGGAGAAAAGATACCTTAACTTAACAGACCTCTGTGAGGATCATAGAACTTATAAGGTTCTCAGACATCTTATTAGTAGCATCGAATGCATTATAATCAGCATTCAGAGTTACCCCACCTTTTACTCATTATTTCTTCTATTCTTGTATTTTTGTCATGAGATTTTGACGTCATCCTATTAACCTATGTGACAAAGTGTTATTTAGATACGTGTATATTTTATTTTTCTCAACCATCAGTATTGTAGTTAGTATGCCGTCACAGGTCAACTAAGTCCATTGTTCCATTTAGAAAAGTTCTGATATATTTTACATGCGTTAAGAACAGGATGTCATCTAGCTTGTAAAAGTTCCCAACGGTGTATTACTTAACGCCTTCTTTGACATCGACTAATTGGGGTTTGAGTTTTCGCAACAATAACCCATACCCTAGACCAAAGAGTATAGCAGGAACAAGCCAGCTTGTGATATCGGGAGGATACTTGGGAATGTAAACAAATATAATTGCAGTTGTAACAAAAAATGTAATTCTATCTATCCATTCTACTACCCATTTTATGATGCCTGGATGTTTCTTTCTTTGACCGTCATTGGGCTTTATGGTTGCGCTTATGGCCAATTTTATGACTGAACTTACGGTGAATGCTATTGTAGAAAATATGACGATAGTAATAAGAAAATCAGCGATAGTCGGAACATTATTGGTAGTAAGTGGTTTCATTGGGTCGATAATTGGCTTAAATGCGAAAAGAAATGCAAAAATACCCAGTGTTATTGCCACCCTAATGTCGAGTTTGTCTAAAATAAAAATAGCGCCAAGAAGATAGAAAATTGCAATCAGAGGGATAATTATAGAAACAATAGTGCTATTCCTTTGAAAGCCAATATCTATGTTGATAAAGGTATAGTTACGAGTTGTTATGCCTGAGCTTGTATCATTTATACCAGAATACGCTGGAAAAATATATTGCTTTTTAATTGCTCCAAGATCAGATATAGATGAATTGCTTTGAACACCAATATCATGGTAATCAACCGGCCAATGATCAATATAAGGAATCCAGGTCGCGTTAACTACTGGATCGAACGAACCCTTAACATAACCAATTGTTATATTTTTGAATGGAATAGCAAGCACAAAATGAAGATGATAGTTATCGAATGGAAATCTGTTAGGCTCACCCTCTAGATTTACTGAATGCTTAGTAGTATTACCACTATTGTGATAATTTGCCATATTATTAAAGTAAAATCCTACTACTCTATGTTGTATATTTGCAGTTCCCTTACTCAAATGTCGTATAGCTGACAATGGTTCTATTTTAATAGGAATGTCAAAGTAATCCTTGCGATTATGAGTATCACTTGCTATATTTTCCACTTTAACTGAAGTATTAGTTATATCTATTATGTCCCTTATAGGATAATTTCCATTTATGATGAATTGACTTTTTGCGGTAAGGTTGTGGATATCCGGTTTCGAGTCAATATTGACGTTAATGCTTCCATGTATATCTGGATCGGTATTAACTAACGTCATATATGACAGCGCCCTTGGCTTTACCTCTTTTGACATATTGACAGTTTTATTCTTTGCTGAAAGGTAATAGACTGAGACCGTTCCAATATTTTTCAAATTATGTGTTGCAGAAACCATTATTCTATATACTCCGTCCCACTTGTCACCATCTATTCGACTCATTTTTAAGGGCTTAAGGGTCTTTCCAACTGTAAAATTTACGTCTTTAACACCATTGCCTGAATCAACTACCCAAGCTTCTATGACACTTACAGATTGAGATGGTGTTAAAAAATAGAATGGTCCCCAGCGAAATGAAGGTCCACTAATGTCTTGACCATGTGTAGAAAATTCTTTTGGATCTATCGATCCATCTTTTGAATAACCATTTTCATCCTCGGCTGTGACATAATAGTTAACTGTAATGTTTCCTTTGTGAATAGCTGGAATTGTGCCCGCAAACATGCCATTGTCACGAGTACCATTGATCAAATTCATATTAACGGTTCGCCAATAGATATCTCGACATGCAATAGAAATACAACCAATAGAATAATATAATGTAGCAATTTAGATTTTGCCAAATTGGTCCGCAATGTGCGCTGTAATCTGTACAGATGAAAGAGGAGATGGATGATAAGTTATATTCGCCAGAGATATATCTGGCGAATATGGAATAGCTCTTCGTGGAAAGGAGGTAGCTATCTCAGTGCCAGCAATATCAATTCTTGAAGTCCCCTTGCTAAAGTCAATTGTTAATGTTCTTACATGGTCATTACTTGTTATTTCTGCAAAAGTAGCATTTCTAGCGGTTCCATTATAGTAAGAGTCATAGACTCAATATAGAGCGTCTTCATCACTAGTTCCCTCCTTCCTGGAATCTATTAGTTCCCTTGGAAGTTGTATTGTCAATTTTCCATTAGTTGTATTAGAGACTAGGACGGATAGTGTAGGGTTACTAGCATTCGCAATTAAAATGTTTTTAATCGTACCACCAATAACAATACAGTTGATTGAATACTTAGACTTGGAGCCATTTATAATCACGGGTTGTTTTTTAAAACCATCACAGGATATAGATGCTGGTATTTTATATCTTATTGTTGGAAGTGCATCCGTCGATGAAACACATAAGGAAGAGCAAATGATAAGAATGATAAAAGGAGCGAGAAGTGAATGTCTAAGTACCTTATGGATCTGAGTAGTCCTATAAGGATTGAAGTGATGACCAGATGGAACAAGATCATTTAAGGACTTGGAAAAAATTCTAAATGACTTGATAACAAGATATAGCAGACAAGATCTAAAGGTCACTTCACCTGTCTCATTCCGATATGTATGATATCTCTATCATCTATCATCTGGCTATTCCTCAGGTATATTTTTTGCTGAAGTAGATAATATAGTTTAATGATATCGATTTATTAGTAATTGAATACTCTATTGACTCCAGGCTGCAATAGAACCCATAACTCGTGATGTCTATAAAGAAAGCAGATCTGGATTGTGGTGAAAAAGAATCATTGTACATAATGATGATGGTGACTTCTAGTGTTTATTCATCCATTCAATAAGCCAATTATATTTTGATAACTCGTTATTATCATCATCATCTTTTTTACTTACTTTGGTCAGTGTTGCAGCGCATTCGGATTTGATATCCCGTAGTTCTACACTTATCCCAATATGAGAAAAATTCTGGTTGAAATTATCTATGTGATAATTCAATGAACCTTCATTCCCAATTGAAACTATTCCTGGGTTTATGTTAGGTCCTCCATTAAAGATCAGATTCTTAAAAAAACCCGGAGCAGACATATTATACATATTTTTTAGATGGATAGCTACTGTATTGGCTTCTTTGCTGAACAAATCTTTCAAAATCTCTATGCTTCTCTTCAAGAAATTCAAAGTGTATTCAAAATCTAAATTACCATCTTCTTTTTTACGGAGATTAAGACCAAGCAATAGCAAAATGAATTTCTCCACAGCACATTGATTAGTTACAAGTTTGGGATGAAGCTGTGTAAGAGATTGCCTAAAGTATTCGACAGAGATTGTTGTTTCATTTATTATCAATTCCTTGTTAAAGGATAGAGCCCACATACGCAAGATATCGTTAGTTATTTCTTTGGGTATAGGCTCATAATGCAATGGCTTTTCCATCTCTGTTATCTTAGTTGGTCTTTTTCTTCCTTCTTCAGTACAATCATCAACTACTTCAAAATATCTTTGAATTATTATTTCTGCAACAGCATCCGGCGTATTTTGAATTTCTGCATTTTTTACTCGTAATACATCATAGCCCATATTTTCTAATGTCCTCTGACGTATCCTATCAGGCGTTCTCTGAAAGTCCTTATCATGGACTTTGCCGTCCACTTCTACAATGAGCTTTCTTCCGATGATTAAATCCGGAGTGTATTTATCACATCCTGTATACCAGATAACTTGACTGTCTTTGAACGCTATTTTCTTCGAACGCAATATAGATCTTAATTTTATTTCAGAATTTGTAGGCGGCGGAGCTTTGAAGCCGTAGTTGTTTACTATATCAGGACGTGTCAATCATTCCAAATATGGAATGTGCAAAGTAGTTAATTAAACTAACACCTTTATTGTTTCACAAATTCATTCAAATCATTAACAACTTGGATGGAATAATTGAGTCAAATCTGTCTTGGATCCCCGAACCCGCCATTAATAGGGGGTTACTCAGAGAACAGCTGCATGCATTTAGGGTAATACCAGCGAGATTCAAACACATACCAACGTGGAGAACATATGTTAATATAGAAAACAGAGGAAGTGAACTTACTCCAAGGCACTCTACCATCAGG
>Ga0207663_10000702_pt1 | contig 14877 bp, 10 predicted proteins | sample LARL53metaG_FD_184346 | JGI IMG/M metagenome (GOLD analysis project Ga0207663, IMG submission 184346) | Corn, switchgrass and miscanthus rhizosphere microbial communities from Kellogg Biological Station, Michigan, USA - LAR L5-3 metaG... | ecosystem: Host-associated > Plants > Roots >...
TGCTTCCCAGCCCTACAGGGCCAAATCGAGCGTGAATTTCCGCGCCAAACGCATCATCGCACCGCTCGCCCGCTCGTTGCGTCCCGGCGGCCGGCTGATCGGAATCCACTCCCATGGCGAGGATCCGGGATTAGAGATCATCCAGGCGGTATGGCCTGGAGAAAATCCTTTCGCGGTCAGCCGTCATGAGCTATTGCGCGCGGTGAAATACGAGCTGGGCTCGGGTGGGCGCGACCTTAATTTTAACGCCTATGCCGATAACCGCTCGATCTTTCGTTATGATATGGAAGCGCTGCCAAATGAGGTCACCGGCTCGATCGGAACCTCGACGGCCTTTGCAGCCTGGAACGCGGCAGTGTATGTCGCACAGATTGAAGATGACCGGTTGACGGAAATGACCCAGAGTGGCCGTTATCTTGATGCCGTCAGAGAGGTTTTGCGCAAGCATAACGGACTCTGGTTCTACGACGAATCCTACGTCATCTCGCGCCGTCGCGACTGACAATCAGGACATTTTAGATATCGAGAAAGGACCGCCGGAGGCGGCGGAAAAGGGGCTAGCTTGATGCGCGCGTCTTACTTGTTTACTTCAGAGTCGGTTTCCGAAGGCCACCCCGACAAGGTGTCGGACCAGATTTCGGATGCCATCCTCGACGCCTTCATCGAGAAGGACGTCAAGCTCGGCATTGCCGACGACAGTCTGGTCAACACCAGGCTCGGCTGCGAGACGCTGTGCACGACCAACAAGATCGTGATTGCCGGCGAAGGTCGCGGTCAGCTCTTTCGTACTATCAACGGCGTATCGGTGGTCGATCGCGAGCTGATCAGCCACATCGCCCGCGGCGTGGTCAAGGATATCGGCTACGACCAGAACGGCTTCTCCTATCACGGCGCCGACATCGAGGTATTGCTGCACGGCCAGTCGCCCGACATCGCGATGGGCGTCGACGCCAAGAGAAAGAAGGGCAGCGAGGAGGAAGGGGCCGGCGACCAGGGCATGATGTTCGGTTACGCCTGCACCGAGAGCGAGGTCTACCAGAAGGGCTCGTACATGCCGGCGCCGATTTTCTTCGCGCACCGGATCCTCAAGGTTCTCTCCGAGCAGCGCCGCAACGGTCAGCTGGCCGACCTGCAGCCCGATGCCAAGAGCCAGGTCACGGTGAAATATATCGAGGGCAAACCGGTCGGCTGCACCAAGGTGGTGGTGTCGACCCAGCACAACGAGAAGAGCCGCAACAACAAGAAATACACACCCAGCCTGATCAGGGAGATGATCTCGACGGCCGTGGAATTGGCGCTGCCGAAAGGCTGGATGCCGCAAAGGCCATCCGATTTTCTGGTCAATCCCACCGGCAATTTCGTGGTCGGCGGCCCCGACGGCGACTGCGGCCTCACCGGGCGCAAGATCATCGTCGACACCTATGGCGGCTACGCGCCGCATGGCGGCGGCGCCTTCTCCGGCAAGGACCCGACCAAGGTCGATCGCTCGGCCGCGTATGCAGCGCGCTATCTCGCCAAGAATGTGGTGGCGGCCGGGCTTGCCGAGCGCTGCACCATCCAGGTGGCCTATGCGATCGGGGTTGCCGATCCGATGTCGCTCCTGGTGGACACGCACGGCACCGGCAATGTCGACGAGAAGAAGCTCGAGAAGGTGCTGCCCGAGATGTTCCGCCTCACGCCCACCAACATCCGCCGCACCTTGAAACTCAATCGCCCGATCTATCGCCGCACCGCCGCCTACGGCCATTTCGGCCGTGCGCCGGAAAAGGACGGCGGTTTCTCATGGGAGAGAACCGACCTCGCCGACGAACTCAGGCGCGCGGTGTAACCCTTGCGTCATTCCGGGGCGCTCGCGGCAGCGAGCGAACCCGGAATCCTTATCCATCATTTCGAGATTCCGGGTTCGCCTCTTCGAGGCGCCCCGGAATGACGAGCCAGACAACGGGAATCTCACATGACCGCCACTGCCAAGAAGCCCGCTTTCACCGATTACATCGTCAAGGACATTTCGCTCGCCGAGTTCGGCCGCAAGGAGATTTCGCTCGCCGAGACCGAGATGCCCGGGCTGATGGCCACGCGCGAGGAATATGGATCCAAGCAGCCGCTGAAGGGCGCGCGCATCGCCGGCTCCCTGCACATGACCATCCAGACCGCCGTGCTGATCGAGACGCTTGCGGCACTTGGCGCCGACATCCGCTGGGTTTCCTGCAACATCTATTCGACGCAGGATCACGCCGCGGCGGCCATCGCTGCCGCCGGCATTCCCGTGTTCGCGGTCAAGGGCGAAACGCTCAAGGATTATTGGGACTACACCGCAAAGCTGTTCGACTGGCATGGCGGCGGCACGCCGAACATGATCCTCGATGACGGCGGCGATGCCACCATGCTGGTGCATGCCGGCTATCGTGCGGAAGCGGGCGATACCGCTTTCCTCGACAAACCCGGCTCGGAAGAAGAGGAGATTTTCTACGCGCTGATCAAGCGTCTCCTGAAAGAGAAGCCGAAGGGTTATTTCGCGGAAATCGCCAAAAGCATCAGGGGCGTTTCCGAAGAGACCACCACCGGCGTGCATCGGCTCTACGACATGGAAAAGAAAGGCACGCTGCTGTTCCCGGCCATCAACGTCAACGACAGCGTCACCAAGTCGAAGTTCGACAATCTCTATGGCTGCCGTGAATCGCTGGTTGACGGCATTCGCCGCGGCACCGACGTGATGATGTCGGGCAAGGTCGCGATGGTCGCGGGCTTTGGCGACGTCGGCAAGGGTTCGGCGGCCTCGCTCCGCCAGGCCGGCTGCCGCGTCATGGTCTCCGAGGTTGATCCGATCTGTGCGCTGCAGGCGGCGATGGAAGGATACCAGGTCACGACCATGGAAGATGCGGCGCCGAGTGCCGACATCTTCGTCACCGCGACCGGCAACAAGGACATCATTACCATCGAGCACATGCGCGCGATGAAGGACCGCGCCATCGTCTGCAACATCGGTCACTTCGACAACGAGATCCAGATCGCGCATCTGCGCAACATGAAATGGACCAACATCAAGCCGCAGGTCGATGAGATTACCTTTCCTGATAACAAGCGGATCATCCTGTTGTCGGAAGGACGGCTGGTGAATCTCGGCAATGCCATGGGCCATCCGAGCTTCGTGATGTCGGCCTCCTTCACCAACCAGACGCTGGCGCAGATCGAATTGTTCGCCCAGAACAAGGACGGCAAATACGAGAAGAAAGTCTACGTGCTGCCGAAGACGCTCGACGAGAAAGTGGCGCGGCTGCATCTCAACAAGATCGGCGTCAAATTGACCAAGCTGCGGCCCGACCAGGCCGAATATATCGGGGTGAAGGCGGAAGGCCCGTACAAGCCGGATCATTACCGGTATTGATGTTTGAGCATCATTGCCGGGCTTGACCCGGCAATCCATCTTTCAGCGCCGAACATGCGCAAGTTTTGGGACACAACCAGCGCTTGAGCTTCGTCCCCCGAAACAGATATCCTGTATCTATGGGGGTCTCCAGCAACTTTGAGTTTCTTGCTACCCACGACGAACGCCTCGCCCGGCTAGGGGCGTTGGCGGAACGCTTCTTTTTTGACGATGCGCCCTCGGTTCTGATCAAGCTGCGCCAGCTCAGTGAATTTCTGGCCAAGGAAATCGCCGCCCGCCACGGTTTGTTGCCCGCAAGCTCCGCGTCATTTGATGAGGTCTTAAGGACCTTGAAGCTGCGGTCGGTTCTTCCCCGTGAAATCACGGACCTCTTTTTTCACCTCAAGCGGGTCGGCAACGCCGCAGTTCACGAGAACATCGGGACCACAGCCGATGCACTTAGCGGCTTGAAAGTGGCCCGTGCCTTGGCCGTCTGGTTTCACCAGAGCTACGGTGGCTCTGCCCAATTCAAACCCGGACCATTCGTCCCGCCCGCCGCGCCTATTGATGCAACGGCAGCGTTGAAGGCGGAGCTGGAGGAGCTTCGGCAACAAGTCCGCGCCAGCGCAGACAATGAGGCGAAGGCGCTGCTGGCCCATCAGGAGGCGGAGGCAGCTCGTCTCAAAGCCACGCTCGATGCAGAGGCATCGCAAGGACCGCGAGTTCTGGGAAAGCTATGCAGCAGAGACCGAGGCGGGACTTCGAAAAACCGAAGCCGCCCTCAAGGAGGCACAGGCCAAGGCAGAGGCTACGCCGCCCCAGCAGCTTGATCTCTTGGCAATGCTTGCCAGCCAGCAGGCCGAAAAGATCGAACTCGATGAGGCCACGACCCGCATCCTGATCGACGATCAACTGCGCGCGGCCGGCTGGACCGTCGATAGCCAGGTATTGCGCCATGCGAACGGTACGCGGCCCAAACTAGGAGAGGCGATTGCAATCGCCGAATGGCCCACCGAGAGTGGTCCGGCTGACTATGCGCTTTTCATCGAAGGGCGTTGTGTTGGCGTGATCGAGGCTAAACGCGGCGTGAAAGACGTCCCCGGCCGTCTTGGCCAATCCAAACGCTACGCCCGCGACATCAAGCTCACGGCGGACGAGACCATCCCGGACAGCCCCTGGATTCACAGTCTCGATCAGTTCCGCGTGCCGTTTCTGTTCGTCACCAATGGTCGTCCCTATGTAAGTCCGGAATCTGGTTTTGGGATGCGCGGCCGGGCGGGAGTGACCCGCGCGCGCTCTCGGAATGGTTCTCGCCCCGCGACCTCGTCGAACGGCTCGATCAGGTCACCGATGATGTTCGCGAACTTGCCGAGCGTGAATTGGGTGTCACGGGCCTGCGTCCCTATCAGGAACAGGCGATTGAGGCGGTCCAGTCCGCGATCGCGACAGGACAGCAGAACATCCTGCTGGCGATGGCAACGGGTACAGGCAAGACCCGGCTTGCTATCGCGCTGATGTACGAGCTTTTGCGGCGAAAGCGTTTCCGGCGGATTCTCTTCCTTGTCGATCGGAATGCGCTCGGACGCCAGACGCTCGATGCAATGAGTACCACAGACACCAGCGGCTTCCTGAAATTCGATCAGGTTTTCGCGGTGGCAGATCTCGCGAAGAAGTTTCCGGAGGCGACCGACCGGGTGCAGGTTGCAACGGTGCAGGCCTTGATCCGGCGCATCTTCGAGGACCCCGACGCGGTGCGTCCGACGCCCGGCACTTACGACCTCATTATCGTCGATGAGGCCCATCGCGGCTACACGCTCGATGCCGAGCTGCGCGAAGATGATCTCGGCTTCCGGAATCTCGACGACTATCTCTCAGCCTACCGCCGTGTTCTCGACTATTTCGACGCAACGCGGATCGCACTGACGGCAACGCCAGCCCTGCACACGAGGGAAATATTCGGTCATCCGGTGTTTCGCTATGGCTACCGGCAGGCGGTGATCGACGGCTACCTGATCGACCACCGCCCGCCGCGGCGCATCACTACTGCGTTGAGCCAGACCGGGATCACCTTCGAGCCGGGTGAGGAGGTCAATATCGTCGATCCCCGGACCGGCCAGATCGACCTCTTCAACCTTGAGGACCAGGTCGATTTCGAGGTCGCAGAGTTCAACAAGAAGGTCTATACGCGCGCCTTCAATCGTGCCGTGGCCGACGCCATCGCGCGGGAATGCCCGCCCGTCGAACGGGGCAAGACACTGCTTTTCGCCGCCCGTGACGACCACGCGGATATCCTGGTCGATGAGTTGCGCGCGGCGCTCAACGAGGAATACGGGCCGCAACCGCACGATCTCGTCGAGAAGATCACAGGGTCAGTGGACCAGCCGCTCGACCGGATCAAGGCGTTCAAGAACGATCCCCGGCCGAAATACGTGGTCACCGTCGATCTGCTCACCACCGGTATTGACGTGCCAGCGATCACCAACCTCGTTTTCGTCCGGCGGGTCAACAGCCGCATTCTCTACGACCAGATGATCGGCCGCGCGACACGGCGCTGCGACGAGATCGGCAAGGAGTTCTTTCGCATCTTCGACGCTGTCGATATCTACGCCAATCTGCAGGAAGTCACCGATATGCGGCCGGTGGTCGTCGATCCCGGGCTGTCATTCGTGACATTGGTCGGCGATCTCGAACGCGCAACCACAGACGAGGATCGTGCCTTCGTCCGCGACCAGATCGTGGTTAAGCTGCGCCAGCGGATCAAGCATATCGACGCGAACGAACGAGAGACCCTGGAAACGGTCCTCGGGCCGCTGACTGATCTCGCCGATCGCCTCAAGTCCGCTGCACCCCTGGAAACAGTGGCGCTGTTCCGCCAGCATCCGCTGCTGGCGTCGGTCCTCGATGCGGCCAATCCGACCCGCAAACGAGATGGAATGTATATCTCCGAGCACGCCGACGAGATCATCAGCGTCGAGGACGATTACGGCGGCAAGGCGAGTCCTGCCGACTATATCGAAAGCTTCGAGAGGTTCGTGCGCGACAACATGAATGCCGCGCCGGCCTTGATCGCCGCGACCCAAAAGCCGCGCGAACTGACGCGCAAAGAGCTGAAGGCCCTTGCAGTTCTGCTCGACGAAAACGGTTTTTCCGAAGCGAGCCTCCGCCAGGCCTATGGCCGGGCGCGCAATGCCGACATTGCCGCCCACATCATCGGGTTCGTCCGTCAGGCCGCGCTCGGCGATCCCTTGGTTCCCTACGAGACGCGGGTTCAAAACGGGGTGCAGCAAATCATTTCAAGCCGCAATTGGACAGCAAATCAGAGGAAGTGGCTGGAACGAATTGGGCGCGCACTAAAGGCCCAGCCGGTCGGCGATCCAGAAATCCTCGCCGACCCGCTTTTTGCACAGGCTGGCGGCTTTGAGACGGTAGACCGCGAGTTCGATCACGGGCTAGGTGATGTCCTGAAAGATCTCAACAGCGCCATCTGGGATCACCACGTTGCATAGGCAGAACCAGAAATGAATCCATCGATCGATCTCGTCAATCGCCTGTGGCGCCTGTGTACGCTGTTGCGCAAGGATGACGTGACCTACCAGCAATATGTAACGGAGCTGACCTATCTCCTGTTCCTGAAAATGGCATCGGAGCAGAAGGACGAAAGCCGCATTCCCGAGAAATATCGCTGGGCCGCGCTGAAGTCGGCCAGTGAGACCGAGGTTCTGCAGCGTTACCGCCAGGCGCTGATCGATCTTGGCGACGGCACCAAGATCGCCGACCGCTCGGTGGTCGCGATCTTCCAGAACGCCGCCACCATTGTCCGCGAGCCGGCCAATCTGCGGAAGCTGATCGATGCCATCGACGGCCTGCACTGGTTCAGCGAGGAGCGCGACGCCTTCGGCGACACTTATGAAGGCCTGTTGCAGAAGATGGCGGAGGAGACCAAGCGCGGGGCCGGGCAGTATTTCACGCCGCGCGTGCTGATCAAAGTGATGGTTGGCCTGATGCAGCCCAAACCCGGCGAGGTGATCCAGGACCCTGCGGCAGGCACCGGCGGCTTCCTGATTGCCGCGGATCGCTGGATGCGCGCTGCAACGGACGAATATTTTGAACTTTCGCCCAAGCAGCAAACGTTCCAGCTTCAATCCGCCTTGCGCGGCCTTGAAAACGTGCAGGACACGTTTCGCCTGCTTCTGATGAATCTGCATCTGCACAAGATCGATCCTGACCATCTGGACTTTGCCGATACGCTATCGCCGAACGGGGCGCAGCCGAAATTCAAGAATGCCGATCTCATCCTGACCAATCCGCCGTTCGGCCCGGCCGGTGGACCACCAACCCGAGATGACCTGACCATCACCGACCGGGTCTCGTCCTATCAACTACCGTTCGTCGAGCATTGCATCCGCGCGCTTAAGCTGGGCGGCCGGGCGGCCGTGGTTGTCCCCGACAACGTGCTGTTCGACGATGGCCGCGGCAAGGCGCTGCGGCAGCGACTGATGAACTGGTGCGACCTCCACACCATACTGCGGCTGCCGACAGGAATCTTCTATGCGCAAGGCGTGAAAACCAACGTGCTGTTCTTCGTCCGAAGCGAGGAGGAAGCACCGGCGGAGGACGCGACAAAGGCTGTTTGGATTTACGACATGCGCTCGGGCGCACCGCCCTATGGCAAGACCAATCCGCTGAAGCCGTCCGACTTCGATGACTTCGTTCGTGCGTTTGGCGACGATCCATATGGTCGCGCGACCCGGAAGGACAAAGGTGAGACCGGCCACTTCCGGCGCTTCACTCGTGAGGAAGTCGCCGCGCGCGCTGACAATCTCGACATCACCTGGCTCAAGGACACCAGCGCCGATGCTGAGGATGGGCTGGAAACGCCGGAGGAGATTGCGTCGGCGATCGAGGGGCATTTGGCGGCGGCGTTGGAGGAAGTCCGCGCCTTGGTCGAGGAGCTTGGGGCGGAAGCGACCGAGCCAGCGATTGAGGAGGCTGCAGAGTGAATTTGCCTGAAGGATGGACAATTGCGAATGTTGATGAACTCGCTGGCTCAACCGGATTGGTCGCCGACGGAGATTGGGTCGAAAGCAAAGATCAAGATAGTGAAGGCGGCGTCCGTTTAGTGCAGCTCGCCGATATCGGCGAGGGTGAATTTCGAGATCGCTCAAGGCGCTTCATGCGTCAGGAAGTCGCTGATCGGCTGCGGTGCACTTACCTGAAACCTGGCGACGTACTGATAGCGCGCATGCCCGACCCATTGGGACGCGCCTGCGTATTTCCTGGACTCCAGCAACCAGCCGTAACAGCAGTCGATGTAATGATTTGGCGAACGGATGGTTCACTGTCTCATCCGGACTGGTTTGCAAAAATTCTCAACAGTCCCCTCGTGCGATCGAAAATGATCGAAGGGGCAAGCGGAACGACCCGGCAGCGGATTGCAGGCGGCCGAATCAAGGAAATGACCCTTCCTCTCCCTCCGTTAGCCGAGCAACGACGCATCGTTGCGAAGTTGGACACGCTAACGGCGCACATCGCCCGCGCACGGGCAGAGCTAGATCGCGTGCCACAGCTCGCCGAGAAGCTGCGTTTAGAGGTACTGCGAGCTGTTTTTCATTGGAAGGCGGTTGATCTGCCAAGTGGCTGGTTGCTCAAACGTTTGGATGAGATCGGTGATGTTCAACTCGGCCGACAGCGGTCTCCCAAGGATCACGAAGGTCCGAACATGCGACCCTATCTTCGGGCTGCAAATATAACCTGGACCGGATGGGATTTGTCTGACGTCAAAAAAATGAACTTCTCTCCAGCGGAGTTCAAAACATTTCGACTGATGCGTGGCGATGTTCTTTTGAACGAAGGCTCGGGTAGTGCAAAGGAGGTAGGTAAGCCAGCAGTTTGGAACGGCGACTTAAAGGATGTTTGCTTCCAAAATACACTTCTCCGAATAAGGCCTCGCGAATACGATCCTGATCTTCTCAGATATTCCCTGCTGTTTATCGCGCGAAGTGGCGGATTCATTGCCAATACGCAGGGGGTCAACATTATCCATATTGGTAAGGCTGGCCTCGCGCGAACCGTTATTCCAGTTCCTCCTGCAAATCAGCAAAGGGATTTGCTTGAATTGATTGAGGAGGCATTCGCTCGCGCCGACCGACTCGAAGCCGAAGCCGCGCGCGCTCGCGCGTTGCTCGATCGCCTCGAATCCGCGATCCTTGCCAAGGCCTTCAGAGGCGAGCTGGTGCGGCAAGACCCGAATGATGAACCGGCGAGCGTCCTCCTTGAGCGGATTCGATCGCAGCGCACGGAAGCGTCCAATGGCAAGCGGAGCCGTCGTTCTGCTGCGGCGGCATCAACGTTGGTTGACTTGAGTTGAGGCGTGCCAACCCATCGACAACTTGGGCAACTGCGAAGGACTTTGAAGCAATGGCGGAAGAACATCCAATCTGGGGGATTCACATGAACAGGGATTTTGGAACCCGCCCCATTTCAGAAGGCTTTGTCGCAATCGGCTGGAAGGCCATGGGCGACCTGTCGGCTTTGCCTCCCAACAGGGAAGGTTTCAAGAAAGCAGTCTCTTCAATCTATCCCAGCGTGAAACCCGGCGCGGTCCCTGTGATAGCGGGGACCTTGTTTAAATTCATACACGAGATCAAGAAGGGTGATTTGGTCATCTACCCTTCAAAGATCGATAAAATGGTCAATTTGGGCATCGTGCAGGGCGACTATGAGTTCAAGCCTGCAGCCGATGATCTCGGATGCCCCAATCGCCGGGCGATCAAATGGACCAGCCATCTTCCACGTGCAGCCTTTTCCCAGACAGCTCTTCACGAAATTGGATCGGCGGTCACGCTTTTCAGCGTCAAGAACAATGCTGAAGAGTTCATGGCTGCGTTCGAAGGAAAGCCGCTTCACAGCGATGATGTGGATGCAGAAACCGGTAACGCGGCCGCTGTGCTGGCGGAGGAGGAGATAGAGGATTTCGTCATTAAACGGTTGAAGTCGGGCCTTTCATTTCGGCAATTTGAATTTTTCATTGCTCACTTGCTGGAGTGCATGGGCTATCATTGCAGGGTAACGCAAGCGACCGGCGACGGCGGCGTTGACGTTGTCGCCCACAAGGACGAGCTAGGGTTTCATGACGTTGTCAAAGTGCAATGCAAGCAGACGCTCAACACCATAGGCCAGCCGCAGGTCGCGCAGCTTTACGGACATGTGCAGGATGATGAGCACGGCCTCTTCGTGACACTCGGGGCGTTTTCCACGCCTGCGATCGAGTTCGAAAGGGCAAATCAAAACCTCCGCCTGATCGGAGGCGAGGAGTTGATCAAGCTCATCTTTGACCACTACGAGGATTTCGACCCGCAGTATCGGATGTTGCTGCCGCTGAAGCGGGTTTATGTCGTGGCGCCGACAACCGGAGAGGACCTGATCTAGGCCAATCGCGATTTTGGGAAAGACATCCAGAGGAAAGATGAACCGTAGTTACCTTTATTTCGCTGTGGCCGGCAATTCGGCCCGGCTTTTCCCGTCCAAGTGCGGGCCATTGTGCCCAGGCATCCATATCTTTACAGTCCATCTAGCTGTCGAAGACGTGGATGGTCGGGATGAAGCCCGGCCACGACGACGATAGAGTCGAGCGGATGCAAACGACCCAACAACCCGAACATTTCGACGTCATCATCGTCGGCGCCGGGCTCTCCGGCATCGGTGCCGGTTATCACTTGCAGCACAAGTGCCCGTCCAAGAATTTCATCATCCTCGAGGGCCGCGAGCGCAGCGGCGGCACCTGGGACCTGTTCCGCTATCCCGGCATTCGATCCGACAGCGACATGTTCACGATGGGCTACTCGTTCAAGCCGTGGAACGAGCCGAAGGCGATTGCGGACGGGTCGCACATCCTCAATTATGTCCGCGAGACCGCAGCCGAGAACGGCATCGACAGCAAGATCCGCTTCCGTCACCGCGTCAGGCACGCCTCCTGGTCGACAACGGACGCGCGCTGGACGCTCGAGGTCGAGCGCACATCAGGCGAAGGCGCAAGCGAGATCGTGCGCTTCACCTGCAATTTCCTGTTCATGTGCTCCGGCTATTACCGGTATGAGGAAGGCTACACGCCGGAATTTTCAGGCCGCGAGAATTTCAGGGGCGAAATCGTCCATCCGCAAAAATGGCCAAATCATCTCGATTACGCGGGAAAACGCGTGGTGGTGATCGGATCGGGCGCCACCGCCGTGACGCTGGTACCGGAGATGGCGAAAACCGCCGGCCACGTCACCATGCTGCAGCGCTCGCCAACCTATGTGGTGTCGCGCCCGGCGCAGGATCAGCTCGCCATGAACTTGCGGGCGAGGCTCGGGGATAAGATGGCCTATCACCTGATCCGCTGGCGCAACGTGCTGCTCGGCATGTGGTTCTTCCAGTTCGCAAGGCGCAGGCCGGAGAAGGTCAGGAAACTGATCCTCGGCGGCGTGCGGATGGCTCTCGGTCCCGACTTCGACGTCGCGACCCATTTCAACCCGCGCTACAACCCGTGGGACCAGCGGCTTTGCCTGGTGCCCGACGGCGACCTCTTCAACACGATCAGGGAAAAGCGCGCCTCGGTCGTGACGAACGAGATCGACCGCTTCACCGAACGCGGCATTCGCCTCAAGGACGGCAGCGAACTCGAAGCCGACATCATCGTCACCGCGACCGGATTGGTGCTGCAATTGTTCGGCGGCATGGAAGTAGCCGTTGACGGCCACGCGGTCGATTTCGCGAAGGTGATGAGCTACAAGGGCATGATGTATTCGGGCGTACCCAATCTGGCCTCCGCCTTCGGCTACACCAACGCGTCCTGGACGTTGAAGTGCGATCTCACCTGCGAATATGTCTGCCGGCTCATCAATTACATGGACCGGCATGGCTACAAGAGTTGCGTGCCGCATAATGTCGATCCCTCCGTCACCGAAGTGCCGTGGATCGATTTCTCGTCAGGTTATGTGCAGCGCTCGATCGCGCAGATGCCCAAGCAGGGCTCGAAGCGGCCGTGGCGGCTCTACCAGAACTACGTGCTCGACATCATCACGCTGCGGTTGGGGCGCGTCGATGACGGCGTGATGCGGTATTCCTGAGCAGTCCCATAATCGGCGGTCGTTCCGGAACAGTTAACGCTACATTAATCGGTGCACCGCAAGATGGACGGCTCAGGCTCAAGACGCGTGAGAAAGCCCATGGACGCCCAGGGAATTGCCATCGAAGCTTTGGTGGCGTTGACCAATTGCGATCGTGAAATGGCCACCGCGTTCATCCGTCGTCTTTATCTTTCCGGTGTGAAGGACCCGAAGCGCCTGACCTTCAAGGGCTTGCAGGCGCTGGCAAGGGCGTAACTCGTGTTCTCAGTCGTCATGGCCGGGCTTGACCCGGCCATCCACGCCTTTCTTGTTCGCGTCGCCAAAGACATGGATGCCCGGCACAAGGCCGGGCATGACGGCTAGCGTTCGAAATGCCTGTCCTTTAATCCGCCTTGCCGATCGCAACCCTCAGCGTGCCGACGCCGTCGACCCCGCATTCGATCTTGTCGCCAGGGGAGAGTGCGGCGACGCCAGCCGGCGTCCCGGTCATGATGATGTCCCCCGCGCCGAGGGACACCTGCTGCGATAATTGCCAGATAATTTCCGGCACGCTCCAGATCAGCTCGGTCAGGTCGCCCTTCTGCCTTTCGGTGCCGTTGACCGAGAGCCAGATCTTGCCTTTCGACGGGTGGCCGATCCTTGAAGCCGGCTGCAAGGCGCCGCAGGGCGCGGAATGGTCGAACGACTTGCCGACTTCCCAGGGCCGCTCCTTCTTGCGCGCGGCGAGTTGCAGGTCGCGGCGGGTCAAGTCGATGCCGACCGCATAGCCCCAGACGTGATCGAGTGCCTTGTCGGCGGGAATGTTCAAGCCGCCGCTCTTCATGGCCACGATCAATTCGACTTCGTGGTGCAGGTCCTTGGTCAGCGGGGGGTAGGGGATAGTGGCGCCGTCGGCTTCGAGCATGTCGGGATGTTTGGCGAAGAAGAACGGCGGTGCGCGCTCATCGTTTCCCATCTCGCGGATGTGCTCCAGATAGTTCCGCCCAACGCACCAGATGCGCCGCACCGGAAAGGATTTGGAATCTCCGCTGACCGCAATCGCGGCCTGCGGAGGAGGGGGGATGACGAAGGATGAGGCGTTCATGAAGCAGTCTCAGCGGGTTGGGATTGGAACTTCGATTCAGGCCTTAAGCGGTTGCGCTGATCGGCGCCAGCGACGGGGTAGCCTGGCGCTGCTGCAGGCGGAAGAACGACGCATAGCGTCCGGCGCGGCGCAGGAGATCGTCATGCCGCCCGCGCTCGACGACCTCGCCGCCTTCGACCACGAGAATGGCGTCGGCGTGCATGATGGTGTGCAGGCGGTGGGCAATGACGATGGTAGTGCGGTTATGGCACAGATGTTCGATCGCTTCCTGCACCTGCCTTTCCGATTCGGAGTCGAGCGCGGCGGTCGCCTCGTCGAGCAGGATGATGGGCGCGTTTTTCAGCAGCGCACGCGCCACCGCAATGCGCTGGCGCTGGCCACCCGACAATTGCATGCCGTGCTCGCCGACCGGCGTATCGTAGCCAAGCGGAAAACCCAGGATGAATTCGTGCGCGCAGGCCGCCTTCGCAGCAGCGACGATCTCTTCCTCGCTCGCGTCATGTTTGCCGAACGCGATATTGGCGCGAATGGTGTCGCGGAACAGGTAGACGTCCTGGCCGACAAAAGCGGTCTGCTGGCGAAGCGATTTGCGCGACACCGACGAGATCGACTGTCCGTCGATCAGGATCTCGCCGTCATTCACCTCATAGAATCGCAAGAGCAGCGCCAGCACCGTCGACTTGCCGCCGCCGGAAGGGCCGACGAGCGCGGTGACCTTCCCGGGTTCGGCGACGAAGCTCATGCGATTGAGCACCGGCTCGTTTGCCCGGTAGGCGAAGTTTACATTACGCAGTTCGACGCGCGCCTCGGAGAGTTTGAGCGCCGGCCTGCCGTCGTCTTCGGGTTCGCTGGCCGGACTGTCGATGATCTCAAGCAGTTTCCTGGCGCCGATCAGGCTGCTGTTCAACTCGATATTGAGGCGAGCCAGGCGCTTGGCGGGCTCATAAGCCAGCAGGAATGCGGTCAGGAACGAAAAAAACTGGCCGGGCTTGGCGCCCCATGCGATGACGCTGTAGCCGCCATACATCAGTCCGCCCGCGATTGCCAGGCCGCCGAGCGTCTCCATCAGCGGGCTCGAACGATTGAAGACCCGCGCCATCTTGTTGGCGTTGCTTTCGACTGCCGTGATGCTGGCGTCGATGCGCTCGCGCATGGTCTGTTCCAGCGTGAAGGCCTTCACCGTGCGGATGCCCTGCAACGATTCCTGCATGGTCTCCATAATGTCGGCGGTGCCGGTGAACTGATTGTGGGCCAGCCCCTTGATCCGTTTCACCAGTTTGCGCAGCACCAGCATCGCTGGTGGCGCAACTGCGAACCCAAGC
>Ga0207663_10000704_pt1 | contig 14865 bp, 13 predicted proteins | sample LARL53metaG_FD_184346 | JGI IMG/M metagenome (GOLD analysis project Ga0207663, IMG submission 184346) | Corn, switchgrass and miscanthus rhizosphere microbial communities from Kellogg Biological Station, Michigan, USA - LAR L5-3 metaG... | ecosystem: Host-associated > Plants > Roots >...
TCTCCGCCCCTAAATTTCGAGGCGAAAATTCCAGCCGACAATCGCGCAGCGGTCGTCGAGGTCATGTACTCTAGCGACAGCTGGGACTGTCCCTCGCCAAGCCCCATCGCATCAAAGCCGCGCACAAGATCGGGCCGGTTCGTCAGATCGACCGTGACGTTTCCACGCAGATCGCCGATGCGCATCTCGTGTTCGGCTTCGTCCAGCACGCGTCGCGCAGCTTCGCGGATATAAGCGGGTTGATTGGCGAGTGCATCTTCGCCCCGCAGGCGCGACATGATGCCAGCCCATGGGATAGGCCAATGAGTCGTGATGTCGTCAATGACACCGGCACTGGCCAGAACTTCAAGGTCAGAACGCAGTTGTGCGTTTCCGACTTCTGCCCAAGGTGAGGCCATGGAAGAGGAAGTGCTGACGACCATTGCGCAGATGAAGATGCCAATCAAGAACGCGCGATTCATCAAGCGGCCCTACAGAGACAAACTCTCACGTGCGCACCTTGGTGTCGTCCGTCACGAGAACTTCGTGTTGCCGAAACCAGCTCACTGTCTCTTTCAGTCCGTCCGAAAGCGAGATCCGAGATATCCAGCCAAGCGCCTTAAGCTTTTCAACGTTCAGAAGCTTTCGCGGCGCTCCATCGGGCTTGGTGAGATCATGTTTGATTCCGCCGTTGAACCCGACAATGTCCGATACCAGTTTGGCAAGTTCAAGAATTGTGACATCTTTGCCGCTGCCCACGTTAATGTGACTGTCGCCGTCATACGTCTTCATCAGGTGGATACACGCGTCCGCGCAATCATCGACATGAAGGAATTCACGTCGCGGAGTACCCGTTCCCCAAATCACGAGGTCCTGATCGCCCCGGCGCTTTGCATCCCACGCCTTGCGGATGAACGCCGGAATGACATGACTCGCGTTGAGATCGAATTTGTCGCCCGGACCGTACAAGTTCGTGGGCATTGCCGAGATGAAGTTGCGCCCGTGCTGCCTGCGATAAGCCTGGCACAATTTTATGCCGGCGATCTTGGCAATGGCGTACCACTCATTCGTGGGCTCGAGGGGCCCCGACAGCAACTCCTCCTCTGCAATCGGCTGGCGCGCCAACCGCGGATAGATGCAGCTCGAGCCGAGAAACAGAAGCTTCGACACGTTCGATCGATGCGCCGCCTCGATGATGTTCGCTTCTATAGCAAGATTGTCAAAGATGAAATCCGCGGGAAAACTGTCGTTGGCGAGAATGCCGCCCACCCTAGCGGCCGACAAAAAGATGGCATCCAGCCGTTCGCTTGCAATCCAGTCGCGCGTCGCCTTCTGATCTCTGAGATCGAGTTTGCTTCGCTCTGCAGTGAGAATTTCACAATTCTCACGGCGTAACCGGCGCACAAGCGCAGATCCCACCATGCCAGTATGGCCAGCCACCCATACGCGTTTGTTATCGAGCGAAAAGCTATCGATCATTGCGTTGCTCGCGCGCCATTGCCTTACGATCTTCCCGCACCATTTCGGCACAGAGCGCGCGAACGGAAGTCTCATGTGTCCAACCTAGGCTGGCACGCGCCTTTGATGGATCGCCAACGAGAAAGTCCACCTCAGTAGGGCGAAAGTAACGCGGATCGACTTCGACGAGGCAGCGGCCGGTCTTTCGGTCGAAACCTTTTTCCTCTATTCCGCCGCCCTGCCAGACCAGTTGGACTCCAATCTCCAGAAAGGCCCACTCGACGAATTGTCTAACCTTCGTCGTTTGTCCCGTAGCCAAAACGTAGTCGCCGGGCCTGTCCTGTTGCAACATGAGCCACATGCCACGACAATATTCCTTCGCATGTCCCCAATCGCGTTGGGCGTCGAGATTGCCGAGATAAAGTTTCTCCTGAATTCCGAGTTGAATCGCCGCGACTGCGCGCGTGATTTTTCGCGTCACAAATGTCTCGCCCCGAATTGGGCTTTCGTGGTTGAACAGTATTCCGTTCGAAGCGTGCATTCCGTAGGCTTCGCGGTAGTTCACGACAATCCAATAGGCGTAAAGTTTGGCGACTGCGTACGGACTTCGCGGATTGAACGGCGTCAGCTCGTTCTGCGATGTGGTCTGAGTTCCGCCATAGAGTTCCGACGTCGATGCCTGATAGAATCGAGTTTTGTTCGCCAAGCCCAACAGGCGGATGGCCTCCAGCAGCCGCAGAGGGCCTAGGCCGTCGGCATTAGCCGTGTATTCGGCCGTCTCGAAGCTGACTTGCACATGGCTTTGAGCCGCAAGATTGTAAATCTCGTCCGGCTGCGTCTGCTGAACAATTCGAATGAGATTCGTGGCATCTGTCATATCGCCGTAGTGCAGTACAAAGCGCTGGTTGCTGACATGCGGGTCCTGATAGAGGTGCTCGACGCGACCGGTGTTGAATGAGGACGAGCGGCGTTTTATGCCGTGCACAAGATACCCCTTCTCCAACAAAAGCTCAGACAAGTAGGCACCGTCCTGCCCAGTTACGCCGGTTATCAGCGCGACCTTTCCGTGATGGGGTTTGTCCATTGTTTCGTGTCGTATGCTTTAGACAGGGTTGGAATGCACTCTAGTCAATCGAGCGATGCTTGTCAGGCTTGGAGCCACCCTGCACCCCTTCACTCTCATTTGGTCGGTTTCTGGTAGTCTTGATCGGCCACTTTGAAGCCCTCAATTGTGCGCATACCCGCGCGCGAAGTCAGCACTAGTGCAGTCTCGCCACAAATGACAGCTGTCCAATTTTGCGCAGATATTTTGACATGATCGACAAGGGCGTGATGGGAATTCCGTTCTTTCTGCATGAACGATAGACATCGCGAATTGTTCGAACCGGTCCCATCGGCAATCTCGTAGACATGCCGCCCTGCCGCATCCGAACCAGCGTCAGTGGGACGATCTCGTACTTCAAGGCATGCACGTACAGGATGCGCGCTGCGAAGTCGAAATCTGACGAGATCTGGAAGCGGCGGTCGAATCCTCCGAAACACTCGAAGACCGAGCGACGGACATACATGCCCGGATGGGGCGGCATATCGCCCTGCTCAAACCACCGACGACTGAAGCCCTGAGCCGAATAGTAACGGAGTGTTCGAGACGTCTGGCTTTGCGCCACAATCTCGACGTCCGAGATAATGACGTCGGCAAGGCTTGCCTTCGCCTTTTCGGCGATTTGGCGGACACAGCCTTCGTGACTGAAGCAATCGTCGGCGTGGAGGAATCCGATGAAGTCGCCGGTCGCCATCTTCCACGCCTTGTTCATGGCGTCGTAGATCCCGGCGTCTGGCTCAGAGACGAACCGATCGATCTGATTGCGGTATTCAGACACGATTTCCGTCGTCCCGTCGGACGAACCGCCATCAACGACAATATACTCGATATCGGGATAATCCTGAGAAATCACGGACAGGACCGTATCGCGGATGGTCTTACGGGCGTTGTAGCATACGGTGATGACCGAGATTTTCATGCCGTCGCTCGCGCGAAGCGGCGGTTTCCGGTCTCAACCGACGATGTGGATACCAACGCATCGAGTACGAGTTGAATTTGAGAGCCGTAGCGCTCGGGCGTGAGGTTCCGCATGAGGGCCCTTCCCCGCCGCGAAAACTCGGCTGACTTAGCGGAGTCAGTCGCGAAAGATAATATTGCTTCTGCAATCGCTTCCGGCGAGAGAGGATCAAATAGGATCGCCGCATCGCCCACCTGCTCTGCGATCCCGGGAATTGATGACGCGGCAACCGGGGTCCCCGCTTGAAATGCCTCAAAGATTGGAATGCTGACGCTCTCATGGAGAGAAGGCATGACGAGCATCGTGGCCAGTTTGTAGATGGCACCCAACTCGTCAGGCTTGACGTAACCCAAATGCACAATGCTCGTGTGCACGCCCAATGCGCGGGCTTTCTCCATAACTTGAACAAACATCTCGTTCTCGCGACCGGTTAGTACGAGGCCAAGATCGGGCAGATCTTTTCGAATTCTTGAGAATGCTTCGACGAGCCGCACATGGTTCTTGTGCGGCCAGAATTGCGCGGGATAGAACAGGAAGCGAGCCGGCAAATTGAACTTCGACTTCGTTAGACGCACTTTCGCGTCGTCCTGTTCAAGTTGACGCGGCGGCGGCCCAATGGCGATTGAGATCTTTTTCTGGTCGATGCCGAGTATCCTCACAATGTCGTTTTTGACATAGGGTGACTCGCACAGAACATTTGCCGCTCGTCGCGCCATGAGCCCGTTTAGAGTACGTCTCCAGATGCGCTGGGCCAGACTGAAGTGCTGGGGGAAGTGATGCTCCTGGAGGTCATGGAGGGTAACTGCGAAAGGTTTCCTGGTGTGCAACAGCGCCGTCGAGTAGATCGGCGCGAGAAGAATGTCTTCGTCGGCAAAAGGTTCAGAGAGACGAAGTCCCAAACTTGCCGATAGAGTCTGCGCTGTCTGCCTGAGGCGCGAGTTGGCCAAAGGGCGCAACGGGAAAGGCACGTCGCTGTAGTGATTTGAATTCGTGTAAATGGTGATGTCGAAGCCCCTCACGTGTCGCAATGCTTCGATCATCGAAAGCGTGTACTGGTACGTACCGCCATGCGCCGGAGTGGACAGAGCTACGACGCCGAGCTTCCTGGCCAATGTGGTCTGTGCAGGGACGCGCCCGACCTGCGCAAATGTCATCGTGGTCGACTTTCTTTCAACGCCAAATTGACCTGGCGGGCGATCCGGCTGACGTCAGAATGTGTGAGATCGGTGTAGCATGGAAGATTCAAGCCTATGCACGCCTTGCGCTGTGCGATCGGCAAGGGTTGCTGCGCGTACATCGGCATGGATGAAAGCGTGCAAAAGTAGGGCCGGGTATCAATTCCGTTCTGCCTAAGCGCCAACATGAACTGTTCTCGACGAATCTCATCGAACCAGTCGACTTCCAGGCAGACCATCCAATGCACGCTCTTGGCCCAATTCTTTACCCGATTCAGTCTTACATCCTGGCCCAGATCCAATAACGTCGCGTACCAATTGAAGACCAGCGTTCGCTTGTCGATGAACTCCCGTATGCGCTCCATTTGGGCGACCCCGAGCGCCGCCTGCAAGTTCGTCATCCTGAAGTTAAAGCCCAATTGATCGTGCCAATAACGCCGCTCTTTGCTCATCGCGTGATCGCGCAGATGCCGCGCTCGCGTGGCTATTTTGTCGTCGTCGGTTGTAAGGACTCCGCCTTCGCCGGTCGTTACAATTTTATTTCCATAAAAACTGAAGACAGCGCAGTCGGCGAGACCGCCGACGCGCCTCGACTTATATTCGGCGCCATGGGCTTCCGCTGCATCTTCGATCACCAGCAGGTCGAACTTCGCTGCGATCTTGTTCAACTCGTCCATGTCGGCCGGATGTCCGTAGAGATGAACGGGTAGTATTGCTCTTGTTCTCGCCGTAACTTTGCTCTCGACGGAAGCGGGATCGATACAGAGAGAATCAGGATCGACGTCCGCCAAAACCGGCGTTGCTCCGACATAGGCAACCGCGTTGGCGGTCGCCACGAACGTCAAGTCGGGCACGATTACTTCGTCGCCGCTGCCAATCCCCAGCACCGCAAGGGCAAGATGCAGGCCGGTGGTTCCGTTGCTGACTGCGATCGCGTGTTTCACACCGCAAAATTCGGCAAAGTCATGCTCCAGGCGATCGACATACTCTCCAATCGACGACACCCAGCCTGAGTGCACGGCGTCCAACACGAGTTCAGCTTCGCGTGAGCCGATCGAGGGACGAGAAATAGGGATGAAAGCTTCACTCATGTCACTCTGATCACTGTGGGCGAAGTCCTTTTGCTAATGTTTTCTGACGTGTGTACCGCTCAGGTGATACGACCCTTTGGGTTACAACTTCTTGGTTCCAGCATTTTTAGCCTGCTGCAACAACTCAAAATCCTTGCCGACACCTGCTGCAGGGCCTGCCAACAGCAAAGCTCTCGCCAAGCGAAGAACAGCGCGACCGAACAGGATGCCGAGAAGGCCCACGACAGCGGGCGAGATCCGTTTTGGCCTGTAAAAAACAATATACCTTCCGAAGAAGCGGACATCGTAACCAAAACGCTTGGAAACTTGAAGCAAAGCTTGTCGGCTGTAGAAAAATACATGCTGACCGCTCGAAGGGGTCAGGTACCACCAAGTGCTTTTCTGTTGAGAGTAGAGTTCCGTTGATACCATCAGTATTTCTGCATTCGCTGCGAAGAGTTCTGCTATTTCCCTCCTTGGCTCCGCAAAGTGCTCGATTACCTCGAATGCGACCAAAAGGTCGGGTCGTGGAAAGTTTGGTTGTGTAAATCCTTGCGCATAGCTAGCAGTGGCGAATTTGTCATGGACAAAGCAATTCAGACCGTAATCTCTGAGAAGGCGGCAGAGCAGTCCGTCGCCACCACCGAAGTCAACGATATTCTTGCACTTCGTAAGACGAGAGAGTGTTACGACCGCCGCTGCATTCGACAGGCAACGCTGGACGGCGCCTGCATCGAGATGCGAAAGATTGAACTCGTAGGCGTCTTTCAGCCAGAAAGGATCCTCAGTTTGCAGCGATCCACATTGGTTACAGACATAGTAAGAGACCTGATACTTGTCGAACACAAACAATTCAAACTGTTTACTCGCTTCTCCACTGCATAGTCGACACGACGACGACTTTCCGCGCACCTCGGTCACATCTTTCTCCAACTTGGGCGACTTTTCCATTCGCTGGATCTATTCATCCCACGAGGTTGAGGAACCTCTCCCATTGTCGGACTTTGTCATATTTCGTGGCAAGCATGTCGTGCCCACGCGCGGCAATAGCCACCCGCATTTCGGGGCGATCGAGTTGCTGACGGATCTGCAAGGCAACATCGCTTACGGACTCATAGGAGACGAACGTCTCGCCCGGCAGCAACCCTTCGGGATATTCTCCTGCATCGGATAGCAGCAATGCTCCACATCCGATCGCCTCGAAGCAGCGCATATTGCCCCGTTCAGCGCCCGCCATATCGATCGCGACGTTGAGAACGACCTTGCTCTGCGACAATTGCTTGTACAGGTCCCGCCCGAATACTGGTCCGCCCGATATTTGCCGAATGGCGGCGGGGCGTTGGTACTTCCCAAGTGGCAACAATCGAACCAACGGATACTCGGCAATTCTCGTCAGTCGAGATGGGTTCAGGTGAAATGCCAAATTGTATTTCGAGCACTCACTCGCAACGGCTTCAAGAATCGCCGAGCGGCGGGAGTGCTGTATCGAATAAGTCCCCACGAAAACGACATCAATTGGCCGCTCGGTGTTTTTCGCATATTCGTCCATGACCGGGTCCAGCGCCGGAAAGAATGGCGCAACGCGGCAACCGCGCTGTCGATAGCCTTCGAGCAGGCGCGGAAAATTCGAGACCACAAGATCATAAGCGGTCAGGTCTACCGCAAAACCGGGCGCCGCATACCAAGCGATCTTGTGCTTGACGCAACCGGGCAACCTATCGACAAAGCGCGGGCCATGAAGATTCGGAGCGAGGTCATAAAATACATCAGTTCGGTGGGTTTCCAATTGGGCAAGAAGGATGTCGTCGTCACTGGGGGAGCCTGGGAGTCCGTTTTCCTTTGCCCAACGACGCTGAAGGGTCGTCTCGCTCCCAAACGTCAGAAATGTCGATGCGTCGTGGTCCAATACCGGTGCCAGGAGATGGATCGCGCATAAGCGCTCGTAGAGGAAAGCCGCTATCTGCGCAGCGAATGCGTCCAAACCCTTTCGACGATTTCGAATTTGCGCAAAGGAGTCAGCATAGGCGTGGGCATTCTGAAACAGCCTCATCGTGTTCGTCCTACGTCGACATCTCTGGAATAGTCGTCAGCATTCTGCTCAAAGGGTTGCCAGGAGGAGCTGAGCCGGTGGTCGGCACGGCCTTCAATTGAAAAAAGCACAACACATCGAAGAGCTTCTGTTGCGCCTGACCGGGTTAGTAGGCGAAGTCGCGAGAGATCGCAATCGATGCTCGGAGAAAGTCTCAATACATGATCGCCGGCACCATAAGATTGGATGTCAAACCAGCCCTGAGCCGAGCATCCATCGTCTTTTGGACGCTATTGTTCAGCCTTTCGTGTATCGATGTGTACATAAACTATCTCAGTACAGCATATTCGCTATTTGGATTTTCCTACCGATCCCCTTCGCCGGGCATTTTGGCGTATGCGTTTCTTGCGGTCTTGGTGCCAGCACTCGTCCTCCCCCGCAAAATCGAACGCGTGACGGATTTCGTTCACTGGATTCTCTACTTTGGCCTCTACATCTCCGTAGTCATATTTCCGGTCCTTCAGGGTGATCTCAGCCGAACCGATCAGTTTCGGTTGGTGACATCTTTGTTCGCGTCTTTTCTGATCGTCATTGCGCCCGTGCGATTTTGGCATCCGACTGCAGGACTACGCGACAAGGCTTTTTCAATTGATCCGCGCGCATTTTGGCAATTGTTCATTTTCGTGTACGTCCTCCTCAATATTTTCGTCATCTCCGCGTTCGGATCTCGTTTGAGACTGGTCGGTCTAGAACAAATCTATGAGCAGAGAGGCGTGGCCAGTGATGTGGAAGCGTCGTCGTTTGTCGGATATGCGATCGGTATTCTGTCGGGAGCCTTCAATCCGTTTCTTATTGCTATAGGCCTGTGCCTACCGAGAAGAAAATTCTCCCTGACGATCGGAATCGTCGGACAACTCTTGATCTTCGCAACCGCCGCTGCGAAAGTTGTCGCCATTTCTACCGCAATTGCACCGTTTCTGTATTTCCTAGTTGTGCGGAAAGGTAGACTCGAGAATGTCGGGTTGATTTTTGGCGGCGGGGCATGCGCCTTGTGGGTTGCTCTCGGGTTCGTCGGAACCGACAATTTCATTTTGCGAACGATAATTTCCCTCACATTCATGCGCGCCTTCTGCATCACAGGCGTTGTGATGGCGTTTTACACGACATTTTTTCTGGGGCATCCTCTGACTCACTTCTCGCACGTCCACTTGCTGCGGTATTTCATTCACTATCCCTACCCCGACAGTGTCGGCGAAGTCATCGGCCGATACATGGTGCCGGGCGCACCATTCGACGCCAACGCGAGCTTCTGGGCTACAGACGGAATGGCCGCGCTTGGTTTCTACGGAATCGTTCTCGCGGGAGTTCTGTTTCGAATCTTCTTTCGGCTGTTTGACGGTCTAATTCAAAAGACCGACACTAAAGTCGCGTGCGTGGCGATCGTACCGCTTCTGATGGGCGTCACAAATAGCTCGCTCTTTACATCGATGCTCTCAGGCGGCGGCGGTGCCTTGCTCGTACTACTTTATGCTTGGGCGCGTATTTCGAATCCAGATTGACACGCGTCCTATGATCTCCTAGACGCGTCCAATGATTGCGGCCGCAAAAAGAGGCGCGCATTGGTATGACAGGTGGAACCGACCAAATGCCTGAGCGCACGCGAATTGGCATTCGCGACGTTCAATTTGGCGAGCGCGTCAAAGTCGTCGAACCCGTCAATTTCTATGGATGTTCAATCGGAGACGACTGTTTCATCGGCCCATTCGTCGAAATTCAAAAAGGGGCTGTCATCGGCGCGCGATCCCGAGTGCAGTCGCACTCCTTCGTCTGCGAGTTGGTCACTATCGGAGAAGATTGCGTCGTCGCGCACGGTGTGATGTTCATCAATGACCTTTACGCCACGGGGACAGCAGCCAAGGGTGACAAAAACCTGTGGAAGGCGACTCGAATTGGAAACCGAGTCTTGATCGGCTCGAACGCGACTATTTTACCCGTCAGCATTTGCGATGATGTGGTTGTCGGCGCCGGCTCGGTCGTGACGCGCGACATCGCGGTCAGCGGGATCTATGCCGGCAATCCTGCGCACCTGATCAGGAAACTCGGCTAGGCCGGTCGAAGCAGCTTCGACCACCAACGTCTCAGCAGAGGAATCGAAAACTCGCGCCTCGAGGTATTCAAATAATAGGCAATGACCAATCCGCTGATGAGGCCGGCCAAAATTGCAACGGCAAATGTCGTGAGCGCAGAAGGAAGTACGGGGGTCTCGGAAGCCGAAGGCCCGCTGAACAATTCGGCCGCATATGAAACATTTGCTGCGGCCATCATTCGTCTTTTTTCCTGATCAGACAGATTTTGCAGAAGGGACTGTCGGTATTCGGCGACAGGCTCCTGTTGCAGCTTTCGCGTCAAGTATTCAATATATCCATCCGCTCGATGGAGAGCTCGACTGCGCAGAAACCGATCAACGGAGACCACGAGATCGCTCAAGAGAGTCTTAGCGAGGTCCGGATCCTTGTTCCACACTCGTAAGGTAACGATCGGACTATCGCGACTTGAGGTTATCTCAATCTCCTGCAGAAATCGGTAGAGGCGGTTAGCGGAAGGAGGCTCCCAAGTTCGAACCTGCAGGCCAACGCCGGAGGCCAAAGCGCTGACAATCGGATGCAAGAATCCGTGAGGCGGTTCGTGCCATGAATGGTCCGCATCGGACCATTCACGCGGATAGAGACGCCGCAGGAGGTCGGAGTTGGTCGCTAGCACTTCCGCTGCCGCATGAGACTGAAGGGCGGCGACGAATATCTTGAAATCGGTGCCCTGTCCGGCGCTCGACAGGTCCAAGCCCGCCACCGCACTTAGCGCCCCCAGACTTCCTTGGCTGGCCTGAGACCTTTCAACGGGGGCCAGTTGAAGAGTTACCTCGTACTGCCGCGCAGCGACATTGAGGTACAGAACTGCCAATAGAAGGGCCATCGGAAGCGTGAACGCAAACACCAATCGCTGTTGCCAAAGCACCCTAGCAAAGGCGGCAAAATCAAGAACCCGAGCTGGTTGCTGACGATCGTCATCCATCGCGCTCAAATAGCCCCCGGTCTATTTTGCAAAGAAATGGCGACAGGCGGAACTTACCTCAGCTGCGTCATCAATGCTCATATGATCGCCGATCGGTAGGCTCAGAAGTTCCGAATCAATCCGGTTCGCGCTCATATCGTCAGATGCCTGCGAAATGTAGGCATATGCCTTCAGCTTGGGCAACGCAATCGGGTAATGAATGCCGGTTTCGATCCCCCGATCAGCAAGAAATTCACGCAATTCATCGCGCCGCTTTGTTTTCACCACAAACAAGTGGAAGACATGTCCTCCCCAGTTTTTCCGCCCGGGCAAACCTAGGTCGTCCAGCCCGGATAAGCTGCTGTAGTAATAGTTGGCAACCTCGCGTCGGCGGCGAATCCATTCATCCAAGTGTCTCAACTTGACGCTGAGGATCGCAGCTTGCAGACCGTCCAGCCGCGAATTTCGGCCCTCGAACTCGTGATCGTACTTTCCGATGCGGCCATGATTGGCGATCATTCTTACCTTTTGAGCGAGAAAGCGATCATTCGTCACCACTGCTCCGGCATCACCCACGGCGCCCAGGTTTTTTCCGGGATAGAAACTGAATGTGCCGAGTGCCCCGATTGAGCCGACCCGGCGGCCGCCAATATCGGCGCCGTGGGCCTGCGCGCAGTCTTCGATGACCTTTAGATTTCGTTCCTGCGCAAACCTCATGATGCCATTCATGTCGCATGGTTGACCGTAGAGGTGCACAACGATCACGGCCCGCGTGTTCGCGCTTAGTTTGGCTCGGATCTGAGTCTCGCCAATCGTATATGTTTCCGGATCACAATCGCAGAACACCACCCTATGTCCCGAACGCGTAACTGCCTCCGAAGTCGCGATGAAGGTGTTCGCGGGTACGATTACTTCGGAGTTGGGTGGCAGATTCAACGCTTCAAGCGCGATTTCAATTGCGTCGGTTCCGTTTCCGCAGCCGATGCAATGCGCCACCTGTTGGTATTTTGCAAACTCGTCTTCAAACTTAGAGACGTATTGGCCCGACACAAAGGCAGAAGTCTCGAATACCTCTGCAATAGCCTGATCGATCTCGGCTTTCAGCGACAAATGTTGCTTGCGAAGGTCAAGAAATTTGACTGCCATTGCACTTCTTTCGCATTGAGCGTCGCCAATCGGAACGTGCTCTCATTTTCTGCCCAGACGAGTTCTGTCCGGCATGACGGGAAGTCGAACTTGTCTATTGGTCTCGATTGATTCGTAGATGGCGGATATCAGCTCGAGGCTGCGCCGCCCTTCGCGACCATCGACTAGGGCCAAGCCGTTGCCAGAAATGCAGTCGACCACGTGCTCGTAATAGGCCTGATGTCCAAAGCCGTAGACGTTCGGCGGGTTCACAGAGTATTTGGACTTCACCAGTTCGTCTTCGGGCCGGCTTTCGACGAAGTTCCAGGTCTTCATTTCATTGACGGCGAAACCGCCGATTTCAACGGTTCCCTTCTCCCCAAGGATGGAGAGGGAGCCTTCGAGATCCTTTGGCCTGACCGCCGTGGTGGCTTCAACCAAGCCGAGCGCGCCGCTCTTGAACTTGAGAGTGGCAATCGCCGTGTCTTCGGTTTCGATGTTTGCGAGCGCGGTCACTCCCATTGCAAATACACTCTCTATATCTCCCATCATCCATTCGAGCAGATCGATATGGTGACTGGCCTGATTTGCCAACACGCCACCATCGAGCGCCCAAGTGCCCCGCCAAGCGTCTTGGTCGTAGTAGGCTTGGTCCCGAGACCACCGCACGCGCACCGTTCCGAGAAATAGTTTACCGAAACGGCCCTCGACCAGTGCCTCGCGAAGCTTAACTACTGGAATGTTGAAGCGATTTTGTTTGACGACAAATAGCTTAACGCCGTTCTCAGTGCACGCGGCGATCATTTGATCTGCATCGCCTATCCTGAGGGCCATGGGCTTTTCGACAACGATGTGCTTGCGGTACGGTGCGAGTTCAACGACGTTCTGTGCGTGAACTCCGCTCGGGGTCAGCACGGACACGACGTCAAGATCGGTGTCTCGCAGCATCTCGTGCATACTATTGAAGTACGCTGCGCCAAATTGTTCGCCGAGCCTTCGCGCACGATCAAAATCGATGTCGCATACAGCCGCGAGCCCGGCGCCGTGAACCCGATCATTGGCGAGCAGCTCGGCGTGGCGCTTGGCAATTCTTCCACAACCGACAAGACCAAACTTCAGCATCAGGATGTCCTGGGTTGCCTTCCGCCGACCTCGCGATTGATCAGCAAGGGCAAATACCAACTGCCGACCAAACCCATGGCACATGCAATGCCGAGCGGCATTCCCGGGGTTCCGAATTTAAGCGTCAAAAGAGTCCCAAGACCTACGCCCACCACACTCTCGGCCACGAACAACTTGCCGGTTCCGACAAGCCGCCCGAGAGCGGATAGCACGAAAAAATTGAAATCGGAAAGGAGCCAGAAAAAGAAAAACATCCCTAGTGATGCTGTAAATTCATGCGTTATTGCAAATTTGGGGTGAAGCCAGACTCGAGCGAGAAATGGGCCGACAGTCGCGAGTCCGACCAAGGTTATGCCACCAATTGCAAGAACGCTGACCAAACCCTTCATGTATACGCTTCTAATCCAGTTCTGATCGTGCCTGCTCTGTGCATCGGCGAACGCCGGGACAAGAGATTGAAGAAAGATACCCATGCCACTGATGGCGAGAAGCAAGACCTGAATTCCGCTGGCGTAAGCCGCGGTCGAGCGCGGGTCGGTCATGAATGCGACTATGAGCACTGGCAAGCCAGTGATCCCGAAGTATGAGACCTGCTTCGCCAAAGCGTTAAGAGAATGAGGCAAGAGATGCCGAATCGTGTCGAATAGCCGAGCCGAACCGGTCGCGAGATAAGGACGCGCCACGAGCACAGAAACCATATCGGCGATGAGCAACAAGGGCAGCGGCGCATACAACACGACAAACAAGAGTCCGATTTGCGGCTCGAATCGAAAAACTGCGGTGAGCAAGAAGATCACGCAGATGTTGGCAACGATGGCGGCCACGTTGACCCTGTGCAATTCCTGGAAACCTCCGCGAATTGCAGGTCCGATGCTCGCTGCAAGTTGGATGCAGGCCAACGCAGCAGCCACGAAATAGGCTGTTCCAATCTCGTTCGGCGAAACGTTTCGCGCGGAAATCATGGCGAGTGGCGACACTGCGATACCAACGACCATCAAGCCGAGCAGAAGTAGTAGACTCATCGAACCTATGAAAAGCATCGCTGACTTAACTATCGCGCTCTGTTCGGCTTCATCGCCCCTCACAGAGGCATCCATCAGAAACCGGGGAAGCGAAGGCACCAGACCAACAGCGCACAAAGACACCCATCCAAACAACGCCTGCAGGGACAGAAACGCTGCATAGCGGCTAGTCCCGAGGCTCGAGAGCGCAAGAGGCAACGCAAATAACTGAATCGACACCGCCAACATCTTCGACAGTGCAGAACTTGCAATTGCCTGGACTAGGCGAGTTCGACGCTTGGGGTTGTCTCTCAATGTCTCAGGCCCGCCAAAGGCGCAATTTCTCGTGCTGTCCCACACGCGAAAATCAGCTTGGGGACTGAATAGAGTGCACACATCCGTCGGGTTCGCTAATTGTTGTTGTTCAAGACGGCAAGCGAGGCAGCAGTCACTGCCAGCTGACTCACAATCTGGGTTACATCCTTCCAGAACTGCGACCAATTGAACGGACGCAGATCACGCGGGACAACAATCGTCGATCCAGGTGGAATATCGCCCTTGGCGCCGAATGAGAACCACCCTGAGTCAATGGGCGCCGCACTCCCATCGGGAAAAACGACAAATGTGCGGTCTTCGTCGGCCGACTGCGTCGCGCCGCCGGCCATCGTCACGTAGGCTGCATAAGACAGTCCGCGCCGATATTGGAATGCACCGGGGTTGAGCACCTCGCCCGATACCGTCACGGTTGATGGCCGCTTTGGCACGAAGAGCGTGTCACCGGGTTGAAGCACGAAATCG
>Ga0207663_10000705_pt1 | contig 14859 bp, 14 predicted proteins | sample LARL53metaG_FD_184346 | JGI IMG/M metagenome (GOLD analysis project Ga0207663, IMG submission 184346) | Corn, switchgrass and miscanthus rhizosphere microbial communities from Kellogg Biological Station, Michigan, USA - LAR L5-3 metaG... | ecosystem: Host-associated > Plants > Roots >...
GGTCTCCTCGCTCAAGCCGATGGCCGCGCGGTGGCGTGTGCCGAGGGACTTGTTCAAATCCTGCCGCTGCGTCAGCGGAAAAATGCACGCGGCGTAGGCGATGCGGTCGCCCTTGATGATGACGCCGCCGTCGTGAATCGCGTTGTTCGGGAAAAAAATTGTCTCCAGCATCTCCGGCGTCGCGTCGCAATCCACCGGCAGGGACGATTCAACGGCCTCCTGCAATTGAATGGACTGCTCGATGGCGATGAGCGCGCCGATTCTCACGTCGGCGAGCCGCTCGACGGTCTGGATGATGACCTCAATGCTTTCGCGCTGCTCGCTGGCGGAGGCGAACAGCGGCAGGTTGCCCAGCTCGGCCAGCATCCGGCGCAGTTCCGGCTGGAAAATGACGACAACCGCGATGGCAAAAAACGCCGAGAACGTGCCGAGCAGCCAGCGCAACACCTGCAATTTCAAGATGGTCGTCACCAGCGCCAGCGCCAACAGCACGACGACGAAACCGATGACCACCGGCCAGCCGCGCGTGCCGCGCACGAACTTGAAGACAAAATAAATCAGCACCGCGAGGATTAAAATTTCCAGCGCGGGCCGCCATAAATCCTGGATGTGAACCGGGTCAGGCATCAATTTTTCTTCCGGGCCAGCAAGGCTTCCGCAAGGCGCACGGCTTGGACCGTTTCCGCCACGTCATGCGCGCGGATGATTTGCACGCCGTCGGCAACAGCCAGAGTCGCGCACGCGAGCGAGGCTGGCAAGCGTTCATTCAGGGTCGCGTCGAGCAATTTTTCGATGAACGATTTGCGCGAAACGCCGAGCAGCAACGGACGCCGCAACTTTGTAAAACGCCGCAGGTTCGCAAGCAACTGCAAATTGTGCTCCAGCGTCTTGCCGAACCCGATGCCCGGATCGAACACGACCTGCTCCGGCGAAATGCCGGCGGCGTTCAATTTGTCCAGCCGCTCGCGGAAAAATTCGCCGACTTCGCGGACGACGTTTTTGTAGGCCGGATTTTTTTGCATTGTCCGCGGCGGACCTTTCGCGTGCATGCAAATGTAGCCGGCGCGGAATTCAGCGACAACTTTCCACATCGCGACGTTGCCGCGGTTCGCCGCCACGTCGTTGACGATGCCTGCGCCCGCCTGCAACGCGGCGCGCGCGACGGCGGGCTTCATTGTGTCAATCGAGATTAAAATTTTGGTAGGGACGGCGCGCTGCGCCGTCCGGTCATCGCAGCGCGATGACCCTACCTGTTCCGCCAGTTTTTTGATGACCGGAATCACGCGGCGCAATTCCTCGGCCTCGCTGACCGGCTCCGCGCCGGGGCGCGTGGACTCGCCGCCGATGTCGAGGATTTCCGCGCCTTGCGCCACAAGCTCCAGCGCGCGCGCGACGGCCTTTGCCGGGCTGAAGAACTGCCCGCCGTCGGAAAAGGAATCGGGCGTGACGTTGACGACGCCCATGACGAGCGCCGGGCGCGGGAAGCGGAATTCAAATTGTCGGGCGCGGAACAACATTCGCGCTAAATTTAATCCGTAGGAGTCGAGGTAACGAGACGCAAATTTTGAAAAGTTAGAGACTCCTCACGTCGTCTCCTACACTTTCGCTTTGAAATACGCAATCGTGTCGGTCAGTCCGTCGGCGAGCTTCACCTTGGGTTCCCATTTCAGCAGCTTCTTCGCCTTGGTAATGTCGGGCTTGCGCTGTTTCGGGTCGTCCTGCGGCAGCGGTTTGAAGACGATTTTGCTCCTGGATTTCGTAGCGCGGATGATTTCCTCGGCGAACTGGCGCATGGTCAGTTCCGCCGGATTGCCGATGTTCACTGGCAAATCGTAGCTGCTCATCATCAGCCGGTAAATGCCCTCGATCAAATCCGAGACGTAGCAAAAACTGCGCGTCTGCGTGCCCTTGCCGAAAACGGTCACGGGCTTGTTCTTGAGCGCCTGGCTGATGAATGCCGGCACCACGCGGCCGTCGTTCAGGCGCATCCGCGGGCCGTAGGTGTTGAAAATTCTCACGATGCGCGTCTCGACCTTGTGCTCGCGGTGATAGGCCATCGTCATCGCCTCGGCGAATCGCTTGGCCTCGTCGTAGCAGCCGCGCGGGCCGATGGTGTTGACGTTGCCCCAGTATTCCTCGGTTTGCGGATGGACGAGCGGGTCGCCGTAAATTTCCGAGGTGGAGGCGAGCAGGAAGCGCGCACCCTTTTCAACGGCAAGGCCGAGCGCCTTGTGCGTGCCGAGCGAGCCGACCTTGAGCGTTTGGATCGGAAAATTCAAATAATCCACCGGGCTGGCGGGCGACGCGAAGTGCCAGACGTAATCCACCGGCTCGTTCAGAAAGAGAAATTCGGTGACGTCCTGCAGAATGAATTTGAAATTCGGATTGCCGCCGAGGTGCGAAATGTTGTCCACGCTGCCGGTGATGAAATTGTCAATGGCGATGACGCGGTGGCCGCGCGCGAGCAGCAGGTCGGCCAGGTGCGAGCCGAGAAAGCCGGCGGCGCCGGTGACAACGGAGGTGGGTTTTTCGGAGCGCGATTTCATTTCGCTCCGGTGGCGATAAGGACGGCAGGCACGGTGCGCAGGAGGATTTTGATGTCCAGCCAGAGCGACCAGTTGTCAATGTATTCGAGATCGAGGCGCACCCAGTCCTGAAAATCGGAAATTTTGTTGCGGCCCTGGACCTGCCAGAGGCAGGTGAGGCCGGGCTTCACGCTCAAGCGGCGGCGGTGGGCCAGGTCGTTGAAGCGCCGGACTTCGTCCACCGGCAGCGGGCGCGGGCCGACTAGGCTCATTTCGCCGCGCAGGACGTTCCAGAGTTGCGGGAGTTCATCGAGGCTGTAGCGGCGCAGAAATTTTCCGAGCGGCGTGACGCGCGGGTCCTTGGTGACCTTGAAGACCGGGCCGCTCATTTCGTTCATGGCCGCCAGCTCGTGCTTGAACTGCTCGGCGTTGGTGATCATCGTGCGGAATTTGTAGAGCGTGAAGGGCGCGCCGTTCTGGCCGGAGCGCTGCTGCCGGAAGAAAACCGGGCCGGGCGAAAACAGCTTGATGGCGAGCGCAATCAGAAGAAACAGCCATGAGGACAAGACCAGCGCGATAACCGCGCCGAAAAAATCCATGAGCTGCTTGACCAGCCCGGCCCACGACGCCTCGGGCGCGGTGCGGAAAATCAGCAGCGGGCGTCCGAGCAATTCGTCGAAGCTCGTGCGCGAAATTTGCGTGGTGAAAAAATCGGCGACCAGCCAGACCTCGACGCCTTCCAACTCGCAGACCTTGATGACGTTTTCGATCTGCTCGAAATAGGTGTGCTTGCCGCTCAAAATCACGCCGTAGGCGGCGTGGTCATGGAGCATCTGAACGAGCTGCGGAATCGGGTTGGCCAGGTTGAACTGGGCGATGACGGCGACGGTTTCATCCTTGCGCCCCTCCAGTTCCCGGCAGATGCGGTCGTTTTCCTTTTCCGAGCCGACGAGGATGAAGCGGCGTTTGTATTGGCCCTGGCCAAACCGGCTTTTGAACGCCTGCCGCAGCAACTCTTCCTTGCCGAAAATCAAAATGAAACTGATGCCGCCGAACCAGACCGGCACCCAGCGCGGCAGGTTGAAGCGCAGGACGAATCCCGTCAGCACCAACGCGATGGTCGTGAGCGCGCAGCCTTTGAGGAGCGGCCACAGGACGGCGCCGCGCGGACCCAGCATCAGGCGGTTGTAAAAACCCTGCGTTTCGAGGATGAGCGGCGAGGCGAAAATCAGCACCAGGTAAAGCAAGGCTGCTTCGTCAAAAGCGCCGGGCTGGATGGGTTCGAGCCTCATCCACGCGATGATCTGCGGATTGGCGCGCAGGACATACGCAATCCAGAAGCTCAACGCGAACAGGGCGCCATCCGCCAACTGGTGGATTTGCGTCCGAATCTGACGATCACGCCGCAACATGGTTGTTCAGGACTTGCATTTTACAAAATCAAATGGCCGCGCGCGAACTTAAATTTTCCCGCCTTTCAGCGCCCGCCCGGCGGTTGCTGAAATTCCGGCACGGACGCCGCAATCAGTTTTTCCATCCGCGCGGACGTGGCGTCCTCCCGCCCCGGCTCGCAGAGCGAAAAATACGAGACGTAGGCCCAGCGCTGCATTTCGCCGGTGCGCAACGAATGCAGCGCCATCCGTTTCATCATTTGAAAATGGTCCGGCGTTTGCACGCCGTCCGCCACGAACCAGAAAACATACACGCCGGAAATCTTGACGTTCTGGCCGTCGGCGAGCTGCACGGTCCGGCTGACCTTCCATTCCGCGACCGGCATTTGATAGGGCCGCGCGCCGCCGATGGAAAGGGTCACGATTTTTTTTTCATCGGTGTTCAAACCCTGGCCGGCCAGGCAGTAATCCGCGTTGTGAATGCTCGTCCGGTCCGCGCCCATCAGGATGAGCGTGCCGCTCATGTCAAAACCGTCCGGCGCCTGGTAATGGCGTTCCGTGTAGCTCGTGTCCGGCGGCAGATAACCCAACACCACGTCCGGCTCCGGCACGTTCGTGGAATCGCAGTCCAGCACGCGCTCCGGCAAATCAATTTTCATTTGCAGGCTGCCCAGAATCGGCGCGGCCTTGACGCCGGGCTGGCCGAGCCGGGGATGTGTCTTGAGCCGCGCCAGCGCGCCGGCGGCGCACGCCATCAGCGCGAGCGCGACAAGAAACAACAGCCATTTATTATTTTTCATGGGTGCGGTTTTTCAATTCCCGGTCTTCCAGCCAGCGGCCCGCCAGCAGCAAGCCGGCGATGGCCGGCACGTAGGGAACGAGGCTGATGATTCCCAGCGGACCGCCTTCGTGAACGTAATTGCCCCAAGGCTGCCCGCCGATTTCCGCCGCGATGATGATGAACAGCATCCGCACGAGGTTGCCCAGCACGGAGAGCGGCAAAGCGAGCGACATGAGCAGCAGCCGTTTCCACGGCGACCGAAAAACAACAAAACCGTAAACCGCGGCGAGCAGGAAAATGGCGGTGAAGCTGCGCATGCCGCTGCACGCCGCCGCCACGTCGAATCCGTAGCTACCGGAAGGGTCCAGCAATTGCGTTCCCACCCGGATCACGTCAATGCCCAGAATGTGCGCCGTTTTTTCCGAAAGCAACGAGACCAGTTGCCGCAGGTGGAACGTGATGAATTCAAGCTTTTGTCCCAGCGGAAATGAAAACAGGAACAGGAAATACGGGAACAGGCTGCGCCGCAGCCAAGCGCGACCCCAGGCCAGCCCCATCAAACCGTAAATGCCGGCGAACAGCGCGGCGATGGAAAGGTAGGGTTGTTGCAAGGCGTAACCGGCAACGTGCAGCGCGAGCGCCGCCGCCAAAATCAGCAGCCCCGGCCACCAGGGCTTCAGCGGCAGCGCCAGCAGTTCATGCCGCTTCCACCAAAAAAGCCCGATGACCAGAAACGGGATGAAACTGCCGTAGCTGTTGTCGTTCTTCTCGCCGCCAACGGTGTAGGCGTCGTAAAGCCACGCGAACAGCGACGGCGTGTGGACGTAGCCCAGGATGGCGTTTCCCCAAAACTGGAACAGCAGCGCCCACGCCGCGAGCAGCGCGAAGAAAAACGTCTTGTTCGGCAGCCGGCGCCAGCAATCAATCGTGTCCGTCCGCCAGTCCGGCGGCGTTGGTTTGGTTTGGCTTTCGTTCACGTGCGCGTGGTTCCAGCCTTCAGATACCAAAACGCTGGAATTTGCTCAAACAAATTCGCAGGCGCGAAAAAGTTTCGTCCTCGCCATGAACCTCCTGGGAGCGCGGGCGGCTCGCCCGCGATTTTCAGGCTGTTCCAACACACGGCCAACACGCGGACGGGCCGTCCGCGCTCCGGCCGAACCGTTTAATCGTTGAATCGTCCGGGCGTTTCTCTACGATTCAACGATTCAACGATTTGACAAATGAACAAATATCTCGTCACCGGCGGCGCCGGCTTCATCGGCTCGCACCTGATTGATGTCCTGCTCGCCGACCCGGCCACGAAGGAAATCCGCGTGCTCGACAATTTTTCCTCCGGCCGCCGCGAGCACCTGGCGCAACACAAAGGCGACCGTCGCCTGAAAATTATCAAGCTCGACCTGCTGGATCTGAAAAAGGCCGCGCCGCATTTCAAGGGCGTTGACCGCGTCTATCACCTCGCCGCCAATCCCGACGCCCGCTGGGGTCTTGAAAACACCCGGCTCGATTTGGAACAGGAAACCCTAGTCACCTACAACGTCCTCGAAGCCATGCGCCGCCACGGCGTCACGCAAATCGTCCTGTCCAGCTCCGGCACGGTCTATGGCGACGTCGGCACGACGGTGACGCGCGAAACTCTCGGCCCGGCGCTGCCCATCAGCCTTTACGGCGCGGGCAAGGTGGCGGCGGAGGCGCTCGTCTCCGCGTTCTGCGCCACGTTCGGGCTGCGCGGCGTCATTTTGCGCTTTGGCAACATCGTCGGCGACCGCACCACGCACGGCGCGATTTACGATTTCATCAAGCAGCTCACGAAAAATTCCGCCGGACTCAAGGTGCTCGGCAACGGCCTGCAATCGAAACCCTACATTTACGTCCGCGACATCGTGGACGCGATTGTCTTTGGCGGGAAGAAATGCGCGGAACTAGAGGCGGGCAAATTCGACGTGTTCAACGTCGCGCCGGATGGCGGCACGACCGTGCGCTTCATCGCGGAGGAACTGGTGGCGCAACTGGGATTCAAGGGCCGGACGAAGATTTCCTACGGCACGACTGCCGGCGGCTGGCCGGGCGACGTGCCCCATTCGCGGATGGACGCCTCAAAAATCCGCAAGGCCGGATTCGATCTGCCGCGCAGCTCCGACGAAGCCGTGCAACTGGCCATCCGCCGCATTATCGAGTGGTTGCCCGGCCGCAAAGGCGCGAAGGATGATTTGCGTTTGCCGGCGGATGCGAAACCGGTCGTTCTAAAATAGTCGTATGGAAAATGATTCGGCTATTTCGACTTATGTCGTTGCGTTCGGTTCAGCAGCGGCGGGTGCTTTAGTTGGTTCGCTTTCAGCGTATTTACTTGGGCGGCGTCAGCAGAAGCAAGATGAAGACAACCGCAGGCACGGCGCGTTAATTAACACTCAATTCGCTTTATTTTCACAATGGAAGGTGGTTGATGGGTTAAAAACCAATCATCTCGATCCTGTGCGAAATGAAGCAAACCGCTTTTCAAAACTACGCGCGACTGTTTTCATAAAAGCGCCACTTACCGTGCCGTTATCTGAGCTTGCTTTCATTGCCAACTCAAACAATCCAAATCTCATTCAGGAGATTGCCGACGCTGAACAAGACTATCTGAAATCGATGCTGGTTCTTGATTTGTTTAATCGTTTTCACGCAGAGTTTCAAAAGAATCATCCGCCAATTCCAGGCACGTTTAACAATGAGAAGAGTTCGGGGCAGGTTGTTGCTACTAAATTCGAAGTTGAAATGGGAAATTTCTATTTAACGAATGTTTACAACCAAGTTGATTTGGCGGGTCCCAAATTGCTCAAAACAATAGAAAAAATTGCTGTCTTCGTTAAACAAAATTTCAAGGGCAAAAAATCTATCAAGATAGAAGAAGACAAAGGCGCAAAAAAGGAACAAGGGGCTTCCACTTAAAATTCCGCGTCTCTCAATTTGCAATTACTCCATCGGATATTTCTTCAAGCCGGAAAGCTGGCCAAGGATTTTTAGCCCGAAAAGCGGGTTGTTTCTGAAATAGCGTTTCGCCAGCCGGCGCGGCTCCTGGCACAGCCGGTAGAACCATTCCAGCCCCGAGCGCTGCATCCAGCGCGGCGCCTGCTTCACGCGCCCGCTGTGGAAATCGAACGCCGCGCCCACGCCAATCATCAGCGTCGCGTCCAGCTTCGGCAGAAATGCCGCCATGAACTTTTCCTGCCTGGGCGTGCTCAAGCCCACCCACAAAATGTCCGGCCTGGCGGCGCGAACCGTTTCCGCCAATTGTTTCTCCTCTTCCGCGTTCAGCGGGCGGAACGGCGGCGTGAATGTTCCGGCAATTTCCAACTTGGGAAATTTTGCTTTCAATTTTTCCGCAAGCGCCTCCGCCACGCCAACCGCGCCGCCGAAGAAAAAGTGGCGGCACGGATTGTTTTCGCTCCACGCGCAGATTTCCAGCATCAGGTCCGGACCATAGACGCGGCGCATTTCGGAATGGCCGCGGAGTTTGCCCATCCAGACCATCGGCATGCCGTCGGGCGTGCAGAGAAAGGCGTCGTTCAGGATGTAACGGAATGCCGGGTCGTCCTGTGCCTCCATGACGCCATGCACGCCGGTGACGCAGATGTAGCCTTTGCGCCGCGCGCGCACCGCATCGGCGATGGCGGCCAACGCCGTTTGCAAGTTCAGCACGCTGACGCCGACGCCGAGGACGTTCACGCGATTTATCATTTATGATTGATGATTGATGATTTGCAAATCCGCCATCGCTGGCCGGCAATCATAAATCGTAAATCGTAAATCATAAATCAAGCGCGGGCTTTTTCCGCCGCCAGCCGGCCTGCTGCTGCAAACACCGCCTCCCGACTCGAACGCGGCGGTTTCCAGCCGAGCGCCGCCAACGTCTCGGTGGCGATGAAGTTGGAGGTGACGTCGCCTTTCCAGCCGACTTTGCCGCCGGTGTAATGGCGTTTGACGTTTCTCAATTTCATGACCTCGCAAATGGTTTCGGCGGTTTCGTTGATTGAAATCTGGTCCACGTTGCCGATGTGGACGAGGTTGTAACTCCGGTTGGCATTGGCGAGGGCAAAGAGCATCGCTTCAATGCAGTCGTCCACCAGGACGAAGGAGCGCCGTTGCGTGCCGTCGCCGAGGATTTCCAGTTGCGCCGGGTCCTTCTGCAATTTCCGGACGAAATCGTGAACGACGCCGTGGTCCATGCGCCCGCCGATGATGCCGACGAACCGAAAAACCACGGCGCGGAAATCGTAGGTGTGCGCCCAGGCTGAAATCAATCCCTCCGCCGCGAGCTTCGCGCCTCCATAAATATTCAACGGCTTCATCGGGCCGTGCGACTCGGAGGCCGGCGGATTGGCCAGTTCGCCAAACACCGTGGTGCTGCTCGGAAATAAAATCGTGCGGATGCCGTTTTTGCGCATTGCCTCCAGGACGTAAAACAAGCCCATGATGTTTTGCTCGACGAAGGTGTCCGGGTGCTCGGCGGCGGAACGGATATCGCTGTCGTCGCAAAAATGGAAGATGATTTCGTGGCCGGGAACGGTGGCGTCCACCTTCTTCCGGTCGCTCACATCGGCCTCGACGAAACGGAAGCCGGGATTATCCCAGACTTGGGCCAAGTTCGATTTGCGGCCGGTCTTCAAATTATCGAACACGGTGACGGCCGCGCCGTCCTGAATCAATCGCCCGGTCAGATGGCTGCCGATGAAACCGGCGCCGCCGAAGATCAGGATTTTTTTGCCGTTCAAATTCATGGGATTGTTCTCATGTGGCGTTTCCGGCCCGAGGCCCGATTCGCATTTACGAATTATGATTTGCGATTTATATTTTCCAAAGTTCGCCAATCGTAAATCGCCAATCGCCAATCGTAAATGAAATTGCTGTTATTCGCCCATGTGCCGCCGCCGTATCATGGACAGAGCTACGAAGCGGAACGGCTGTTGAACGGCTTCGGCGGCAATCACCGCCAGCACGCCCGGCGGACGGCGGCGGGGCCGGCGAACGCCTTCGGCATCGAGTGCTATCACGTCAACGCCCGCTATTCCAAGACGCTGGAGGACGTCGGCACGTTTCAAGGCGCGAAGATTTTCCTGATTTTTTATTATTGCGTGCAGGCGGTTTGGTGCCGGTTTCGTTACGGGGTGGACAATTTGTATTACGTCCCGGCGCCGGGCAAGAACATCGCCCTTTACCGCGACTGGCTGGTGATGCTCATCTGCCGCCCGTTTTTCAAACGCATCATCCTCCACTGGCTCGCCGGCGGACTGGCCAAATGGCTGGAAACCACCGTGTCCATCCGCACCCGCAGCTTCACCTACCACCGGCTGCGGGACGCGGACTTGAGCATTGTGCTGTCGGATTTCAGCCGGCGCGACGCCGAGAAGCTGACGCCCCGGCGCGTTCTCGCCATCGGCGGCGGCATTCCCGATCCCTGCCCGCAATTTGAAGCGGACATCCTGCCGCGCCGCCGGGAGCGCCTCGCCCGACGCGGCCAAATCCTGTCCGGTCAGATGCGCGGCGCCGACGAGGACATGAAGGTGGTGAACGTGCTGTTTGTAGCGCTGTGCTCGCGCGACAAGGGCGCGTTCGACGCCATCGCCGGCGTGGCGCTGGCCAATGAGTCGCTGGCCGCCGAAAAATCGCCGCTGCGCTTCCGGCTCGCGCTGATGGGTGCGTTTGCGTCAGACGCGGAGGAAAAAGAACTGCGCGAACTGGCCGGCCGGCCCGACCTGCGCGGCGTCGTGGAAGTCCACGGCTTTGTCTCCGCCGAACGCAAGCGGGCGGCGTTGCGCGACGCCGACTTGTTTTGTTTCCCGACGTATTATCTGGCCGAAAGCCAGCCGAGCAATCTGATCGAGGCGATGGCGTTTGGCCTGCCGATTGTCACCACGCGCTGGCGCGCCATTCCTGAAATGGTCGGGCTGGATTATCCGGGCTTGGTGGACCCGAAATCGCCGGGGCAAATCGCCGCCGCGCTGCGGCGCCTGGCGGCGCTCGACCTCGCGGCGTCGTTGCGCGAGAATTTCGCGCGGCGCTTTACCATCGCGCGGCATCTGGAGGGCATGGCCGAGGCCATCCGCAGCGTCGAGGAATGAATTTACGATTGATGATTTACGATTTACGATTGTCCCGGTGTCCGAATCATCAATCGCAAATCATAAATCATAAATGATCGTCGGCCTGCTCCAACTCAACCCGACCGTCGGCGATTTCGCCGGCAACCGGGCGAAACTGCTGGACGCCTGCGAAAAAGCCGTCGCGAGCGGCGCAGAATTCCTTCTCGCGCCGGAATTGTTCCTGTGCGGCTACCCGCCGCGCGACCTGCTCCAGCGCGCCGATTTCATCGCCGCAAATCTCGCCGCGCTCGAGGAAACGGCGAAACAAATCGGCGCGATTCCGCTGTGCGTCGGCTTCGTGGACAAAAATCCCGAACGCCCCGGACGCGCGCTGCGCAACGCCGCCGCCGTTTTGCAAAACGGAAAAATCGTCTGGCGCACGCACAAATGCCTGCTGCCGACCTACGACGTTTTCGACGAGGACCGTTATTTCGAGCCGGCCAGGACCATCGCGCCGTTCGAGTTCAACGGACACAAGCTCGGCATCACGATTTGCGAGGACATCTGGAACGACGAGGATTTCTGGCCGGAACGGCTTTATCGCCGCGACCCGGTCAAGGAACTCATCGTGCAGGGCGCGGAAATCATCCTCAATCTCTCGGCGTCGCCGTGGCACGATGGCAAGGAGCGGATGCGGCTGGAAATGCTCCGGCGCGTCGCGCGCGACGAGAAAATTCCGCTGGCGCAGGTCAACGCCGTCGGCGCGAACGACGAATTGATTTTCGACGGCCACAGCGTTGCTCTGGATGCGCGCGGCGAAGTCATCGCGCCCGGAAAGGGATTTGAGGAGGAAGTCTTTGTGGCGGAACTGGAGGTAACATCCAACATTCAACATTCAACATTCAACATCCAATTCCCGCCGCGCGAGCAGCAATTATTTTCCGCGCTGTCGCTGGGCATCCGCGATTACGTCCGCAAATGCGGCTTCAAATCCGTCCTCGTCGGACTGTCCGGCGGGATTGACTCGGCGCTGGTCGCCGTGCTCGCGGCGGACGCGCTTGGCTCGGACAACGTGCTTGGTGTCTCGATGCCGGCACGTTATTCGAGCGAGGGCAGCTTGAGCGACGCCGCGGCGCTGGCGAAAAATCTGGGCATCCGTTACGAGGTTCTGCCGATTGAGCCGGTTTTCAAGTCGGTGGAAAAGCAATTGGAAAAGGTTTTCACCCGAACGAAGCCGAACGAGGCCGAGGAAAATGTGCAATCGCGGCTGCGTGGCGTCACGCTCATGGCGTTGTCGAACAAATTCGGCGCGCTGGTGCTGACGACCGGCAACAAGTCGGAGATGGCGGTCGGTTATTGCACGCTTTACGGCGACATGTGCGGCGCGTTGGGGCCGCTCGCGGACGTTTTCAAGACGGACATTTATAAAATCGCGCGCTGGGTGAACCGCGACCGGGAAATTATTCCGGCGGCCTCGATTTCAAAACCGCCGAGCGCCGAGCTGCGGCCCAACCAGACGGACCAGGATTCATTGCCGCCTTACGAGAAACTCGACGCGATTCTCGATTTGTATGTCGTGAAGAATTTGAGCCGGGACGAAATCGTCCGGCGCGGTTTTGACGCGACGGTGGTCAATGACGTGCTCAACAAGATCAACTTCAGCGAATACAAACGGCGCCAGGCCGCGCCGGGATTGAAGGTGTCGCCGCGGGCGTTCGGCATGGGCCGGCGGATTCCCGTCGCGCAACGGTTCCGGCCAAAATAAGAAGCACGAGAAATGCCAGTTGACCGCAATTGAAGCGTGATTAACAGCGGCAAGAACCCGCATGAATCGTGTGTCAATTGGAAATCTTGACAACAAGAAAGACGTAACGTAGAATTAGAACCTAGCGTTGCGGGTTTTGGCGTTAGAATTAGATGCTTTTGCAAATCGTATGAAGTTTTCTTTTTTTCTCGGATATATTGATCCCGGCTTGGGCACGTTGATTTGGCAGTCCATTGTCGCGGCCGTGGTCGGCTTCTTTTTCTATCTCACCAAAACCCGGCGCTGGATCGTGGCCGTGTTTCGGAAGTTTTCCGGACGCGGGCGGAAACCCGCGACCGCCGCCGCCATTGTCCCCGCCGAAATTCCCGCCGCCAAGGTTGAAGCCAAAACCGACGCGCGGTAATGCCATCCTCCGCGCCATCATTCCGCGATCCGGCGGGCTGCTGCCTCATCTTCAACCAACGCGTGCTGCGGTTCATCGCCACGGATGCCGTCCGCGAATTTGAAGCCTTCCTGCAAACAGATTGCGCGGGCCGGTTCATCGCGCAAAAACAACTCGTTTCCACCCGGCGCTTGAGTGAAAGCGAAGCCGCCGGGTTGCGCGAAGCGCCGGAATTGAAACCTGTTTTCTCCGCCCATCCCGCCGGCGCGGTGTTCGAGCACGAAAAAATACCGTTCCCCAGTTTTGCGCACGAGTGGCCGCCGGAAATGCTCCGGGAAGCCGGGCGGTTGACGCTCGAACTGGCGCGGGCCGCGCTCGCGGAAGGATTCGGCCTGAAAGACGCGACCCCGTCCAACGTTTTGTTCCGCGGCCACGCGCCGGTGTTCACCGACGCGCTTTCGTTCGAGCGCCGCAATCCCGCCGACCCGATCTGGCTGGCGGAGGCGCAATTCAGCCGCACGTTCCTGCTGCCGCTGCTGGCGAACCGCCGCTGGGGACTGCCGCTCGCGGAAATCTTCACGACGCGCCGCGACGGCCTGGAGCCTGAAGAAATTTACCGCCTCTGCGGGCCGCTGGAAAAAATCAGCCCGCGGCTGCTGTCGCAGGTCTCGATTCCGACATGGTTGTCGCGCCGCGCCAATCCGGACAGCGAAAAAATCTACCGTCCGCGCCTGCTGGCGAACCCCGAAAAGGCACAGTTCATACTCGAATCTCTTTTCCGACGGCTGGAACGAAACCTGGCGTCGCTCGAACCGCCGGCCCGGAAGGAATCCGCGTGGTCGGATTACATGGACACGCACAGCTACGACGACCCGGCGTTTGCGGCAAAGGAGAAATTCGTGGCCGAGGCCCTTGCCGAATTCAAGCCGGCGCGCGTGCTGGACGCGGGCGCGAACACGGGCCATTTCAGCGCGCTGGCGGCGAAGGCCGGAGCGGAAGTTGTGGCCGTGGACCTCGACCCGGCCTGCGTCGGCGCGATCTGGAGGCGGGCGCGCGAGGAGAAACTCGACATCCTGCCGCTGGTGGTGAATCTGGCGCGGCCCAGCCCGGCGCTCGGCTGGCGCAACGCCGAGTGCGCGTCATTTCTCGACCGCGCGGCGGGCGCGTTTGACGGCGTGTTGATGCTGGCGCTGGCGCATCATCTGCTGGTGACGGAGAGGATTCCGCTTGAAGAAATTCTGCGGCTGGCCTATGACTTAACCAATCGGCTGCTTGTGATAGAATTTATTGAACCGGAGGACGCGATGTTCCGCCGCCTGACGCGCGGGCGGGAGTCGCTGCACGCCGGGCTGGATGCGGCGGCGTTCGAGCGGGCGTGCGCGGCGCATTTTGAAATCGTCCGCTCGCTGCCACTTCCGGGCGCGCGGCGGAGGATGTATTGCCTGAAGCGGAAAGGCAGCGCGGCTTGAAGCGGCCCGGCAAGGATCGTCCGGCGGACGGATCGGAGGAAGGGACCGTCCCGCTGCCGAAGCCGCTCAAGCACAAAATCAAGGACGGTCTGGTGGCGCTGTCGCTGGCGAACCTTTGCTTCCTCAAGGTGGGGTTCGATCTGCTGTCGGACCGGGACCGTTACTATGACAAATTTCCCGTCACGACTTCGATCCTGCTGGCGCTGGTGGTGAATCTATTCGGTTTTGCCCTCGCCTTCTGGCTGATCATGCAACTGCTGCGGCGTGTTCCGAGCCGGCTGCTGCAGTTGCCGGTTCATGCGGCGTTTCTGTTTTTGCTGTTGTTGCCGCTGGATTTTGTCCGGATCAAGTTTTCCAACATCTCGGACTACCAGATTTTCAAGTTTTTTTTGGCAGAAGAAAAACACAGATTATTTTATTATTCTTCTTCTTATTAGTAGTAGTACTAGTAGTACTAGTAGTAGTAGTAGTACTAAAGGGGGGACCG
>Ga0207663_10000709_pt1 | contig 14845 bp, 15 predicted proteins | sample LARL53metaG_FD_184346 | JGI IMG/M metagenome (GOLD analysis project Ga0207663, IMG submission 184346) | Corn, switchgrass and miscanthus rhizosphere microbial communities from Kellogg Biological Station, Michigan, USA - LAR L5-3 metaG... | ecosystem: Host-associated > Plants > Roots >...
ACCGACAGTGGTGACGTCGCGCCGGTCGAGACCAAGGTTTCGCCGCTTGTCGAGCCCGGTCCGGTTGCCCCCTATGCACCGGTCCAGGCTCAGGCGGACAAGCCGCTCACGCACTGACGTCGGCCGTTATTGTCCGACGAGGGGACTTGCCGTCCCCCGTGTTTGCCATCAACTGGTGTGGAGATCCCTCGAGGGATCCCTTGGCGTCCGCGCCGACAGGAGGCCGGACGATCCGTGAGAGCACCAATGTCCGGCGAGCCGACCATCTCCCGACCTGGTGATGCGACATCGGCGCAGTCCGTGCCGGACAAGGCTGGATCGGACAAGGCGGGATCCTTGCCGGATGCCAGCTCCTCAACCTCCCAGGAAATTGCCGATTTCGTTGCCAGGGTACGGGCGACGGCGCCGCAGACCACCGGTGGCAGAGCGCGGCTGATCTTTGCGCTGGACGCCACGATGAGCCGGCAGCCGACATGGGACATGGCCTGCGCGCTGCAGGCCGATATGTTCCGCGAAGCGGCCGCGCTCGGCAGTCTCGATATCCGTCTCATCTACTACCGCGGCTTCGACGAATGCCGGGCCACGTCCTGGATCTCCGATAGCGCCAAACTCGCCCGGCTCATGAGCAAGATCGATTGCCGGGGTGGCGATACCCAGATCGGGCGCGTGCTGTCGGCCGCGCGCCGTGAGGCCGCGGCCTCCGGCGTCGGCGCGGTCGTTTTCGTCGGCGATGCGATGGAGGAGAAGGTCGACGAGCTCTGCGCCAAGGCCGGCGAACTCGGCATGCTGAAGGTACCGGTGTTCCTGTTCCAGGAGGGCGACGACGCCGTCGCCGAACGCGCGTTCCGCGAAATCGCACGTCTGAGCGGCGGAGCCTGGTGCAGGTTCGATCCCGGTGCCGCGGCACAGTTGCGGGAATTGTTGCGGGCGGCTGCGGCGTATGCCGCGGGCGGCCGGGATGCGCTCAAGCGGCTGTCGGCGCGGGAAGGTGGCGCGGCCAAACTGCTCGGACAGCTCAAGTGACGACCGCTGCCCTGTCCCTGCGGACAAGCCGGTTCGCAGCAGATGCCGTGATTTTTGCGGCCACCGACACTATACTCTGACCATGCCGACCCTGATTGCAGGCGTTATCGCCGTCGCCGTTCTTTACAGCTTGCTGCAGATGTTCCGCGCGGCCAATCCGGCGGTGCTTGCGCGCGCCCTCAAGATCGTCGGGGGCGTCGTCGCCTTGGCGGTCGCGGCCTTCACCGGCATCCGGGGTGAACTGGCGGTCGCAATTCCGATCGGCATCTTCGGCGCGGGCCTGCTGGGCTGGTCGCCATTCGGAACATCGATCGGCGACATCAGCGGGCTGTTTTCCGGTCGGGGCGGCCCGCAGAGCTCAGCTCAGACGTCACAGGTTCGTTCGCAATTCCTCGAAATGACGCTCGACCATGGCAGCGGTCAAATCGCAGGCCGGTTCGTCAATGGTCCCAATGCCGGCCGGTCGCTCGAAGAGTTCGATCTGCCGCAACTGTCGGCGATGATCGCAACCTTCGACTCCGAAAGTCGAGCGCTACTTGAAAGTTATCTGGACCGCCGCTTTCCCGCCTGGCGTCAGGACGCGCAGGGCGACGGGGCAGGGGGGCAGCGCCGCGCGGCGGCGCGCGGAAAAATGACGGACGAGGAGGCCTATCAGATCCTTGGCCTGCAGCCGGGTGCGGGGCGCGACGAGATCGCTCGAGCCCACCGCTCGCTCATGAAGAAACTGCATCCCGACCAGGGGGGGTCGACGTACCTCGCTGCCCGGGTAAACGAGGCCAAGGATACTCTGCTTCGTACGCATCACAGCTGACTCCGGCAACCAACGCCACGGACCGAGAGCAGCATTCACCTTCTGCTCTGAGAGACGCCCAACCTGTCATCGCCCGCCGTTCGCCAGCGTGGTCGATCATTCACCTGGCGTTAGATTTAACCGCAAATTCTTGACGAGTGGTTTGCAACGCCGGCCACTCGGGAATGGCGTGGGGCAATTAAGAAAAAAGCCCGCGCCTTGCGGCGCGGGCGTGATTTTCAGGCAACTGGCCCGGGCATGATCCGGAAAACTGCCAAGCGGTTTTCCGGATCATGCCCGAAACAACAATCCAAGGCGCGATGGCGATGAGACCCATCGCGCCTTGAGGATCAGTTACGTACGGTCATGCAGGAGATGTCGGCGCGCTTGAGGGCCTTGCAGACCGCCTCGGCCTTGTCGCGGTCGAGCCCGGCAAAACGGGCGCGGAAAAGCTTGTGATCACCCTTGGCAATCACCGTTTCAGTGAACGGATCAGCCTTGCTGAGCAGCCCGTGGGCCTTGTCACGGGCCGCCTCGATGCGCTGCTGCGCTTCGTCTTCGCTATCCAGCGCGCCGACCTGAACGATCCATCCGGTGCGGACCAGCGCGGGCTTGCTGACGCTGGCCTGCGGCTGGGGTTGCGGTTGAGCGGGCTCGGCATAGGCCATCGCCTGGCTCGAAGAGCTCGGCGGGAGGCTCGACGCAGGCAGCACGCCGAGAATGCCATTGCCGGTGCCGAACCCCGGAGGCTGCGGCGGCAGCGCCGTCGAAGGCGTCTCGGGGCGCGCCGGTTCCGGCCTGCCGATCTCGGCCTTCTCGACCGGCTTCGCGCCGGCGCTGACGACATTGGAGTTATCCGTCGTTTCCGGGCGCGTGGGAGCAACTGAACTCGTGGTCGGCGGCGACGGCTGTGCCGGCGTGACCAACGCCAGCTTGACCGGCTGTGCCTTGACCTGCACGGTCCTCACCTTGACCGGCTTCATCGGCTCGGTCGAGCCGGGGATCGTGGCGATCGGCTGGGTCTGGATCACTCCCGACGTCAGCGGCGCGGGTTCGACACGTGGTTTTGCAGGGGCCGGGGCGGACGCAGGCGATTCGGCCGGATCGGCGGAAGCGAGCTGCATCGGTGACGGCTGCGCCGGTTCGGCATCCGCAACGTCGGCGCCCGATTCACTTGCATTACGGTCGGTGATCGCGGCGACGGTGCGCTTGCTCGCGGCCTTCTCGAGATTCTCCGCGAGCAGGTTGCGCATGATCGCATCGCGCGAGCTGCCGCTATGGCCGCCCAACACGACGCCGATCAGGAAACGATTGCCGCGATGCATCGAGGTTACGAGATTGAAGCCCGAGCCGCGGGTGTAGCCGGTCTTGATGCCGTCGACGCCTTCCACACTGCCGAGCAGGTGGTTGTGGCCACGGATCGTCCGGCCGCGAAAGGTGAAGGCCGTCGTCGAGAAATAGCGGTAGTAGCGCGGGAAGCGGTCCTGCAGCGCGCGGCCAAGGATCGATTGATCCCGCGCCGTCGTCACCTGCTCATCGTTCGGAAGGCCGGACGCGTTGCGATAGACGGTGCGGCTCATGCCGAGCGCATGTGCCTTGCGCGTCATCATCTTGGCAAAATTTTCTTCGTCGCCGCCGATGGCCTCGGCAATGACGACCGCGGCGTCGTTGGCGGACCGCGTGATCAGTCCCTTGATGGCGTCTTCGACACGGATGGTCTGGCCGGGGTGCAGGTCGAGCTTGGTCGGATCCTGATCGGAGGCGTGTTCGGATACCGACATCTCCGTGTCGAGCTTCATCTTGCCCGCATCGAGCCGCTCGAACAGCAGATAGAGCGTCATCATCTTGGTGAGGGAAGCGGGGTGCCGCGTGCCGTCCGGGTTGGTCGCCGTCAGCGTCGCACCGGAGTTTCCGTCGACGATGATGGAAGCAAACGCCGGGCTGTAGCTTTCTTCCGCGTCATGATGCGCGTGGCGGGCATGGTGCCGCTGCCCGTGGTGCCGCGCATCCGCGCTATCGCTCGCGACGACGGCTGCGGTGATCGCCACCAATCCGAAAACGCCAACACGCACCAGGCGCGAGGAGACCAAGTTTTTGCGAAGCATGAAATCCCCGTCCCAGTTTTTGACTTGATCACCCCTTCGTGAGGCGAAATTGTGCCCGACGACCGGTGACCTGGCCAGATCAAATCAGCGAATCCCACCGAATCAGAGCGTGGATCCCGGTCTTGCAGTGGCATGTATCTAACATGCTGTTCCAAAACAGAATTTCTCTGTACCTTGGAGAAACAACAGGTCCGAGAATCAGGTTAGGGGGGGCGAGTTTCCAAATGATTAAGCAACCCTTTCGCGAATCCGAAGAATTCCGGGAAAAGTCACCTTTTGTGCGGCGCACAATTTTCCTTGACGGCTATTGTGCGGCGCGATATTGATCGCGTCACGCCAAGGGAGTCGACGTTTCGCGGCCTCTTGCGCTGGTCCGGGAAAGGGAACGCCACGATGTTCAAGGTTGAAGACATTCAGAACTACGGCAAGGAGCAGCTTGAGCAGGCCGTGAATTCGGCCAGCGGCGTGCAGAGCGGCCTCCACGCGATCGCGACGGCCTATGGCGACTACACCAAGAAGTCATTCGAAGACACCAAGGCGTTTGTCGAAAAACTGTCGGGCGTGAAATCGCTCGACAAGGCGATCGAGGCGCAAACGGAATTTGCCAGGTCCGCGTACGAAACTCTGTTCGCCGATTCGCAGAAGATCGCGGGGCTGTATGGCGATCTGGCCAAGCAGGCCTTCAAGCCGATTGAAGGATTGGTCGCAAAGTTTACGCCGTCGGCGCGATAGCCGATTGCGGCTTGACCGATCAAGAAGCCCGGCCGTTGCGCCGGGCTTTTTCGTGGGCGAGCAAAGCGCGGCCTATCGGGCAACCCGCAGCTTGGAAATCTGCGTGCCGATCTGCGAGAAGGCGGCGGCAATCTGGCTCGGCTGGGTCAGCATGAAGAAGTTGGCGGACCCGCTGGCGCAATAGGGCAATACCGCCGACTGGCCCGCGCCGTCGGTGTCGATCTGCACGGTATAGATGGTGACGCCGCTCGCCTTGATGTTGTCGCACAACGTCTTCATCCGCGTGTCGACCTGGGAACTCAGGCTCGAATAATTGCCATACCAGCGGTCGCCGGCGTTCAGGCCGTCCGTGAAGAGAATAATGAAGTGCTGATAGCTGTTTCCGACGGCGCGTTCAGCGGCGATTGCTGCAAGAGGGAGAGCCAGCTCCACTGCAGCCGACGGTCTGGTTGGTGGCACCGTTTGGTGACACCGCGTTGATGGTGCTGTTGACCGGGCTCCAATTATAGGTGAGCGGCAGGATCGCCGCAGCCGGGCAATACGGATCCTGGTCGGCGATGAACAGTGTCGAATTGGTGGTTGACGTCGGGGCTGTCGCGTTGACGTCGTAGCCCTGGTCACGGTCGGTCACACAGCCATTCCACTGCGGATGGTTCGGGCTGCCGACCGCATGGTTCCAGGTGTAGCCGTGGTCCTGGCATTGCGCGAGCGTGCTGGTCCAGCCGCTGTCGCTGCACCAGCTCTGAGTCCAGTACTGGTACATGTTGGGGTCCCAGCGATCCCATCGCAGCCAGTTCGCTCCGACGTTTGCGGTGCCGACATTGACGTCGATCTCGAACGGCACCACGGAAATGTAGACGTCGCCGTTGTTCTGCGCGAGCGCCGAGAGCTGGGTCACCAGGTTCTTGGCGGCCGTCTGCAGCGCGCCGATCTTGTTGTAATTGGCCATCGAGCCGGTGTTGTCGAGCACCAGTGCGACACGGAGCAGGTCGGCGCCCCAGCTCGTGGTGAAACTGGCGTTGAAGTTCACATTGGGCAGGCCCACCAGTTTCATGAAATCCGTCGGGATCGAGGCCGACCCGTTCACCGCAATGGTCGGACCCTTGCCGGTGGTGGCGGCGGTATAGGTGGCGCTGACGGAGATCGAACCGGCCTCCTTGTCGGTATAAAGCGCCGAGAAATAGTTCTGCGCGGTCGTGCCGATCTGGGTTGACGTGATAGTCCCCTGCGCCAGGTCGCGGGACAGCATCAGCGCCGTCGAGTCGAGCGCGGCCTGCATGGCGGAACGTGCGGTATTGGCCCGGCTATAGTCGATGGCGGCGCCGATGAAGGCGAAAACGGGGACAATCGCAAGCGCAAAGATGATCGCGACGTTTCCGTTCCGCGCTGCGCCAAGGTGGCGGGCTTTGCGGCGGAAACGGCGTACCGAGGAGGCAATGGACATAAGGCCGCCAATCGTGAGCTGGGCGGCCATTCGAGGTTGTTCGGCTAAATTGGCAGTAAACCGGGTCGTAGAAAGCCCGGGGCAGTTCAAAAGCGGCCCGCGAATCGGCCGAGTGAGCCCGCTCGATTGTTAATCCTGGCTAAAACCAGGCCCTCCCAGATTTTGTCAAATCGATCAGGATTGATTAAGCTAGGGATGGATCGTCGGGTCGGGACCGACCCCCTTTCAGGCAGCCGATGACGCGCTTGCGGGAGGGGAGGGAGCGACCATATTCTTAGTCGATCGACCGACCGGGGTTGACCTGCTGGCATGACGATCCGCAACCGAATTGTCTAGGAAGCCAGGATAGCTCCGGCGGGAGGGCTTCACTGGGTTCCTTCCAGGTTCCCGCGGGAATGTCGAACGCTTGTACCATGTCGCAGCCAACCTCTAGACCAGAACCCGCACAATCGGCGGCATTCACCACATCCGCATCCCGCTCGAACAACGACGAGCACCGTTCAGGCGGGAGCACCGGGCCGACGACGTCTGTCATCACCAAGGTCAAGCCGAAGACCAAGCGGCCCAATCTCTATCGCGTTCTGATTTTGAACGACGACTACACGCCGATGGAGTTCGTGGTGCTCGTGCTGGAGAAATTTTTCCAGAAGGACGTTGAAGCCGCGACCAAGATCATGCTCCACGTCCACCATCACGGGATCGGGGAGTGCGGCGTTTTCACCTACGAGATCGCCGAGACGAAGGTGACGCAGGTGATGGATTTCGCCCGGAAATCCCAGCACCCTCTGCAGTGCGTGATGGAAAAGAAATAGCGCGAAAGCGCTCTCCGAAAGCGAGACTGCGAGTCTCGCTTGCTCGAAGGATGCGCCGGGACGCGCGAACGCCTCTTGAGCGCGATGCCCTTTCGGGTCGGAAGCGCACGGTATTTGTTTGAAGGCGCGCGGGGATGGATCCCGGCGCGCCGATCAATTTCTCGTTGGACGCCAGACCCGTGAAAAAACCCGGGGGCGCGTCAAATCTGCCTAAATCGGAACGGGTTTTGCATCAAAATTGCTGATGACGCGTTACATTGGGCAACGGACCGGTCTTTCGCCGCGAATGTAGGATAACTAAATATGTCAAAGGTTGCTGTTGCCTGACCGGGCAACGGCTATCATGATGGTCGGGGGCCATAGAGGACGCGAATGCCGACTTTTTCCCAGAGCCTAGAACAATCCCTGCATCGCGCGCTGGCGATAGCGAATGAGCGTCATCATCAATATGCCACGCTCGAACATCTGCTGTTGTCGCTGATCGACGACTCGGATGCGGCGGCGGTCATGCGTGCATGCAGCGTCGATCTCGACAAGCTGCGCGGCAGCCTCGTCAACTATCTCGAGACCGAGTTCGAAAATCTCGTCACCGACGGCAGCGAGGACGCCAAGCCGACCGCAGGCTTCCAGCGCGTGATCCAGCGCGCCGTCATTCATGTGCAGTCATCGGGGCGCGAGGAAGTCACCGGCGCCAACGTGCTGATCGCGATCTTTGCCGAACGCGAGAGCCACGCCGCCTATTTCCTGCAAGAGCAGGACATGACCCGCTACGACGCGGTGAACTACATCAGCCATGGCATCGCCAAGCGCCCCGGAGTTTCCGAGACGCGTCCGGTGCGCGGCGTCGACGAGGAGACGGAGACGAAAGGCAACGACGATTCCAAGAAGAAGGGTGAGGCGCTGGAGACCTACTGCGTCAACCTCAACAAGAAGGCGAGAGACGGCAAGATCGATCCGGTGATCGGGCGCAATGCCGAGATCAACCGTGCGATCCAGGTGCTGTGCCGCCGCCAGAAGAACAACCCGCTGTTCGTCGGCGAAGCCGGCGTCGGCAAGACCGCAATCGCCGAGGGGCTCGCCAAGCGCATCGTCGAGAGCGAGGTGCCCGAGGTGCTCGCGGCTGCCACCGTGTTCTCGCTCGACATGGGCACGCTGCTCGCCGGCACGCGCTACCGCGGCGATTTCGAGGAGCGCTTGAAGCAGGTGCTGAAGGAGCTCGAGGCGCATCCGAATGCGATCCTGTTCATTGACGAGATCCACACCGTGATCGGTGCCGGCGCCACCTCGGGCGGCGCGATGGATGCCTCCAATCTGCTCAAGCCCGCGCTGGCCTCGGGCACGATCCGCTGCATGGGCTCGACCACCTACAAGGAATACCGCCAGCATTTCGAGAAGGATCGGGCGCTGGTCCGCAGGTTCCAGAAGATCGACGTCAATGAGCCGACGGTGGAAGACGCGATCGCGATCCTGAAGGGTCTGAAACCGTACTTCGAGGACTACCACCGGTTGAAATACACCAACGAGGCCATCGAGGCCGCGGTTCAGCTGTCTTCGCGCTACATCCACGACCGCAAGCTGCCGGACAAGGCTATCGACGTGATCGACGAATCCGGCGCGGCGCAGATGCTGGTCTCGGAGAGCAAGCGCAAGAAGACGATCGGCATCAAGGAAATCGAGACGACGATCGCCTCGATGGCACGGATTCCGCCGAAGAGCGTGTCGAAGGATGATGCCGAGGTGCTGAAACATCTCGAGCAGACGCTGAAGCGCGTGGTGTTCGGCCAGGACAAGGCAATCGAGTCGCTTTCAGCCTCGATCAAGCTGGCGCGTGCCGGCCTGCGCGAGCCGGAAAAGCCGATCGGTTGTTACCTGTTCTCGGGACCGACCGGCGTAGGCAAGACCGAAGTCGCCAAGCAGCTTGCCGCGACGCTCGGCGTCGAACTGTTGCGCTTCGACATGTCCGAATACATGGAGCGGCACACGGTGTCGCGCCTGATCGGCGCGCCTCCCGGCTATGTCGGCTTCGACCAGGGCGGCCTGCTCACCGACGGTGTCGACCAGCATCCGCATTGCGTCGTGCTGCTGGACGAGATCGAGAAGGCGCATCCCGACCTCTACAATGTGCTGCTGCAGATCATGGATCATGGCCGGCTGACCGACCATAACGGCAAGCAGGTGAACTTCCGCAACGTAATCCTGATCATGACGACGAATGCGGGCGCGGCCGATCTGGCGCGTCAGGCGTTCGGCTTCACCCGCCACAAGCGGGAAGGCGACGACCACGAGGCGATCAACCGCCAGTTTGCGCCCGAGTTCCGCAACCGGCTCGATGCGATCGTCTCGTTCGCGCATCTCAATGCCGACGTGATCGGGATGGTGGTCGAGAAGTTCGTGCTGCAGCTCGAGGCCCAGCTCGCCGATCGTGACGTCACGATCGAACTGTCCGACCCGGCCAAGGCCTGGCTGATCAAGCATGGCTACGACGAGCAGATGGGCGCGCGTCCGATGGCCCGCGTGATCCAGGAGCACATCAAGAAACCGCTCGCCGACGAGGTGCTGTTCGGCAAGCTCAAGGGCGGCGGCCATGTCCGCGTGGTGCTCGTTCCTGACGAGGCCAATGCGGATGCGGAAAAGATCGGCTTCGAATATGTCGAGGGGCCGGTCACGCCGAAGCCGGAGAAGCTTCCGGTCGCCCGCAAGCGCAAGCCGCCGAAACCGGGTGGTCCGGGTGGACCGAACGGCGGCGGTGGCGGCTCCAAGGGGCCGGTCTCGAAAGGGCCGCTGGTCAAGGCTTAGACGACAGGTATTACTGGCGGGAAGCCGGTGCGTCGCAAGACCGCCGGCTTTCTTGCTGTAATCGTCTGTCATACGAGCAGAGCTGCGCATCGGCGCGCGCGCTGATTGGCGGCAACAAACAAGGAATCATCCGATGACGAATTTGAGCGGCGGGACCGTCGGTCCCGGAGCAGCGATCCCGCCTGACGACACCCGCCGCAAGCTCGCGCTGGCCGATCCCGACGATCCGAAGGCGCGTCACATCTCGGTTGCCGGCGGCACCTATACGATTCTCCTGAGCGGCGACGAGACCGGTGGCAGCTATAGCTTGATCGACATGTTGGTGCCGCCCGGCGGCGGCCCGCCGCCGCACCGTCACGATTTCGAGGAGATGTTCACGATCCTGGCTGGCGAGATCGAGCTGACCTTTCGAGGCGAGGTTCACCGGGCGAGTGCCGGCTCGACCGTGAATATCCCGGCCAACGCGCCCCACGCGTTCAAGAACAAATCGGACAAGCCGGCACGCCTGCTCTGCATGTGCGCTCCTGCGGGGCAGGAGGAGTTTTTCATGGCCGTCGGCGATCCCGTCGACAGCCGCACCGCCGCGCCGCCAAATCTCGGCCCGACCGAGCAGGCTGAGCGGATCCAGCGGGCGAAATCGCTCGCGGCCAAGTATCGCACGGAGTTGTTGCTGTGAAGGTCCTGATTCTCGGGGCGACCGGGTAGTACCGGTCGCGAGATCGAGCGTGAGGCCGGCGCGCAGGGGCACACGGTGGTGGCCCCTGGCGCGATCCAGCGCAAGCGGCAGTCCTCGTCATTCGCCCTTGAGGCGCTGGGCGTCATGGACGCGGACATGTTCGGCGCCGCGGGCGCCTTTTTCCGACAGTCTCAGGAGGCTCAGGCTGGCACCGAGCAGGGCAAAACCCACGCCCGTGAACAGCGCGAGCTGCGTTCCGTCGACCGGATAACGCCCCAGCAATAACGCCACCAGGGCCGCGCCCGTGGTCTGTCCGAGCAGCCGCGCGGTGCCGAGCATGCCGCTGGCGCCGCCGGAGCGCTCGCGCGGAGCCGCCGCGATCATGGTGCGGTTGTTCGGCGTCTGGAACAGACCAAAGCCGAAGCCGGCCAGCGCCATCCGCCAGATCACGTCCGACGGCGTCGGGTGCTCGCCGAGCATCGCCAGCGCCAGCAGGCCCAGCGCGAAGACGCCGAGCCCGATCCCGCCGAGCAGGCCGGCCGCATAGCGCTCGACCAGACGGCCCGCGATCGGAGCGGCAATGGCCACCGCGAACGGCCAGGGCGTGATCAGAAGGCCGATCTGCACGGCCGTATAGCCGAAGCGGCTCTGCAGGTAGAAGGGAAGCGCTACGAAGGCCAGCATCTGGCTGCAGAACGACGCGATCGAGGTCGCGATCGAGAGCGCGAAGACGGGGATCCTGAGCAGGTCGACGGGCAGCAGCGGCGGGGTCGACATGTGGGTTTCTCGATACAGCAGCGTGGCGCCGGCAGCGATCGCGATAGTGAATTCGAACAGCCACGCGGTGACGGGTTCGCCATGGCCGAGGCTGTCGATCGCCGCGATGCCCACGCCAAAGGTGACTGCGCTGAGGCCCGCGCTCTGCCAGTCGAAGGCGTGGGCCGCGGGCCGGGTGTGCGGCAGGCAGTGCGAGCCCAGCGCCAGCGCCGCGATCCCGATCGGAACATTCACGGCGAACAGATAGGGCCAGCTTGCAACCGAAAGAATGCCGGCGGCGATCGTCGGGCCCACGGCGGCCGAGACCGCGACCACGACCGCATTGATTCCGATGCCACGTCCGAGCTGGTCGCGCGGATAGGTGAACCGCACCAGCGCGGCGTTGACGCTCATGATGCCTGCCGCGCCAAAGCCCTGCACGATGCGCGCGAGTGTCAGCAGCGTCAGCGTATGCGCCAGCGAGCAGAACAGCGAGGCCAGCGTGAAGAGCAACAGTCCCGCCAGATAGACCCGCCGATAGCCGATGATCTCGCCGAGCGAGGACAGCGGCAGCAGCGAAATCGTGATCGCAAGCTGGTAGCCGTTGACGATCCAGATCGAGAACGCGGGCGAGGCGTTCAGATCACCCGCGATCGTCGGCAACGCGACATTGGCGATCGCACCGTCCACGACGGCCATGATGATGCCGAGGGCGATGGTGAGGATGGCCCAATAGCGCTGCGGCAGCGGCAGGCCATCGGCCTGCTCGACAATGGAAGCTGGCATTGTCCACGACATGCGCTGTGGCGGTCTCCCTGAACCCTACAGGCCGTAGGCAGAGCATGGCCAACCGGGGAAGGCAATCAGGGTTCCATCAGCCCAGTGTTGCTATTTCGACTTCGCACGCTCGCGGAGATCTTTCAGATAGTTGAGCGCGGCCGCGGCGTCGTCGCGGCTGAAGTGGAAGGTCGGCATGTCCGGATGAATCGTGAAAAGGCCGTCCTGGAGCCGCTGGCCAAAATCTTCGTCGTAGAGCTTTGTTTCGCCAAAGCTGCGGAATGGCGGAGCCTGGGGGTGCGGGCTGCGCCCGGTAGCGCCGACCGCGTGGCAGCGCGCACACAGCCTCTCGAGCAACGCCTTCCCGTGCCGCTGCTCGGCATCCAGAGCATGGGCCACGCCGCCAAAGGCAACCATCATGAGAACCAGAAGCCAGAGTCTGTTCACGTCGGGCATCCAAGCTACCAGCGGGAGGTCGCCTTGCCGTAGGCGTAAAGCACGATCAGCCCGATCGTCACGGAGGTCGAGGCGAGCAGAACGATCCGATCCCAGTCCGGCCGCTTCTTCTCCGCCCTGTTGACCGTCAGTGCCGTGAAGACGGCTTTCATCGCAAACCTGCGCATCGGACATCGCCCGCCAAAGACCGCCGACACGGTGTCATGGCAGAGGAGGGCCGGAGTTGACCCACATCAAGCTCAGGCGGTTGCGCACAGGCTCGCGGCCGGCAAGCCCCGGAGCCGGCGAGCTTCGCGCGGTTCCTTACGTTCCGGCTTCTGGAGGCGGAGGTGCGGCTGGCTTGCGCCGCCGCGAGGATGAAACGGCACCCTTCGGTTGCAACGTCACGATCACCGGGTTCGGCTTATGGTCGGTCGCCGCGCCCGTTGCGGCGTCGACGCCCATGCCGATCAATCCGCCCGCAAGGACGTTGCCAGCGAAGCCAGCCGCACCGGCAGCCGGGATCTCCTTGGTCAACTGAATGACCTGCGGCTCATAACCTTCCTTCCTGACCGAGACGGAGATATCGGCATTCCGCTTGGCGACGACGGCGCAAGGCGTCGTGCAGACCATCGGCGCTTCGAGTCCGCTGATCTCGGCCTCGGCTCCTGACGGTGTTGACGAAATGCTGATGGTTTCGGTTGTGCCGCGCGTCACCGATGCGCAGCCGCCAAGAATGGCGCAGAACGCCAGTACCCCTACTATACGCATATACTTCTCCCCAAGCCCGGTAGCACTGAACCGCAACCCGAGGTCCAGAGCAATGGCAGCAGGGCCACAGGGCGAAAAATCCTCAACCTTCGTGCGCTGGCCGCCACACGTCGGCGCCCGCTTCCCGCGGGCGCGTCTCGGTGACTCTGTTCCAACACGTATAAGTTGAGCCGGCCGTCGGGCTGGCTCGTTGCGCCAGCGCCAGGCGAGAGCTTCGAACGGTCAGCCTTCGCCGAGCAGTTCATTGATGCGGCGCTGCAGCTGCCGCTTCTTCTGTTCGCTCCGGCGCAGCCGCGCATCGAGGTCGCTCTCGCTGGGATCAGTGATCATGGTGCGGAAGGCGAGCCCCAGCCGGTTGGCCTCGCGCCAGATGATCCGGGCAAGGAACGAGCGGCCCTTGCGGGCAATGGTCAGCTTGATCTCCTCGGGCAGTCTGGCCCCGGAGCCGAATTCGACGCAGGCGCCGCGCTCACTGAAATTGCGGACCAGGCAGTCCGTCGTGCGGCCGCTGTCGCTGGCCCCGGCGATGCCGCCGTAAAGCACCTTGTCCCGCACGCTCTGCCGCCGATCCTGCATGGTTTCCTCCAGCGTTTCCGAGCCGTAATTCTACGGGCTCTCGGTCGATGGGGAAGACCTTGCGCCGGAGATTGTCGGATTAACGTAAATCCGCCTGGCCGCGGCGCGCCGGCAGGGACCCGCGCGTCTTTGCAATTCGCATCAAATGCCGTTCGTCAGGTCGTGCGCCGGCTTTGCCGCCAGTCGCGTGGCGACAGGCCAAAGTGCTCGCGAAACACCCGTCCGAAATGCGACAGGTCGTTGAAGCCCCAGCTCAGCGCGATCTCGCCGACATGGCGGTGGGCCAGCGCCGGTGAGGCGAGGTCGCGCTTGCACTGTGCGAGACGTTCGGTGAGGACGTAACGCTGGAACGAGGTCTGCTCGTCGGCCAGGAGATCGTTGACGTAACGCGGCGAGATGCCGAGCGCAGCCGCGGTGTCGGGCAGCGAAAGTCCGGGATCGCTGAGATGAGCGCGGATATGCGCCTTCAGGCGATAGCGCAGGGCGGAGCGATGGGTCGATGCCGGCAGCCGCTGCGCGCCGAGCCGCTCGCTGAGCGACATCGCCAGCAGGTCGACGGCCTGCTCGGACAGCGCGATGGCATGGGTGTCCCCGATCGCGTCGGCGTTCTGGCAGAGCTGGCAGATGAAATCATAGGCGAGCCGCGCGAGCGGCCGATCGGCGGCGAACGTCACGGCCGTCAGCGTTTCCGTGCCGCCGATGCGGCGATGAAGCATGTCGCGGGGCACCTTGAAGACCGTCTGGGTGAAGGCGTCGTCGAACTGCAGCTCATAGGGGCGCGTGGTGTCGTAAAGCGCGAACTCGCCGGGATGGATAACGGTGTCGCGGCCGTCCTGCAGCACCGCGCCGATGCCGTGCCGGCCGAGCGCCACCAGGATGAAGTTCGCATCCGAACGGGCGATGCGGGATGGCGTCCGAAACACGCGCTGCCGGTCGGAGCTGACTTCGGTGCAGACGGCTCTGCCGAGCGGCGCCTGCGAAACCTTGCCGCCAAAGGCGCTGCCGAGGTCCGATTTGCAGTCGAGCCCGACATAGACGTCGCAGACGATGTCCTGCCAGAGCGCCAGTCGCCGCTGCGAGGGGCTGTGATCCGTGGTGAACTGGATCGGCATCATTCCGCTCCCATCACTCGACGCTACGGCACCTCGTCGG
>Ga0207663_10000710_pt1 | contig 14822 bp, 11 predicted proteins | sample LARL53metaG_FD_184346 | JGI IMG/M metagenome (GOLD analysis project Ga0207663, IMG submission 184346) | Corn, switchgrass and miscanthus rhizosphere microbial communities from Kellogg Biological Station, Michigan, USA - LAR L5-3 metaG... | ecosystem: Host-associated > Plants > Roots >...
GCCGATCCATGGGAAGTAGGCATCCTCGATCGCCTCCGCCAGCGGCGCGCCGCCCCCATCTGCCGCGGCGTCTCTCACCGCTGTCCCCCGTGCCAGCCGATCGAGGTTGGGCTCGGCCGCGAGGGCGATCAGCGCATACACGCACAGCGAGGAGCCGCCGGCGGCCGCCGTCTCCCACCAGTACAGGTCGCTCCCCGGCGGAGTCGCTTCGCGCGCCCAGCGCTCGAGCGCCGCGAGGTCGCCCTGCCGTTCACCGGTGTTACAGCTCTGGAACGCGACGATCCGCTCGGCCGCGCGCCGCGCCGCCGGCGCGACCGCCGCATATGACGGCAGCGTGGCGAGCGCCGTGCGGCAGGCATCGACCGTCTCGCCCAGATAGCCGCCGTCCTCGCGCTGGAGGTGGTGCTCGTAGTAGTCGAGATGCACGGCATCCGGGTCGAGCGCGACGAGCAACGCGCTGTGCAGCCGCTTGCCGTTGGCGACCGGGTCGGCGCTCGGCTGCTCGCCCAACATGTCGAGGTAGTTGTAGGCCGCCTGGTAGCACATCATCGCGCGGGCCGCGGTGGCGCGATGGCGGTGCGGCACGAACGCTGCGAACGCGGTCGCCCCCTCGACGTTGCCCCACTTGCGCTGGGCATCGAGCGCCGTCCGGCGCAGCAGCGGGTCGGGGATCTCGAGCGCCCGCGCCCGTCGTCGCCGGCGCTCGCGGGACACGCTCGGGAACACGCCCAGCCAGTATCGCCGCGCGGCGCATGCGAACGACGCGACGAGCGCGATCCGACCGGCAGCTGGCACCTCCACGAACACGACCTCCAGACCCACGCAGCGATCACAGCGATCGTGCAGTCAGTCCATCATAAACCCGTGTCGAACCGGATGTCTCAGCGTGCAGCACCGTAGAGTTCAGACGAGCATGGACCCGACGACGACCGCGATCGGCACTTGGAGCGGCGGGCGGCATATGCGCTTCGGCGAGCCGCTGGACGACGCGCGCCTGCAGGCGCTGCTGCGCCCCGGCGACGGCATCGACACGGTGATCACCGCCGACGCCTATGGCGCGGGCGAGGCCGACAGCCTGCTCGGCCGGGCGCTCGAGGGGCGCGACCGCGATGATTACTGCCTGATCGGTGCGATCGGGCATGACTTTTATACGGGCGAGCGCGATGGCGCGCGCGGGTATCCCCGCTTCACCAACCCCAGCCTGCGCGACGCGAGCGAGTACGCCAACTACATTCGGATGGCCACCGAGCGCAGCCTGGAGCGCTGCGGCGTCGAGCAGTTCGACGTGCTCATGCTGCACAACCCCGACAGCACGGGCTACACCAGCGAGGCGGTGTGGCTCGACGGCATGGCAGCCATACGCGACGCGGGCCTAACGCGCATGCTGGGGATCGCGCCGGGGCCCGCGAACGGGTTCACGCTCGATGTGATCGGTTGCCTGGAGCGCTACGGGGAGCTGATCGACTGGGCGATGATCATCTTCAACCCGCTGGAGCCATGGCCGGGTGAGCTGGTGCTGTCGGTCGCGCGAGCCGCCGACGTGAGCTTGATCGCGCGGGTCGTGGACTATGGGGGCCTGTTCCACGACGACGTGCTCCCGGGGCACGCGTTCGCCGAGCACGACCATCGCCAATTCCGTCCCGACGGGTGGATCGAGGCGGGCCGCGACAAGCTGGAGCAGATGCGCCCGATCGCGCGCCGCCATGGCCTGACGATGCTGCAGCTGGCGTGCGCATGGGATCTCGCGCAGCCCCCAGTGCGCTGCGTCGCGCCGACGCTGATCCAGGAGCCGGGCCCTGGTGCGCGACCGATCGAGGACAAGCGTGCCGAGCTGGCGGCGCTGCCCGCCACTTCGCCGCTCAGCTGGGAGGAGGCGATGCAGATCAGAGCTATCGGCGAGAACACAGGCTGCATGGCGCTGAAGGGCGCCAACCCCGCGCACGAGGGACCGGCGCGCGCTGACCGCTGGGGGCTCGACGACGAGCTCGAGGCCGTCGCCGGGCGCTGGGGCATCGACCCCGCGCGCGACCTGCGCCACGCCGCGTAGACGCACCCATCTCGGGATGCGTGAGTCTGACGCGACCCGGCCGTTGCCCGCGGGCCGCGCCACCCGCGCGAGGCGAGCAGCTCGCCGTGTGAAGACCGCTCAGAGCCGCGCTTCGCGCGAGCGTGCGTCGTCTATCTTCAGCGCCGCAGTCAGAGCTTTGAGCTCCTCGACGATGTCCCCGCTCAGGCGTACCGTCGCAAGCTCGTCCAGGGGCGTGGGACCCTGCGTGAGAATCGCGATCGCACCGCCGGATTCGTGGGTGAGCAGCGGCAGGCTGCCCACCGGCTGGACCTCCAGCGAGGAGCCGATGCACAGGATCAGGCTCGCGCCCGCGCACAGCTCGCGCGCGCGCCCCATCGCCCGCTCGGAGAGCGCCTCACCGAACAGCACGACTTCCGGACGCAACGGCCCACCGCAGACTTCGCAGCGAGGGATGCCATCCGGATCGCCCAGCCGGCGCGCGCGCACCTCCAGCTGGGGGATGTCCCCGCCGCAGTCCGGGCAGGTGCAGCGTGCGATCGAGCCATGCACCTCAACCAGCTCGCGGGTGCCCGCCTTGCGGTGGAGCATGTCGATGTTCTGAGTGATAACCCCGTCGAGCATCCGCCGCCGCTCCATCGCCACGAGCGCGCGATGGGCGTCGTTGGGCCGCTTGCCGCCGAGCGTGGCGAACCGCTCACCGTAAAAATGCCAGAACCGAACCGGGTCGCCGCGGAAAGCGTCGATATGGGCGACCTTCATCGGGTCCACTTTCTGCCATATCCCCGTACCCGGCGAGCGGAAGTCGGGAATCCCCGACGGCACCGAGATGCCCGCGCCGGTGAGTGCCACGACCGAGTGGGCGCGCCGCACCAGCTTGGCGAGGTGAGCGATCTCCGGCGACTTGACGGCCTTGGTGTTGAGCAACCCGAGCATCGCCCTACACCTGGTATCCCTGCGCATACTGCATTGCCTGCGAGTACCGCATCCTTTTATTATTGTCCCTCAAACCGCGGCGTGCGTTTGTCCAGGAACGCAGAGATGCCCTCGCGCGCGTCGGCGCTTGCGAACACGCTTGCAAACCCACCCTGCTCGGCGGCGATACCCGCGTCGAGATCGCCCGCGCCGGAGACCCGCTTGATCTGCTCGACCGCCAGCGGCGCCTGGCCCGCGAGCCCGCGCGCCCACGCAAGCGCCGTATCGAGCAGTTCGTGATCTTCGACCACGCGATTGACGAGGCCCAGCTCAAACGCCTCCTCGGCGAGGATCGGGTCGCCGATGAGGTTCATCTCCAGCGCCTTGCTCTGCCCCACCAGGCGCGGCAGGCGCTGGGTGCCGCCGAAGCCGGGGATGATCCCGAGCTTGATCTCCGGCTGCCCGAACAGCGCAGAGCGCGCGGCGATGCGCACGTCGCAGGCCATCGCCAGCTCGCAACCGCCTCCGAACGCGAGGCCGTTGACCGCGGCTATCGTGGCGACGGGCGAGCTGCCGATCTCACGCAGCAGCGCGTGCGTGCGCTGCAGCAGCTCGCGCCCGCCGGACTCGTCCATTGTCGTGAACGCCTTGATGTCGGCGCCCGCGCTGAACAGGAACGGATTGGAGGATGCGATCACGAGCGCACGCACGCCGCTGTCCTTGACCCGCGCCCAGACGCTCGCCAGGTCTTCGACCACCTGCGGGGAGATCGAGTTCATCTGGCCGTTTGCCAGCCACGCGATCGCCACAAGGCCGTCCTCCCCGGGGCCGCTGCCCGCGCCCAGGTCATCGCTTGCGCCACCGGGGTCGCCGGCGCCACTGCGGGTCTCCAGCTTGATGACCTCGGCGGGCTGCTCGGCGTCGGGCTGCGGGTAGGCGTAGAACCCCTGGCCAGTCCGCTGCCCGAGCCGGCCCTGGGCGACGAGGCGGCGCAGGATCGTCGGCGGGGCGAAGCGCTCGCCGTAACGCTCCTGGGCCTGCTCCATTCGCTCCAGGACCGTGTCCAGGCCGTCGCTGTCGGCCCGCATGAACGGCGGCATCAGCCCGCGCCGCGGATCGAGGCCCGCGCCGGCCATCATCCCGAAGTCGATGTCTCGATGGGTGGCAACGCCCTCCTCGAGCACCAGGCAGGCCTCGATGAACGTCTTCAGCGACAGCAGCTCGACGAGCTCCTCGATGTTCGGCTCTGCCTCCCCTGGCACGTTCGGCTCGCCCTGGGGATCGTAGAAGCCGTCGCCGCCGGTCTTCGCGCCGAGTCGGCCCTCGGACACGAGCTTTTGCATGCCGGCGGGCACGTAGAAGCGCTCATCGCCGTAGGACTCGGCGAGATGCTCGGCGACGTGCAGGACCGTGTCCAGGCCGAGCAGGTTGACGAGGTGGTAGGGACCGACGGGAACGAGCCCGGAGGCACCGACGCCGTCATCGATCAGCTTGATCGACAGCCCCTGCTCCTCCTGCGTGCGCCACACCTCGGAGATGCCCGAGTTGAGGATGCGATTGACGACGAACCCCGGAACCTCGGCGCAGGTGATCGGCTGCTTGCGGATCGCCTGCGCGAACGTGACGGCCGCGGTGACGGTCTCAGCGGTTGTGTCCTCGCCCTCAACGATCTCGATCAGCGGCATCAGCGAAGCCGGGTAGAAGTAGTGAAACCCGACGACCTTGTCGGGACGCAGCGTCGCTTCCCCGATCTCGGTGATCGACAGCGACGATGTGTTCGAGGCGAGGATCGCGTGCCCGGGCGTGGCGGCGTCGAGCTCGGCGAACACGTCCTGCTTGATCTCCATCCGCTCGGGCACCGCCTCGATCACGAAATCGACGTCGCCGAACTCCGCGTAGGTCGTCGTGCCGTTGATGCGTCCCAGCACCTCGGCGATGCGCCCCTCGCCCTGCTCGCTGGTCAGCTTGCCTCGCTCGACGAGCTTTGCGACCTGCCCCATGGTCACATTGCGGGCCTCCTCCAGACCCGCCTGCACGAGCGCATCGTCGATGTCCTTGAGCACGACCGGCACTCCGGCGGCGGCGATCGTCTGGGCGATCTGCCCGCCCATCGTCCCGGCGCCGACGACGGCGGCTCTGAACACAAACATGGTCGGGCAGCCTATTACACGCGGCGTGCCCTGGACTATTCAGGCCAGCGGCGATGCGTCCTTGGAGACGTCCTGAGAGACATTGCTCTGGGGACGATCCTGGGAGACGCCCGTGGAGATCGCGGAGCCATCGCCGATCCACTCCTGCAAGAACGGCGCACAGGCGTCCACGTCGAGCGGACGGGCGAACAGGAAGCCCTGACCGCTGTCGCAGTTCTCCTCGCGCAGCAGCGACAGCTCGCGCGACTGCTCGATGCCCTCGGCGAGCGTCTCGATCGCCAGCGACTTGCCGAGCTGGACGAGCGTGCGGATCAGCGTCTCACCTTCGGGGTCCTGATTCATGCGCGAGATGAACGAGCGGTCGATCTTCAGCGCGTCGACGGGGAAGCGCTGCAGGTATGCGAGCGAGGAGTAGCCCGTGCCGAAGTCGTCGATCGCGATCCGCACGCCGAGCTCCTTCGCCTGCGCGAGCCGCTCGGCGGTCTCCTCGGCGTTGCTCATCAGCGTCGTCTCGGTGATCTCCAGCGTGAGCGCGCTCGGATCGAGCCCGCTTCGCTGCAGCGCGTCCGCCACCGCGGGCACGAACTCGTCGGTGTCCAGCTGGCGGGCGGAGACGTTGACGGCGATGCCGACCTTGTACCCGGCCTCGTGCCAGGCGGCGCCCTGGCGGCACGCCTCGCCCAGCACCCACTCGCCGACCTGCACGATCAGCCCGGTCTCTTCGAGCAGCGGGATGAAGTCGTCGGGCTGGACGACCCCGCGCGCCGGACTTTGCCAGCGGATCAGCGCCTCCATGCCGGTCGGGCTCATGTCCTGCAGGTCGAACGTGGGCTGGTAGACAAGGTAGAACTCGCTGTTCTCGTAGGCGAGCCGCAGGTCCATCTCGAGCTCCATGCGGCTCTGGATCGCGTCCTGCATGCCGGTCTCGAACACCACGTAACGGTTCTTGCCCGACCACTTCGCGCGGTACATGGCGATGTCCGCGTCGCGCAGCAGCTCTTCGGCCGAGCCCCGGTCGCCGGTGGCGATACCCACGCTCGCGGTGATCGTCAGGCGGTTGTCGACGCCCTTCAGCACGAACGGCTGCGTGAGCGCGTCGAGCAGGCGCTCGGCGATCAGCTCCGGCCCCGCGGCGAGCGACATCCCTTCGGCGACGATCACGAACTCGTCCCCGCCGAGTCGCCCGAGCGCGTCGATGTCACGCACCACGCCCTGCAGGCGCGCGCAGACCGAGCACAGCAGTTCGTCGCCCGCGCCGTGGCCGAGCGTGTCGTTGATGCCCTTGAAGTTGTCGAGGTCGATGAACAGGGCGGCCACCGGCGCCTGGCTGCGACGCGAGCGCACCAGCATCTGCTCGACGCGATCGAGGATCAGCGTCCGATTGGGCAGACCCGTCAGCGGGTCGTGCGTCGCCAGGAACGCGAGCTCCTCCTGACGGCGAGTCAGCTCTTCGTGCGCGCGCTGGCGCTCGAACTCGAACGACTGGCACATCCGCACGAGCGTGACGTCGAGGCTGCGCTGGAGCATGTCCAGCGCCCCCGCCAGCACCTCTGAGGCGAGCTTGAGCTGCGCCCCGGTCTCACGCACCACGTCTTCCGCCGCATCGCGCCAGCGCAGGCAGCGCTTGGTGACCTCGTTCAGCGGCGCCGCGCGCTGAGCGGCGAGCTGGCCGAAGATGCTCCAGGACTCCTGACCGACCTCACGCGCCGCGCCGGCGCCCTCGCCGGCCATCCAGCGCGCGACCGCGATCGTAGAGACGGCGCCCACCCGCGCAAAGCTGTCTTCAACTACCTCGTCGAGCACCACTCCGGACTGCTGGGAGCGACCGATCATGCCCGCGACCACGTCGTCGGTGCGCTCGTTCAGCGCCTTGCCGAGACGGATCAGATCCTGATGGTGCGTCTCGGGCGGAGGCATGCGACGCTGCGCGTGCCCGCCGGCTGCCCCCCCGTCGTGTTGACCCAGCATAGTGGGACGAATCGGCGAATGTAAGGAAATCCTTTAGTTAGGCACACGCACACAAACATCTATGCACGAGACAGGCTCGCACGACCACGCGATGCTCATCGAAGGTGCACGGAGCGCACCTTCGGGGTATGTCAGGGGTTGAGGGAATGGACGACGACAGGCTCAGCCGGGGGGACACCACCTCCGGCCGGAAATGGAGAGGGTCCGGCCGGAGGGGTCTCGTACGCCCCGGGGCAGGGCCGCATGCGGCCCTGCCACCTCATCAGCCTTGACTACGCCGGAACCGCCGTCGGCTCCTCGACGCGCCGCGGGAGCAGCGTTTCGCGGGCGATGACCAGGCGCTGGATCTGCGAGGTGCCCTCGTACAGCTGCATGATCTTGGCGTCGCGGAACAGCTTCTCGACGGGGTACTCCTTGATGAAGCCGTACCCGCCGTAGACCTGCACGGCGTCGGTGGCGACCTTCATCGCGGTGTCCGCGGCGAAGCGCTTGGCGTGCGAGGAGACGAGCGTGTTGCGCTGACCCTGGTCGAGCATGACCGCCGACTTCCACGTCAGCAGGCGGGCGGCTTCGATCTCGGTGGCCATGTCGGCGATCATGAACTGGATCGCCTGGTGCATTGCTATCGGCACGCCGAACTGGACGCGTTCGCGCGAGTAGTCGGTGGCGAACTCGAACGCGGCGCGGGCGATGCCCGTAGCCATCGCGGCGACGCCCGGACGGGTGCGGTCGAGGGTCGTCATCGCCAGCTTGAACCCGTGATTCTCCTCGCCGAGCAAGTTCTCAGCGGGCACCTCTACGTCGTTGAACGAGATCGTCGCGGTGTTGGACGCGCGCTGACCGAGCTTGTCCTCCTTCTTGTCGACGACCACGCCCCAGTCGCGCTCGACCACGAACGCGGAGATACCGCGGTGGCCGGCGTCTTTGTCAGTCTTCGCGTAGACGGTGTAGTAGTCGGCGTAGCCGCCGTTGGTGATGAAGCACTTGGAGCCATTGATGACGTACTTGTCGCCCTTCTTGACGGCCGTTGTGCGCATGCCCGATACGTCCGAGCCGGCATCGGGCTCGGTCAGGCAGAAAGAGGCCAGCTTCGGCGCTTCGGTGAGCATGCCGAGGTACTTCTTCTTGACCTCCTCCGAGCCGCCCAGCGCGATCGGCGCGGTCGCCAGGCCGTTGCAGCCGAGCGAGGTCTGGATGCCCGAGCAGCCCCACGAGAGCTCTTCCTCGATCAGGCAGCCATCGAGATAGCCGGCGCCGGCGCCGCCGTACTCCTCCTCGATGTGGGAGTTCATCAAGCCGACCTCCCAGGCTTTCTCGATGATGTCCTGGGGCCATGTGCCGTCCTTGTCGTACTCCCAGGCGACAGGGCGAATCTCCTTTTCGGCGAAGTCATGCGCGAGTTCGCGCAGGTTCTTCTGCTCGTCTGTCAGCGTGAAATCGACCATATGTCTGCTCTCGCGGCCTCCATAGATTGACCAGTCAGTCAACGCAGAGGGTAGCGGAGGCGAGGCCGCCGAGCAATAATCGATCGATGCAGAGCGCATTTCCGATCGTCGTGTTTGGCGCGGTGGGGCTGTCGGTGGTGATGTCGATCGTGTTCCTGCTCAGCAAAGGCAGCCTGTATGACCAGATCGGGCAGGGCGGCCTGCCGGATGAGGGCGAGCTGCAGGACGAGCCGCCGCTCGGGCTGGGTATGCCTGCCGGCGACTCGCTCGCCGGCTACCCCGAGCGCGAACGGGCCGAGCGCGAGCAGGAAATCAGGCAGATGCTGCAAGCGCGCAGCGAACGGCTGGTGCGCAGAGGCGAGCCGGCGCTCGACATCGATGCAGAGGTCGCCAAGCTGATGGCCCCCCAGCCGGCGAGCACGCAGCACGACCAGGGAATCGCGGAAGAGGTGCTGCAGCTAGTGGTGGCGCGCAACGAACGGCGCGAGCGGCAAGGGCTCAAGCCGCTGGACATCGAGGCCGAGGTGGCGCGTACGCTGGCCGAGCTGGACCCCTGAGCACGCAGGGCAGCGCGGGCGCGCGGGGTCGGGTATAAACGCGCCATGGCCGAGCACCGTACGTTCGAGCTCGACGAGTTGAGCATACGCCCCGGGACGTACTTCAACCCGCAGACAGAGGTGCTGATCGTCGTCGACGACTCGCCGGAGATGGACCACGAGATCTTCAACATGGAGGAGTTCGAGGGCGACGAATGGGTGCTCGTCTCCGACGAGTCTCCGGTCGACGAGCACCGCCGAGACGAGCTGATCGAGCGCTTCCAGGTGACCTATCACCCGGGGGGAGAGCACTCGATCGAGGGCGATGCCGACGACGAGGAGGAGGATGTGCTCGAAGCCGACGATCAGGAGGTCGGGCGGGAGTAAGTCGTGTGCGGCGACGCAACGCGCTCGCGCGATCGGTGCGGCAGCGCAACTGCGGGGGTGCGGCAGGTTTGAGGAAGTGTGCCCAGCCATGCGAACGAACGGCTGCAACACGCCCTGCACGCAGGCGCAGGATCGGCTCATAGCATCCGCGCGATGCTTAGCCTGTCGATAGATGCTTAGCCTGTCGATACGACGACGTGCGCGCGTGCGCGTCTGGATCGTCTTCGTCCTCGCGGCGCTCACCACGACACTGGCGTCCGCGCGGGCGGACGCGCGTGGGCCGAGCGTGACCGCCGCGCTTCAGAGCCTGAAGAACAGCGGCGCAATCGCCGAAGCGGACTACAGGCGGTACTACAGCGCATACACCGCGGCTGTGCGCTCGCTGAGAAAGCTGAGCGGCACACGCCGCGGCGAACTGAGGAGCGTGATCGCCAACACGCAGGGGATCGCCGCCGCGGGTGGGTTCACCCCGACACGACTGCCGGCGCTGTTCCTGACGCTGGAACGGAACAGGCAGTGGTGGACGACCGAACCGCTGCTGTCGAGCGGCGTGCGAGTGAGCTTTCCTCAGAGCAAGATCGTGTGGGAGCACTACATCGGTCAGGGCATTCAGATCCAGTGGCTGGGGACTTTCGGCGAGGCCAACGGGTACTACCTGTCAGGCCATGAAAACGCGAACTTGCGCCAGCTGCTCGGCGAAGTCATCCCGCTGGCGACCACGCGCGCGGGGGGGATCGCGTGGGAGTACATGTTCCACTTCGATGGCGGATCGCCGCCATGGACGAGCGGGCTGTCGCAGGGCACGGCCCTGCAGGTGCTCGCGCGCGCATGGTCGCGGTTCAAGGAACCGGTCTATCTGACGGCTGCCCAGCAGGCGCTCGGCATCTTTGAGATCGCGCCATCGACGGGAGTGCGCGTCAAGACCGCCGCGGGAGCGGAGTACGCCGAGTACACATACGCTCCCAGCGACAGGATCCTGAACGGGTTCATCCAGGCGCTGGTAGGGCTGTACGACTACACGTCGATCACGCACGACCCGCTCGGGCTGCAGCTGTTCGAAGCGGGCGACGCCGAGGCGCGCGCGGAGGCTCCCCATTACGACACGGGCGCGTGGTCGCTGTATGACCAGTTCGGCGAATCGAGCCTGAGCTACCACGAATTGCTGACCGAATTCCTGCAGCACCTGTGCGAACGCACGCGCAAAGGCTCCCCGCTCGTCACCGCCTCGACTCCCGCGCCGGCGCCTTCGCCCACGCCGGTGCCAACGCCGGCCGGTGGTTCGAGCGGCGGGACCGGCGGCAGCAGCTCCGGAACGGGCGGGGCGAGCGCGGCCGTAGCCCGGGTCCCGGAACGGCTCGCAACGACGGCCGCGAGCACGCTGGCGCCGATACCGGGCGACGCGATCTATTGCACGACCGCGCAGAAATTCAGGACCTACCTGCGCACCCCGCCAGTGGTGTCGCTGATCACGAGCACGCTCCCGACCCATGCCCGGTCGGGCATACAGGTATCGCTGTCGAAGATCGCAACCGTGAGGGTCGTCGTCAAGCGAGGCAGCAGGACCGTGTGGAGCAACGGCGCGACGGTCCGGCGCGGCAAGCCGAGGCTGCTGTGGGTGACGCCATCGCAGGCGGGCGCGTACTCGATCACGATCACGGCGACCGACCTGGCGGGCAACTTCGCGACGGCCAACGGCACAATCATGCTCGCCAAGGGCGCGAAGGCGCGCTGACGGCGACGACGTTCGCGCGATCTACTCGTCACAACCACCCGTCAAGCCGCGAGTGACGTCGTGACGAACCCTAGACTGGAGCCCATGGGGCGCACGACGACGATCCGGCGCGAGCACGGGCCGGCCTGATGACGCGGCTGACGCGCGACTGGCGTTCGCTGGCCCCCGAGCAGCGCCTGGCGGGCGGAGCCGCGGTGGCGCTGTTCGTGACGATGCTGCTGCCGTGGTACCAGCAGAACGCGGTCGTCAACGCGCCCAGGACGGCGCCGCTGCAGAGTCGGAACCTGAACGCGTTCCAGGTGTTCTCGTTCATCGAGGCGGCGGTGCTGCTGGTCGCGGTGGCGGTGATCTATCTGTTGTTCGCACGGGCGGAGGGCCGCAAGTTCCATCTCCCCGGCAGCGACGGCTCGATCGTGCTCGCCGCGGGCCTCTGGGCCGCGCTGCTGCTGATATTCAGGTTGTTCGACAAGCCGGGCATCTCGAGCCACGGGATCGCCGCCAACGTGGGGGTGCAGTGGGGGATCTTCTTCGCGCTGGGGGCAGCCGGCATGATGGCCTACGCCGGCTCGCGCATGCGCTCAGAGCGCCGTCCAGAACCGCCGCTGGAGCGTTCCGAGCCAGTGGCGAAGCGTCCGCCACCGCCAGCGGGAGGCTCCGATGAGCCGTCAGCGGAGCGTCCGGAGCCGTCAGCGGAGCAGACAGAGCCACCGGTGACTCGACGCGATGCCGAACCGCCGGCAGAGCGTCCGGAGCCGCCGACGGAGCGCGTGCGACCACGATATCCCCCCGCGCCATCATCGCCCAGCTCGACCCGCCCGGCTGGCCGATCTCCGATCGGTCACCGCCCGGTGGCGACGATCAAAACGACAGAGCAGCTGTCGTTCGAGGATCCGCCGCACGACTCGGACTGAGGCCTCCCTATCATTGCGCTGACGATGCCCGCACCCTCGTCCCCGGCGCCGGACGCCCTGCCCCCGGCGCCCGCCTCAATCGACGCGGTCGCCGATGGTCTGCGCACGGTGGGCTATCTCCCGGGCGAGTCGACCGCGCTCGTGGCCTACCTGGCGACCAAGCTCGGCAAGCCCGTGCTGGTCGAGGGGCCGGCGGGGGTCGGCAAGACCGAGCTGGCGAAGGCGCTCGCCGCCTACCTGAACAGGGAGCTCGTGCGGCTGCAGTGCTATGAGGGTCTGGACGAGGCGAAGGCGCTGTATGAGTGGAATTACCGCAAGCAGCTGCTGCGCATCCAAGCGGAGGCCGACGGCGCCGGCTGGGAGCAGGTGCAGGAGGACATCTTTGGCGAGGACTTCCTGCTCGCGCGGCCGCTGATGAGCGCGATCGCCTCGGAGCGGCCGGTGGTGCTGCTGATCGACGAGATCGACAAGACCGACCAGGAGTTCGAGGCGATGCTGCTGGAGGTGCTCTCCGACTTTCAGATCTCGATCCCGGAGCTGGGCAGGGTGGAGTCGCGCACGCACCCGGTCGTGCTGCTGACGTCGAACAACTCACGCGAGCTGACCGAGGCGCTGAAGCGCCGGTGTTTGTATCTGTGGCTCGACTACCCCGAGCTCGAGCACGAGCTTGCAATCGTGCGCCTGCATGCGCCGGACCTGCCGGAGACGGTCGCGCGCAGGTTGGTCGAGGTGGTCGGCATGGTGAGAGCGCTCGACCTGAAGAAGCCGCCGTCGATCGCCGAGTCGATCGACTGGGCGCGAGCGCTGCTGCTGCTCGGCGCAGAGGACATCGACGAGGAGACGTTCACGGACACAATGTCGGTGATCGTCAAGCACAGGACCGACATGGACCTCGTGGCCGAGCGCGTCGGGCTGAAGCTCAGAGCGCCGGCCGATGCCGTCTGAGGGCGGCTCGATCTCGGCAGGGGGCTTCTCGGCACGGCTGCTCGAGCTCGGCGAGGAGCTGCGCCGCGAAGGCGTGGCAGTCGGAACTTCGGAGCTGCTGGACGCGTTCGCGGTGCTGCGCGAGATCGACTGGACCAGGCAGGCGGACTTCCGGGAGGCGCTGGCCGCGACGCTGGCCAAGAGCCAGGAGGACCGACGGGTGTTCGAGCTGGTGTTCGACCGGTTCTTCTTCCGCGCAGTCGAGCTGGCCGCGGTGAGGGAGGGCGTGCGCGAGCAGGACGACGAGACCGCCGGCGGGTTGGACCTCGACGAGCTCACCGACGAAGAGCTCGAGGGGTTGCGCGCGCAGATCGCCGCCGCGCTGAGAGACGGCTCGGAGGGAGCGATGCGCGACCTGGCGCGCATCGCGATCGCTGCGTTCGCCCGCCGGCAGGAGGGCTCGGGCGTGATCGGCGTGGACGTGCAGCGGATCAGACGCGCGCTGGGATTGCGCGCCGAGCCCCAGCCCGAGCTGCCCGCCGGCGACCCGCGCCGCGATGGGTTGCCGCGCGAGGCGCTGAGACGGTTCGAGGCGCTGCTCAGGCGCGAGCTCGAGCGCGCCCAGATCGAGCGCACCGGCAGCCTGCCCCCCGCCCGGCCGCTGGGCGAGCTGGACCGGGCACTGCCGTCGGGTCCGCTGCAAGATTTGGCCGCGGTGCACCGCGTGGTGGCGCAATTGCGCCGGCGGCTGGCGACGCAGGGGGTGCAGGCGCGCGGGCATCGACGACACGCGCACGTGGACGTCAGGCGCACCATGCGCGCGTCATTGCAGACGGGCGGCGTGCCGGTCGTGCTCAAGTACCGCCCGCGCCGCCCGCGGCGGCCGGAGATATACGTTCTGTGCGACGTCTCCACAAGCGTGACCTCAGCATCCGTGTTCTTCCTGTCGGTGCTGCACGCTCTGCACGACAGCTTTCGCAAGATGCGCTCGTTCGTGTTCATCGAGCGCATCAGCGAGGTGACCGACATATTCGAGCGCGAGCGCAACTTCAAAGCCGTCAGCGAGCGGATCTCGGGCGACGCGGGCGTGGCGGACATCTCGGGATACACCGACTATGGCCGTGTGTGGTCAGAGTTCCTGGTGCAGGTGGAGGATGACCTGCACCCGCGCGCGACGGTGATCGTGCTCGGCGACGCGCGCACGAACGGGCGTGATCCGCGCGCGGACATCTTTGCCCAGATCGCGTCCAGGGCGGGCAGGACGTTTTGGCTGAACCCTGAGCCGAAGCTGTACTGGAACTACGGCGACTCGGTGATCGCTGCCTACGAGCAGCACTGCACCGCGTTCGAGTGCTGGACGACGGCCCAGCTCGAGGACTTCGTGCGCGCGCTCGCGCGCCCGGGCATGGCGATGACGCAGTAGCATCGCTCCAGAGCACACCTAATAGGGGAGCTGGCGGGCAAGGCCGGCTGAGATGGCGCACCACAACCGATGACCCGGCGCCGACCCGTAGAACCTGTGGGGTAATGCCCGCGAAGGGAGCAGCGTGCAGACACAGCTCGAGCCCGGCCCGCGATCGCCTACGGAGAACGCTTTGACCGAAGCCGTGAGCGTCCGTGGTGTCAGCCGCGCCTACCGCGACCGCGACGGCGCGAGCGTGCAGGCGCTGTCTGAGATCTCGCTCCACGCGGCCCGGAACGAGCTGCTGGCGGTCGTGGGCCCAAGCGGCTGCGGCAAGACGACGCTGCTCGAGCTGATCTGCGGCTTGCAAGTGCCCGACGCGGGCTCGATCGAGTGCGCGCCGGCAGCTCGTTCCGGGCCGCGTGG
>Ga0207663_10000714_pt1 | contig 14787 bp, 15 predicted proteins | sample LARL53metaG_FD_184346 | JGI IMG/M metagenome (GOLD analysis project Ga0207663, IMG submission 184346) | Corn, switchgrass and miscanthus rhizosphere microbial communities from Kellogg Biological Station, Michigan, USA - LAR L5-3 metaG... | ecosystem: Host-associated > Plants > Roots >...
GAGGGCCTGCTCGAGGTCGTCGACCGTCTCGAAGCTAAGTCCGACGAGCGTCACCTTGCGGTGGCGGACGATTCCCTGCTCGTCGACTACGAAGATCGCCCGCCGCACCATTGGTCCGGTGAGGACGCCGTATGCCCTCGCCACGCTCTTGTCCTCGTCGGCGAGCAGCGGCACGTTGAGCCGCTTCTCCTCCGTGAAGCGCTCGTGCGACTCGACCGATTGGGGAGAGATCCCCAACACGTCGGCTCCGAGCTCGTCGAGTCGGTCGCTCTGGTCGCGGTAGGAGCAGAATTGCTTTGTGCAGACCGCGGTGAAATCCCCGGGGTAGAAGGCAAGGACCACCTTCCGGCCCCTGTAATCGGAGAGCTTGAAGGTCTGGCCGCCGGTGCCGGGCAGCTCGAAGTTCGGCGCCGCGTCCCCTACGTCGACCTTGGCCATACGCAAATCCTAGGACGTGCCGTCGATTTGCCCACCATATGGGTGGTTAATAGACGGCACGTCAGTGCTCGACGGTGATCTTTTCGATCAGAACCGTCTGCTTCGGTTTTTCGCTCGGGGTGCCGAGCTTGGCGATGCGGGCGACGACGTTCTGTCCCTTGCCCACCTTGCCGACCAGCGCGTATTCGGGCGGCAGACCCGCATCAGCCGCGGTGACGACGAAGAACTGACTCCCCGAGGTCCCAGGCGGCTCGGCGGAGCTCTTCGCCATTGCCACGATGCCCTTCGTGTAGGAGAGGTCGGCGGGCGGCTTCTCGACCACCTTGTAGCCGGGGCCGCCGGTGCCGTTGCCCAGCGGGTCGCCACCCTGGATCACGAATTCCGGCACGATCCGGTGGAAGTCGAGGCCGTCGTAGAAGCCCTTGTCGGAGAGGTAGACGAAGGAATTGACGGTCTTCGGGGCCCGTTTTGCATCAAGTGCGATCACGAATGTCCCACAGCTCGTCTTCACTGCGGCGTTCAGCTTCTCGTATCTCTTGACGAACTGCTCCGGCGCTTTGAGGCTGACGCGCTTCGGCTTTGGCATCGCGACCCGCTTGCAGCCCTTCGCGCTCGCCGCCGCCGAGGATTCGTCGCTCCCACTGCCGCTGCGCCCAATCAGGATCGCGGCGACGACGCCAATCGCCACCAGCGCGAAGGCGGCCAGGACGATCAGGCGGCGGTCGGTTCCCTGCTCCCTCTGCACGGCGCGCAAGCCTAGAGGATCGCCGTGCGCGCGGCCACGAATAGGCTGCGCGCCACGATGGACGTCCGGGGAATGCCGCTGACCCTGCTGGTCAACCCGCACTCGGCCAGCGGGCGCACGCTGAAGCTCCTGCCGCGGGTCGAGCAGGAGCTCGATGTCCTGCGGATGCCGTTCCGGGTCGAGCGCACGCGCAGCCTCGAGGACGGCGTCGAGCGGGCGCTGCGCGCCATCGAGGCCGATGAGGTGCCGGTGGTCGTCAGCGGCGATGGCCTGATCGGTGCGGTCGGCGGTGCGATGGCCGGAAGCGAGACGCCGCTCGGCATCGTTCCTGGCGGTCGCGGCAACGACCTCGCCCGTGTCCTCGGCATCCCCGACGATCCCGCGGGGGCGGTGGCCGTGCTGGCGGCGGGCGAGAGCCGGCGCATCGACGTCGGCGAGGCCAATGGCAGGCGCTTCCTCGGCATCGCCAGCATCGGCTTCGACTCCGAATGCAACCGGCTCGCCAACGAAACGACCCTGATCCGCAACAACCTCGTCTATGTCTACTCGCTCTTTCGCACCCTGATCCCCTGGAAGCCGGCGCGCTTCACCCTGCGCGTCGGCGAGGACCGCCAGCGCTTCACCGGGTACTCGGTCTCGATCGCCAACAGCCGCGCCTTCGGCGGCGGCATGTACATCGCGCCCGACGCCGAGCTCGACGACGGAGAGTTCGACATCGTCACCGTCGGCGAGGTAGGCAAGCTCCGCTTCGTGGGTAACCTGCCCAAGGTGTTCAAGGGCACCCACGTCGAGGAGGACGAGGTGCGCGTCTTCCGGGCCTCGCAGGTCGAGCTGACCGCCAGCCGGCCCTTCCCCGTCTACGCGGACGGTGACCACTTGACGGACCTGCCGGCGATGCTGCGCATCCTGCCGCGTGCGCTCAGCATCCTCGCGCCGCCAGCCCAGCCGTGACCGCGTTCGGGGCGAAGCTCGCCGCGGCACGCGCGGTCGGCGCCGCCAGCCGCATCAGCGGCCGCGGCGGGGGCACGACCCTGCCGGGAAGGATGCTGCTGAGGATGGAGCCCGAGGCCCTGGCGCGCCTCGGTTCCCGGCTCGGTGGCGGGACGACGCTGGTCAGCGCGACCAACGGCAAGACGACGACCGCGGCGATGATCGCCGCCGCGATGGCTGCCGCCGGCCGGCGCCCGGTCCACAACCGCGCCGGCTCCAACATGACCTGGGGCGTCGCCACCGCCCTGCTCGAGCAGCGCGGCGAAGAGGGCCTCTTCGAGGTCGACGAGGCGTGGTTGCCGAGGGTGGCGGCCCAGCTCGACCCGACCTTGATCGTCCTCGGCAACCTCTTCCGCGATCAGCTCGACCGCTACGGCGAGATGGAGGCACTCGCCGACGAGTGGGACCGGACGATCGAGGCGCGCACTGGCCGCACCCGCTTCGCGCTCAACGCCGATGATCCAACGATCGCCGACCTTGGCCGGGATGCTGAGGGCGCGGCGCGCCCCGGCGTTGCCTACTTCGGCATTGAGGACCTCTCCCAGGCGCTCCCCGAGCTGCAGCACGCCTTCGACGCCAAGCACTGCCGACGCTGCGGGGCTCCCTACGCCTACGAGCGCGCCTTCGTCGGTCACCTCGGGCACTACTCCTGTCCCACCTGCGGCGCCGGCCGGCCGGCTCCCGAGATTGCGGCGACCGAGATCGAGCTGCTCGGCATGGAGGGCTCGAGGATCGCCGTCTCCACCCCCGCGGGCCCGCTCCGGATCCGCCTCCCCCTGCCAGGGCTCTACAACGTCTACAACGCGCTGGCCGCGATCGCCGCCGCCCTCGAGCTGGGGATCGAGCCGGCGCTGATCGCCGGGGCGTTGGAGGGAGTGCGAGCCGCCTTCGGCCGGGTCGAGACGATCGAGATCGGGGGGCGGCAGCTCTCGATCCTGCTGATCAAGAACCCGGTGGGCGCCAACGAGGTCCTGCGCACGCTTCGCCTCGAGGCCGACGGCCCCGACCTCGACCTCTGGATCGCCCTCAACGACCGGATCGCCGACGGGCGCGACGTCTCCTGGGTCTGGGACGCGGATTTCGAGCTGCTCGCCGGGCGGGTCCGCCGCGTCGTCTGCGCCGGCACCCGCGCTCCGGAGATGGCCCTGCGGCTCAAATACGCGGGCTGTGAGACGAAGGCGATCGAGGTCGAGCCCGGGATCGAGCGCTCTCTCGACCGGGCCCTCGCCGGTGGGGACGGCCGTCTCTTCGCCCTCCCCACCTACACCGCCCTGCTCGAGCTGCGCAAGCTGCTCTCGGCCCGCGGCGCCGCCGAGGACTTCTGGCGATGACGCACCCGGTTTTGCGATGAGTGAGGCGATCTGGCACGAGGTCGAGTGCGGTGGTTACACGGCCGACCTGCCGCTCTGGGAGGAGCTCGCCGACTCCATCGGCGAGGAGGGGCCGATCATGGAGCTCGGCTGCGGAACGGGCCGGGTGACCCTTCATCTCGCCCGGCGCGGCGCCTACCTCGTGCTCGGCCTCGACTCCAATCCCGAGCTGGTCGCCGAGGTCTGGGACAAAGCCGAGGCCGGCGTCGCCGCTGACGCCGAGATAGCCGACGTACGCGACTTCGACTTCCGGCCCGCCTTCGAGCTGGTGATCGCGCCGATGCAGCTGATCCAGCTGCTCGGCTCGCGCAGCGAGCGGCTCGCCTGTCTCGCCTGCGTCGCCGCGAACATGCCGCCGGGGGGGCGCGCCGCCTTCGCGATCGTCGAGGACGTTCCGCAGCCACCGGCCGAGGTGGGCCCACCGCCGCTCCCGGACGTGCGCCAGGTCGAGGGCTGGATCTACTCCAGCCTTCCCTTGGAGCCACAGATCGCCGACGGCTCCGTCGTCGTCCGCCGCTTGCGCCAGACGGTCTCCCCGGAAGGGGAGCTGAGCGAGCGGCTCAACGAGGTCGAGCTGCACCTCTTTCCGGCGAAAGTGCTCGAGGAGGAGGCGGCAGAGGCCGGTTTGCGCGCCGCCGGGCGCCGCACGGTACCGGCGACCGATATGCACGTCGGCTCCACCGTCGTCCTACTCGAGAAGGGGCCGTGATGGAGCTGCGCCTGCTCGCCCTCTACCCCGACCAGATGAACATCTACGCGGACCGGGGCAACATCCTCTTCCTGCGCCGGCGCTGCGAGTGGCGCGGCATCGGCTTCGCCTACGCCTCCGCCGGCCCCGGCGAGAGCGTCGACCCCGAGGCCCACGACCTCTTCTACATCGGCGGTGGGCAGGACCGCGATCAGCGCGCCGTTGCTGCTGACCTGGTGGCGACGAAGCGCGAGGCGCTCGGCGAAGCGGTGTCCGGGGGTGCCGTCCTGCTCGCCGTCTGTGGCGGGTACCAGCTGCTCGGCCGCGGCTACCAGCTGGGAGGCGAGCGGCTGCCGGGACTCGGCCTCGTCGACCTGGAGACGGTGCGCGAGCCGGGCCCGCGGCTGATCGGCAACGTGGCGATCGAGGTCGATTTCGGCGAAGGCCCACGCACGGTGGCAGGGTTCGAGAACCACGGCGGGCGCACCTATCTCGGCACCGGCGCGAAGCCCCTCGGCAGGGTCATCGAGGGCTTCGGCAACAACGGCGTGGACGGCTTCGAGGGCGTACGCCACCGGAACCTGATCGGCACCTACCTGCACGGCCCGCTTCTGCCGAAGAACGCCTGGCTCGCCGATCGCCTGATCGCCGATGCGCTCGAGCGCCGCTACGGCGACCGTCCCGAGCTCGAGCCCCTCGACGACGGGCTGGAGCTGGAGGTGCAGGGCGCCGCCCGCCGGGTTGCGTTGGGACGATGAGCTGATCGGGTAGCCAGTGTGTTGAGGGACTGTGCGCAGCGTTTGCCTGACGATCGCCGCCTCCGTTGTCGTCTGGGCGACGGCGACGGCTGCCGCCCCCGACGCCGGGGCGGCGCCGAGCTGCGCCGAAGGCCCACAGGTCGTTGGCGCCACGATCGTCGGGACGCCCTGTGACGACACGATCCACGCCCCGCGCGGCATCACCGCCGTCTACGGCGAAGGCGGGAACGACAGCCTCTTCGGCGGTCGCGGCAACGAGAGCCTCTTCGGGGGGGAAGGGGACGACCGGCTCTACGGGGGAATCGGCGACGACCACCTGCGCGGCGGCCCCGGCGATGACCTTCTCTCCGGTGGCTTCGGGGCCGATTCGCTCGACGGCGAAGCGGGCAGCGACTTCGACCGCGGCGACGCGACGATCGATCGGGTCGGCGACAGCGGCCCGGCGGGCGATTCCGACACACTGAGCTTCGCGACCGGCGTCAGCCCAGGCTTTCCCAACCCCGGCAACTTCGGCTACCAGGGGTTCCCCGAAGGCGCGGTTGGCCGCGGAGTCTTCATCGAACTGAGCCAGGACTTCGCCAACGACGGCCTCGCGCCGAGCGGCGGCGGGGTCGACGAACCGCTCGGTGCGCCGAACTTCGAAAGCTTCGAGGTCGTGATCGGCACACCCTTCTCGGACCTGATCGTCGGCGGCGCCGGAAACGAGACGATTTACGGCGGGGGCGGGGCCGACGTACTGCTCGGCGGCGGCGGTAGCGATCAGGTGATCGGCGGCGCCGAGGGCGACTACTGCGAAGGCGAGAGCACCGCCGGCTGCGAGTTCGGCGGCGCCGACCACGAAGTCGCGCCGCGCCCCTCCACGGGGATCGCCGTGGGGCTGATGGCTCCACAGACCGGCACGAATCCGGGGGTCTACCTGACCGGGAGCAGCGGCGACGACGAAGTGAGTGCGAGCTTCGCCGGGAACGCGGTGACCTTTGCGCTGGGAGCGGCGTCCGAAGGGGCGTTCGACGCCGCCCAGGCAAGCGCCGGAGGCTGCAACGCGCCAAGCGGCGCCACGGTCGTCTGCCCCACCGCGGGCCCGCCCGATGCCCTCCTCATGGCGGGGATGGCTGGAGAAGATGCGCTGTCGGTCGGAGGCTTTCCCGAAACCGCCTCGCCGGTCCTGCTCGGCGGCGAAGAAGCCGACTCGCTCACCGGAGCGGCGACGGAAGACGCCGTCATCGACGGCGCCGGCACCGACTCGGTGAACGCCGCCGGTGGCGACGACGCCGTGCCCAACAACCCCGGCGAAGACGAACTGCTCGCCGGGCCCGGAGACGATCTCTTCATCTCCAACGCGGTCTGCGAAGGGGACGTCATCGACGGCGGCGAAGGCACCGACAACGCGAATTGGGCCAACTTCGGCTCGGCGGTCTCGCTCGACCTCGGCGCCGGGATGGCGGGGCTCGTCGGTCCGGGCGGAGCACCGGACTGCCCAAGCGGGGAGCCGACCTCACTGCGAGACCTCGAGGACCTCGAGGGAAGCAGCCTCGGCGACACGCTGATCGGCGACTCGGGCGCCAACCAGCTGCTCGGCAGGCCCGGAGCGGACTCCTATCAGGGCGCGGCGGGCGACGACTCGATCCTCGCCAACTCCGGCGACTCCGACGCCGCGATCGACTGCGGCGAAGGCTTCGACACGGCGCAGATCGACATCCCGACCGCCGAATATGCGGATCCGGCGCCGGTCGGCTGCGAGGCCGTGTACGAACGGGTGCCGAACAGCTTCCGCCCGCCCGATACGCCGCCAGAACCCGAAGAACCGGTCCCACCGCCACCCCCGCCCAAACCGCCGCTGCGTCCTCGCGACACCATCTCCCCTCGCACCCGGGTCCTGCGCCGGCCTCGGGCGACGGTCTTCGCGCGCTCCCCACGCCGCGCCATCGCTTTCGCCTTCGCCTCGAACGAGCCCGGTTCCAGCTTCCGCTGCCGCCTCGACCGAGGCCCCTTCAAGCCGTGCCGCTCACCTCGCCGCTACACGGTCGGGCTCGGGCGGCACACCGTCAGCGTCTTCGCGGTCGACGCCGCCGGCAACCGCGACCGCTCACCCGCCCTGGTCAGGTTCCGCGTCCGCCGGCCCTAAACCCGACTCAGCGGCCGCTGGAGCCGAAGCCGCCGTCGCCGCGCGAGGACTCACTCAGCGCCTCGGCCTCGACCGGCTCGGCGATCGCGATCGGTGCGATCACGAGCTGGGCGATCCGGTCGCCGGGCTCGACCCGGAAGGTCTCGGCCGGATCGGTGTTGAGCAGCAGTACGCGCAGCTCCCCGCGGTAGCCGGCGTCGATCAGGCCCGGCGCGTTGACGAGGGCAATCCCGTGCTTCTTGGCGAGGCCGGACCGCGGCAGGACGAGGCCGGCGTGACCTTCGGGTATCTCGACCGCGATCCCCGTGCCGACGCTCCACCTCTCCCCCGGCCCGATGTGCGCCGCCTCGCATGCATGGAGATCGATCCCTGCGTCTCCATCGTGCGCACGCGTTGGGAGCACAGCGGCTTCGCTCAGGCGGGCGACCCTCAGTTCCACCCGGCAACCCTAGACGACGGCAAGGTCCTCGAATCGGTGCAGCTCGGCCCGCGGAACCTTTGCTCGCACGAGGACGCCGTCCTCGCGCTCCTCCCGTTCCAGATCGCCGGCGATCTCGTGCAGCTCGTGCAGGCGGCCACCCTCCGAGTAGGGGACGAGCAGCTCGACACTCGCCAGCGTGTCCTCGAAGGCGGCCTCGATTCGCTCGCGCAGCTCGTCCAGGCCCTCGTCTGTGAGCGCGGAGACGACGATCGCCTCGGGATGGCCGAGCAGCGCCTCCTCCCGCGCATCCGCCGAGAGCAGGTCGGCCTTGTTGAGAACGAGCAGGCGCGGCTTGCCGCCCGCGCCGATCTCCTCGAGCACCTCGTCGACGGCGCGCATGTCGGCGAGCCGCCGCTCTTCGGGCGCGGCGCCGTCAACGACGTGGAGGACCAGATCGGCGAGGACGGTCTCCTCGAGCGTCGCCTTGAACGCCTCGACCAGCTGGTGGGGAAGCTTCTCGATGAAGCCGACCGTGTCGGTGATCAGGTAGTCACGCCCGGAGAGCTCGAGGCTGCGGGTCGTCGGGTCGAGGGTGTGGAAGAGACGGTCGCCGACGCCGACCTCCGCCCCGGTCAGCGCGTTCAGCAGGGTCGACTTGCCGGCGTTGGTGTAACCGGCGAGGGCCACCCGCGGCAGCGAGGAGCGCTCGCGGCGCGCTCGCATCACCCCACGGTTGCGCTCGAGCCGCGCGAGGCGCCGGCGCAGGGCGGCAATGCGGTCGCGGGCGAGGCGCCGATCGGTCTCGATCTGGCTCTCCCCCGGGCCCCTCGTGCCGATCCCGCCGCCGAGCCGCTCGAGGTGGGTCCAGAGGCCACGCATGCGGGCCAGGTTGTACTCGAGCTGGGCCAGCTCGACCTGCAGCTTGCCCTCAGCCGAGTGGGCGTGGTCGGCGAAGATGTCGAGGATCACCGCGGTCCGGTCGATCACGGGAACGCCGAGTGCGGCCTCCAGGTTGCGCTCCTGGCGCGGCGCCAGCTCGTCGTCGCAGGCGACCAGGTTGGCGTCGCAGGCGGCGATATCCCGCTTCAGCTCGGCGAGCTTGCCCCGACCGAGATATCGGTCGGGATCGGGGGCCTCGCGCTGCTGCACGGCCTCGCCCGCGGTGGCGACCCCCGCGGTACGCAGCAGCTCCTTCAGCTCGGCGAGCGGATCTCCGCCGTCACCCCCACCGATGCCGATCGCCAGCGCCCGCTGGCGTGCGCGGGGATTCGAGATGCCGGCTCCGTTCGAGCCGTAGCGGGTCTGCGCCTCTCGTCCGTTTCGCGATCGCTGCACTGAGGAAAATTCTAGGCGGGTAGGCTTACGGGCCGTGAAGGTCTTCTTGACGGGGGGAACCGGGTTCATCGGCGGCGAGGTAGCCCGCCAGCTGCGCGCCCGCGGCGATGACGTCGCGTGCCTGGCACGCAGTCCGGAGCGCGCGGAGGTGCTGTCCGCGCTCGGCTGCACGCTGGTGCCGGGAGACCTTGGCGATGCCGAGGCGATCGCCGCGGGGATGGCCGGGTGCGACGCGGTGATCCACGCCGCGGCGATGTACGAGGTCGGCATCCCGGCCAAGCAGCGCCCGGCGATGTACGAGGCCAACGTGCGCGGGACCGAGCGCGTCCTGCGCGCGGCGCAGGAGGAGAAGGTCCCCCGAATCGTCTACGTCTCCACCGTCGGCATCTTCGGCAACACCCACGGCAAGGTCGTCGACGAGGGCTACGAGCACCCCGGGCGCGAGTTCACCTCCTACTACGAGGAGACCAAGCTCGAGGCCCACCGGATCGCCAAGCGGATGATCGAAAAAGAGGACCTCCCTTGCATAATCGTGCAGCCGGGTGGCGTCTACGGCCCGGGCGACACCTCGCAGGTCGCCGACCTGCTCGAGCAGTTCCTCGGCGGCAAGATGCCGATGATCCCCTTTCCGGAGCTCGGCATCTGCCTCAGTCACGTCGAGGACATCGCCGGCGGCATCCTGCTCGCCCTCGACAGCGGCAAGCTCGGCGAGACCTATGTGCTGAGCGGTCCGGTGACGACGATGCGTGAGGCGATCGAGACCGTGGCGGCGCTGACCGACCGCAAAGCGCCGAAGCGCGCCGTGCCGACCCCGCTGCTGAAGGCGATGGCGCCGATCGGGCCGCTGGTCGGCAAGCTGATGGGCCAGCCGCCGAACCTGCGCGAGCTGATCTCCTCCGCCGACGGGGTGACCTTCTGGGCGAGCCACGAGAAGGCGAGCCGCGAGCTCGGCTACGCCCCGCGCGGGCTTGAGCAGGGCATGCGGCAGACGCTCGAGGCCGATGAGCGCTTTCCCTCGCCCGCGGCGGCCGCCTGATCAGCGGCCGGCGATGCGGCTAATCGACGTCAACCACCTCGGGCGCCCGCATGTGATCGGTTGCTGGGAGGTCGACGGCGCGCTCGTCGACCCGGGCCCGCAGTCCTCGATGGAGACGCTGCTGGGCGCGCTCGACGGGGCCGAGCCGCGGGCGATCCTGCTCACTCACATCCACCTCGACCATGCGGCGGCGACCGGAGCGCTGGTGCGCCGCTGGCCGATGCGATGGAGCGGCTCTGGGGCGAGATCGTGCCGGTGCCCGAGGCGAACGTGACGGCGCTGGCGGGCGGCGAGGACGTGCTCGGCATGCGCGTCGCCTACACCCCCGGCCACGCTTCCCACCACGTTTGCTACCTCCACGAAGACAGCGGCACCGCCTTCGTCGGCGACGTCGCCGGGGTGCGGATCGAGCCCTGCGAGCTGGTCGTCCCCCCCACCCCGCCGCCGGACATCGACATCGAGGCCTGGATCGAGTCGATCGAGATTGTCGAGTCATGGCGCCCAGAGCGCCTCGCCCTGACCCATTTCGGCGCGGTCTCCGACCCGGTCCCCCATTTGACCAAGGTCCGCGAGCGGCTGCACGAGGAGGCGGAGCTGGCCCGCCGGCTCTCCGCCGAGGACTACGAGCGCCGCCATCGCGAGCGGATCACCGAGAGCACCGACCCCGAGACGGCCGCCGAGCTGATCCAGTGCGTGCCGCCGGAGTACCAGTGGCGGGGCCTCGATCGTTACTGGCGCAAGAAGACGGAGCGCCAGGCTCAGTAACGCGGCGAGCCCGTCGCCGGGTGTGGCGGATAAGTCCCGGCGTCATAGAGCTTGCGATCGCCGAGCGGCCCGGGCAACTGGACCTTCAGCGGGGGCTCAATCAGCCCCTGGCAGGTTTGACCCCCGTGTACAGGGGTGAGCCAGATCGCCAGCAGCAGCACGCCTTCGAGTTCGTCGAAGACCGGATGGGCTCGCTTGTTCTGGCTGCGTCCGCTGTCGCATTCGCCGGGGCCGAGGTTCACTTCGATCTGCGTGGTCTCGGGTGTCAGTTTCGCGTGGTCTTCCGGTAGGTCCCAGAAGACGGCTGGATGCCCTGTGACCACTGAGGCTGGGATGCAGGGCCCTGAGCCGGTCCATTTCCAGTGGCCGCCACGGCGTTCGAAGAGCAGCAGTTCAGGCGCGCGCCTGGGGTTGCTGGAAAGTGGTGAGCTGAGGAATTCCGCGGTGCGACCGTGTTCGTAGAGCACGCGCCAATTGCGGCGAGGCACCCAGGGGATGATCGGGTGGCGCAGAAAGCCGCGAAGTGCTCGCTCGGCCGGCGTCGAGCCCAGCTCGGCGGTGGCAGCGCTCGAGAACACCGAAACCGGATTGAAGAGCCGTTGGCCACAGGTCGTCGGATAGGGCCAGCTCGGCCACCAACGCACCGCTGGGTCCGCGCCCCAATTGGCGCTCGCACCAGGCGAGAGCGCCAACGCGGTCGTGACAATGCACAGCGCGATCGCGGCAACCCCCAGTCGAGGCCTCATGGGCCCAGTCTAGGAGGGATTAGGAGAGGTGCTCGCGCATCCGCTCGACCGCTTCGGCGATGCGGTCATCGGGGGCGGCGAGCGAGATGCGGAAGAAGCCCTCGCCGCTCGGCCCATACATCGAGCCGGGCGAGACGACGACGGCCGCCTCTTCGAGGACGAGCTCGGAGAACGAGGTCGAAGTGTGCCCCTCCGGCACAGGGGCCCAGACATAGATCGTCCCCTTGGGGGCATCGACCGTGACGCCGATCTCGCGCAAGGCGTCAACAACCAGATCGCGACGACGGGTGTAGATCTCGTTCATCCGCTCCAGTGGCTCCCGCGGACCGCGCAGGGCGGCCGCGGCGGCGAGCTGCAGAGCCTCGAAGAGGCCCGAGTCGATGTTCGTCTTCAGCCGCCAGTAGGTCTGCACGGCGGCGGCGTTGCCGAGGATCGCCGCGGTGCGCCAGCCGGTCATGTTGTAGCCCTTGGAGAGGGAGAAGACCTCCACGCCGACGTCCTTCGCCCCTGGCGTGGCGAGAAAGCTGGGGGCGACGTAGCCGTCGTAGGTGGTCTCCGAGTAGGCGTTGTCGTGGACGACGAGGATCTCGTGCTCGCGGGCGAACTCGACCACCTGCTCGAAGAAGCCGTCGGGGACGACGGCGCCCGTCGGGTTGTTTGGGTAGTTGAGGAACATCAGCCTTGCCCGCGCGGCGACGTCCGCCGGCACAGCGTCGAGGTCAGGCGTGAAGCCGCGCTCCGGCAGCAGCGGCAGGAGCTCGGGCCTCGCGCCGGCGAGGATCGGCCCGCCCGTGTAAACCGGGTAGCCGGGGTCGGAGACGAGCGCCACCCCGCCCGGGTCGAGGAAGGCGAAGCAGAGGTTGTAGATGCACTCCTTGGCGCCGATCGCCGGGATCACCTCGTCCTCGGCGTCGATCACGACGCCGAAACGGTGGTCGTAGAACTCGGCGAAGGCGGCGCGGAACTCGTCGCGCCCGCGGTTGGTCGGGTACTTCTGGTTGGCGTTTTCGACGACCGCCTCTTGCATCGCGGCAACCACGTGCGGGTAGGTCGGTTCGTCGGGGTCTCCGATCCCGAGGCTGATCACATCGATGCCGGCGGCGCGCTTGTCGGCGATCGTTCGCTCCAGCTCCTGGAACTTGTAGGGAGGCATCGCCTCCAGTCGCTTAGAGGGGTCGGAGATCGTCATCGGCGCGGAAATCTAATCGTCCAGATCGGCGAGCGCGGCGAGCATCTCGCCTGAGAGCTCGCCACGGAAGACCGGCTCGGCCCAGCCGCTGAGGCGGATGTCGAGGTCGGACGAGATCTCGACCTCGAGCTCGCCGCCGTCGAGCACGACCGTGATCGGACTGCTCGCACCGCGCAGGAAGGCAGTAACGGCGGCACCACTCGCACCCGTGCCGGAGGAGAGCGTCTCCCCCACGCCCCGCTCGAAGATCCGCGCCCGCACCCGACTGCCGGTGATCTCGATGAAGGAGACGTTGGTGCGGTTTGGAAAGAGCTCGTGGCCTTCGATCTCCGGTCCGATAGCGGCCAGGTCGAGGTCCTCGAGACCATCGCGGACCTCGATTGCGCACTGGGGGTTGCCGATCGAGACGTGCTGGAAGGACCACTCGCGTCCACCCGCGATCAGCACCCCCTTGCCGTCGGGCTTGCCGGAGGGGAAGTCCTTGGACTGGGTGGCTGCACGCCCCATCTCCACCGAGCACGTCCGCTCCGAGGTGATCGTCGGCGTCACCGGGCCGGCGGCGGTGAGGATCGAGAACGTGTCCTCTTCGGTCCAACCGTGGCGGCGCAGGTAGAGGATCGCCTCTCGTGCCCCGTTCCCGGAGAGCTCGGCTTCTGAGCCATCGGGGTTGAAGATCCGCAGCTCCGCCACGTAGGTGGGGTCATCACTCGGCGACAACAGCAGGACGCCGTCGGACCCGATGCCGAAATGCGGATCGCAGAGCAGCCGCACGCGCGCTGGCGTCAGCTCCCAGGGAATCTGCTCAGCCTCGACGATCAGGTAGTCGTTGCCCAATGCCTGCCACTTCTCGAATCGCATCGCCGCAGCCTATTGGCAGAGGGAGGCGATCTCGGAGGCGATCTCGGCGTCGTCGCGATCGCCACGGTCGATCCAGCGAAGGTTGGGGAGCTTGCGCATCCAGGTGAGCTGGCGGCGGGCGTAGTTGCGGGAGCGCTGCTTCATCGCCTCTATGTCCCCCGCGAGCAGCTCGTCGAAGCCGAGGGCGACGCGGGCGGTACGTGACGGCCCGAGGGCTTCAGCCCGCAGCACCTCCTCGCGAGCGCCGGCGGCGACAATCGCTTCCGTTCGTTCGTCAATCCGCCGGTAAAGCTCCTCGCGGTCCATGTCGAGACCGAAGATCGTCGTCGGGTGTCGCGTGTCGGGAGACCACAGCTCGGAGTCCTCGGATTCCGGCTCGGCCTTGACCAGCGAGAGCTCGGCCAGCGCCGCGCGCAGGTAGAGCCCCGTCCCCCCCACCACGATCGGCCTCCGTCCCGCCTCCAGCGCCGTATCGATCTCCGCATGCGCAAGCGGCATGTAATCCCCGACGTTGAACCGCTCGGTGACCGGCACGAAGCCCACCAATCTGTGCTCGAGCTTCTCCCGCTCCTCGGCGCTTGCCACCCCGGTGAGCGTTCCCAGCTCCTCGTACACCTGCAGCGCATCGCACGAGATGGCCACCGGGTCCTCCCCCCGCTCCCGCAAAATCTCCGCCAGCGCGACGGCGACACCGGTCTTGCCGACGCCCGTGGGTCCGAAAATGGCTATGACGTGCATCGACAAGCTCAGCGGGAGGCGGTTGTCGGCGCTGCCCCGAACGGCTTGTACTTTTTTTGGGCGGCGCTCTGGGCGCCAGCGGTTTCCCGCATCTTCAAAAAAAGTTGAGTGAGGGGTTGTGCCGACAACCGCCTACAACAGCCGAGTGAGGGGTTGTGCCGCCACCCCTCCAAGCGATTGCGATGTCGCTTCTGTGATTTCGACCTTGACGAAGTCACCAGGCTGGGCGTCGCCTTCGAAGTTCACCGCCTTGTTGTGCCGCGTCCTCCCGCGCAGTTTCGTCTCGTCCGTCCTGCTCGTGCCTTCGACCAGCACCTCCATCTCACGGCCGACGAAGCGCTGGGCCCGCTCGGCGGCGCGTCGCTGCACCAGCTCAACCAGGCGCTCCATCCGCTCGACCTTGACGGGGTGTGGCACCTGCGCTCCCATCTCCGCTGCCTCGGTTTCCCGGCGCGGCGAAAAGACGAAGGTGAAGGCACCGTCGTAGCCGACCTCGTCGACCACTTCCAGCGTCTCCTCGAAGTCGGCTTCGGTCTCGGCGGGGAAGCCGACGATGATGTCGGTGGTGATCGCGCAGTCGGGAAC
>Ga0207663_10000717_pt1 | contig 14783 bp, 14 predicted proteins | sample LARL53metaG_FD_184346 | JGI IMG/M metagenome (GOLD analysis project Ga0207663, IMG submission 184346) | Corn, switchgrass and miscanthus rhizosphere microbial communities from Kellogg Biological Station, Michigan, USA - LAR L5-3 metaG... | ecosystem: Host-associated > Plants > Roots >...
GTTCCCCGGCGATCTCTCGCGATGTGCATTCCTGGGCCCTCCGTCCGGTTCAACCGAGCCGCCTCACGCGGCGATCAGCTTGGCAATGCGCTCGAGCAGGTCGTCGAAGAGGAACGGCTTGCCCATGAATTCGTTGGCACCGGCGGCAAACGCCGCCCGGCGGTCTTCCGGGGCGTCACGTGCCGTGAGCATGAGGATCGGGGTGGCATTGCCGCTCGCCCGAAGCGTCCGCGCCACCTCAATGCCGCTCCGGCCCGGGAGCATGTGGTCGAGCAACATCACGTCGAACGAACTGGCCGTCGCGTGCGCGAGCGCCTCGTCCGCGGTCGTAGCCCACTCGACGTGAAATCCCTCGTCGCGCAGCCCCTGGGCAATGAAGCTCCCGACGCGGCGGTCGTCCTCCACGAGCAGAAGGTTTCGGGTCTCAGTCAACAGGGCCCCTGGTTTGTATGCCGTGGGCGCATCTTGCATCTTGGACAACTTCGCCCATCCCGAATGAAGAAATTGTGAGAATCACCCGAATCCCATTCCGTGTGGACGCGGCGCAACTGCGGCGCGCAACGCATTCAGGATCACCGCGACGTCGACCGCCTCCTGCACCATGGCGCCGATCGCCGGCGGCAGTGCCCCCGCGGCCGCAAACCCCATCGCGCAGGCGCTCAGGATCAGCCCGGTCCATATGCTCTCACGCGCAATCCGCAACGTCCGCCGGCTGATCTCCACGGCTTCAGCCACCCGCCCGGGATCGTCGGCGAGGATGACGGCGTCAGCAGCCTCGGCGGCAATGCCACCGCCGCCGGAGGCCAGCGCGATTCCGACTGTCGCGGCACTGAGTGCGGGGGCGTCGTTGGTCCCGTCGCCGACCATTACCACGGTCTCCCCCGCGCTGACCAGCGCCTGGACGATGCGGGTCTTGTCCTCCGGGGCGAGGTCGCCGTGCGCCTCGTCAATGCCGATCGCGGCGGCCACCTGCCGCACATTGCTCTCCCGGTCTCCCGAGAGCAGCAGGGTGCGGCCGATGCCAAGACGGCGAAGCTCCACGACCAGCGCGCCAACCTCCGGCCTGAGCCGGTCGGCGTAGTCCACGATGCCGGCACCCTGACGGTCGATCGCGACGAAGGCGCTCAGGCCTTCCGCGGACCCTCCCTGCTGCAAGGACTCGAAGTCCTTCACGGCATACGGATGCAGTGTGCTGATCCAGCGCCAGCCTCCGACGGAGACCTCGTGCTGCCCGACGGTGCCGGTCACTCCCTGGCCGGGCGATTCCGTGACACCCCTCGCCACGAGCGATGGCAGCCGATGCCGTTCGGCGGCGCTGACCAGCGTTCGCGCAAGGAGGTGCCCGCTTCCACGCTCAACGGCGGCCGCCAGCGACATGACATCGTTCTCCAGGCGGCCCGGCACCGTTCGGATCGCAGCGACCTCCGGCCGTCCAATGGTCAGCGTGCCGGTCTTGTCGAAGACGACGACCGTCACGCCGCCTAGCTGCTCGAGCGCGGCTCCGTGACGGAAGACGATGCCGCGGGAGGCTGACCGACTGATGCCGCCGACCACGGCCACCGGGGCGGCAAGGATCAACGGGCAAGGGGTCGCGACGACCAGCACGGCAAGAACGCGGATCAGGTCGTGCGTCCCCAGGAAGGTCAGGCCACACGCGAGCATGGTGAGTGGCGTGAACCAGATCGCGTACCGGTCGGCGAGTCGCTGAAGCGGGGCCTTGCTCGCCTGTGCCGAACGGACCAGTTCGACGATCCGGGCGTACCCGCTCTCCGACGCAAGCGCGGTTGATCGCAACTCGAACGGGGACTCGAGGTTGTGACTACCGCTGCGGATGAGCGTGCCCGGTTCGGCAGAGACGGGAAGGGGTTCGCCGGTCAGGCGCGACAGGTCGAGCAGCGGGCGGCCTGATATGACCATGCCGTCGCACGGAACCAGTTCCCCGGGACGAACCAGCAGGGTGTCGCCCACCGCGATCTGTTCGGCGGCGAGATCGTCAACAGCATCACCGCGAACGCGATGGGCGATGCGTGGCGCGGATTGCTCGAGTTCATGGATCGCTCGCGACGCGCGGCCTTCGGCGTAGCGCTCCAGCGCCTCGCCCCCGGTCTGCATGAGAACGACGATCAGGCCTGCGAGCGGCTGGCCGAGCGCGAGCGATCCGACAATCGCCAGCATGGCGACGATGTCGCTCGCCAGGTGACCCTGCAGGGCGCGCCAGAGCGTGCGAGCGACCACGGGCACGCCGACAAGAACCAGTCCCGCCAGCCAGATCGTCGTCGACAACGGTTGCCCCGCCAGGTGCGCAACGGCGCCGGCGAGGAGAAAGAGGAGCGCGAGGCCCGGGCGCACCAAGGTCGCCGGAACCCGGGTCATGGTGCCGGACTGGTATCCTGAGCGGAATCCTCGCCCTGCTGGCGCAATGCGAAGCCGACACCGCGGACCGTTTGCAGCAGCTCGCCGGCACCGGCATTGGTCAGCTTGCGGCGAAGGTTGCCCAGATGCACGTCAACGACGTTGCTCTCCGGATCGAAATGCATGTCCCAGACCTTCTCGAGGAGCGTCGTCCGTCGCACAACCTGCTCGGCGTGCATCAGGAAGTATTCGAGGAGCTGGAATTCTTTCGGGGTGAGGTCCAGGCGCTTGCTGTTCACCGTGGCGCGATGCTGCAACCGATCCATCGCAATGGGACCGAATCGCATTTCGTCGATCCGGTCCGCGCCGCCGCGCCGGGCGAGTGCCCGAAGCCGCGCGAGCAGCTCCTCGAAGTGGAAAGGCTTGGCGAGGTAGTCGTCGGCGCCGGCGTCGAGGCCACGGACAACATCCTCGGGCGCGTCGCGGGAGGTCAGCATGATGATCGGGGTGTTGCGGCCTTCGCGGCGCAATTCCGCCGCCACCTGGAAGCCGTTCTTCTTGGGGAGCATGACATCCAGCAGGATCACGTCGTATTCGTACACGTGAGCGCACATCGTGGCCTGCTCGCCGTCGATCGCGACATCGACCGCGTGACCCTCCTCCTCCAGTCCCTGCTTGATGAAGGAGGCGACCTTCCGCTCATCCTCGACGACGAGAATCTTCATGACGGGCAAGCTCGCTGAACGCTCGTGAACGGCCAGGTAACGGAATATGAAGAAATCTTCACAATTTGCGGCGAATCGGCAATTCGAGGGTGAAAATTCCGGATCCTGGCCTGGGCGTCGCCCGGAGTTCGCCGCCCAGCAGGCGGGCGAGGCGGCGTGACAGGGGGAGGCCGAGACCGATGCCCTGTTTCTCGCCGTCGGCCTTCGTGACGTAGATGTCGAAGATTCGTTCGGCTTCCACCTCGGTGATGCCGGGTCCTTCGTCGTCGACCTGGTAGATCACGTGCGTGTCGGTGCTGCGGACCGACACCAGGATGACGCTGCGTTCCGGCGTGTACTTGATGGCGTTGGTCAGCAGGTTCACCAGGATCTGCTCGACGCGGCTGGAATCGGTCTCGATCGGGGGCAATCCGGGCGGCACCTCCTGCAGCAGCCGGATCTCCTTGGCCGCGGCGCCGGGCATCGCGCGCCCGACGGCCCGGCGGGCGAGTCCGCCGGATTCCACCAGCCGGATGTTGGGTTTCAGCCGGTCCTCGTCGAGCCGGCTCAGGTCGAGCAGGTCATTGATCAACGCGACCGCCTGCTCGGCCGACTCGAGCACTTCGAAGGCGGCTTTCGGCACGGTGGCCGGGTCCTTCTTGCGGACGAGCAGTTCCGACCAGCCGTACACCGCGGCCAGTGCGTTGCGCAGCTCGTGGTTCACCATCGCAAAGAACCGCTCGCGGGTCCGGTGCAGCTGATGGACCTCTGCCAGGAGCCGTGCGCTTTCCTCGTGCAGGCGCGCATTCTCCACGGCGGCGGCAGTCATCGCGGCGAGCAGCACGGCGATGTGCTCGTCCTCATCGGTGAACTCGTTGCCATCGAGCTTTTCGGTGAGATACAGGTCGCCGAAGATGCCGCGCCTGCCGACGACGGGAACGCCGAGAAACGAATGCATCGGGGGATGGTTGGGCGGAAAGCCGAAGGAGTCCGGATGGCGACCCAGGTCGGGCATGCGAATGGGGCGCCCCTCCCGGATCACCAGTCCGAGGATGCCGTGACCGGTCGGCGGTGCGCCGATGCGTTCGCGGTCCTCGTCTGAAATCCCGTGAGTGATGAACCGTTCCAGCAGCCGCCCGTCCGGAGCGAGCACGCCGATTGCCGCATAGCGCGCGCCGATCACCTCGGCGGCGATTTCCGCCACGCGGTCGAGCACGCCGTCGAGAGAGGCTTCCGAGGTGAGCGCCAATCCGGCGAGCACCAGCTGTTCAAGCCGTTCGTCGCGTTTCGCGGGGCTGGCCATGACCACCTTCCGTCAAGTTCAACCAGCGCAATGCGGCCGGTCAACCGTGCTGCAACAATGAAGAAACGTTCAGTCACCCGACATCATCTCTTCGCGAGGCCCGCACAATCTTGCCTCCATGACGCAGGCAGATAGCATCTGGCATCCGGGAGGCACGATGACAAGCGTAGTGGGCAACCACAGGATAACGCCCTGCGAGGTGGCACCACTCCCGGCCAACTTCGCGCCTGAGCAGGATGATCGCTGGGAGTGGCGCTCCTTCGATTTCCAGCCGCAGATCTGGCACGACGCGGTGCGCGACGCCGTTCGCACCGGTACGCATACGTTGACCGCCGAAACCTATTTCCTGTCCGGGCAATCAACCAGCAGCGTGAAGCTCCGCGATGATTGTCTGGAAGTCAAGCGACTGATTGGCACCGGTGAATACGGGATGGAATTGCGGCGGCGCGACCGCGTGCGCGTGTTCCCGCTATCGGTCCACGCCGCTGCCGGGTTGTTCGACGCGTGGATGCAACCGCTCCCGGCGGCCTGCGCCGGATTCGGCACGCCGGAGCACCTGTTGTCCTACATCGCGCAACAGGTGCCAGACATGCGGGTCGTGACTGTGCGGAAATGGCGGCGCGTGTACCGAATTCATGAGTGCGAAGTCGACTGGACCAGGGTGCTGATCAGCGGGCAGCTTCTGGACTCGCTCTCGGTCACGGGCCCCGATGCGCGCAAGCTGCGCGGCACCCTGCGCGCGCTTCACCTCGAGCGGAGCGCCGCCGTACGGAGCAACGCGGCCGAATTCATGCGCATTGTGGGCGCGCTGCGATAAGCGGCAGGCTTCGGCGGTTAGCCAACGCTGTTCGCGTTCCTGCGGCGGCTAATCCAACGTCATGATCGGTGCAGGCTACCTGGTACGCCCGGACACGCTGCTCCAGCGCCAATTCTGGATCTCCGGCAGATCCTCCCCGCGCTCGCGGATATGCCGGCGGTGCTCGGCCAGCTTCTCGTCTGCCCAGGCCCGGAACTCTTCGACCCGGGATGCCAGCGTCGGAACCCGAACCACGACATCCAGCGCCAGGTGGATACGGTCGAGATCGTTCAACACTGCCATGTCGAACGGCGTCGTCGTGGTTCCCTGCTCCTTGTACCCGCGAACGTGCACGGAATGGTGATTGTGCCGGCGGTAGGTCAGGCGGTGGATGAGCCACGGATAGCCGTGAAAAGCGAAGATGATCGGTCGATCGGTCGTGAAAAGCGCGTCGAAGGCCTCGTCGCTCAATCCATGCGGGTGCTCGATCGGCGGCTGCAGAGTCATCAGGTCGACCACGTTGACCACTCGAATCCGCAGGGAGGGGATACGCTCCCGCAGGATACTCACCGCCGCGAGGGTCTCCAGGGTCGGGACGTCGCCGCAGCATGCCATGACGACATCCGGATTGGCGCCGTCATCGTCGCTGGCCCACTTCCAGATCCCGGCGCCGGCATGGCAATGCTCGACCGCGGCGGCCAGGTCGAGCCACTGGAGTTCGGGATGCTTTCCCGCCACGATCACGTTGACAAAGGAACGGCTGCGCAGGCAATGATCGGTGACAGCAAGCAGCGTGTTGGCGTCCGGAGGAAGGTAGACCCGCACGACAGCGGCCTTCTTGTTGACCACGACGTCGAGCATTCCCGGGTCCTGGTGGCTGAACCCGTTGTGGTCCTGGCGCCAGACGTGTGATGAGAGAAGGTAGTTGAGCGATGCGATGGGGCGCCGCCATTCAATCCGGCTGGCTGCATCCAGCCACTTGGCATGCTGATTGAACATCGAGTCGACGATGTGGGCGAAGGCTTCGTAGCACGAAAAGAATCCGTGACGCCCGGTGAGGAGGTAGCCCTCGAGCCAGCCCTGGCACTGATGCTCGCTCAGCATCTCCATCACCCGGCCATCCGGCGAGACATGATCGTCCATGGGCTCGATCATCGCGGCCGAGCAGCGGCTGGTCACGTCGAAGACGGCCTGCCAGCGGTTGGACGACGTCTCGTCGGGGCTGAATACCCGGAAGTTGTCCCGGTTGGCGGCGAGTACGTCGCGGATCAACCGTCCCTGCACGGCCGTCGATTCGGCGACGGTCTCACCCGGGGCTGCCACTGCGACGGCATAGGTCGCTAGATCCGGGACGTCCAAGTCGCGCAAGACGAGGCCGCCGTTTGCCGCCGGGTTCGCACCCATCCGCCGGTCACCGGCGGGTGCGAGGGCGGCAAGCTCCTCGATGAGGCGACCGGAGTCATCGAAGAGTTCGCGCGGCCGGTAGCGCTGCATCCACTCCTCCAGCAGCGCGACGTGCGCCGGCTTGCTGGCAAAGTCGGTGAGCGGGACCTGGTGGGCACGAAATGTCCCCTCGACCTGCACGCCGTCCACGGTCGCCGGACCGGTCCAGCCCTTGGGCGTGCGAAAAATGATCATCGGCCACTCTGCCCGCTCGCGAACGCCCTGCGTTCGCGCGCCGTGCTGAATTTCCTGGATTCTCGCGACAATGATGTCGAGAGCCGTCGCGAGGTCAGCGTGCACCGAGGCCGGATCGTCCCCCTCGACGACGAACGGCTCATAGCCATAGCCGTGGAAAAGCTGCGAAAGCTCGGTGCGACTGATCCGGGCGAGCACGGTGGGACCGGCGATCTTGTACCCGTTCAGGTGCAGAATCGGGAGCACGGCGCCGTCGCGTGCGGGGTTGAGAAACTTGTTCGAGTGCCAGCTCGTGGCAAGCGGTCCAGTCTCGGCCTCGCCGTCGCCAACCACGCACGCAGCAATGAGTCCGGGGTTGTCGAACACCGCACCGTATGCGTGGGACAGAGAATAGCCAAGCTCGCCGCCCTCGTGAATTGAACCGGGCGTCTGGGGGGCAGCATGGCTGGGGATGCCGCCCGGGAAGGAAAACTGCTTGAACAGGCGCTGCAGGCCCGCTTCGTCCTGCGTGATCTGCGGGTAGCGTTCGGTGTAGCTGCCTTCGAGGTAGGTATTGGCGACTACGGCCGGCCCCCCGTGCCCGGGACCTGCGATGAAGATCATGTCGAGATCGAACTGCCGGATGATCCGGTTGAGGTGGACGTATAGCATGTTGAGACCCGGGGTCGTGCCCCAGTGTCCCAGCAATCGTGGCTTGATGTGCTCGAGCGCGAGCGGTGTGCGAAGCAATGGATTGTCGAGCAGGTAGATCTGGCCCACCGAGAGATAGTTCGCTGCACGCCAGTAAGCGTCGATGCACCGCAGCAGGTTGTTCATCGGGACATCTCTTCCATCGTGGTCCACACCGCCTTGGCGATCATCCATTCCTCATCGGTCGCGATGACTCGCACGGTGACCGGACTGTCGTGGCAGCTGATGACCGGCGCATTGGCGGCATTGCGCTCCGGATCGATCCGGATGCCGAGAAAGCCAAGATTCTGGCACGAGCGGGCGCGAACTTCCGGGACGTTCTCGCCGATTCCGCCGGAAAAGACGAGGGTATCAACGCCGTCGAGCACGGCGGCGAATGCCCCGATCCACTTGCGAACCTGGTAACAGAACACCGCCACCGCCGCGGCAGCATGCGCATCGCTGGTCTGTCGTTCGAGCAGCTTCCGCATGTCCCCGGTAATACCGGAGACGCCGAGCAGACCCGAGTCGTGGTTCATCAACGCATCGAAGGCCGGACCGGTGAGATTGTCGTGCTGCATTAGCGCGAGCGCCAGGCCGGGATCAAGGTCGCCCGGGCGGGTTCCCATGATGAGCCCGCCGGCGGGAGTGTAGCCCATGCTCGTGTCCACGCTCGCGCCGCGATGGACTGCGGTCAGGCTGGCCCCGCCGCCGAGGTGCGCCAGGATGAGCCGGCCGTGTCCGGCCTCCGCCCCGGCGACCCTCGCCAGTTCCTGCACCAGATACGCGCATGACAGCCCGTGGAAGCCGTAACGTCGAATCCCCGCGGCCTCGAATCGCAGCGGAATGGGCAGGATGCGCGCGACCGGCGGCATGGTGGCGTGGAACGCCGAATCGTGACACGCCAACTGGGGCAGGCCAGGGTAGCGGCCGGCAATCGCCTCGACTAGTGCGAGCTGAGCGGGAAGATGATCGGGGTCGTGACGGCAGGCCGCGCGCAACAACTCGAGCAGCTCCTGCGTTACCGGCTCCTTCGCGGGACGATCAGCACTGAGGACGATGCGATGACCCACCGCGACGACGGCGCGAAAATCGACCTGCTCCGCCAGCCAGTCGATCGGCGGTCCACCGGCGCCGGGGACGTGATGCGTGGACCCTGCCGCCAGGCGCGCCAGCGCACGATCTGCCGTGAACGAGGCAAACTTGAGCGTACTGGATCCGCCATTGATGGCAAGCACAATGTGCCGCAATCCGCCGTCCATGTCGAATCAGCCCCCGGCCAGTTCCGAAGCCGTCAATGCCCCGTCGTGCCGGCCGGATTGCCGGCGCGCAGGATACCCACGGCGCCCTTGGTCGCATCGGCAAAGGCGTGGCTGACGAAGGGATACAGACCCGGTTCGGCCAGCCGGGCCTCGAAGATCATCCCGCCACCGACCGGCACGCTCACGGTCTGCACGCCAAGCTTGGCCGGCCCGAAGCCGTCCTCGAACACTCGCTCGAAGATGGCGCCGACCAGATGGAACGACGACACGCGGTTGGGGCCCGCATCGACAACATAGAAGCGCAGCAGTTCACCGGGATTCACCTGGATCGGATGCGCGGCGTACTGCCCCGACCCGCCGTTGAATACCACGTAATCGGGCGCGAGGTCGAGCATTTTCTGCCAGTCGAGGGTGCGCGGGCGGGTGGAATCCTTCGTCGGAGCGAGATAGAACTCATTCTGTACCAGGACGAACTCTCGCGCCGTTGGGCGCGGTACCACGGGATCCACGATCAACGCGCCAAACATTCCGTTCGAGATGTGAAGCGCCACCGGCGCCGTCCCGCAGTGATACATGAACACGCCGGGCACCCGCGGCACAAAGCGGAAATGCACAGAATCCTTCGGCATCACGTTGATGTACGCCCGGCTTGGCGCGATCTCGGCGGCGTGGAAGTCGATCGAATGCATCATCGGCGCGCCGTTGACGAGGGTAAAGTCCACGGTATCGCCCACGGTGACGCGAATGGTTGGCGCCGGAACGACACTGTCGAACGTCCACGCCTGGTATGTCACGCCCGGTGCGATGACATGATCGACATGGACCGTTCGCAGTCGGATCACGTGCAGGCGGGAGGTGCTTCGCGGCGGCGCGTCGGCTGCCCGCTCCAGCGGCACGGCCGGGTTGTCGATCCTGGCCTCGCCGTGGGACATCGAGGCGGGCGACGTGGAGGCCGGCTTGACCGGTGTTTGAAGCGGCACGGCCGGCTGGCGAGTGCAGGCTGCAAGGAGGACAACGAGCGCAACGTGGCGTTTCATGAGGGGCAGTCTGCAGAAGGGAACTTCGTCCGTGGAGACGTATGATAGCGGTTCGGAGCTACATCTTGGGTGACAACCGAACTTTCGCGCCCCCGGTGGATTTTGCAATCAGCGTCATCTCCCAGCCCCGATCAGCGAGCAATTCACCCAGCAATTCCGGGTACGCCGGCAGCAGGACATCGAAGGCACCGGAGTCCGAAGCGATCCGCTCGAGCACCAGGCGGAGTGGTTCAGGTGCGGGGCAGCGCCTCAGGTCCCAGGTCCCATCGGACTGGTCTGGTTCCGGCGCGCGGGCGGTCCGGTCCACCATCGCCGGCGTACCCCGCCAGAACCAGGACGACCAGTCGTCGTCCGCAAAGCACTCGGTGTGGAATGCATAGCCGAGGCGTGCCAAGACGGTAAAGAGGGGCGTCGGCTGAAACGGAGCGCGCAAGTGGAGTACGCCACCCGCCGGCAGCGCCTCCGCGGTGGCGAGAATCCGGGCCAGCGGTTCTCGTCCCGCGCGCAGATCGTCACGCACGTCGAGATCGACAACGACTGCGGGGTCGAAGTCAGGAAGTGGCGCAGGGACGAGCGCAGCGGGCCTGGTCATGCCCGGAAGATGTCCGGGCTGTCTCCCGTCCGGTGTGACGGATGTCTCACGTGCCTCCATCGCGCGCCCAGGCGCGCAATCGGTCCGGTCGGTCGAGAACGAAACGGGTCCCGGCACGCCGCCGGATCAGGCCCCGCGATGCCAGCTGCTTGAGTGCCCGCGAGACCGATTCGCGTGCGGTTCCCAGTTCTGCGGCGAGTTCCTCCTGCGTTCGATCGAGCACGAGTTCGACGCCATCAGTGCGCACCTGGCCGTCCCGGTCGGCGTAGTCCGCCAGCAGCATCGCGAGCCGGGCTGCGACGTCACGGAAGGCGACGGTCTCGAGCAGCTCCACGAAGTGGCGAAGCCGCGCTCCGAGCGCCCGCACGACGGCGGTGGCCACGTCGGGATCGGTCCGGAAGGCGTGTTCGAATTCGGCGCGTGGGAGGAAGAGCAGCCGGCTTGGTGCGGCTGTCACGGCACTCGCCGGGTAAGGGCCGCCGTCGACGAGCGGCAACTCCGCGACCGGCCGTCCCGGTCCTTCAACCGCGAGCGTCTGCTCCTTTCCCTGCGGCGACGTGCGATAGATCCGGACGCGCCCTTCCAGCACGACATACAGACCGCTGCACGGGTCGCCCGCACGAAAAAGACTGAAGTCGGCGCCCACGGCGCGCGGCACGCACCGGACGGCGAGGCGTTCCAGCACCGCGTCGCTGAGTTCGGCGAACATGGGGACCCCGCGCAGGGCGGCGGCAGGCGACGACATGTCGCCAATCATGCCGGAGTGTTGGGGCTGTGACAACCGTCACTGCGGCCGCCGACGGGCCAGGCGATTCTCCGGCATCCCTCAACGGAGCGCCAAAATGAGTCCCGATGCCTGCGTCTGTGCCAGCAACCCGCTTGACCGGCCGGTCGTCTCCGATCTGGAACACAGCCCGGACCGGCGTTCCTTCACCGTGCACCTCGACCCCGGTCAGCAACTGCCCACGCACCGCAATGCTGCGCGCGTGGTGATCACGGCAGTGCGGGGATGCGGCGCCATCACCATCGGCGAGCTCGACACCCGGGCGCTCGCGGAGGGCACGTTCGTGCAGCTGGAGCCCGACGCCGCGCACGCCATCGTCGCCGGCGCCGAGGGGCTCGAGTTGTTCGTCGCCTTGGCGCCGAACTGCTGCGGAGCCTGCTGATGGATCGCTACGTGGTGTCGTTCCTGCGCGCCTCGCTCATCTGGCTGGGGGCCGGCGTCTCCCTCGGCGTGGCGATGGCGGTGCATCCGGCGTGGGTGATCTACCGGACAGCGCACCTCCACATGCTGCTGCTCGGCTTCGTGACGATGATGATCTCCGGCGTGGCGTACCACGTGCTGCCCCGATTTGCGGCCGCCCCGCTCTACTCGCCACGGCTGGCCGCGGTTCACCTCGTCATCGCCAATGTTGGAGTGGCGGTGCTTGCCGGCGGGTTCATCGTGCGATTCAGCTCCACGGCACTTGCGATGCCGATGCTCGCCGCAGGCGGTGTCCTTTCGGCAGCGGGTGCGTTCGCGCTGGCGTGGAACCTCTGGCGTACCCTCGATCGCGCCGCAGTGCCGCCAAGCCAGCTCGCCACGATCCGGTCAACGCGGCCGACGGAGGCTCGATGAACATCTCTTCATGCGGCATTCACTCCGGGGTTAGCGCCCCTTCACGATCTTCTCGCCGTCGAATCGCAACGTATCTCCCATTGGACGAGGAAACCATGTCGCATCGTGTGCTCCGCTTCCTGCTGGCCGGTTCCGTCGCCGCGTTCGCCGCGGCGTGCCACACCTCCTCGCCGCAGCAGCTGGTGAACGGCGACGCGGCGAGTCAGGTGTACGTGGCCCCCGGGCACTATGACGAGTTCTACGCCTTTCTCTCGGGCGGCTATAGCGGCAACGTGACCGTGTACGGCCTGCCGTCGGGGCGCCTCCTCAAGACCATTCCGGTCTTTTCGCAGTTTCCGGAGAACGGATATGGCTACAGCGAGGAGACCAAGGCGATGCTGCAGACGACCTTCGGCGTCATGCCGTGGGACGACACGCACCACGCGGAACTGTCCCAGACGGACGGTCAGCCGGATGGACGGTGGCTGTTCATCAATGGCAACAACACGCCGCGGATCGCGCGGATCGACCTGACCCGCTTCGAAACCGACGAGATCATCCAGATCCCCAACTCGGCCGGGGGTCACGCGTCACCGTTCACGACGCCGAATTCCGAGTACGTTGTTTCCGCGACCCGGTTTTCCGTGCCGGTCCCGAACAGCGACCTGCCGATCCAGGACTTCAAGGCGCGTTTCAAGGGCACGATGTCATTCGTCCGCGCCGACCAGCCCGGCAAGATGGATATCGCGTTCCAGATCCTGATGCCCGGGTACGACTACGACCTTGGCCACTCCGGAAAGGGACCCTCCGACGGCTGGTTCTTCTTCACCAGCTATGACACCGAACAGGCCTATTCCAAGCTCGAGGTCAACGCGTCGAAGAATGACAAGGACTTCATCGCCGCGGTGCACTGGAAGGTTGCCGAGCAGTGCGTCAAGGACGGCAAGGCCAGGGCGTTTCCGTCGCGGTACGTGCACAACTACATCGATGAGAAGACCCGGATCGCCACCAGCGAGATCAAGACGAGCGTCCTGATGCTCGAGCCGTCGGCGTGCCCGGGCGCGGTGTATTTCATCCCGACTCCCAAGTCGCCGCATGGCGTCGACGTCGATCCCACGGGCGAGTACATCGTGGGCGGAGGCAAGCTTGCCACGGTGATTCCGGTGCACTCGTTCGCGAAGATGCAGAAGGCGATCGCCGACAAGGCGTTTGATGGCGACCTCGAAGGCATTCCCGTGCTCAAGTACGAGGCGGTGCTGGCGGGCGAGGTGCAGAAGCCGGGTCTCGGCCCGTTGCACACCGAGTTTGACGGCAAGGGCTACGCCTACACGTCGATGTTCATCTCCTCAGAGGTCGTGAAGTGGAAGCTCGGCACCTGGGAAGTCGTCGACCGGATTCCGGTCTACTACTCGATCGGGCACCTGATGATTCCGGGAGGCGACTCGAAGAAGCCGTGGGGCAAGTACCTCCTCGCGATGGACAAGATCACCAAGGACCGCTACCTGCCAACCGGTCCGGAACTGGCCCAGTCCGCGCAGCTGATCGACATCAGCGGCGACAAGATGAAGCTGCTGCTCGACTTCCCGACCATGGGCGAGCCACACTACGCGCAGGCACTCCCGGCGGCGATGATCAAGGAGAAGCAGGTCAAGTTCCTCTCGCTGGCCGGCAATGCCAATCCGTGGGTCACGCGCACCGAGGCGGACGGCGGCATCGAGCGGAAGGGCAAGGCGGTCCACATCAAGATGATTGCCATCCGCAGCCACTTCGCGCCCGACAACTTCGAGGGCGTCCAACTGGGTGATACGGTCTACTTCCACGTCACCAACATCGAGCAGGACTGGGACATCGTACACGGATTCGGCGTCCTTGGCATGCAGAACGCCAACCTGATCCTGCTGCCGGGTGAAACCCGCACCCTCAAGTGGGTGCCGACTGTGGCTGGAGTCTATCCGTTCTACTGCACTGACTTCTGCAGCGCGCTGCACCAGGAAATGCAGGGATACATCCGGGTCAGTGCACCGGGCACCACCGTGGCGCTTTCGTCCAACGTGTCGCCGCGGGCGGCGACGCAGCAGGCGCGGATGCCCGGCATGGCGATGCCGGCCGGAGCGGCGAAGAGCGGAACGGGCGGGCGCTGAACATGTCCCGCACCCAACGCCTCATCACCGTGCTGGCGGCACTGCTCCTCGCGGGCTCCCTGGCGCTTCCGCTCTGGGAGGTGCGACTCGTCGCACCGCAGTACCCGGAAGGGCTGGGCATGCGGATCCACGCGAACACCGTCGCGGGGATCAAGCCCAACGACCTGCAGAGCATCAACGGACTCAATCACTACATCGGCATGAAGCCAATCGAGCCTGATGCGATTCCGGAACTCCGGTGGATGCCGTGGATCGTGGTGGGGCTGGCGGTATTCGGGTTGATTGCCGCCGGTGTCGGGTCGCGGGCGATGCTGATGGGCTGGCTGGCGGCCTTTGCGTTGTTGTGCGCCGCGGGGCTCTGGGATTTCCATCATTGGGAATACGACTACGGGCACAACCTGGACATGGCGAATGCCATCATCGTGGTGCCCGGGATGAACTACGAACCACCGCTGATTGGCAGCAAGCAATTGCTCAATTTCCGCGCAACGTCCTGGCCGGCTCCGGGCGCCTACCTGCTCGGCGGCGCCTTCGCGCTCGGCCTCGGTGCACTGTTCGTCAAGCGAGAGCGCAAACGCACTTCGGCGCGCGCGCAGCAACCTGCAACGCTGCTCGCGCACGGCGTGGGCTGAGATGCTTGTCGTTGGACTGTTGCTCGCGCTGGGTGCCGACTCGCTGGTCGTATCGCCGGC
>Ga0207663_10000719_pt1 | contig 14772 bp, 14 predicted proteins | sample LARL53metaG_FD_184346 | JGI IMG/M metagenome (GOLD analysis project Ga0207663, IMG submission 184346) | Corn, switchgrass and miscanthus rhizosphere microbial communities from Kellogg Biological Station, Michigan, USA - LAR L5-3 metaG... | ecosystem: Host-associated > Plants > Roots >...
TCAGCACGAGCGCCTCGCGCTGCCGCGGCGGCAGCGTGCGCAGCGCGGCGATCACCGCCGACCGCTCAAGCAGGGAGATCGCGCCCTGCTCGGCGCTGGGCATATCCGGCGCCGGCTTCGGGGCGTTCTTGTCCACCACCACCCGGTGCCGCAGCACCGACCGGGACCGGTTGACCACCGATTGGCGCAGGTAAGACAGCGCCTTCTCGGTGTCCCGGAGCCGGCGCCATGCGGCATGCATGGCGATGAACGAGTCCTGCACTACTTCCTCCGCGGTCGCGACGTCACGTACCAGCAGGACCGCGAGGCGGACCAGCGAACGGTAGTGCGTCGTGTAAATCGCAGTGACTGCCCTGGCGGCATCCCACTCCGCAGGAACCGGCTCAAGCGAAGCGCCGGCCAGCAGGGTGTCGGTTGTCACGGTTATGGGACGCGCAGATCCCGCGTCCGGTTCACCTGTGGTCATGCTGGAATTGCGAGAAGATTCCACGGCCGCAGCCTGACCTCAACGATTCCGACCCCCAACAACGGACCTTGAGTGTGACGCGCTGCCATGGCCCCGTCCAGACGTCACCGCCGCGAGCACACAGGCGAAACACTCACATGCCGGGACATGCATCTCGGAGGCGTGCGCCACAAACTTCGCAACGTGTCAACGATATAGGTCGAGAGCCCGTCATGGGAGTCATATGAATAGAGTCGATCGGGGTCCGGAGCTAGCCTGCGCGCTAGGATCCGCAGGTGGCCGACTGCCTCTTCTGCAAGATTGTGACCGGTGACATCCCGGCCGAACGGGTGGCCGAAAGCAGCCGGACGATCGCCTTCAGGGACATCAACCCGCAGGCACCCACGCACGTCCTGGTGATCCCCAAGGACCACCACCCCGACCTGGCCGCGCTGGCCGCCGCGGACGGCAGCCTGCTGGCCGAGGTGGCGGCGCAGGCGCACCAGGTGGCGGTGGCCGAGGGGATCGCCGGCGACGGTTACCGCGTCGTCTTCAACACCGGGCCGCGGGCCGGGCAGACGGTGTTCCACGTGCATGCCCACGTGCTGGGCGGCAGGGATATGACCTGGCCACCGGGCTGACCCCGCGCATGGCCCGGCTCCGGCGGATAGCATGGGCTCAGCGATGCGCGGGCGGGGGCCCGCGCCAGGCGGAGACAAGGAATTGACGGACACTTCCCGCGAGTCCCGGCGGCGCCCCCAGGGCGGGACCCCGGCTGAGGAGCCGGCCGCTGGCAGTACCCAGGTCAAGGTCGTGATTCCTGACGACCACTCGATGGTCAGCCTGCTCGGGTCCGGCGACGAACTGCTGCACGTGATAGAGAGATCCTTCCGCGCGGATATTCATGTCCGGGGAAACGAGATCACCATTACCGGGACGGCGGCCGAGACGGCTCTTGTCGCGGAGTTGTTCAAGGAAATGACCGCGCTGGTCGGCGGCGGGGCGGAACTGACTCCGGCCGTTGTTGAGCGCATCATTCCTATGCTCCGGCGTAAGTCGGGAGTGCGCCCGGCCGAGGTGCTGTCCCTGGACATCCTGTCCTCCCGCGGGCGGACGATCCGGCCCAAAACGCTCAACCAGAAGCGCTACGTGGACGCGATCGACGAGCACACGATCGTGTTCTGCATCGGCCCGGCCGGCACCGGGAAGACCTACCTGGCCATGGCCAAGGCGGTCAAGGCACTGCAGGCCAAGGAGGTCAACCGGATCATCCTGACCCGGCCCGCGGTGGAGGCCGGTGAGCGGCTGGGATTCCTGCCGGGCACGCTGTACGAGAAGATCGACCCGTACCTGCGCCCGCTGTACGACGCGCTGCACGACATGCTGGACCCGGAGTCCATTCCGCGGCTCATGGCGGCGGGCACGATCGAGGTCGCGCCGCTTGCCTACATGCGCGGGCGCACGCTCAACGATTCGTTCATCATCCTGGACGAGGCGCAGAACACCTCGGCAGAGCAGATGAAGATGTTCCTGACCAGGCTCGGCTTCGGTTCCCGGATGGTGGTCACGGGTGACGTCACCCAGGTGGACCTGCCGGCCGGGCAGGCCAGCGGGCTGCGCCTGGTGCAGGAGATACTCGAGGGCGTCGAAGACATCCAGTTCACCCGGCTGACCAGCCATGACGTGGTCCGGCACCGGCTGGTCGGGGACATCGTGAACGCCTACGACGCCTACGAGGCACGGACCGGTGGCGTGGCCGGCCCGGTGCGGGACGGCAGCCTGCGTGGCCGGGCGGCCGAGCGCGGCGATGGCCGGGCGGGGCCCCGGGGACCCCGCAAGCGGGCCCAGTGACGCGGTCCTGCCGATGAGCATCGAGATACGCAACGAGTCCGGGGTCAGCGTGGACGAGCCCGCCCTGGCGGCGCTGGCCCGGTACGTGCTTGACGAGATGCGGATTCACCCACTGGCGGAACTATCGATACTGCTGGTGGATAGCCCCACCATCGCCGACCTGAACCAGCGCTGGATGGGCGAGGAAGGTCCCACGGACGTGCTCGCCTTCCCCATGGACGAGCTTCGCCCGCCGCTCCCGGGCGCCGACCGCACCGACCGCACGGGGTCGGCCGCCGGTGACGCCGGGCCTGTCACGGTGCTCGGCGACGTGGTGCTGTGCCCTGAGGTGGCCGCCGAGCAGGCCCGCGAGGCGCACCGCCCGGTCACCGATGAACTGGAGATGCTGTGTACCCACGGCATACTCCACCTGCTCGGTTTCGATCATGCCGAGCCCAGGGACCATGCCACCATGTTCGGACTGCAGGACCAGTTGCTTGACTCCTGGCGCACCGCCCGCGGCCCGGTAAAGGACGCCGTCGGGCGGGATGGGCCCGCCGGCGGGGGAGAATCCGGGTGATGCTGCGATGGCATGGCTACTTGCCGCCGCGGTAGTGCTCGCGGTGGCGGCCGGGCTGTGCGCCAGCGCCGAAATCGCCCTGTTCCGCATGGTCAGGGCGGGCGGCAGAGAGCGCGCCAGGGACGGCTCGAACGGTAACTCGTCCGCGGTGCAGGCGATCCTGGCGGAGCCGCGGCGGTACCTGAGCGTGCTCCTGGCGATCCGGATGGGCGCCGAGACCGCCGCCGTGGTGCTCGCGACCGCGGCACTGGTGAAGCTGCTCGGCACCGGCTGGCACACGTTCCTCATCGCCTTTGCGGGCATGGCTGCGCTGCTGTACCTCGTGGCCGGGATCTGGCCGGTTGCCCTCGGCCGTCACTACGACCGGCGACTGGCCGGGGCCACGGCGGCGGTGCTCGTTCCCGCGGTCCGGGCCCTCGGGCCGCTGCCGCGGCTGCTGCTCGCGGTGGGCAACGCGCTCACTCCGGGACGGGGTGGCAGGGAAGGTCCCGCCGAGTCGGAGGAGGAACTGCGCGGGCTGGTGGACCTGCTGGGCGAGCGCCGGCTCATCGAGCCGGGCGAACGCGAGATGATCCACTCCGTATTCGAGTTCGGCGACACGATCGTCCGCGAGGTCATGGTGCCGCGGACCGACATCGTCTTCGCGGAGCGGGACAAGAACGTGCGGCAGGTGCTGTCGCTGGCGCTGCGCAGCGGCTTTTCCCGTATCCCCGTGGTGGGCGAGAACAAGGACGATGTCATCGGCATCGCCTATCTCAAGGACCTGGTGGCCCGCAGCCGTGAGCACCCCGAGGCGGAGACGGTCGAAAAGGTCGAATCGGTCATGCGCCCCGCCACGTTCGTGCCGGAAAGCAAGCCGGTTTCCGTGCTGCTGCAGGAGATGCAGGCGCGGCAGATCCATCTGGCCATCGTGATCGACGAGTACGGCGGCACGGCCGGGCTGGTCACCATCGAGGACATCCTGGAGGAGATCGTCGGGGAGATCACCGACGAATACGACCAGGAGCGGCCGCTGGTGGAGTGGCTGGCACCCGAGCGGGCCAGGGTCAACGCGCGGCTGCCCGTGACCGACCTGGAGGAACTGTTCGGGGTCAGCATCGATGCCGAGGACGTGGAGACCGTCGGCGGCCTGCTCGCGCACGCGCTCGGCCGGGTGCCCATCGCCGGGTCGACGGCGACCGTGGCGGGCCTCAGGCTGACCGCGGAGAGCCTCGCCGGGCGGCGCAACCGGATCGGCACGGTGACCGTCGAGCGCGCGGCGCGGTCCCCGACCGGCACGGCCCCCGGCCACCCCGACCGTGCCCCTGATCCCGCGAACCAGCCAGAACCCTCGTGATCATCGGTGCCAGGGGCGTAATGCGCCTCTCGTGATTGCATGGGGAGGGGATCCGGGGAGCACCGGGGCACTGGGGGTAAGGCATGCCCGCTATTTCGTTCAACAGCGTCCTGATCATCGCCGGGGTCGCGGTGCTGGTCCCCGTCGTGCTCGGCATGATGCCCCGGCTGCCGGTGCCCGGCGCGGTGCTGGAGGTCGTGGCCGGCATTCTGGTCGGCCCTTCGGTGCTCGGCTGGGTGCGTGTGGACGCACCGGTCCAGGTCCTGAGCGATCTCGGCCTGGGCATGCTGCTGTTCCTGGCCGGGCTGGAGATCGATATTGATCAGCTGCGCGGGCCGCTGTTCCGGTTGGCGGGCTTGGCGTTCGCCGTCTCGGCCGGTCTCGCGCTGCTGTGCGGCTTCGCGTTCCACCTGGCGGGCCAGGCGACCCAGCCGCTGCTGCTGGCGATCATTTTGATGTCGACGTCGACCGGGCTTCTGTTGCCGTTGCTGAAGGATGCGGGAGAGGACGCCACCGAATTCGGCCAACTGGTCATGACCGCCGCGGCGCTGGCCGAGATCGTGCCCATCATGCTCCTGTCACTGTTCTTCTCGGCCGCGGCGAAAACGACTGAGGATCAGCTTGTTTCCCTCGCGATCTTCCTGGTGTTGCTGGTGCTGATCGGGCTCTTGCTGGCCCGGGTGCGCCGTCTGGCAGGCCTGGACCGGCTGATCAATCACCTGGCGGACCGGAGCGCTCAGCTGCGCGTGCGGGCCGCGCTCACCCTGGCGCTCGGCTGCGGCGTGCTGGCCTACCGGTTCGGCTTCGCGTCGATCCTCGGCGCGTTCGCTGCCGGCCTGCTGGTGCGATTGATCGAGATTTCCGGGCGCACCCCGCATCCGCAGTTTCAGATCAAGCTGGAAGGCATCGGCTTCGGTTTCCTGATCCCGATCTTCTTCATCACCACCGGCGTGGAGTTCAACCTCAAGGAGTTGCTGGCGAATCCTGCCGCTATCGCCGAGGTACCACTGTTCCTCGCCGCCCTGCTGCTGGTGCGCGGATTGCCCGCCCTGCTGTACCGGCGCCGCACCGGCATCCGCCGGGCCGAGGCCGCGGGCCTGCTGCAGGCGACGACGCTGACGTTCGTGATCGTGGCGACGCAGATCGGGCTGGCCACGGGGAAGATATCGTCAACCTCTGCCGCCTCGCTGCTCGCCGCTGGACTGCTCTCCGCGGCCCTGTTCCCGGCCGGGGGGCTGCGGCTCCTGTCCCGGGGCGCCAAACCAGTGGCCGAGCAGGCCGAGGAGAAGACGTGATCGGGGCGGAGGGCGCGCGGGGGCCTAGACTCGGCGCCGTGGAGGGCCTCGGCGAGGAAGACCAGAAGATCATCACGCTGGCGCGGTCGGCCCGCGCCAGGACCGGCGCGGCCGAGGGCGCGGCGGTGCGGGATGAGACCGGCCGCACCTACATGGCTGCCACCGTGGACCTGCCCTCGCTGCGGCTTTCCGCGCTGCGCCTGGCGGTGGCGATGGCGGTCTCCAGCGGCGCGACCTCCCTTGAGGCCGCCGCGCTGGTCAGCGAGGCCGACGCGGCCGACCCCGAGGACCTCGCGGCCGTGGCCGACCTCGGTCCGCGGGCACCCGTCTACCACGCCGGCCCCGATGGGCGGCTGCGTGCGGCCCTTGAGCCCTAGGACAGCGGCCGGGCCGCGGGTACGGGAGAATCTGCCCGTGGAGGCCGGCCAGCACCCAGCGGAAGGACCGGAGTTCCGGTCCGGGTTTGCCAGCTTCGTGGGCCGGCCCAACGTGGGCAAGTCAACGCTGATGAACGCGCTCGTCGGTACCAAGATCGCGATCACGAGCAGCCGCCCGCAGACCACCAGGCGGGCCATCCGGGGCATCGTGCACCGCAGCGACGCGCAGCTGATCATCGTGGACACGCCGGGCCTGCACCGGCCGCGCACGCTGCTCGGGGAGCGGCTGGACAGCCTGGTCCGCGCCACGCTCACCGAGGTGGACGTGATCGGGTTCTGCGTGCCCGCGCCCGATCGCATCGGCCCGGGGGACAAGTACCTGGCCGCCGAACTCGGCGCGGTCAAGGGCACGCCCGTGGTCGCCATCGTCACCAAGACCGACCTGGCGCCGCCGGAGCGGGTCGCCGCGCAGCTCGCCGCGGTGGCGGACCTCGGCGACTGGGCCGACATCGTGCCCGTATCGGCCGCCACCGGCTTCCAGTTGGACGTCCTGACTGACGTGCTGGTGGCGCACCTGCCGCCGGGACGGCCGCTGTACACCGACGGCGAGCTCACCGACGAGCCCGAGCAGGTGCTGGTCGCCGAGTTGATCCGCGAAGCGGTGCTGGAAGGCGTGCGGGACGAACTGCCGCACTCGATCGCGGTGGTGGTGGAGGAGATGGGGCCGCGGCCGGGCCGGGAGGAGCTCACCGACGTGCACGCGCTGATGTACGTGGAGCGGCCCAGCCAGAAGTCCATCGTCATCGGGGCCAAGGGCGCCCGGCTGAAGGAGGTCGGCACCAGGGCCCGGCAGCAGATCGAGGCGCTGCTCGGCACCAAGGTGTACCTGGACCTGCGGGTCAAGGTGGCCAAGGACTGGCAGCGTGACCCGAAACAGCTGCGCAGGCTTGGCTTCTACGACTGAGTGCCGGGGTCCGCGGGCCAGGGAATGCGGACGGTGTTCAGCTCCCAGGACAGCTGCCGCTCCAGGACCGTGAATCCCAGCTCCGTATTGATCGCGATCATATGCTCGTTGCCCTCGGCGCTGAGCGTCAGGATCTGGCTGAGATGCGGCTCGTGCGCGGCGAGCAACTCCAGCATGGCCACCTTGACCAGCAGCCCGAGCCGGTGCCCCCGATGTGGCCCCGCTACCGCGGTCAGCGACTGGATACCCCAGCCCGGGTCGAGCGGGTCGACACCGAGCTGGGTGATCGCCACCAGTGTCCCGGCCCGTTCCGCCCGGGCGGCGAGACTGTAGAATCGCCACCCCTGATCGGCCAGCCGCTGGTCGGCCGCCCGGACCCGGGCCGCGTCCCAGCCCTGCGGCTCCTCCCCGGCGGCGCGCGGCGCGTCGGCCTCGATGCCGAGAAGCGCGGCGACGTCCGTCAGCCGGTGTTCCGAGGTCGGCCCCTCCCAAGACACCAGCGAATACCCGGCGGCCGCGGCCGCCGCCTTCCGGCGCAGATCAGTCAGGTGACCCGGCGGAATGGCGCCGAGACGGAGCACCGAGAAGGTCCCTACCAGCCGCTGCTGGGCACCGAGCGAACGGGCGAAGGCCGTCCCGGCGGAGAACTCGTCGCTGCGCCCGGTCAGGATCGTCCGGCCGGCTTCCCGGGCACGGTCTGCCGCATGGTCGGCCAGTGCCGTGCCCAGCCCGGCCCGGCGGTGCGACGGCGCCACCACCAGGTGGACGTCGGCCAGGTGCCGGTTCTCCCGTTTCGGCAGGGTGAGCAGGTACCAGCCGGACACCTCACCGTCGTCGTCCCGCGCCAGCCACACCTCCGACGGATCTTCCGTCCACCCGTAACGCAGCCAGGCCCGGAAGGTTCTGGGAGACATCGCCGGCCGCCGCATGCCGTCTGCGCGGGCCGCGGCCAGATATATCTCGTGGCACGCCCGCACCGCCACGGTGTCGCCAGCGGGGTCGAACCGTTCGGTCCGCATGTACCTACCCAAGCCCTGGCGGGGTCGGCCCGCCACCCTGTTTCACCACGGAATCCGGCACAGGGGCGGACGGGGTTACCCGGGTGCGGAGTTCTGCCCCGGCAGGGTCATCCCGGCCGTCCCCCTAGAGCCAGCCCTTGCGCTCGGCGATCTGGACGGCCTCGGCGCGGTTGCGGGCGCCGAGCTTCTGGATCGCGGCGGACAGGTGGTTGCGGACCGTGCCGGAGGACAGGTGCAGCGAGGCCGCCAGGTCCGAGATGGCCGCGTGCCCCCGCGCCGCGGACAGCACCTCGGTCTCCCGTGCGGTCAGCGGGCTCGCGCCCTCGGCGAGCGCCGCCGCGGCCAGGGCAGGATCGACGACCCGTTCGCCCGCGTGCACCCGCCGGATGGCGGTGGCAAGCTCGGCGGCCGGTGCGTCCTTGAGCAGGAAGCCGCTCGCCCCGGCCGCCATCGCGGCGGCCAGGTAGCCGGGCCGGCCGAACGTCGTCACGATGACGATCTTCCCGCCGAACCCGTCCCTGGCCAGCCGCCTGGCCACATCCAGCCCGTCCGGCCCCGGCATCTCGATATCGAGCACGGCCACGTCCGGCTGGTAGCGGTGCGCCATGGCGAGCGCCTCGTCGCCGCTGGCGGCCTGGGCCACCACGGTGATGTCGCCCTCCAGTTCGAGCAGGGCCACCAGGGCCTGCCGGACCATGGTCTGGTCCTCGGCGATCATGATCCGCACGGTCACGAGGGCATCCGCTCCCTGTTGGGTGGGGCGGTGGGGTCAGAGCCAGCGTTGGGTGGGGCGGTGGGGTCAGAGCCAACAGAGCGCCCCGGGTCCGCGGCGCCCCCGGGCGGCGTGCCGGTCAGCGGCACGCTGACCCGCAGCCAGAACCCGCCGTCCGCGCCCGCGCCGGCGGACAGCGCCCCGCCCAGGCGGGCGGCCCGCTCGGCCAGCCCGGCCAGGCCAGAACCGGTGTGCCCGGCGTCGGCGGCCGCGTCGCCCCCGCCAGCCGCGTCACCGCCGGCAGCCCCGCCCGTCCGGGCAGCCGCGCCGCTCCCGGCAACCGCGTCGCCCCCGCTCCCGGGGGCCCGGCCGTTACCGTCAGCGGCTTTACCGCCCGCGATGGCACCGGCGATGGCGCTCAGGCCCTTCCCGCGCGGTCCCGCGCCGTCGTCGGACAGCCTGGCGGAGGCCTCGGTGCCCGTCAGGTCGATGACGATTTCCGCGTGCCTGGCGGCGGAGTGCCGCACGATGTTGGTCGCGCCCTCCCTGACCGTCCACGCGAGCAGCGCGTCCACCGCGGGCGGCAGCGAGTAGGCGCCGGGAACCCGGAGCCGGCAGTCGATCCCGGCCGAGGCCAGCATGCGGCGGGAGCTGACCAGTTCCGCGGCCAGGCTCGGCTGCCGGTAGCTGGTCACCGCCTGGCGCACCTCGGTGAGGGACCGCCGGGCCACCGTCTCCAGTTCGGCGATCTCCCTGGCGGCCCGTTCCGGGTCGGTGCCGATCACCCGCCCGGCCAGTTCGGCCTTGAGGGTGATCAGCGACAGGCTGTGCCCCAGCAGGTCGTGCAGGTCCCGGGAGATCCGCAGCCGCTCCTCGGCCACGGCCGCCCTGGCCAGCTCGGCCCTGGTCTCCTTCAGCCTGTACATCAGCACGTTGCGCCGTTCCGCGCTGTGCGCCAGCAGGTTGCCAAGCGCGACCACGGCACCGGCGACGACCGTGTTGCTGTAGCCGAGGCCGGTCGCGGCGCTGATCGCCACCGCGATCCCGGTGCAGCACACCAGGCCGACGACGGTCGCCCGGCCGTTCTGCGCGATCCGGCCCACCGCCGCTGACGCGACCGCCAGCGCGGTGAGCCAGGCCATCCCCCCGACCGCGAACAGCGCCGCGGCCAGCGCGACCAGGAGCGGCAGCAGCAGCACTTGCCAGCGCGCATACCGCCCGGGCTCGGGCATCCGGATCAGCACGATCCGGTCGGTCAGCGCCACGAACGCGAACGTCGCGAGGATCAGGAAGGCAGGGTGGCCGCTGCTTTTGTGCGAGGTGACGAGCGCTACGGCCGGAAGCAGCAGGAAGATCACCAACAGCACGCGGATGACCAGCCGCCGGTACCGGAGCAGCCCGGTGATATTACTGTCGAGGTCGTCGTCGGTCGACGGCCCCGGCTCGGGCCCGGGCTCGCTCCGGCTGGTCAGCCGCATGGTCACCATCATGCCTGGCGCTTCCTCAAGCGGTAGTGCTCTCCTGGCGCCAGCGCCAGACCGCAACCAGGCCCAGTGCCACCGTCCAGGCGGCGAGCGCCAGCATGTGCCGGATTCCGAGCGCCCGGCCAGCCACCGCGTTCCAGCCAAGCTGCACCAGGTGATAGCTCGGCAGCACGTTGGCGATCTCCTGCATGACGTGCGGCAGGTTGCTGTACGGGATGAAGATCCCGCCGAGGAACGCCAGCACCAGCAGGGTGAGCATCTGCGCCACCTGGGCGGTCTGGCCGTCGAACATCAGCCCGATGACCAGGCCGAGCGCGCAGAACGGGATCACGCCGAGCAGGATCACCGCGGCCAGCATGGCCACCCGGCCGGCCGCCAGATGGACATGGCCGTACCCGAACCCGAGCAGGATCAACAGGATGAACCCGGGGATGATCAGCAGCAGGCCCTGTGCCAGCTTGGCGGTGAACCAGCGCGGCGCCGAGATCGGCGACACCCGGAGCTGGCGCATCCAGCCGTTCTGCCGTTCCTTGGCGAGCTGCGGCCCGGTCGCGAACATGGCCGAGCCCATCCCGGACCACACCGCCATGGAGACCATCAGGATCGCCGCGACCGTCAGGCCCTGTGAGGTCCCGGTCTGCTTGGCGTAGATCAGGTACAGCAACACCGGGAACCCGGCGATGAACACGAGGAACCGTACGTTGCGCAGGCTGCGCATGATCTCAAAACGCAGGAACGCGGCCATGGGTCAGGCCACCCCTTCCATGACCGGGCTGTTGTCGGCGGACGTGAGCGCGATCAGCGCCTCTTCGAGGCCCCCGCCGCCCACCTCCATGGCCTTGATCTGCCGCCCCAGCGCGTACAGCGCGGGCAGCGTGCCGTCGGCGTCGCTGGTGCGCACCGTCACCGCGTCGCCGTTCACCACCACGTCGGTGACGCCGGGCAGCTTCAGCAGCTCCGACGGGTCCGGCACGGGTGTGCTGAAGCGCAGCGTCCTGGTGGCCGTGAACGCCTTGATCTGGGCCGGGGTACCGTCGGCGATGATCCGGCCGTGGTTCACCACGATGATCCGGGTCGCGTTGGCGTCCGCCTCTTCCAGGTAGTGCGTGGCGAACAGCACGGTGGTGCCCTGCCCGGCGGTCGTCTCCACCGATCGCCAGAAGTGCCGCCGGGCCTCCACGTCGAGAGCCGCGGTGGGCTCGTCGAGGAACAGCAGTTCCGGGTTGCCCGCCAGCGCCAGCGCGAATCGCACCCGCTGGGTCTGGCCACCCGACAGCTTCTCCACCCGCCGGTCCGCCAGGTCGGCGATGCCCGCGAGGGTCAGCAACTCGGTGGTGCTGCGGCGGTCCCGGTAGAGCTGCCGGAACAGGCCGATCAGCTCGGACACCTGGGCGCCCTCGGGCAGGCCGCCGGTCTGCAGCATGCCGCCGATCTGGCCGGCCGCCACGGCCGCCGCCGGGGACCCGCCCAGGATCCGGACCTCACCGGAGGTAGGCGCGCGCAGCCCCAGCATGGTGTCGATCGCGGTGGACTTGCCCGCGCCGTTCGGGCCGAGCAATGCCACCGTCTCGCCGGGCTGGATATCGAAGGTCACATGGTCCAGCGCCTTGATATCGGGGTGGTACACCTTGACGACGTCGCGGAAGGCGACGGCCGGGCCGGCGGCACCCTTGTTGTTTGTGATCATGACTCCACGCTAGGGGCCACCGCGGCCGTTGCCCTGTTACGAGCAGCAGGACCTTGGGATGACAGATGTCACGGTTGTCACAGTCCTCGCAGGCCAGGGGCTTACGCATGTCCGTGTGTGGCCACCGCGCCCTGCCGGGATGCGTCATGATGGGCGGGCCGCCCGGACGGGCGGCCGCGCCGGCCCCCAACCCGGACCGGGGCAAACCCCCCTCCGCAGGAGCAGCCGTGCTGATCATCTGGGGCATTCGGGTGTCTGGCCCAGGTGGGTGCCCAGCTTGCCGTCCCGGCGAGGGAATGGTTCCTCGCCGAGGTGGTCCGGATCGGGATGGCCGACGGCCCGCTCACCGCCGCCGAGCGCGAGGCCGCGCACGTGATCGGCGCTGGCCTAGGCACGACCCAGGCCCAGGTTCTGGGCGTCATCACTCTCACCGAGCAGCGCGCCAGCGCCGAGTAGATCGGGACCCCGCTCCTGGCCGGCCCCGGGCGGTGGTGCGCGGCCGGGCAGTGGCCAGCCGCGGGGCGGGCCTTGGGCGCGCCGGGCGGCGGCGCGCACCGGGGCGCCCGAGCGGTCGCGGGCGGGCCGGTTCCTGACCCAGGACGGCTGCGGCCAGCGCGGGAGCGGGCGGTGGCCAGCGCCGGCCGTCGTAACGTCTGATAATGTTTTGACCGATGTTGCGCGGACTGCTTCTTAGCTGCCGCGGCGGGGCCCGATAAGGCCGGCTCCCTCGCCGCGGGGTTGAGCGTTGCCGTCGGCTACCCGCCCAAGTTGAGGGAGCAGTTCCGCCAATGCGAGTACAACAAGTCCCCAGTGGCATGCCCTGTCACCGCTATGCCGCGTTCCGCCCGGTACGCCTGCCGGACCGAACGTGGCCCGGAAAGACGATCACCGCCGCGCCGCGCTGGCTTTCCACCGACCTGCGCGACGGTAACCAGGCGCTGATCGACCCGATGAGCCCCGCGCGCAAGCGCACCATGTTCGACCTGCTGGTGCGGATGGGCTACAAGGAGATCGAGGTCGGGTTCCCGTCGGCGAGCCAGACCGACTTCGACTTCGTCCGCAGCCTGATCGAAGAAGACGTCATCCCGGACGACGTGCAGATCTCCGTGCTCACCCAGGCGCGCGACGAGCTGATCGAGCGGACCGTGCAGTCCCTGGCCGGCGCGCCGCGGGCCACCGTGCACCTGTACAACGCGACGGCGCCGGTGTTCCGGCGGGTCGTGTTCGGCATCGGCCGGGAGGAATGCCGCGACCTCGCCGCCGACGGCGCCCGGTCGGTGGTCAAGTACGCCGAGCAGTACCTGGACGGCTGCGACTTCGGGTTCGAGTACTCGCCAGAGATCTTCATGGACACCGAACTGGAATTCGCCGCCGAGGTCTGCGAGGCGGTCATGGACGTCTGGCAGCCGGGCCCGGACCGGGAGATCATCCTCAACCTGCCGTGCACGGTCGAACGGTCCACCCCCAACGTGTACGCCGACCAGATCGAGTGGATGAGCCGCAACCTGTCCCGGCGGGAACACGTCTGCCTGTCGGTACACACCCACAATGACCGCGGCACCGCGGTCGCCGACGCCGAACTGGCCGTGCTGGCCGGGGCCGACCGGGTGGAGGGCTGCCTGTTCGGCAACGGCGAGCGGACCGGGAACGTGTGCCTGGTCACCATGGGGATGAACCTGTTCAGCCAGGGCATCGACCCGATGATCAACTTCTCGGACATCGACGAGATCAGGCGCACCGTCGAGTACTGCAACCAGCTTCCGGTGCACCCGCGCCACCCCTACGCCGGCGACCTGGTCTACACCGCGTTCTCCGGATCCCACCAGGATGCGATCAAGAAGGGCTTCGAGGCGCACGAGGCCGCCGCCGCTGCGTCGGGCGCCGACGTGGCCGCGCAGCCCTGGGAGGTTCCGTACCTGCCCATCGACCCACGCGACGTGGGGCGCACGTATGAGGCCGTGATCAGGGTCAACTCCCAGTCCGGCAAGGGCGGGGTGGCCTACATCATGAAGGCCGGGCACCAGATGGACCTGCCGCGGCGGCTGCAGATCGAGTTCTCCCGGGTGGTGCAGGCGCGCACCGACGCCGAGGGTGGCGAGGTCACCCCGGCGCAGATGTGGGAGGCGTTCTCCGCCGAGTACCTGAGCACCGGCCGGGTCGCGCTGCAGGCGCACCACACCTCGTCCGTGGTGGAGTCCAAGGACGCGCTGACCGTGGAGGTCAGCGTGGACGGCGACGGCCGGCAGATCGAGGGCACGGGCAACGGGCCGATCTCCGCGTTCTGCGACGCGCTCGGCTCGATCGGCATCGAGGTGCGGGTGCTCGACTACACCGAGCACGCCCTGTCCGCGGGCAGCGACGCCCAGGCGGCCGCGTACGTCGAGTGCGAGGTGAGCGGCCAGACGCTGTGGGGCGTCGGCGTGGACACCAACACGGTGACCGCGTCGCTGAAGGCGGTCCTGTCCGCGGTGAACCGGGCCGGCGCCGGCCGCTAGCCGCCGGCATCGCCGGGGCGCGCCTGCCCCGGCGGTGTCCGTGGCATGCGCGAGAATGGCGGGGTGGGGCTGTACCGGGATGACGGGATCGTGCTGCGCACCCAGGATCTGGGTGAGGCAGACCGGATCATCACCGTGCTCACCCGGCGTACCGGGCGGATCCGTGCCGTCGGCAAGGGCGTGCGCCGCACCAAGTCGCGGTTCGGCGCCAGGCTGGAGCCGTTCACCCACGTCGACCTGCTGCTTTATGAGGGCAGGTCGCTGGACATCGTCACCCAGGCGGACTCGCTGCGGGCCTACGGCGCGCCGCTCGCCTCGGACTACCCGCGCTACACCGCTGGCGTGGCGATGCTGGAGACCGCGGAACGCTTCACCCCCGAGGAGCGCCAGCCCGCGCAGCGGCAGTTCCTGCTGCTGGTCGGCGGGCTCCGCGCGCTGGGGGACGGGGAGCATGGCCCGCGCCTGGTGCTCGACGCGTTCCTGCTGCGCTCGCTCGCGGTCGCCGGGTACGCGCCCGCGCTGGAGGAGTGCGCGGTGTGCGGCTCACC
>Ga0207663_10000720_pt1 | contig 14769 bp, 12 predicted proteins | sample LARL53metaG_FD_184346 | JGI IMG/M metagenome (GOLD analysis project Ga0207663, IMG submission 184346) | Corn, switchgrass and miscanthus rhizosphere microbial communities from Kellogg Biological Station, Michigan, USA - LAR L5-3 metaG... | ecosystem: Host-associated > Plants > Roots >...
GGCCCCGGCTGGCTGTTCCTGACCGGCAAGCCTGAGGATATTGAGCTGGTCAGCAAAAAGCTGGGCCTGTGGCAAGAACCTGATCCTAACGACCGCGACGGCCACAGCGCTCACCTGATGCTGGGCAACGAGGCCACGGGCCAGTGGATGCGGAACAGTGGCGTGGATAACCCGCGCTACCTGGCCATCATGATAGGCGACTGGCTGAACAGTTGGACCAGCGCCAAAAAGATGACATCCGGAGCAAGCTACACTCAGGCAGGCGCTATCAAGATGGACCAGGGCAAGTACCTGTTCCACACGCACTGCGCGGCATGCCACACCATAGGACACGGCGAATCCATTGGCCCGGACTTGAAAGGCGTTAGCGCCATCCGCGATCCCAAGTGGCTGCAGCGCATTGTGCAGGCTCCGGACTTGTTGCTGGCCGAACACGACCCGCTGGCCACCGCTCTGTTTGTGAAATACAAAGGAGTACGAATGCCTAACCTGCATCTGGATGGCGAAGCTGCTCAGTTGCTGATCAAGTATATGGCAGCGCAGAATGACGATCTAAAGACGCCCGCTGCGGGTGAGAGTAAACAGGAGCTGCCGAGATAAAGGATCCTGCGATTGCAAAATATACGATTGCATCGTATATTTCGCAGCCGGCGCGATCGTCTGCCGCACAGCGCATGGCTTTCCTCTCGCGCACGGATTCAGGGCCTTGCCCGTAAATGAATTGAAGTAAGACTGACAATCGGCGAAGAAGCGCGATTTGCATCCAGCCGCGCTGAACGGCTAGGCTAAACAGTTTCGCGACCCACCCGGAGGAGCAAATGTTTTCAAACCGAATTTTTAGATCTGCCGCCCTGATTGTGCTGAGTGCCTGCACTGCGTTTGCCCAGACTGCGGCGAAAACAGCGCCGGCAAAAACGCCTGGCAAGACGTCGACGTCGCATGCCAAAGGAGCGGCGACGGTCGCTGAAGCTCAGGCTTTCATGAAGAAAGCTGAAGACCAGCTTCTGGACCTCAATGTCCGCGCCAGCCGCGCCGGCTGGGTGCAGGAGAATTTTATTACCGACGATACGGAGACCATGTCGGCGCAGGCCAATGAGAAGCAGTCGGCAGTGGTGACGCAGCTGGCGCTGGATGCGCGGCGCTTTGAAGGGCTTAAGCTGCCGCCCGAACTGGCTCGAAAATTTTTGTTGTTGAAGCTGTCTCTTACTGCGCCTGCTCCTAATAATGACGCCGAACGCAAAGAGCTGACCGAGCTCGCCAGCAAGCTTGACGGCATGTATGGCAAGGGCAAGTATTGCAAGCAAGTGGACGGCAAGGAAAAGTGCCTCTCGCTCAACGACCTCAGCCGCATCATGGCCAGCAGCACCAATCCTGACGAACTGCTCGACGCCTGGGTGGGCTGGCACAAAATTTCCGTCCCCATGAAAGAGAAGTACGCGCGCTTTGTGCAGCTCTCGAACAAGGGGGCGAAAGAGCTTGGCTTCAAAGACACCGGCGCCATGTGGCGCAGCAACTATGACATGTCGCCGGAGCAGTTCAGTGCCGAAGTCGAGCGCTTGTGGCGGCAGGTGGAACCGTTTTACGTTTCTCTGCACACTTATGTCCGCAAGCAGCTCATCAAAAAATACGGAAAGGCGGCGGAGCGTCCTGACGGCATGATCCCCGCGCATTTGCTGGGGAACATGTGGGCGCAGGAGTGGGGCAACATTTATCCGCTGGTGGCGCCGGCCAATGGCGGACAGGGTTATGACCTGACGAAGCAGCTCGAGCAACAAGGCCTCGGCTCCGGGCCGGCAACCCCCGACAATGCAAAAAAGATGGTCAAGTACGGCGAGAACTTTTTTACCTCGCTGGGATTCGATCCGCTGCCCAAGACGTTCTGGGAACGCTCACTGTTCGTGAGGCCGCAGGACCGCGACGTGGTTTGCCACGCCAGCGCATGGGACATCGACCAGAAAGACGATCTGCGCCTGAAGGTGTGCCTTGAGGTGAAAGACGAAGACTTTATCACTATCCACCATGAGCTGGGACACAACTTTTACCAGCGCGCTTATAAAGACCAGCCGCCGCTGTTTGAAGACAGCGCGAACGACGGTTTTCATGAAGCCGTGGGCGATACCATCGCGCTCTCCGTCACGCCGGATTATCTGAAAGAAGTCGGCTTGCTGACCGACGTGCCGCCGGAAAGCGCCGACACCGGCTACCTGCTCAAGCAGGCCATGGACAAGATTGCCTTCCTGCCGTTTGGATTGCTGATCGACAAGTGGCGCTGGGAAGTTTTCTCCGGAGAGGTCACGCCGGAGCAATACAACAAGGCATGGTGGGACCTGAAAGCCAAGTATCAAGGCATTGCTCCGCCGGTGGACCGCAGCGAAGCCGACTTCGATCCCGGCGCAAAGTATCACATCGCTTCTAACACGCCGTACGTGCGGTATTTTCTTGCGCGGGTGCTGCAATTCCAGTTTCATCGCGCACTGTGCGAGGCGGCGGGAATCAAGGGCCCGCTGCATCGTTGCTCCATCTATAGGAACAAAGCTGCCGGTGAGCGCCTGAACAAGATGCTGAGCATGGGCAAGAGCAAGCCATGGCCGGACGCGCTGGAGGCCATCAGCGGCCAGCGGCAAATGGATGCGACCGCCATCCTCGACTACTTTGCGCCGCTCAAGAAGTGGCTCGACGAGCAGAACCAGGGCGAGAAACCTGGCTGGCAGGGCATGGACACGGGAGCAGAAACCGCTCCCCGGCACACCAGCAGGTGAGCTAGCGCGCTTTAATTCGGAGGCGGGTTCATCAAGCCCGCCTTTTTTCATTTGTCTGACGTTTAAAGCCAATTACACTAAGGCAACGAATATGTCGTACGAAAGAAGAACTTCAGCAGCCTGGGCAACTCATCCCGGGGACATCCTCAAACATGAATTCTTGAAGCCTCTGGAAATCTCTGGCTGCGCATTGGCTAAGGCCATTGGAGTCACCGCCCAAAGAGTCAGCGATATCACAACAAAAAAGAGCGGCATCAGTGCGGACATGGCAATGCTTCTGGGGGCCTTCTTTGGCACGTCCGCGGAATTCTGGATGAATCTGCAATCATCTTACGCATTAGGCAGCGTCGGCAAGAAAATCAAGAATAAGGTCAAAAAGATCAAACCTCACTCTCAGGCAGCCTGAAGCTGACGCACAAAATCACGTCAACATTCCCTTTCGGCACTATTTGAATTGATTCCCCCTCACACGTTGTCCGGCCTAAAGCCGCGCCGGTATGAGACACTAGCTTCATCGCATGGCAAAGTGGAAGCAATACGAGCTTTGGGTACAAACCGCTGAGAACAAGTGGGAGATTGTCGGCCTGTTTCCCAGCACTGAGTTGGCTACCGTGGTGGCCAACGCCCGCGCCTCCCGCGCCCGCCTGATTGAAGTGCTCTATGACGGCAGCAAGATGCTGGGGCAGGAGATCATCGCCGAAATCGGCAATACCCGTAAAGAATAACAGTTCCGGCCCTCTTTTTTTGGACTACCATACCGTGGTAGCGCCTTGTTCTTTGGTTCGGACCACCTGTGGAGGGCACATGGCCTTTCCTTCCTCTCGCTGCTGTTTAGCTACCATCTTCGTGATCGCCACTCTTGTTCCTTGCGTCTCCGCGCAGCGCGGTGGAGCCGTGGACCCCTCTCGCGCCGGTGGCGCGGTCGATATGTCCAACGCGGGATCTCCCATCATGGAAAGAAACTCCAACCCACGCTCTGTTTTCGTTTCCGGCAAGGTGCTCTTGGCGGGAGGCGGCGCCGCACCGCAAGTCCTGATCGAGCGGATTTGCAGTGGCATGGTCCGGCGTGAAGGCTACACCAATGCGAAAGGCAGCTTCCAGTTTGAGCTGGGCAGAAACTCAACGGAAAGAGACGCCAGCCAGGGCGATTCCGACCGCATGGTTGCCAACAAGATGACGCGTTCAACTCCTTCCGGCGGGGCTGAGATCAGGTTTGACGATTGCGAGCTGCGCGCATCGCTCCCGGGTTTTATTTCCACCACGGTCCCCATGCGGGTCGATAACGACGTATCTCAATTGCAAGTGGGAACAATCGTTCTGAAGAAGCTGGGCGGAGCGGAAGGCTCTGTCGTCAGCGTGACCACCATGGCTGTCCCCAAGGATGCCCGTGAAGCTTTCGATCGCGGACGCAAGGCGGGGACGGAAAAGAAATTTGACGAAGCCGTGAAAGACCTGAACAAGGCGGTCACCATTTATCCGCAGTATGCGGCTGCCTGGTCGCTCATGGCGGAAATTCATCGCCTGCAAAACCAGTTTGATCCGGCGCGCAAGGAATACGCGCAGGCATTGGCTGCCGATCCCAAATTTGTAAGCCCATACTTTGGCCTGGCGGCCATGGCCGTAATGGAAAATAAATGGACAGAAGCCGCCCAGCTCAGTGACCAGCTTATCCAGCTCAACGCCTTCGCGTATCCCATGGCATATTTCTTCAACGCGGCCGCCAACCTGAACCTGGGCAAGCTGGATGCGGCGGAGCAAAGCGCGCGCAAGTTTCAGGAAGTGGACAAGACGCATTCCCGGCCCGATATTGCCTTGCTTCTCGCCAATATTCTTACCGGCAAGCATCAGTATGCTGAAGCAGCGCAGCTCTATCGCGACTATCTGGCCCTTAAGCCCGACGCTCCGAATGCTGACGCGCTCAAAAATGAAGCACGACGCCTGGAAGGCCTGAACGCCGCGAGGCAGCAGTAGCAGGCGATGGATTCCAAGCACGGCGGTTTCTGGTCGCGCGATTTTCATACACGGGCGAAGCCAAAAGGCGTACGATTTATTTGTCGGTCCATCTCTGGCGTACGTCGTGATGGCCCCTGTTGGTCGCCTTTAAGAATTCCGCGGCTTGCGCGGCAAGCCCAAGGAGGGTGCAATGGGTCTCCGCTCCTCTCGCTTAAGGACGGGTGCAGCCGTCGGCATTCTGTTGCTGGCACAATTGGCCGCGGCACAACGCGGTTCAACAGGTTCTTCCGGCGCAGCATCCAGAACGGTCTCTCCGCCGCGGACAGCAACAACGCCGGACTCCTCGATCCAGCCGGTGTTCGTTTCCGGCAAAGTGCTGTTGCAAGGCGGCGGGGTCCTGCCTGAACCGGTCCCAATAGAACGTGTTTGCAACTCGGTCAGCCGCCGTGAAGGCTACACGGACACCAAAGGACAGTTTGAATTTCAACTGGGCCTGAACACCACGTTCCAAGACGCCAGCGAGAGCGATTCGCGCATAACTCCGGCTTCCACTCCGCGCCCTGGAAGCAGCGCCAGCCGCAGACCTCTTGATCTCACCGGCTGCGAGCTGCGCGCGGTGCTGGCGGGTTATCAATCCAGCGTGGTGGTTCTGAGGCTCACGGGCGGAGATACCTGGCAATATGAAGTTGGCACAATTTTCCTGAAGCGCCTGGGTGATGCCCCCGGCACCACAATCAGCGTAACCAGCATGGCCGCCCCCAAAGACGCCATGCGCGCCTATGAGAAGGCGCAGAAGATCAAGGCAGAGAAGCCGGAAGAAGCGGAGAAACATCTCACGAAAGCGGTTGAGATCTATCCGCAATTTGCCGCCGCCTGGACCCTGCTGGGAGATATCCATCGCCAGCGCAACGAATTTGACGCCGCCCGCACCGACTATGCCAGGGCCACCGCCGCCGATCCCCAGTTCGTGAATCCGACGTATGGCCTGACCGTTATCGCCATGCAGGAAAAAAAGTGGGACGAGGCCGTCCGCCTGAGCGACCAGGTCTTAAAGCTCAATGCCGGCGCTTTTCCGCTGGCGTATTTCTTCAGCGCCGCGGCCAATTACAATCTGCAAAAATTTGACGCCGCGGAAGACAGCGGCAGAAAATTCAAGGCCCTGGATACGCAGCATGCCCATCCCGATGTCTGTCTTCTGTTGAGCTACGTGCTCTCGCGCAAGCAGGACTACGCCGGGGCGGCGAGTGAAATCCGCGACTACCTGGCCGCTGCGCCCAACTCGCCAGACGCCGAGGCGCTTAAAGCCGACGCCAAGCGATATGAGGACTTAAGCGTTTCCGCCAAGCGGGAATAGCTCCACGTCAATCGCGTTAGTTTTTTGAGTGCCACGGAGCGTGCTCTGAAAACCGCAGCAGCACCGGCGGTGTAAACTTTTCTCCCGGCTTAAGCTGGCCGGTATTGTCATCCACTTTGCTCCAGCCCACGTTTGTCACCGCATAAAACCATCCGTCCACTTCTACCGCGTGTGTGGGATCGAGTTGTCCCATCTGATGGATCACCTGAGCGCCCGTGATTTCGCTTTCCTCCGCATTCAGCAGAAATCGCACAATGCGTTCAGGTTCCGTACCGTTCTGAATGCCGATGAGCGAATCGCCATTCCGGTAAAGGCCATCCAGTCCGACCACGGCAACATTCTCCGGGTGCGGCAGGTATTTGAGTTTTGCGGATAGGTCCGGCGCGGCGCCCGCCACAGGCAGATCGATTACCGCAATGCCCATGGTGTAATCGGCCACAAAGAGCCGGCGGCCATCGCGCGACAGCACTGGCGTTTGAGATGAGAAAAGCCCATCAGCAATTTTTTCCAGCTTCGCAGTTTGCAGGTCGCTGCGCAGGCGATACACGCCACCACCGATGCTGTCCGTTACATAAACCGTGCCATCGTTTATGACGCACATATCGCCCAGCACCGCGGGACTGGTGGTTCCGGGATCAAAGCGGCGCAGCAGCTTCGCGCTCCTGGCATCAATTTCCATGAGCACGGCCTTGCCTTCATCTTCTTTGGGAAAGCCGCTGAATCCAGGCATGGCGGAAGCGGTCACCCACAAGACATTTCGTTTTGGATCGGCGGCCACAGCCAGCGTGGGCCAGCGTTTAGCTTCCGGCGGCAGCGGCAATTCCACCATCGCGCATTCCCTGCTTCCGGCCTTGGGCAGAGACACACGATAGATCGTGTGGTGCTGAACGCTGGAGACGTAAAAGCTCCCCGCAGACTTCGCATCTGTAGCCTTCAGATAAGCGATGTCCTCAGGCATGGTGTCGGCCTGCGGCAGTTCGCAGACAAAGCCGGCGTTGGTTATGGGGAGGCTGCGTTCCTGCATCAGAAAAGCGAGTCTCCCGCCTGCTTCCGTCATTAACTCTTTTAGGCCTTCATCCCTGGAAGGATCAAAGCTCAGGCCGGTCGTGACATACCTATGGATCCACCGCAACGCTTCGTCCTTATGGCCAAGCTTGGCTTCGACGGTCGCCACGCTCAACATATAACGCGGCGTTGGCGCGGGCAGTTCGCGTCCGATATCAGTCAGTACAGCCCGCGCACCCTGCCAGTCTTTCTGTTTCGCCGCTTCACTGAGCTTTTGGAAAAGTTCGCGGTAGCGCGTCTTATCAATGCCATAACCTGGCGTGCACCAAGTCAGGAGCAATGCCGAGAGAAATATGATCACCAGCCTGTGACTGCTCAGCTTCATCACGTCTTTGGACTCGCACCTTAACCCGGCGTTAGCAACCGCTCGCCCCGCCATTCCCACTTGTGGCATTGGGCTACTCAGGATTTCCCGGCTTGAGCCAGCTCTCAACCAGGAGTGTCTCTGGTGGTTTTGGCAACCGGCATGCACTTAAGATCCAGCAGCTTTCCCCTGGAAATCCAAAAAACAAAGGGTATGTGTATTTATGAAGAAAGCGTGCTTCGTTTGTCCTCTTCTATTGTTCGCCATCACGGCATTTGCTCAAAACAACTTTGTTTATACCAACGACAATTTTTCTCCCAACACGGTTTCCGCATTCAAGGTGAGTCCAAACAGCGGTGCGCTCACGCTGATTCCCGGATCGCCATTTCTTACCGGCGGAAACGGCGGCGCACGCGACGTTAGTCCGGAAACCATTACAACGGCAACGCAAGGAACCAGAAGTTTTCTCTACGCGGCCAATGGCAGCAGCGGCACCATTGCAGCTTTTGTGGTCGACCCCAGAACAGGAAATCTGACGACCGTCCCCGGCTCTCCTTTTGCCGCGGGGACGCCAACTTCCAACACTACGATCTCGCTCGGCGCGAGTCCTGACGGCCGTTTTCTTTTTGAGGTTGACGAGAGTTCAACTTTTATCCGCACTTTTAACATCGGAGCTAACGGCGCCCTTGCAGAAGCCGCAGGTTCACCCTTTGATAGCGGGGCATCTCCTGAAGGCGTGAAAGTTACGGCCAACGGAAAGTTCCTTCTGGTCGGCCTCAAGTCGATGGATGCGGTTGGTGTGTATGCGATTGATGCTAATGGAGGTCTCACACCGGTCTTTGGTTCGCCCTTTCTTACCAACGGCGCAGCGGCGGCGGTGGACAGCAATTGCGCGAGCAACCGCGTGTTTGTTGCCAGCGCTGGTTCTGATCTGGTCGATGCTTTCGTTATGGCGGCGGATGGCAGCCTGACGCCGGTGGCTGGATCGCCATTTCCAAGCGGAGGCACCAGCACCATCAATGCCTTGACACTCACGCCCAGCAATCAGGATCTGCTGACTAGCGATGTATTCAATTCTGCAGTGTCATCGCTGGCTGTGGGGCCCGATGGTTCGCTCCAGCCGGTACCGGGATCGCCCTTTCCCGCCACTGACTGGGTAGGCTCGATTGCCACCACCCGAAGCGGCAAGTTTGTTTACACCTCACTCTTCAGTCGTGCAGCCGTTGACGGCTGGATGATCATGACTGATGGAACGCTGCGGCCTGTGGCGGGTCGTCCATTTACTACCGGACAGGCCGGCGCGGGCGTGCAAGCCTTGACCACTTTCCCAGCCCCTTCATGCGCCGCACACTGAGCGTCTCGATGTTCGCGTAACTTCGTCCATAGGGACCTGGGGCGCCACCCGGGTCCCTTTCTTGCTGCTGATAGGTTGACGAATACCGCTCCCCCACAATAATTTCCACGTATCTTTCAATCTGCTTCTGGTTTTTTCCTCCAATTCGCTTTACCATCGCCAATAGTGTCTGCTTCAGAGCACAAATCGATTGAAAAAGACAAAGACCGCCTGGTGTCCGCCGTGCAGGCCGAAGACGATGCGTCCTATGAGCTCAAGCTGCGTCCGCGCTACTTGCGCGAGTTCATCGGGCAGAAAAAAGTAAAAGAGAACCTTGCGGTCGCCGTCGAGGCTGCCAAGTCGCGCGGAGAAGCCCTGGACCACGTTCTGCTCTATGGTCCTCCGGGGCTGGGCAAGACAACGCTGGCCACGATCATCGCCAATGAAATGGGCGTGGCCTATCAACAGAGCGCCGGACCTGCCATACAGATCAAGGGCGACTTAACGGCCATCCTGACCAACCTGCGTGACAAGCAGGTGTTATTTCTGGATGAAGTGCACCGCTTGCAGCCTGCGCTGGAAGAGATCCTGTATTCGGCGCTCGAAGATTACAAGCTCGACATCATTATTGGGCAGGGGCCTTCAGCGCGGACACACACCATTGACGTGCGTCCGTTTACTTTTGTCGCGGCGACCACCCGCGCCGGAATGCTGTCGTCGCCGCTGCGTTCGCGCTTTGGCATTTTGCTGCGGCTGGAGTTCTACACCGATGAAGAGTTGAAGTACATTGTGGAGCGCTCAGCGGAAATTCTTGGCGTGTCGGTCGATTCCGATGGCGCTGCCGAGCTTGCCAGCCGCGCGCGGGGAACTCCGCGCATCGCCAACCGGTTGCTGCGCCGCGTACGCGACTTTGCCCAGGTGCGCGGGCAGGGACGAATTGACAAAACCACCGCGCAGGCCGCACTGGAGATGTTGGAAGTAGATAAACATGGCTTTGACGAAGTGGACCGGCGGCTGTTGCTCACGATCATTCAGAAATACAACGGCGGTCCCGTGGGATTGAGCACGCTGGCCGCTGCGCTGGCGGAAGAGCAGGACACGCTGGAAGAAATTTATGAACCGTTTCTGATTCAGATAGGATTTCTCGACCGCACGCCGCGCGGCCGCGTCGCCACACGGCTGGCTTACGATCATTTTGGCATCAAGTTTGGACGCCAGCCGGAACTGTTTTAGATCGGCTACCGCCTGGATAAGGAGGGTTCATTGACCACGCCCACTGCCTCTACCATCGACTGTGAACAGCACCATGCCGTTTTGTCTGTCGCCGATATCCGTGCCGCCGTCGATTTTTACACCAGTAAACTGGGATTCGCTCTGGGCTTTACCTGGGGTGAACCGCCGACTTATGCAGGTGTGACGCTGGGCAAGGTACAGGTATTTCTGCAGCGGGGCACGCCCTGTCCCAAAGGGTGTGGGATTTGTTTCGTTGTCGGTAATGCTGACGAACTTTATGAGTTCCACCGCGCTAACGGCGTTGATGTCCTGGAGCCGCCGGGAGACAGGGACTATGGATTGCGTGACTACGCAGTCCAGGACCTGCATGGGTACAGGTTGTCATTTGGTCATCCGCTGTTCAACGTGGGCCCGCCAGTGAAGATTGAGCGTGTGGACGTGCCGTTGCGGCTGGAGAAGCGTCTTGCCGCCCTGCTGCATGATCTCGCTGCGTACAAACACATGAGCCTTACCAGTTGTGTGGAGGAAATACTTTTGCACACGAATGAGCCGCTCGGTGATGGTGTAGCCAGCCCTCATACCCAGGGACAACTCAGGCACATTCAGGAATTGAAGAAAAAGCACGGCATCGACTATGACAGCCATGCGAGCTACCGCTTTGTGGAAGAATGATCGGACGCAGCGAAATATCAGCCAGCGCGTATCGTTAACCTTTGTTATCAATTTGCGTCTAAGACTCGGAACCTTTAAGCGAATCCCAGGTACACGTTGACGTGGCAAAATGGCATCACTTTAGATATCTCGCCAGAACATTGGCACTCATTGTTCCGGCAGCGTTGCCTCTTTGCGCCCAGCATAAAGGACCCAGCCTGCCTGCGCCGAACCTGAAGGCTGAGATTAAGTCTCAGACCATCCCACGGCTGCCGTCCGCTCCCAAACTTGACGATTTTGAAGGCATGGAGCCGGCCACCGATCTGGCGCGGAAAATGTTAAAGATCGATAAGTTTACCCAGCAGGAGCCGCGCGACGGCGCACCCGTAAGCCAGCCCACCGAAGCTTTCCTGGGGTATACCGGCAAGAATTTTTATGCCGTTTTCCTGTGCTTTGATAAAGAGCCTAAGAAAATTCGCGCGCGCATGCTGCGCCGCGAACTCATTGACGATGACGATCAGATAGGCGTGTGGCTGGACACTTTTCACGACCAGCGCCACGCTTACTATTTTTATGTAAACCCTTACGGCATTCAGCAGGACGGACTGTTTGCCGAGAACGGCGGCCCGGACAACTCGTTTGATACGGTCTGGCACAGCACTGGCAAGCTCACGGGCCGCGGCTACATGGTGATGGTGGAAATTCCATTCAAGTCGCTGCGATTCAAGCGGCAGGCATCATCTCTAAGCTGGGGCGTGATCCTGATACGGGTGATCCCGCGCAATTCAGAGCATTCGTTTTTTCCCGCCAACAGCAATCACATCCAGGGCATGTTGACGAAAGAAGGGACCATCGACGGTCTCGCGGAAATTTCGCCCAGCCACAACATCCAGTTCATTCCCTACACGTCAGTGGCCGCGTTTCGCGCACTCGATGAGCGCGATCCCGCCGCTGACCGCTTTACGGGCAAGCACGTAGAGCCCAAGGCGGGTCTCGATGCAAAAGCGGTAATCAAAGACAGCCTGGTGCTGGACGCCACCCTCAATCCTGATTTCGGCCAGATTGAATCCGACGATCCCCAGGTAACGGTGAACCAGCGCTTTGAAGTCTTCTTTCCGGAAAAGCGCCCATTCTTCCAGGAGAACTCCAACTACTTTCAGACGCCGTTGCAGCTGGTGTTTACGCGGCGCATTGTCGATCCTCTCTACGGCATACGGCTTACCGGCAAGCAGGGCCCGTGGGCCATTGGCGCCATGCTGGCCGACGATCGCTCGCCCGGTAGAAGCGTGATTGATACTGACCCGCTTACCGGCGCCAGCGCTTACTTCGGCGTGCTGCGCGTGAATCGCGAACTGGGCAAAAATAACAGCATTGGCTTTATCTATACTGACCGCGAGTTGCACACCAACCCCAACACACTTTGCAGCGCTTTGCGCTGTGTCGTGGGCTTTAACCGCGTGGGCGGCGTGGACACGCAGATCAGGATCAACCAGAGCTGGCAGATGAATGCCCAGGCCGTGACCAGCGAGACCAAGTTCAGCGATGGCACGCACCAGTCGGGTCCGGCATATCATGCGGCCGTGGAGCGCAGCACGCGCGCCTGGGAATATAACACTCAGTTCGAGGACATTTCCGCCGGCTTCGAGTCCGAAACCGGCTTTATCAACCGCACGGACATTCGCCGCGTGAGCACCTTTGTCGGCCGGACTTTCCATCCTGAAGGCAATCTCCTGACGGCGCATGGTCCGCGTATTTTTGAGCAGAGCCTGTGGGACCACAACGGTACGCGGCTGGACCACCTGCTCAATCCCTCGTACGAATGGAACTTCCCGGGTAGCAGCGCGTTTTCCATCTTCGCCATCTGGGAACGTGAACAGCTGCGCCCGCAGGATTTTTCAACGCTGGCGGCCAATCGCGACTATCCCCACGTGGCGGGCGGAGCGCAGATCAACACGCAATACTACAAGTGGCTCAACTTCAGCATGGAGATGGACTGGGGCACGGCGACAAACTTTGTTCCCCGCACCGGACCGCCGGTCCTGGGCTACCAGAACACAGGATTTATCAAAGCGACGGTAAGGCCAACAAAAGGGCTCACCATTGAAAACACTTACCTGATGACCCGGCTGCTGGACCAGGACACGAAGCTGAATATCTTCAACAACCACATTATGCGATCGAAGTGGAACTATCAGTTCACCAAGGAGTTCTCGCTGCGCCTGATCGGCGAGTACAACACCACGATTGCCAATCCATTTCTTACCACGCTGCAGAATACCAAGGCCTTCAATGGCGACGTGCTGTTTACCTACCTGCTGACTCCCGGCACGGCGATCTATGCCGGTTACAACAGCGATCTACAGAACCTTGATCCGCGACTGGAACGTGTCTGCGCTGGACTGCCTTGCGCCCCCGGACAGGGATTTGACGGCCTGCTGCGAACGCGCAACAACTTTATCAATGACGGCCGCCAGATCTTTATCAAGCTGTCCTACTTGTTCCGTTATTAGGCGGGCGCAGCCATTCGATCGCTTGCTGTTGACCCCACGCAGTGCACCACACGCGGTTATGCCTTGGCTTCCTTCACGCGCATCCAGGCAATCCCGATTAACAACGCCAGAATGACCAGAGGAATCAGCCCATGCGTATACTCCTGGTGGGTGAAATGGGTATAGACAGCGCCCATCATGATGATGCTGAGCCCGGAGGCAGCGAGAGCGGCCAGGCGCGGCAACAGCAGCCCGAGTCCTCCCAGCGTTTCGCACACGCCGATAAACGTCGCGAACCAGGCAGCGTAACCGTAGTGGACGAACATCGCCTTCGTCTCCTCTGACTTCAGCAATTTCATGCCTCCCCCGAAGACAAACATTGCCCCCAGCAGAATGCTTATCACCCACATCGCGATCTTTTGTCCTTTGGACATCGTTCCTCCGTTGCATGCAATTTATAGCCGATGAGTCTACACGCCTGCCTCAGCCGTTGGCCAGCAGCGGTAAGACGGATCCAGGATCTGGTTCCAATCTGTTTCCATTCCGGCACACTCTTGTATCTATTTTTCTGTAGGTCATTGTGGGAAATCATTTTGGGACAGGGCGCGTACCTTAGTTCGCACTGCCCGTTCGTGGCCGCTAACTGTCCACGAGCGGACGGTCCGGTAAGAGTTATATTTTCTCTTCTTGCGCTAAAGCGCACATTTCTTTACCAAACTTGGGTCTTTTCACGCGTGCCGGCAAGCAACTCCTCCTTTGCCTTCGGGTTCTTGTGAGTGGCAGTCAGCTTGCTAAACAAAGATATAAGGGTAAGGAACAGGCTGATATGAACTTTTACTGGACCAGGCTCTGGCATCGGGTCCGCAGAAAGTTCGCGGAGCGGCGTTAGGTCCCCGGCAAGGAGGACGTTATGGCGAAATTGATTAAATTCTATGTCCCGGCAAACTTCCACCCGAAAAAGCAGTGGACTCCTGAAGAGTTGCGGGGCAAGATCATCGACTTCCCGGCGCGCGCCAGTCGCAAGTCTGCTTGAGCACGTTGGCTGGGCTGCTTTCCGCAACAAGGTAACAGCCCAGCCGATTTTGTTTCTGCAACGCATCAAGCTTTGCTTTCCTCCCGTATGCTGGCAAGATAAGCGCGCTGCAGGACGGACCAGCGGGATCCCCTGCCGATCCGCAATTGTAGGTTGACTTCAAGTTATAGGTCGGAGACATCAGAATTGCCGAGCCTATCAACCTGATTGCCGACATTGTCGACCAGTTATCAGGCCATAACCAGTGAAGGTTCACTGCCGCTAAAGGCTTGTGCATCTTCGCGTTCCACGTAACGCTCTGGATCTTCCACTACACGCCGCAACATTTCTAACGACTCAACGCAGTAGAAGCCGTCATTGACCCGTTCGTCAAAGGTCCATTGCGTTTGCAGGACTTTGCGCACAGCGGGCTGGCCATCGCGGCCCGGCACAAGCACTTTCCTGGCCCCGCCGACGACGCCAAAGAGGGTGCACGTGCCATGCTCGTATAAATGATGGAACGCATTGTCGATGTGTATGGATCCCAGGTTCGCCAGAAACATGCTGGTATAGAGCGGGTCGGGCTCGATCAGAAACGCCGGAAGCAGGTTCCATC
>Ga0207663_10000722_pt1 | contig 14738 bp, 10 predicted proteins | sample LARL53metaG_FD_184346 | JGI IMG/M metagenome (GOLD analysis project Ga0207663, IMG submission 184346) | Corn, switchgrass and miscanthus rhizosphere microbial communities from Kellogg Biological Station, Michigan, USA - LAR L5-3 metaG... | ecosystem: Host-associated > Plants > Roots >...
GATCTTCGCGTTTCAGGTCATCGGAGGCTTACTTCTGCTGGTCAACCGTTATGTACCGTTGGCGGCAGCAGTGCTGGCGCCGGTGATTGTCAACATCCTTACTTTTCACGTGTTAATGGCTCCGACGGGGCTTCCGCTGGCCCTATTCGTGGCGGTCCTGTGGGCCGCAATCTTCATCGAGGTGCGACCTGCCTTTTCCGGGTTGTTCCAGTCGCGCTGGCAGCCGCGGGCCTGACCGCGGAGAGAAAGGAATCAAAACATGACGCAAAAACTCACGGTTGTTGTGACAGGATCCACGGGTAAACAAGGCGGTGCGGTCGCGCGAGGCCTGCTTGAGCGAGGCCACAAAGTCCGCGCCGTCACGCGCGACCCAAACTCAAAACACGCGAAGTTGCTCGCGAACGCCGGGGCGGCGCTCGTCGCAGCATCGCTCGGAGACGCCACAGGGATTAAGGAGGCGCTTGGAGGAGCGACCTCTCTCTTCGCGGTGACGACGCCCTCCGGAGGCACAGACGCCGAGATACGACAAGGTATTGCGGCCGCCGACGCAGCCAAGGCAGCAGGGGTGCATCTCGTCTTCACATCGGTCGGCTCCGCCAACCAGCAGACGGGCGTTCCGCACTTCGACAGCAAGTACGAGGTCGAAAAGCACATTGCCAAAATCGGCGTCCGCGCAACGATTCTCGCGCCCGTTGCCTTCATGGAGAACCTCCATTTTGTGAAAGAGCAGCTGGTGAAAGGGATCTACGCATCGGCGCTCTCGCCGACAAGGAGGCTAGCGCAAGTTGCCGTTCCAGATATCGGGGCGATCGCCGTTCGCGTCCTCGAGGACTCCGCTCGCTTCACCGGCAAGCGTTTCGACCTGGCGGGCGACGAGCTCACGGGTAATGACGCCATGAGCATTCTCTCGCGCGTCATCGGCCGCAACTTTACCTATTACCAAGTCCCGCTCGATGTGGTCCGCCAGCGCATGGGCGAGGATGCCGTCAAGATGTACGAATGGTTCGACCGCGTCGGTTTTGCGGTGGATCGGGCCGCGCTTCGCCGTGAATTTCCCGGCGTTACCTTCCACGACTTCGAGTCCTGGATCAAAACTCAGAATTGGAGTGGACTTCATGTCTAAAGCAGTGCAGTTCGATTCGTACGGCGGGATCGACATCCTCGAGGTGCGCGACGTACCCCGGCCTGTTCCAGGCCACGCTGAGGTTTTGGTGCAAGTCAGGGCAGCCGGAATCAATCCGAGTGAGGCAGTGATCCGGAGCGGCGCGTTGCACCACCTATTTCCAGCGACGTTTCCCTCCGGTCAGGGCAGCGACTTGGCGGGAGCGGTGGCCGAACTCGGTCCTGGCGTCAACGGTTTCACTGTCGGCGACGAGGTGATCGGGTTCTCCATGCGGCGCTCCAGCCAGGCCGAATACGTGATTGTGCCCGCGAATCAGTTGACACCGCGGCCGTCCAAGGTGCCGTGGGAGGCGGTTCGCTGTTTGTGGCCGGGGTCACCGCCTATGCCATAGTGCGGGCGGTGCATCTCGTACCGGGGGATACGGTGGTGATCGCAGGTGCGGCCGGAGGTGTCGGTTCGATTGCTGTTCAGCTCGCCCGACGCGCCGGCGCCTCGGCCCTCGGGATCGCCGGGTCGTCCAACGATGCTTGGCTAACTAACTAGCCATGGCGCGGTCCCGGTCAACTATGGAGACGATCTGCCGGCTCGATTACTGGCGGCAGCAAAGTCCGGACGCATTGACGCACTACTGAATTTCTTCGGTGGTGGATATGTCGCCATGGCAATTGAAGACCTCAGGCTCCCGCGCGAAAAGGTCGATACCATTGCCGATTTCGATGCCGTGAAGCGGTTCGGAGTCCAGTCAAAAGGGGGCTCTGATGCCGCAACCGCAGCGGTGGTCGCCGAGTTGGCCGACCTCGTCGCACGGGGTGAGCTGGAAGTGCCGATTGCCGGAGTCTTCGCGCTCGACGACGTGGGGGAGGCGTACCGACAGCTCGAGTTGGGCCACACCCGCGGCAAGTTGGTGCTGCGACCGTGAGTGGCGGAGGCACCGCTGAACTGTACGAAATGGTTCGATCGAGTCGGTTTTGTGGGGATCGCGCCCACTCGAAAGAGAATTCCAACCCACAACCCAACCCACAATTCGTGCGGTCTTGTGCGACTTGCGCGTAGCTTGGCAGTCCCCGCGTTATTCTAAGCTGTCATCTAGGACCTGCGGCCCGCGTCGTTCGTCACTGGCAACGAAATGTTTGACTTGATCGGGAATACTGTTTACCAGTTGCATGATAGTTGGTTGCAAAGCATTTCGAACAAGCAGTGGGAAACGATCAATGTGCTGATGGAGACGGGCAAGAACTGGCGGCAAAAAAGTTGGGGTTAATCAAGTCGTCGGGGTTTCGGGTGGCAAATCCAGGAGACTCAGGTTGCGATGGAGCGAATAATTGAGGTTTATTTTTCCCATTGCTATGGGAGACTTCGATTGCATGAAGAAAATTGGGTTCCTCTCATTCGGTCACTGGACACCTTCGCCGCAGTCACAAGCCCGCTCCGCGGCTGATGTGCTTCTGCAGTCCATCGACCTTGCCGTGGAGGCCGAGCGCCTGGGAATGGATGGAGCCTACTTTCGTGTTCATCACTTTGCCCAGCAACTGGCATCACCATTTCCACTGCTTGCGGCTGTCGGCGCTAAAACCCGAAAGATTGAAATTGGCACCGCAGTGATCGACATGCGATATGAGAATCCTCATTACATGGCGGAGGACGCTGGGGCGGCGGATCTAATCTCCCGCGGCCGACTGCAGTTGGGAATCAGCCGCGGTTCCCCCGAACAGGTCATCGATGGTTGGCGTTATTTTGGCTACCGCCCGAATGAAGGCGAGGACGATGCTGACATGGGACGGCGACACGCCGAAGACTTTCTCGAGCTGCTACGCGGGAAAGGCTTCGCGCATCCTAACCCGCGTCCGATGTTTCCCAATCTGCCGGGGCTTCTGCGCCTTGAGCCGTACTCCGAAGGATTGCGTGAGCGGATTTGGTGGGGATCTGCTTCCAACGCGACAGCCGCATGGGCTGCGAAGCTGGGAATGAATCTCCAGACCTCAACTCTCAAATTTGACGAGACCGGCGATGCGCTGCACATCCAACAGGCTGCCCAGATTCGCGCCTTTCGTGCAGCATGGAAGCAAGCTGGTCACACGCGCACCCCGCGCATTTCTGTTAGCCGCAGTATTTTCGCATTGATCGTTGACCGTGATCGGACCTATTTCGGACGCGGCGGTCAGGAAGATGACAAGATCGGGTTCCTTGACGAAAACACAAAGGCAATCTTCGGCCGCAGCTACGCTGCTGAGCCAGATATTCTTATCGAGCAGCTTAGGGAAAGACGAGGCGATCGCGCTGGCCGACACCTTATCGCTCACCATTCCAAATCAACTAGGCGTCGCCTACAATGCGCATGTCATGGAGGCAATTCTGACTACGCTCGCTCCAGCGCTTGGTTGGCGGTAAATCGTCGCCACATTCGCTGATGAGAGATCGCTTTCGAGAAGGGCTACCCGCCTGCCAAAAGCTACTGGTTGGATGGCTTCCGCTATGCCAACTTATGGATACCAAACGCCCTTTTCGGCATTACTGCTACGAATTTCAAGCAGGTCCGCCACGAGGTTGGTTCTTCGTTGTCCGCGGCATCAACTGCTCGAAATGCGAAGCGAAATTGCCCGACAGTCGATCTTCGCGGATTGTCACCAGAAAAACTTGCTACGGATCCGGCAACTCAAATAATTCTGTTGAACCGAATCAGTCCAGGTTGGATATCTGGCTTATCCGCTTGAGGAAGACTCTGATTTTCGTAACAAGTGTCTGCTGAACAGGCGTCGCCTTCCGGAAGATGATGTTACCTGGGACCACAAGTTTAATTTCGGTTCCTGAGTTTGGCGAACTCCCGAGCGTGAAATTGCCGCCGACGCGAGCAGTTCGTTCCCGCATGCCCTGCAGACCGAAGTGCCCGTCCTTTCCTCTGTATGCGATGGCAGGATCAATACCCGTGCCATTGTCACGCACACGCAGAACAAGGTCGTGCGCATATCTGAGCTCCACTTCCAATTGACTTGCTCCCGAATGCATACAAGCGTTGCGAATGGCTTCGTAGCCGACACGATAGATTTCATCACGGACGATGGGATGCATCGCTTTAGCATCGCCAATCACGGAAAATGTTATGGCCATGGAGTTGGGGATGAGGCCGTCTTCGGTCACACGCCGAAGAGCTTCAGCGAGGCCGTTTGTCTGCGTGGTTGCGGTACGTAGTGAATTCAGCGCCGTGCGTCCCTCCTGGGCCGCCTGCCCAAGCCAGGCTGATAGCTGTTCCAGGGCCCGACGCATTCCGCTGGGTTCGGTGGACGGTTTTAGCGCGTGATCTGCAACCAACTTGCTGCCTTGTATGGTTTGGAGAAAGGTGTCATGGAGGTCCCGCGCTATGCGAGTGCGTTCCGCCAGTCGCTCATCGAAGCGGGCGCTAATAACTGTCGCAACCTGCCGCACCCGTAGCCGATAGAGAGACCATACGATGAAGACGCCGGTAACGATGCACCAGAGAAAAAACCAGTTCGTCTGGTACCACGCAGGGGCGACGCTAAAGACCACAATGGCGCCTTGCTCATTCCAGACGCCGTCGTTATTGCACGCGATCAGTCGAAATCTATATCGGCCCGGACCCAGCCTCGTGTAGAAGGCCTGCCTGCGGGTGCCCACATTCTGCCAGTCTTTATCCACTCCTTCCAACTTGTAGCGAAACCGAACTCGCTCAGGTATCGAGAGGCTTAACGCGGTGTAGTCAATTTCAACGGTGTGTGTGCCAGCGGCAAACTCAACTCCTTTCGACATCGGCTGACGACCTTTTTCATTGGCGATGGATAGAATTGAAACGGGTGGCGGTACGGCATTCCTAAAAATGTGGGCAGGATCGATCCACGCTAGTCCATTGTCTGTGGCGAACCATAGCCTTCCGTCGCTGGCTGCGACAGCAGTCGAGTTTGTGAAGCTCATTTGCGGCGCACCCGGTAACCCATCCAGATAGTCGAATCGCCGATACTCTACCCGGTGATTTGGATCAGCCATGAATCGCCGGATCTCTTCCCGGGGGATTTGCACAATACCCCTCATCTCGTTCAACCACAAACCGTCATTAACGGTCTCAATGATTCCAGAGACCGCCCCGAACTGTTCGCCTGCCGCCGCCTTCACTCTCCGGAAGAGTCCATCGCTGAAAAACATCAGCCCAAGCTCACCTCCCACCCAGATGTGCTGCCCGAGGCCGCGAATGACTTTGATTCGACCCACATCGAGCCCATGTTTTTGGGAGTAAGCGGTAACCCCGTCTCCATCGAACACATACACCTGGCCCGCATCGAAACCCAGCCAGGCTCGTCCGGACGGGTCATGATAACTGGCGCTGGGTCCCTCAACTGGGATCCCTTTTGGCCTGTCACTGAGGCTCCAGACACCTTGCTTGAAGTGAACAGTTCCAAAATCTCCGAGTCTGGCCCACAACCCGCCATCATCCCCACTGGGGAAGAGTTCGTATATGAACTGTGGCGGTTCAGCGTTTTTGGGTATAGGAAAGTACTTAAATTTCGTGCCGTGTTGACGCCAGAGTCCGGTATCGCAGCCCCACCAGACGTCACCGTTTGACCCGCGAAAGACGCTAGATGTCCGCCCACCCACGTTTTCAACGAGAAGGCTTTCACCGCGAACGTGCAGCAAGGGTCTGCCATTGACGGCCCCGATCCAGATCTCACCGTCTTTTCCCGCGAGCAATACCAGCTTTTGATAGCGGTGCGGTAGACTCACCGGAACAACTTGGTTATGGCGGAAGCGAACCAGTCCTTTAGAACAGCCAACCCAGATGTTGCCCTCCCGATCCTCGAGGAGCCTATACGCAAACCCCCCGGAGAAGCCGTCCTCCTCATCGAAGGACTCCAATTCATGATCACCCGGACCAAGTTTTCGATTTCCCAATCTCTCGGGATGCCTGATTCTGACTACTCCGGAGTTCATGCGCGTGATCCACAGGGTTCCTTCACGATCTAAGAGCAAATCATGCAGACCGTCATCAACGACCGCAGGCTCTTCCGCATCCGAATTGTGTCCCGCAATCGGGACTGGGCGCACCTCCCCTTTTCCGTCGTCCGCAAACCAAACTCGCCCGTCATTGGCCTGCCCTAATGTCGTAACACCCCGTCCGACCGACCCGGCGAGTTCGAATGCTTTCGAACCTCGCCTTAGGAAGGCAATGATCTTCACCGTCGCTACCCAGAGCGTGCCCTCACGGTCGATGAAGAGGTTCCTTATCACGTCAGGAGTAAAGTTCCAGGCGTGCCCGATTGGTATCCATCGTGTCCCCTCGCGCAGGACCAACCCAGTTTCGGTGCCAGCCCAGATTCTTCCGTCATGATCGCGGGCGAAGCTATGAATGGGGGAATCCGGCAATTCTTCAGGTCGGGTAAACACTGTCAAAACAGCGTCTTTCAAAAAACCTAGTCCGGTTGGCTCAAAGGCGATCCATAGCCCTCCATCAGGGGTGGCCATCAGTGAATAGATACTGTGAGAGGGAAGCTCTACCCCGGGGGGCGGCGCATACTCCTCGAATTTGATTCCGTCAAAGCGGAAGAGGCCACGTGCCGAGCCAATCCACAAGTAGCCATCTTCGGTTTGAGCAAGCGCACTGATTTCGCTGGGCGCACCTTCGTTCTCGCTCCAAAAGGTGTGGTGGAATTGCACAATACTTCGATCGCCGTCGAGCGCGAACGTCGGGGCGCCGCAAAGCACGATAAACAAGGAGATACAAAGAGTCAGCGATCTCCGCCTATTCAGATAGAACGCTTTCGATAGATCCAGGAACCGCGCGGAGCAGAAGGAAACTGGTCGCGACCTGTTCATGTTCCTCGCCTTGGTAGTCAACTTCGCTAGACGCCTCTTCAAGCGGCCTCGCATCTACCCTGACTTAATTTCCGAAATGGATGGGTCATGGGATACCGCAGAATCTTGAGCCCATCCGAGAGGCGGAGCGAGGGCGATGACCCTGCCTTTCATGCTGCTCTTACGTTACCGGTAACGAGGCGCTCGCGGTACATTGGAATCTGCAGCTACCAACCTGCAGTTTTCTGCAGGCCTTTGCCGGATCAGATTTGTAGCAAGCCTCGCCGGAGAGCGATAGTAACCGCGTGCGTCCGGTCGTTGGCCTGGAGTTTATCCACCAGGTTCTTGATGTGGAAGTTAACCGTGTTCTCCGAAATCGCCAGTTGATCGGCGATTTGTTTGTTTCGATGGCCATCGCGAATGAGCCGGAGAACGTCCAACTCCCGCATCGTAAGATCGTCGTCACCCAAATGCTCGGCGAGACGGGAGGCCACCTCGGGAGGAATGTGCCGGCGGCCGGCGTGAACGGATCGGATCACGTTTAGCAATTCGTCTAGGTGCATGCTCTTTAGGATGTAACCCGAAGCTCCGGCTCGCATCGCACGCTGGATGTCGCCATCGCCGTCGGAAGTTGTCAGCATGATGATACGGGCCTGCGGAAACTCTCCACGAATTGCGATTAAGGCGTCGGTGCCATCTGTGCCCGGAAGACGAAGGTCCATCAGGGTGATGTCCGGTCGATGACGGCGAAATTCGGCCACAGCGTCTACCGCATTTGACGCCTGCCCCACAAGAAGCATGTCCTGCTCAGCGCCGATGATCGTAGCCAGTCCTTGGCGGAAGACCGGATGATCCTCTACGCTCAGAATGCGAATTGGCTTGGCCTGGACCATAATGAGTCCTCATCCCAGCAATTGTAGTCGTTGTTTCTGTTCCGGCCAAAAATCCCAACCTTTATACGTCGAAATCGAGAAGGGCGCTCGGCGCGGAGGTAGCTCCCGCACTGAGCACTGTAGCCGCTTTTCCACACCGAATTTCCTACAGAAAAATGGGGGACAAAAACCACCGCATTTGAGGTGGTGACAAATCTTGTTCGCATTCATTCTGGTGCCGGGTTGTTTATTGAAGACATATGGTGTATTGCGCTTCGTTCCAAGAAATCGAAGAGATGAGATCAGGCTGCGAGCATACGAAATCTATCTTGAGCCGGGCGGCCTCCCGGGCGATGAGATTAACGATTGGCTGCAGGCCGAAGGCGAACTTAGCCGTCCTATTCCGCATGAAGGCGAGTCGACCGCTGTAGAAGGACGCTGATCAGTAGCTATGAACCACAAATGGTCATTCCGAACGGTTACAGAGCTATGTTTACTAAGAATGGCCTGCGTACTCGTCGCAGCGCATTGCGTATTTCCCTTTGCGCAGGTGCAATCGAGCAGCGGAGAGGTGCTCACACTCGACGAAGCGCTCCAACTGGCCAAATCCAATAATCGAGATCTCAAGCAGTTTGGACTTAATGTCAGCAAGCAGCAAGAAGCAGTAAATGAGGCCAAGACGCATCTATACCCTCGGCTCGACACCTCGGTGCTTGCGGCCCAGCTGCTCGCGCCGATCGATTTCACGATCCAGAAAGGGCAGTTCGGTAACTTCCCTGGAACCGGGCCAATCCCAGGCTCTAGCACCGATCTTCATACGCCCGCTCGCCCTATCGCCATTGCCTCGGTCACTGCGACCCAGCCCCTCACGCAATTGATTCGCATTCGTCTATTCGTCGCGGAACAGCGGCTCGAGGTCGATGCGGCGCAGTTGTCCTTGGACGAACGTGAACAAAAGCTAATGGACGATATTCGCCAGTCGTACTATCGGGTTCTGCAGTCACAGATCCAGTACGAATCACAAAAATCGATGGTGAAGTACCTGGAGGAGTTGCTGCAACTCACGGATCGGCGCTTAGGCCAACATGCCGTACTCGAAGCCGACAGGTTGAGTGTCAAGGCAGAAGTAGCCAAGGCGAGCTATGAGCTGACCACGATTGAAGACATGCTTGCGGATCGCAAAGAGATTCTCAATCACCTCTTAGGGCGCAGTTTGCAGACAGAGTTCTCGGTGGAACCTGTTTCTGTAGTCCTTCCCGAAGAAGAAAGTCTTGATGCAGCAAGGGCGATTGCGCTCGAACGTCGTCCGGAAGTGAAGCTTGCTGCAAATCGGGTGCGTCAGGCCGAACTGGCCACTAAAAGCGAGATGACGCATTACATCCCAGATATCGCCATCCAGGCAAGCTACCTCAGTCCAGCAAATATTAATTTTCTGCCGCAGAACATAGGTTTGGTTGGCGCCTTGCTTACCTGGCAGCCATGGGATTGGGGAGAGAGGCGCCATAAGGTTCGACAAGCTGCGTTTGCGGAGAAGCAAGCGGGACTCTCCGTCGAAGACACTCGTGAACAAATCCTTGTTAACGTTGATTCGAACTTCAGGCATCTGCGGGAAGCGCGGTCGCACCTTGCTGTCAAGGAGGCAATCCGTGAGGCCGAGGCAGAGAAAATGCGGAACCAGAAGGAAGCATATTCTCAGCAATCGATCCTGCTAAGCGATTTGCTAAAGCAGCAGTCTTCCCTGGCAGACGCTGAGGGCCAATACCATCAGGCGGTTCTCGCCTATTGGAGCGCACGCGCTGATTTACAGAAATCGCTGGGTGAGGAGTAGAGCGGTGAAGCCTTTCACGACCCCGCATCACAGACGGAACTTACCCCTCGCCCTCATTATCGTATCGGTGACGGGAGTGTTGGGCGGATGTAGTCACAATTCTCAGATCCCGTCGCAGCCGCCGAGAGCTGTCCGGCTCGCGACGGTAGGGGCTCCCCAGACGACTGGAGAGATACTGCGCTATTCAGCGTCCATTCTTCCTTACGCACAGGTAGACCTCATGTTTCGCTCCTCTGGCTACGTAACGGGTATAAGGCAGGTGCGAGGAGCAGATGGGAGAACTCGCAACATCGGAACCGGAGACTATGTGGAACAAGGCCTCACCCTTGCGCACATTCGCCGAGAAGACCTGCGGAATCAAATGGCACAGGCGCAAGCCGAACTTGATCAAACTACCGCGCAACACACCAAAGCCGATCAGGACTTCCAGCGCGCGAAGGTTCTCTATTCGACGCAAAGCCTCACCAAGCCAGACTACGATCAGTCGGAGGCAGCCTTCAAAGCAACCCGCGCTTCGATGGACAATGCAAAGGCTGCACTCCTGCAATCCCAATTGACGCTTGGAGACGCCGACCTGAAGGCTCCTTTCTCCGGGTACATCCTGAGCCGAAATGTAGACATAGGGAGCCTGGTATTTCCGTCCACGAATGCTTTTACCGTCGCAGATATCGGTCGCGTAAAGGTTGCTTTTGGTGCCCCGGACTACGTTCTCAGTCGAGTACGTTTAGGGCAGGAACTAACAATCCAGACAGAGAATGATGCTGCTCCAGTAAAAGGGCAGGTTACTAGCATTTCCCCATCCGCCGATACTCGAAATCGAATTTTCGCCGTTGAAGTTACTGTAAACAATCGCAACCGTCGTCTGAGGCCCGGCATGATCGCTTCGGTCGGTCTAGGCGAAGTCCCTCACTCCTCCATTTCGATCCCACTCAGCGCCATCGTGCCCCTCTCTTCGGAATCTGATCACTTTGCGGTGATGGTCGCGCGGGATCGCGCTGGCAGGCTCGTTGCCAACTTGCGCAAGGTGCAGTTGGGGACGACCCATGACAATTCAGTTGCAGTTGAAGGAGTCCAACCCGGCGAGCGAGTAGTCTCCGTCGGTGCCCAACTTTTGAAGAATGGCGACCCCATCCAAGCAATTCCCTAAGCAGACGACTCCATGGCATACAAAAACGACCAGGATCGAATCGATAAAACCCACAATGCCCCCAGGTTCTTCGTGGAGCACCCGCAGGTCTCGTGGGTGTTGCTCGTGGGAGTCCTTGTATGGGGTTGGTTTGGCTACCACAGCATGCCTCAGCGCAAGGATCCTGACATTCCGGTCCGGGTTGCAGTCGCCTTCTGTTCGTGGCCGGGCGCTACGGCGCGGCAAGTCGAGCAGCTCGTCACTCGTCCTATCGAGGACGCTGTTGCCGAGAACAAGACGATTCATCCCGGCACAGCTTCTGACTATGGAGTGCGTTCCGTCTCTCTCCCCGGCTCGGCTTACGTCTATGTGCAGCTCGCCGAGAATGTCTCAGACGTCAAGAAGCAATTCAGCGATATCAATCTCAAACTGAACGCGCTAAACACACAACTGCCGCAAGGTGCAGGTCCGATCTCGTTCCAGAGCGACTTTGGGGACACTGCTGCACTCATGTTGACCATCGCCAGTCCCAAGGCAGACCAGACGGAAATCAACATTCGAGCGCACGCGATCCAATCCGCCATCGAACCGGTCTGGGCAAAAAGAAAACACACAGAACACGGCGTGCCGGTCGCAATCGTCTATTCTTTCCCTCGGTCGATTTCCCCCACCACGATGCTCGACGCAGTGCAGCTCTTCGAGCAACAGGCAGACGAACAGAGTATTCTGCGCGCGCCTCAGATAATTTCAGGAAGTGGTTTTATTGCCGTGGATGGTTTTTCTGACAAAGATGATGCGAGCATCCATCGCTTCGTGGAAGGATTCTTTCAAAAGCAATTGCAGCGATCAGATTTGCATCCGGACGGTTGGACGCCAATCATCATCCGCGACCCTCATGAGTTCCGCTCCAAACTTACTGATGTTGCGGGCGACAAATATAGTTACGCCGATCTCGATAACTTTTCTGACCTAATCGGGAGAACGGTGCAAGGGGCGCCAGAGACCTCAAAAGTGGAGAGGCGAGGCCTGTTGCCTCAAGTGGTTTACCTGGAATATTCGCAAGACCGACTAGCCGAGTACGGACTTCAACCGGCAGCTCTCGGACAAATCTTGCGCGCACGCAACATCATTGCGCCGGGAGGTGCATTCGAGGCCGGTCAGAGACAGATCATTATCAATCCCTCCGGCCAGTTCGAAAACAGAGACGCAATTGGGGAAGTTGCTGTCGCTAAGACCTCGACTGGAGCCCCCGTTTATCTGCGGGATCTGGTCAAGATTTTTCCCGGCTATCAAGCTCCCGCCACCTATCTGAACTATTACACGTGGCAGGATCCCTCTGCACAATGGCAGCGTAGCCGTGCAGTCACCCTTGCGATCTATATGCGCGATCAGCAACAGATCGCAAGCTTCGGCCAGTCGGTCGATGAGAAACTTGCACAGCTTAAACAGATTCTTCCCACGGACCTCATCATCGCGCACACCTCCGATCAACCACTGCAGGTTAAGGAGAACATTCATCTATTCCTGCGGGCTTTGATGGAAGCGATCATGCTTGTAGTCGGCGTGTCGCTGATTGGATTTTGGGAATGGCGTCTCGCGCTGATCATGGCTCTGGCCATTCCTATCACTCTTGCCATGACCTTTGGCGTCACGTACATGTTAGGTATCGACCTGCAGCAAGTGTCGGTAGCGACGCTCATCATTGCTTTGGGTCTGCTGGTCGATGTTCCTGTGGTCGCTGGCGATGGTATCAAGCGCGGTCTCGCGGAAGGGTTGCCGCGCCGCATAGCGGCGTGGCTGGGACCAACCAAACTGGCCACGGCCATCTTTTACGCAACTCTCACGAACATCATTGCCTATCTTCCTTTCCTCATGCTAAGCGGCAACACGGGAGAGTTTCTCAAAAGCCTGCCCATCGTCATGACCACGGCGCTGCTGTGTGCTTTGGTGGTTGCCATGACGTTTGTTCCACTGCTGGGCTACTACATTCAGCGCGCTCCCGCCAGGAAAGAGTCAAGTCTAGAAAAGAAGCGCGAGAGCGGCTTTTATGGCTTTTATAACCGGCTCGTGGGCCGGGCAATTCAACATCGCTGGTCGGTTTTGGCGGGGTCGTTCGTGTTCCTGCTGATCGGCGGCTTTGCCGCTTCACACCTTAAGTCACAATTCTTTCCTGAAGATGTCCAATATTGGTTTTACCTGGACATCTGGTTGCCCAACGATGTTCCCTTAAGCGTGACCAACGACACTGCCTTGAGGGCGGAGCAGGTTGTACGCAAGGTTATTGAAGGTGCCACTGAAGGGGGGGGAGACAGGGGAACTGAGCATCTGCTCACTTCCGTGACGAGTTTCATTGGCGGTGGCGGACCACGTTTCTGGTTTTCCATCGCTCCAGAAGCGACTCAGACGAACTACGCGCAGGTCATTGTGCAGGTGAGCGACAAGGAAGCCACTCCAAAGCTGATTGGACCTCTTCAAGATGAACTCAATAATCAGGTTCCCGGAGCATGGATTACGGTACGACAGTTGCAAACGAACCCAGTCGAGACTCCGGTTGAGGTCCTTATCACAGGCCAGGCCGACTCCGACCCGCGAACCGAGAGCGAAGATATCCGATCCCTTCGGGCGATCGCGTCCCAAGCCATGGATATCGTTCGCCAGTCGCCTGGAATCTCCGTCTTGAGGGACGACTGGAGCCCAGACAGCCCGCAGATGAAAATCGAGATTGACCCAGATCGCGCCAACTTGGTCGGAATTACGAATGCCGATGTCGCAATCTCCACGTCTGCCGCAATCAACGGGAACCCGGTGGGTATATATAAAGAGGGGAATAAGAACATCCCGATTGTCGTCCGCCTCCGGCCTCAGGATCGCGCGCGGCTTTCACAGATTGAAAATCTCTACGTAAACTCATCGCAAGAGAATGTCAAAGTCCCTTTGCTTTCGGTGGCAACTTTGAAGGACATTCTTGAGACGGCACGGATTCGGCGTCGCGAGCACTTTCGCACGCTATCAATTCTGTGCTTTCCCGCCCCTGGCGTCCTCGCATCACAGGTACTCGCGCCGGTCGAACCTAAGCTGATTGCTCTCAAGAAAAGTCTTCCGCCAGGCTATCAATTACAGATCGGCGGGGAAAAGGCGAAGCAAGTCGACGGATTCACGAATCTCGCCCTCGTTCTTCTGATTTCTCTGCTCGGCATCTACTTGGCGTTGTTGGTTCAGTTCAATAATGCCGTCAAGCCTTTGCTGGTCTTTGCAGCCGCTCCCTATGGAGCGATTGGTGCACTCATCGCCTTGGCAATCATGGGTACACCTTTTGGCTTCATGGCATTTCTTGGAGTAGCCAGCCTGATTGGAGTCATCGTAAGCCATGTCATCGTGCTGTTCGATTTCATTGAGGAGATGCACGAAAAAGGCGAGCCGCTTGAACGCGCGCTTCCGGATGCCGGCATTGAACGCATTCGACCCGTAATGATCACCGTGGCCGCAACAATCCTGGCTCTGTTTCCTCTGGCACTCGAAGGTGGCCCGCTGTGGAAGCCTCTGTGCTACGCTCAGATCGGCGGACTCGCCGTCGCTACTTTCATCACCTTGCTCCTGGTGCCGGTCTTCTACTCGATTTTTGTACTCGATCTGAAGTGGATCAAATGGGAAACCACTAAGAACCGGGAGGAAAACCGTTGACGTAGAACGCGCAACAGTGTGAGGAGTCTGGAGTGGCATGTCAAAAGTCTGGCTAGTCAGGTGTGAAAGCGCACAGCGCAGTCGCCGCGCGGGCCTACGGCGAGGAAGCGAGAGTCTCGGCTAGGCTCTCCGATATCGAACCCTCGGCCATCGAGCAACGCTTCGAGCGATATTACGCATGCTGCGCAAGCTGACCAGCGAGCGCACGGTGGATGTGGACGCCAGTGCGCGGTGCTCGCTGTCGGTGCCTCGTACGAGCTGATCGTGGGGCCCAAGCTTTGAGGCTGGCGCGAAATTCCTGCTGGCCCACGG
>Ga0207663_10000726_pt1 | contig 14726 bp, 13 predicted proteins | sample LARL53metaG_FD_184346 | JGI IMG/M metagenome (GOLD analysis project Ga0207663, IMG submission 184346) | Corn, switchgrass and miscanthus rhizosphere microbial communities from Kellogg Biological Station, Michigan, USA - LAR L5-3 metaG... | ecosystem: Host-associated > Plants > Roots >...
AGCTCCCACTTTCGACGACGCGCACGAATATCTTAATGCCTTCGAGCCGATCCATCCGATCCTCCTGCGGGAAGTAGGTTATCATATTGAGGAATAGATCGTGCATGATCCCGGGCCAATCTATTCCGGAATTGGGGTGGCCGCCGCGGGTGGTTACGCGCCTTCGACAATTACAGCCGCGTAGTTGGCCCCAAGGTCTCGCCAAATTCTTGAAGGCTTACTCGCTAAACAGCCGGACCATCACCGACGAGGTGATCGAATAAGTGCGCCAGCCGCAAGCTGGTGCGATCCAGCCGGTGGAAGTCCGGCCCAAGTAAGGCGTAGCGCCCGCTTGGTAGCGAGTGTTGCGCGACCGCTGGCGACAGTGGTTGCGAAGCGTACACAGCGATTGCATGGGGTGTGGGATTGAGCCACGAAAGATCAGATATCGCGGGGGCCGAGAGTCTTTATTCGCTCGAAGGCAATATGTGCGGCACTGCCATGCGAGGTGCTGACGCCCTGCCGGGGTCTAAGGCCACATCACGTGCAAAGGGATCGCATCGGAAGCTGGGAGATCTCGGGTCTGACCGGAACGGCGTTGCCGCTTCCGGCCCGCATCGGGAAGGTGAGGAGCCGTAGCCGATGATGTACGGACCCGAGAAGTCGGACCCCGTCATAGTAGCAACGAAGCTGGCGAACAAAGCCGAACAGCTCTCTGTGGAGCGATCTGCGGGGGAGCCCTACGCGGCGGAGCCGGTGGAGCGAAGGGCGGGGACCAAGGGGAATGCGGGCCAGCAAATCACGCGCCGGACACAGAGCCGGGTAAGCGTGTCACAGGCGCTGGAACGCATACGGAAAGTGGCAAGGGAAAGGAAGAAGGAGAGGTTCACCGCGCTCTACCACTACATCAGCGTCGACCTGCTCGAAGAGGCGTTCTTCCAACTCAAGGCGAATGCAGCACCCGGCGTGGATCGGCTGACGTGGAAGGACTACGAGGCAGACCTCGAACGAAAGATCGAGGACCTGCATCTCCGTGTCCAACGTGGAGCGTATCGGGCACTGCCATCCCGGCGCGTCTACATTCCTAAGCCGGATGGCCGCCAGCGCCCGCTCGCGGTTGCTGCCCTGGAGGACAAGATAGTCCAACGGGCAGTGGCTGCACTGCTAAACGCGATCTATGAGGAAGACTTCCTCGGGTTCAACTACGGATTCCGACCTGGGCGCGGCGCCCATGATGCACTGGACGCGCTCTGTGTCGGAATCCACGGCAAGAAGGTGAGCTTCATTCTGGACGCCGACATCCGGTCGTTCTTCGACGAGATTAGCCAGCAATGGCTGATCCGCTTTCTGGAACACCGTGTCGGTGACCGGCGCATCATCCGCCTGATCCAGAAATGGCTAAAGGCGGGCATCCTGGAAGATGGGGTCGTCTCGGTCAGTGACAGGGGGACGGGGCAGGGATCGGTGATCTCACCGCTGCTAGCCAACATCTACCTGCACTACGCCCTCGATCTCTGGGCCGCGCGCTGGCGACGGCGCACGGCCAATGGCGATATGATCATGGTGCGCTATGCCGATGACTTCATCATCGGATTTGAGCACCATATCGACGCCCAGCTCTTTCTGGATGAGATGCGTGAGCGGTTGGGGAAGTTTGCATTGTCGCTACATCCGGAGAAGACCCGGTTGATCGAGTTCGGACGCTTTGCGGCGGAACGCCGCAAACGGCGCGGCCTTGGCAAGCCGGAAACCTTCAACTTCCTGGGCTTCACCTTTATCTGCAGCAAGACCCAAGGGGGAAAATTCCAGATCAAACGGAAGACCCGAAGGGATCGCATGCGGGCGAAGCTACAGGAGATCAAGGAGAGCTTGCGACGGTGTATGCACCAGCCCATCCCTGAACAGGGGAAGTGGCTGGGGCGGGTCGTTCGCGGCTACTTCAATTATCACGCCGTGCCGACCAACGCGCATGCACTGGCCGTCTTCCGACACCACGTCACCGACCTCTGGCGGCGCACGCTGCGGCGTCGTAGCCAGAAGGATGGGATCACGTGGACAAGGATGACGCAGCTGGTGGATGCTTGGCTCCCGAAACCAATCATCCTCCATCCTTGGCCGAGCGATCGCTTCGCCGTCACACACCCAAGGTGGGAGCCGTATGCGGGAAAGCCGCCCGTACGGTTCTGTGCGGGGGGCGCGCGATGAAACGCGCGTCCCTACCGCTACAACGTCTCTTCGGCGGCAGTTTTTTGCAGCACCTGCTCACGGCAGCTATTGGCCCACCGCGACATTTCGGTGCTTTGCGGAATTTGATCGCTATCGGGGCATAGCGGACTCTGGCAAGCGAACCGCCCGGCAGATGTGTTCACGGCCGGGATCAGGCTTTGGGGATCAGTTTGGGGACCGAGAGGCGGCAATTGCGAAGGTGTCGTGTCTTCAACTGACTTTGAGTTTCCAGCGCGATTGCTTGGCAGCGCAAATTTCGTCGTCGAGTAAGGGTATTCTAGCGCCGCAATATATTCAGGCTGAGAATATTCTGTCGGAGTATTTCGCGAGTATTTTTCTGTATATTTTTTACCCAAATTGGGTTTCGGAAAATTTTTTATGAAAAAATGAAAGCAGCCAAGTTCTGGCTCACCGGCCACCGCCCTTCAATAGGCGGGGGGTAGGGGGGCATGGGTCCCTTTCAGGATATTCACTAATCTTATCGGACTAACCGTTTACCCGCTCATGGCGATCAGCGGTATCACCTACTAACCGCTACTAACCGCCAGACTGTTCGGCGGACCCCAGCTCCCACGCCAGAACACCACCGGTTTCCAGCAGTCGTCTATAGAACGTCAGCTTGCCGCCACTATGCGTCGCGATGGCCGCGGTGTCGGCGGTCAGGGCAAGCAGTTTCCGGCCTTCAAGAAGCCAGAGCAAACCAGCTTGGGAGATACGGGCGAATGGTTTGTCGCGGTTACAACCGAACAGGTCAAGTGGACCCCAGCCCAGCGCCTCTGCACAAGCCGCCCAACCTTCGTCAAGGAACCGTCCGCAGTCGTCAATGAAGCGCAACCACCGCATCGGCGGGATATCGCAGGGCGGACAAGCCGGATCAAGCCGCGCCAGGGCCTCAGCCCAGACCCTTGGAGCGCCGCCGTTATGTTCCGCGATGGCGGCGCGTTCTTCCTCCGCGCCGCCCCACAGCGCTGACGTTGCGCTCGCAGCGCCTTCAAACCGGGATTGCTGTTTTTGAGACGTAACAGGCGTAACAGGCGTAACGATTGGACTTTCCGGGGCCACAAGCAGGCTTGTTACGCTCGTTACGTCCGTTACGCCCCGTTTTGGCGATTGCTGAAAAAGCTCTAGAAGCACGCGGGCTGCGTTACTCATGATCCGGTTCCGAAAGGATGCTGGCCGTCACTGCGTAGACCCTCCGGCTCGTGCCCTGGATTCTTTCCACGCAGAGGTTGCAGTCGGAGCCTGGCCTCAGCATTGCGCGATCAACAAGAACCTGGGGCACCATCTGCGGGTCGTGTCCTACCGTAACTTCGAACTTCCATATCTCCGGCGGGATCAGCCATTCCCGTTCGGAGCCTTCGCCTTTTCGCCATCCGGCGCGATTATTTACAGGGCGATCCTGTGCAACAACAGAGTCAAACCGCGAATCGCCATGCTGCTCGATGAACAGGCGAACCTGCGCAATGGCGGACTGGACTTCACCAGCCTCCATGCCACCCCGGCTGTCGCACCAGGCAACGAAGCATCGACGCGATGCTTCCATTGCCTCCCCTTGCTTCCAAGGGACAATCTTGAGAACGCACGCAAGTTCGCCAGCAGCAGCGACCAGACCGAAGCGATCAACGACGCGGAGGACCTGACCGTCAGCGCCAATCGGTGCGTGATTCTTTCGGAAGGCATCAATCATCGCTTTGATTTCATCGGCTTGAATGCCTTCGGAAATTAGGCGACGAACGAACTCTGGGCCCGCAGTCCCGTACGAGGTCTGGGCCGCAACCTTGATCTGGTCGGCTAACGCTTTCGGATCATCGATGGCGCCGCCGCTGTCAAATACTCCAAATCCCCTGCCAGCATCGGCAGGAATATCCACAAGCCGAACCTGCTGACCGGCACGAGACCGCAGGCGGCCCTCAATGAGCTTATCGGTCAGCCGGATTTCTCCGGTCGACAACACCATCGTTCGCCACGCCATTGATTGGCGCAGAGAGCCATCACGTTTCGACCGGCCTTTCCCGGTCCCACTGGTCAACGAATAGATCGACATCGCGGCTTCTTTCGCCTCCACCGCGCCAAGTTCATCAAGAACCAGGATTGTGTCCGTGTGCAAGGCAGCAGCGGCTTCGAGTGCATTGGCGGTTGAGCGCCAAGGGCGGACAAAGCCGGGGCTATCCCCCTTGCCCCAAACCGAAGCGGCAGCCTGAGCAATCGTTGTCTTGCCTCGGCTCGATTGCCCGTAAAGATTGAAGCCACCACCTTCCTGACCGAGAAGTCCAAGGAGGGGACCAGCGAAGGCCGTCGAGACGGCAAACATTGGCCGTGAATGACCGGCGACGAGCAATCCAACGCCTTGCTGCCAATCACCAAGTATTCCGCGGCTCTCGAAAGGCGCGTTGGTCGCGCCCTGCACAATGACCGTCTCACACGTCACCGAACCAATGGTTTGGTTGGGCAGCGCGAAGACCTTCGTCGTGCCGATGTCATGCCATCCTGTCGTCGTGACTTCGGTTATACGGTTCTTGACACCAGCCTCATTGAGGTAATGGACCAAGTGAGTGCGGCGCTTCGAATCGGTAGCGATCCGGAGGCCCCGATTTGCCAAGTTAGCGCAGAGGGCCGAAATATCGCCGTGCAGATCGGCGTCTGAAACGGCATGGCGATGAACACGCTTGTCGTCGTCGCTCCATCGCAACAATCTTGCCCAACCTTCACCCTTCGGGTCACGAACACGACCGAGAATTTCAAACGGTCCGGAAATAGCTATCTTTTCGCTCGTTTGTTCGTCGCCCTTACCTTTTGTAACGAGCAAGGCAAGCCCATCTCCATCCATCTGGTAACAGCCGAACGAAACATATTGGGGTGGGCATAGTTCCACCGCTTGTTCAATTCTTTCACGCACCGCTCCCGTGCCCTTATGCAACATCGCGAGCCTCCTCATTGAGGCGCCCGACATCAGCTAGACGCAGGAGGTCGTTAAAGTCGGTGTTGGAGTTCGGCGGCGTCGCGATACGGACGCGCCGGTCTTCGCGGAGGAAGCGCTCAGCGGCCGCCCTAGCCGCACGTTGACCGGTGCCATTGTGGTCATTGTCAGCGCAGATCAGCACCTTGGCAGCATCTGGTGGCAGGATCAGGTTCTTGATGCCGCTTTCGGATAGCGCAGCCCATCCCGGTATCGCGCAAGCCTGCATGACGCTGAGCGTCGTTTCGATACCCTCGCCAACTACCAACCAGCGGTCTGGCTGAACGGTGCCAAGTCGTACCGCGCCGCCAGCAACTGGACCGAAAAATGCTCTCTGCTTATCCTTCGGCAGGTCCGCCTTGCCTGCGCCGTTTTGGCGCAAGTAGGTGCAATGAACGGCCACCGGCCCGTACTGAACATGCTCCACGAGCGCAACCATTGCAGGCAGGGGGTAGACAAGGTTGCCATCGTCCTTCGGCCTCGGGCATCGCGGATGAAAACATAGCGATTCTGGCCAAACATCGAGCGTGATCTGGCGGCTCGCAAGATATGTCGCCACGATACTATTGGCTGGGGGCTGCGCCTTCCGCCATATTGAAAGGCACGAAGCAATACGCCGGTTGTCCTTTGAAATTGATGTCGCAGGAAGACGCGGTCGGTAATCGCCGTCGCGTTTGTCGAGAAATCCAGCGCGGCGAAGTTCTGCCAGCACATCTGAGCGATTACAGCCACCCCAGCATGTAACGAGTAGTCGACCGGCGTCGCCGTCGCGCAGCGAAAGGCTCCAGCCACCATGCAACGGGCATCGGCAGCGCCAATTGCTCCCCTCACGTCGAGCTTCACCGAGGGCGCGAGCGATTTCCCCTGCATTCATGCTGCACCTCCCTTGTCGCTGGTGGAGGTCAGCTTTGGACCAATCTTTGATCGGGCCCAGTCATCCAAATCGGAGGGAGCGTAAAGTGGGATACGCCCGTCCCTGCAAAAAGCCGGACCACCGCCGATACAGGCTAATTTGTTTAAGGTAGAGATAGCGCGATCTATTCCCCAAGTGGCCTTCAGATAGGCGGACGCCTCACGGCGACGCAGTAATCTCGTTGGAGGAGGAGGTTCAGGCGTTGCTAAGAGGCGTGGAAGAGCGGGTGATTGGTTTCTGTCCATATATCGAGGCTCCGGCTAACACCGCTCGGCCCCTCGATAAAATCACATGAATAATGCCAAAACGGCGGGCACAAATGCACCCTGTTGATGGGCACGATATAAAGGTGCCGACTACCGTAGCAAGCTTAGGAAAAGGATAACTTGGATAACTCAAGGATTTTTTTCACGACTTGGATTTATCATCCAGCTTTGTGAAAAGCTGGATGATAATGAAGCCGACCCGATTACCGCCCTCTCAATAGCGGTCGGTACGGCACGAGGGCTCCCCTTTCCTAACCTTCCGCCGACTTGAACTCCAACGCCGGCGTTGTAGAAGGAAAGGCAATGATATCGGCGGCTTCGCCATTCATCATTTTAAAAATCGAACGACTGACGCGGTCGGCGGCCGCGACCAGTGCGGCATCGAGGTGATGAACGTATCGTCCGGTCACCGAGCTCGAGGCGTGCCCGATGACTGCAGCAATCGTCGGCTCGGTGAACCCGAGATCATTAGCAACGCTTGCAAAGCTATGGCGGAGAGTGTGGGGGGTAACCGTTGCCAATCCCGCCCGTTCGGCAACGCGCGTCCAGACCTTCGGGAGGCCGACGTAGGGGGCGTTTCCTTTACTTCCGGGAAACACGAACTCCACATCGTCGGACGGCGTCAATTGCTGTATCAACTCGAGCGCTGCCGACCCGAGAGGCCGTACCGACGCGCCTTCCTTGCTGTCCGCAAGGCGCATGCACTTGCCGTGCAGGTCGATCTCGGACCACTTTAGACGTTCAATTTCCCCTCGACGGCAACCCGTGAGAGCCAACAGCCGGATCACTGTTACGGCCTTTGGATTATGTTCGGAGAATTCATCGAGTGTGCTTCCGAGTTTGAAGTAATCACCCGGCGATAGTCGGTTACTCCGTCGCTTATCCGCGGGTCGTTTGACTCCGTGTACCGGGTTCAAGCCGATGACACCCTCGGCGACCGCATAGCTCAGAATGCCGCCGAGCAGGCCAACAGTACGCGCCGCTGTCCCCGCACCGCCGCGTACAACCGCCTTGCCGTGCGGCACCGTCTTCTCCACGGTCGCTGTTTTTCCGCTGGTTACGTCGCGGATAAAACGCACGATGTCGGCGTTGGTTAAGTCAGCAACGCGTAGATTACCCAACAGCGGCACAATGTGCCTAATTATTCGACCGCGGTCAGACACCAGCGTGGAACGCTTCTTGGCGTTCCCTTTTCGACCAATTACCAGTCCGCGCTCCGCGTCAGCGAGATACTTCTGGCAGAGCGCTTTAACCGTCGCCGCACGACGCTCATTCGCACGTTCGCCTGCAGGATCGCCGCCCTGCGCGACCCGTGCCAGCAGCTTCAATGCAGCTTTCCGGGCTTCGTCTGGCGTCAGTGGGCCAACCCGCCCGATGGTCATACGGCGTTGCCTGCTAGCCGTTCGGTATTGGAGCACGTAGGTTTTGGTGCCGCTGGGTCTGACTCTCAAACCAAAGCCGGGCAGTTCACCATCCCAAACGAAAACATCAGCACGGGGATCGGGTTCGGTCGCATGAACGATACGCTTTGTTAGTCGGGTCATGGCTCCGCCCTGCAATTCTTGGGAATCATATGGGAAGCAGCGGGAAGCAATCTAGAGATAACTCGAACATTGCTCGAGAAACATGATCCAAGGAGTTATGTCCATAAAATATGGCTCAAGTAACGTTCGTCAAACTCGAGTAAAATGGATCAAACACCACACCACGCCCCTCCGAAGGCAAAGGTCACACGTTCGAATCGTGTCGGGTGCGCCAGCAGGGGTCCTTTGTTTTGCCCCCTGCGTTTCCAGCGTGCCCGCCGAGGCGAATTCAAAAGATCGAGCTTAAAGGGTGCAGCCGCTGCCGAGGTTCACAGGGCCGCGTGTTTGTCACAGGGAACGAGGGATCGCACCGGGGTCACTCGGCTAACCCTTACCGCAACTATTGCGGAAATCCTGCTCGGAGGAGAGCCTCCTTCCAGCGGTCACGATCCTGCGCGCGCCGTAGTGGGAGCCAAGTCAGTGACGATATTCTCTGCGATGGATCGAGTTGAAGAGCCTGCTTGGTCGCTTCGGCGGCTATGGTTTGATCGCCGCCCAATGCATTGCTGACCGCCATGATCCGCCAAGCCGGTGCAAAGGTCGGATGCGCGCGAGTGATCCGCTCCGCAAGACGCGCAGCTTCCTCGTACTGGCCGCTGTAAAAGTGAGCTGCCGCCATACCTAATTTCACCTGTGTCATGCTTGGACCCCGAGGGCTCAACCGCTCTGCTCGACGCAGATGCTCGAGTGCGGTCGGGTGCATGCCTAGCCCGATATGCAGGAAACCGCTAGCCTCCCAGCCTATTGCAAGATTGGCGTTCATGGAAAGACCGCGGCTAATGCACTCTGCGCCCAAGTCCAGCTCGCCACCGATGGATGCGAGTATCATTCCACCCACACATAGTGCTAAATCATTTAACTGGCCCAATTCGATTGCGCGGCGCGCGAGATGAATAGCCTCTGCACTCTCCTGCGCGGCGTCCACCATCCAGCCGTTCTGTGCACGAAGAACATAAGCTAGACCAGCCCAAGCATAGGCCGGCGCAAAATTTTCATCCAGTTCGAGGGCTTTGAGGAAATAACCGAGCGCCACTTCCGCATCGTTCTTGCTAAACTTGAATAGGTGCGAAAGACCCCTCAAATAGCAATCATAGGCATCCAGGCTGGCAGTCGGCTTTCGCGTGGCGCGCTCCATTTCTGCAAATACTACTTCTGTCACCAACTCTCCGACCACACTCGTTGCTACCTGGTCTTGGAGTTCGAACACGTCTTCCAGCTTGCCTTCGAACCGGTCCGCCCAGAGATGTGTACCTGTTGTGCTGTCAATCAGCTGGCCCGCAATGCGCACGCGTCCACCTGCCTTGCGGACGCTTCCTTCGAGCACGTAGCGAACTCCAAGTTCACGTCCGACCTGCTTTATGTCTATCGCCCTGCCTTTGTAGGTGAAGGAGGAATTGCGCGCGATAACGAACAGCGATTTGAACCGAGATAGGGCCGTGATGATGTCTTCGACGATGCCATCGGCAAAGTACTCCTGCTCGGGATCGCCACTCATATTCTGGAAGGGAAGCACAGCCAGCGAGGGCTTGTTCGGCAGAGGAAGTAACTCGGCTTCCTCCCTTGGCGGTCTTGAAACATGGCCGTGAGTTGCGCCGAAGTGGCCGACCTCATAGACCTGAATTGGCTCAGGAATGTTCTTGACGTGCCGGACACCCAAGTCGGTGAATGGGACTAACAACACCTTGCGCACTTGATCGTATGTCGCGCCAGAGACACAGACGCCTCCTGGCTTAGCCAAGGTCTCCAACCGCGCGGCAATGTTCACGCCGTCGCCGAACAGGTCCCCAGCCCGAACCATCACGTCGCCGATGTGGATACCGATGCGGAAACTTATGCGACGATCAGGTGCGAGACCTGAGTTCGCTTCGGCCAGAGCGGCCTGCGCCTCTACCGCGCACTGAACAGCATCCACGGCGCTTCCAAATTCGGCAAGGACACTGTCGCCAGCGGTGTTTGCTATGCGGCCCCTGTGCTCCCCAATGATCCTGTCGAGGATCGCGCGCCGTTCGGTCAGCCCCTTGAGCGTGCCGACCTCGTCGGTGCCCATGAGGCGGCTGTAGCCCTCTACATCTGCTGCGAAGACCGCGACGAGGCGTCGGCTCACTGCCACAGGGTCTGACATGCGTGCCTCAGTGCTAACCTGTGGCGAACAGTGTGGGCTGTGGGGCAACCATCGTCAATCAAAGCCTGAACCGACGATCAGCCCTCAGGCACCCCTGCCAACCGCATACCCTCAATGCCGCGTTCGCGCGCGGCAAGAACGGTCTGACCGAGCCGCAACGTTTACGCCATCGCCAAGGATGTCGTCGTCCTCGATCAGGATGTCCCCGAGATTGATCCCAATTCGGTACATCATATGCCGGTCCTGCGGGACACCTTCGCTCCTCTCGGTCATCACCGCTTGGCGAGGCGGCAATGGTCGGCGAGATCGGTGCGCTTGCGCCTCCAAAAAACTCACAGCCCGGCTCTCTACCTGTGCGCGCACCATCCCTTGCTCGCAATTTTAATAATCTCCGAGGTAACATGAGGCCATTATTTTCATCGCCGGCCTCTAGGACATGATCGCAAAGCTCTCAAACGTGAAAATGTTCCACGAGCCAACCAGCATGACAAAGATCGATTCCCTCATCAATGAAATCCAGGATGGCGAGTTATCCGGGCCGACGAAGCGGCAGCTCAAGGCGCTTACGCGCATCACCGAGCTATTTGTCGCCGGCTCCGGTCGCCATTCGGGGCAGCAGCTCGAACTGTTCGACGAGGTGTTCAAAGCCCTTGTCGCCGTGATTGAGTTGAAGGCGCGGGCCAAGCTCGCCTGACACCTCGCGACCGACGGAGAGGCACCTGCGGCGCTGGTTCGCGCATTTGCCTTCGACGACAATATCGCTGTGGCGGCTCCGCTTCTCAGCCGATCGACCGTGCTCAGCGAGACCGATCTTGCGCATGGCGCCAACACCCTGAGCCAGGGTCATCTTTACGCAATCGCTCAGCGCCAGACGGTCAGCGAATTAATCACCGACATCCTTATCGAGCGCGGCGAAAGCAACGTGGTCCACGCCGTTGCGAAGAATGCCGGTGCGCGTATCTCGGAACGTGGTTTTCGCGACCTCATCCTGCGGGCCGGCAATGATTCCCAACTCGGGCTGCATGTTGGATCGCGGCGCGACATCCCGCGCCACCACCTCTTGGTGCTTCTTGAGACTGCCTCCGCGGAAGTCTACAGCAAGATCGTCGCGGCAAATCCGCAGTTTGTTGAAGCCGCGCAAGGAGCAGTGACGGAGGTAGTTGACGAAATAAATCTCGAAATACGTCAGAACTCCCCGGATCATGCCGAGGCGAAGAAAAGAGTGCGGCGTTTGAAATACTGGAAGGAACTTGGAGAATCCAAGGTTCACATGGCCGCACGTGCGCAGGATTTTGAGCAGGCGGTGCTGGCCCTGTCGGTTCTTGCGCGGTGTCCTATAGAGGTGGCTGAACGGGCGGTCCTCAATGAGAATCCCGGCGCTGTTCAGGTCGTCGCCAAGGCCGCCGGCTGTGCCTGGACAACCGTCAAAGCGCTGCTGCTGATGAGGGCAGCGAACCGGAGCCTGTCCAAGGCAGATCTCGAGCTTGCGCGCGCCAACTACGAGCGGCTTGAGGTCAGAGCGGCAAGGCGCGTGCTTGAATTCTACGATTCGCGCCGTCATCGGCGCGCTGCGACAGGTCCCTCAACCGTTCTGGAAGCCTCCGCGGATTTGGACGCTCCCATGAAGAATGGATACGCAGCCTGATGCGGGCGTCTTCTGGATCATGATCGATTGAGTGGAATCGCATCATGATCTCATCTCTTTGTTTGAGCGTGATCTCCGCGCAAACGCGTTTTTTTGCGCTTATTAGCTAAGGGAAAACCGGTTTCCACTTTGCCGCCAACGCGGCTCTTCGGGTCCGGATCGCTCTGGCACGGCTGGCGCAATCCGATCAGCTATTGCAGCAATCCGCGGGACCGGAACCGGGCTCGTATTGATCGTGCAGACGGACCCATGCCATCGGATAGGACAGGCCTTCTTCGTGTCGGCCAAGCGGAGTGAGGTCGAGATATTGATAGGCGGCGTTCATCATGTCGAGGCCGCGCGCAAAGCATGAATAGGTATGAAAGACGGTGCCGGCCTCGTCGCGGTAAAAAGCACTGATCCCAGGCGCTTCCTCGACGCTGAATTCGGAGGTGCCGAAGTTGTAGATCTTGGCGCTCGAGTTGATCTCGTCCGGCTTGAACGACACCGCATAGTCGAAATTGAAATCGGTATTCGCCGAGGACAGCCAGTCGAAGCTCCAGCCCATCCGGGCCTTGAACGCCTCCAGCTTGTGCGAGGGCGCGCGCGAAACCGCGACCAGAGTGGTGTCCCGCGCAGAAAGATGCGGGATCATGCGGTCGAACTGGTCGGCCCAGAACGAACAGCTCTTGCAGCCTTCGTTCCAGTCGGGGGCGAACATGAAATGCTGCACCACGAGCTGGTGGCGCCCGTCGAACAGATCGGCCAGCGTTTTTCTCCCGGCCGCGCCGTCGAAAACATAGGTCTTGTCGACCCTGACCCAGGGGAGCGCGCGGCGTTCCTCGCTCAGCCGGTCACGCGAGCGCGTAAACTCCTTTTCATGGGCCATCAGGGCCTTGCGGGCTTCCAACCATTCCTCGCGCGATGCGATCTTGTGCGGCTGCATGGCATGCTCCTGACTTCAGGCGTTCTGGCGCGACTTTCAGCGCTTATAAGGTGGTTAACGATCTCGGAACGCGAGCAGAGAAGTTAGCATGAAAAGCGAAACTGCACTGCAACTTCGCATCGGTATGATCCGACCCCGACAGCAGTCATCCAAAACTGTACGGGGAAACACAATGCGCAAGGTCTCTCTCACTTCGGTGGTTTTCATGCTTTCGCTGGTGCCAAACCTCGCCGGCGCGGGCTCACGTTCGATCGAGGTTGAGCCGGCCGCGGTGCCGCCCGGCTTTGAAACCTATCGTGGCTATGTCTTCGACCTCTCGGAGAATTCGGACCGCAAGGATAGCGGCGCAATTGCCGAAAGCTTCCGCCATCAGCTCGATATCGTGGAGAGCGTTGGCTTGAGCCCAAAGGTGCTCGAGTTTTTTCACTCGGTGCCGATCATCGCCAGCGAAATGGCTTGTCTCGAGTTGGGCGCCGGGATCGCCTGCTACGGTCCACCCGCAAGGATCCAACGCGACGCCCCTCGCACCTACACGACCTGGGATGAAACGAACCGGCGCTGGAGTAATCCGAACTTTCTTGACTTGGCCGCCGACGCTGGGGTTGGCGTGATCATGCTGCGTCCGAATATGCTGAAATATGCCGAAGATCCCGTCATCCTGCACGAGCTGCTTCATGCCTACCACGCCAAGCTGATGCCGCAAGGCTTCGACAATCTCGGCATCAGGGCGTTCTTCGCCGATGCGACCAGCAAGAATGTATTCGGCAAGGAAGAATACGCGCTGTTTAACCACAAGGAATTCTTTGCCGTGACCGCAAGCATTTTTCTGGCGGGAAAAGAGTCGATCCACGAACCGCACACGCGTGCGGCTTTGAAGGAGAAGCTGCCGAAATACTACAAATATCTCGTCGAGCTGTTTGGATTCGACCCGGAGGGAACAACTCCGGTCGCCAGCAGCACGAGCCAGCCAGAGGCGTCTAGCGACGCCATCTCGCACGGCGGGACCTGATATCGAGAAATTAGTTTCGTCGGCGCTAGTGCGGCGAATTTGAAGTTCCTATCAATGCCTCTGCACCACTGATATAGGAACTTCAAATTCAAAACCGCACTAGAAACCAATAATTGCCAGAACTCCCTTGATTCCGAAGTTCGCCTCAGAGGTCGCCGCGATAGCTTGCGAACTCCGGAATCGGAGCTCTGGACCTCGTCCGCGCTGACGAAGCCGCCTATTCCACCTTTATCCCGGCGTACTTCACCACCTTTTCCCATTTTTCCGTCTCGGCCTTGATCATCGCGCCAAAGGCCTCAGGCGCCGCGATCAGCGGCTCGCCGCCAAGTTCGATCAGGCGTTTGCTGATCTCGGGCTCGGCCAGCACCGCGTTGATCTCCCGGTTCAGTTTCCCGACGATTTCGGGCGGGGTCTTGATCGGCGCACCCATGCCGAACAGCGCGCTCGCCTCATAGCCGGGAATGGTCTCGGCCACCGTCGGCACGTCGGGCAACTGCGGTGATCGCTCCGCTGTCGTCACGGCCAGCGCGCGGAGCGCACCGCCACGGACATGCTCGATAATCGACGGCATGTTGTCGAAGATGACCTGAACGCGATTGCCGAGCATGTCGGTGATCGCGGGCGCCGCGCCGCGATAAGGCACATGCAGCATCTTCGCGCCCGACATGGCCATGAACAACTCTCCGGACAGGTGCACCGATGTGCCGTTGCCCGATGACGCCAGGTTCACCTTGCCGGGATTGGCCTTCACATAGGCGATGAACTCGGCGACCGTCCTGGCTGGAACCTGCTTCGCCACCGTCATGACGTTGGGGACGCGAATGAAGGCGGCGACCGGGGCGATGTCGCGGACGAAGTTGAAATTGAGATTGGTGTAAAGCGAAGCGTTGATGAAATTGGCGGGATTGACCAGCAGCACCGTGTAGCCGTCGGGGTCAGCCTTGACCACGGTCTCGGTGCCGATGTTGTTGCCGGCCCCTGGCTTGTTCTCGATCACGAATTGCTGGCCGAGCCGCTCCGATAACCGCTGTCCGATCAACCGGGCGAGAATGTCGGTCGCGCCGCCGGCCGGATATCCGACGACGAACCGGACCGGTCGCGT
>Ga0207663_10000734_pt1 | contig 14663 bp, 16 predicted proteins | sample LARL53metaG_FD_184346 | JGI IMG/M metagenome (GOLD analysis project Ga0207663, IMG submission 184346) | Corn, switchgrass and miscanthus rhizosphere microbial communities from Kellogg Biological Station, Michigan, USA - LAR L5-3 metaG... | ecosystem: Host-associated > Plants > Roots >...
ATGCAATTAATTGGCAGGATATCTGAAACGTGAATACTTGAATCACCAAGCCTTCGTCTTTCCTCATATCTTTTATTGAGGTTCTTCTGCAAAAGGTCAGTAAACTCCAGATTTCTTCTGATGGTTATTGTCATTTTCTGAATTATTTTTCCTATTGGTAAATTTTATTCGATACCTTGATATACCTGAATAAATTCTAGTTGTTTCTGTAGTATATCAATCACCGATACATAATCTGCCATTTTCTTGTGCTCTCCTTGTTTCTTTGCAAGGCTTCCCTGGTCCTTTCCACGATTGGTTAGTAGTACAATCGGATTTTAATACTGTAGATTGGGATCTATTGTTCCTATGCTTGCATCTTTCTTTCATCGGTACCAATATTATTACTATATTTGTTTTTGAGATTTAAAAATTTACGCTATTCTTATTCTATCAATAAGGTCGAGCCTGAATGAGTGGATGAATGACGAACTAAATATATAAGCATTTCTGTCTAAAATAGATGTGAGTTCTTTTTAAAAAATGAATCTCTATACTCACTATTCATGAGTAATATGAGAAGTCCAGATAATAATAGCAATATTAGTACAAGTGGCACTACAGCAAAACAAACCTTGTCAATGAAGGAATATCTGAACCTACTTCCACCATTATCTGATGGGGAATTCGATTCGTTAAAGCAATCAATCAGAGAAGAAGGGTTACACGTACCTGTAATACTCAACAAGCAGGGAATTGTTCTCTATGGGCATCATCGATTTCGAGCTTCCAAGGAGCTTGGTATTCTCCTCAAATACCAGACCAAGGAATTCAATGATTCATTAGAGGAGGAGCAATTTCTAATCGATGTTAACCTTAGAAGGCGTCAGTTGAATGAGTTTCAGCGAGTCGAATCGGTTACTCTTTAGAAGATATAGAAAAGAGTGGGCGAAGAGGAGAAAGTCCCTTGGTTGACGACGATTTTCAAAACGTAGATACAACTAAAATTGGGGACAAAAGTGCTGATTTAATCTTTACAGATCCTCCTTGCCACAGGGAGTGGCTGCCAATGTATGAATCATTGGGAAAACTTGCCTGTAGAGGTTTGAAAGATGGTGGTAGTTTAGTCACGTATGCAGGACATTCGGCATTACCGCAGATCTTTGATTACATGAAACATTACGGGTTGAAATTTTGTTGGGAATGGTGGTAAAAAATAATGATAGTTCTAGACTGTGCAACATGACCGCATGTATGGTATGTGGAAACCACTCCTCCCGTTCGTGAATGGCAACAGATTGAGGGTTTTAGATTCTATTCTAGACTTGATAGACTGCAGTGCAGTTACACTAAAAATATTTCTGAGATTGTCTATCATATTGTTGCTCATACGAAAAATTGGTTTACGATATTGCATAGTAAAGTACCCTGTATAATAGTTCGGATAATTCTGCAAAACGTATCAAGTTTAATAAATCATCTTTTTCTACCCCGTCCCATTCGGGCAGGTTCAAACTGCAACCTTAAGAGATTGTTATATGAAATACTAAGAATTATAACAAACATGCGACTGGTATTAAGTTCATTACATTGCATTTCTGGGCAGGTTCTTATTGCTATGTTCGAGATACGGCCAAGAACCCTCGCTTCCCTGATCGAGTTACTGCTATATCAGACATTATATCAATAGTTCAAGATTTGGGCAATCAAATACCCAATAAATCCTGGATGCTCTATTTACTTGAGCTCTTCAATATTCAGAGCGTAGCAGTTGAACTAAACCTTATATGCCAGTTTGACAGCCAGAACTACTTTGAGGCTATATTTCAGGGCGTAAATCAATATAGGTTCGGACATGTATTACCTACAGTTGGTCATTCATATTTACGTCAAATTATTATGAATTCACGAAGACATACTATTACTTATTTACTAGAAGATCAAAATTCGAAACAAAAAGAAAGATATGAGTTATCATTGAATAGGGGATTTGGGTTTGAAGGATTGAATCACTTTGCCGGAATAGAATGGTGGAATAAGATGGGCAATTTTCCATATCCAATAAGATACCTCGTAGAAATATCTCAGCTTGTGTATGGAATAGCTGATGAACCTAGCAATGTGGAAGCTATAACCTATAGACCCTATGACGCATTGATACCAAACAATGAAGGTTCAGGTAAAAGATATCCAATTTCATTTGATAATACGGGAATCAAAAAAGAAGATGGCTGTATTTGTTTTAATGTTGGATCAGGTAATTGTGATACTGGCTTGACCTACAACTTATAGAATAGATTCCTGTTAAGTGGATTTACTAATGAAGGAAGCGAGTTTCAGTCATAATCTGCTTACCTGCACGGCAATGAATAAGAGTTCAGGTAAACGAACATCATATTAAGGAGGTTGCTCTGTAATGCAGGTGAATCATTATAATTACTGGTAAAACTTCGTAACTTCTTCCTGTATGTCTGCCAGAAGGCCATAATACTCTGCTTGCGTTTTCCCCAATTCACCATCAACAGTATTTCTCAATACTGCTCTCCTTTTTTTATGGCTTAGACTAAAGTATCCATGTCTTTTTCTCTGCTTATTTGCTTTCTACCTCCCATTCATTTCTTAAGAATTTCCTTGATTTGCTCTTTATGAACTAAAGTGTCTACGAGACCACTGACAATCCTGTCAATGTCTCCGTATGTGCTATTATCGCAAATTTTCATTTCATCGATTGCTTTGAATTTCCAAATATTATCAAGGGCGTATTGAATCGGTAAGAGAGTGGTATAAACTACTTTGCCGATTGAAGTCAGTATATATTTTTTACACCCGTCTTTCCTTATTATCAAACCATTTCGGATCAGAGCTGCTAATCTTTGGTAATACGTCCTATGTGTAAGTTTTATGTTTCTGCAAATTATATGACTTTCCAATCCAGAATTGCCCCCTTCAGAGATCATTCTAAAGATTGCCAGAGATTTATCGTCTGAGATTACTGACAGTATGTCTTGTATTGAAAAAGTGTTATTGGATGGTGAACGTATTTCCATATCCTTGCTAAGATTTCGTGAAAGCTGAGCGAATTTAGCACCCATGTATCTGTAATATGCAGATCTTCCTTATTCTACTTTAGTAAATAGCATTCTTGATTTATCATATGGGTTGGTTACTAGAACGTAATGTCTATTCTTCATAATGTTTCACAAGAATTCTTGACAGTTCAAGACGGAGATATGTGAACGTGCAATAATCATATACTGTTTTTTGAAAATGTTGAAAAAGCATAAACGTAGTAGATTCCGATTCTAAAGTCGGTCCTGAAAATGAGCAGGCGAGAATACTGTTACCAAAGATTTGGAATGACTCTCGTCCTTTCTTTTTATGTAATTGCTGTGTCATCCAATCTTTACTTGTGGCAAAGGGGTTCGAGGGGATCACCGAATCGAAATAAAAAATGATGTTCGAAAGAGATTGTCAAGATATTAATTGCCAATAATAGCATTGATAAAAACGGTAGACTTCGAGTATCCTTACACAAAGAAATTATTCGGAAAGACGTGGCTCCTAAGATATATTGAAAAATAGTAAGTTAACTACAAAAAGGAAAGAAAACCGGAAGATATGGAATGCTTAATCTTTTAAGGAATTCATTTCATTATTTAACTCCCTTAAATACATATCGATTTGAAGTTGAACGTTTCCGCATAGGTGATATATACCAATTAATACATTAGACATGTAAGGTAGAGTTATGATGACATATACAGAAAAAACAACAACAAAAAGGATAACAAAGGAAGAAAAAAAACTGTTACAGATGAAGACTAACCAAGAAAGCTTAGCCACTGCAATAAGTACACTTGAAAACATTAATGCTAATTATTGTAAAGGTAACAGGGCTTCAAAGGGCAGGATACACGAATTACTTCTGCTGTTGAAACATCAAGATCACAAAATTAGTATGTCTATTAGAGCGGCAAACGCTATCAGTATATTAGACAGCATGAGTCAAGATAAAAGAATAGAATCACATATTAGAACAATGCTATGGCAGGTTGTCTCAAACCTCGAAGCGATAAGAGAATGATATACCATGCAAGACACCCTTAGTTGCTCGACGAGTCTGTATTTTTCTCCATAGTTTTTTTACTTTCTTTGAAAAAATTGCATTTCACCATTTCAATGATTTCAGCAGCTGCTGTTAGCAGAAAGAGAACGTTCCCTGATTCCAAAAAAGATATGATTAAATTAAATTGAGATAATATCGCTGGGTTATACCATGTAATAGAGTTACATAATCAATTTTAAGTGCAATGTTTAATTTATATAATATGACAGCCTTTTTCCAATTGGATGAATCAAAGGGTAAATTTACGGTGTGACAAAAACATCTGAAAATCTCAATAATAGGACATCTCGAATTGATGCAATTGGCACACGCAAGAAGGAACGATTTTGGAAAAGACTCTTGATCATAGATGATGATCCCGATATCACTACTACCTTCAAGATGGGTATCGAATATGCTAACAGGATTACCAACGACAGAAGAATTGAAGTACATACGTATAACGATCCTACCGTAGCATTATCAGAATTCCAACCAAATTTCTTTGATCTTTTGTTAGTCGATATCAATCTACCACACATGAACGGATTTCAAATATGTGAGAGGATACTAGAATTGGATATCAATGTAAGAGTTTGCTTCATGTCTTCTGGAGAAATAAATCGTGAAGCATTAAGAGAGATATATCCAGCAGTAAGCCTAGGTTGTTTTATCAAAAAACCGGTTAATTTGGATTATTTGATTGAAAGAATTAAAGCAGAATTGGATTAGAATTCTTGAAACGTTCTTTTAATACAAACACTAAGATATACCGCCATAGTTATTCATGGGGATAGGGAGATGTGTGCATTGGATCAAAGTGTGTTTGTTTTTATTCTATGATTGCTATATGTGTTTAGTAAGGAAAATGACTAACGTTAGGTCACTTAGACGTTGGCTAATGGTTTTTGTTCCAGTTATGGGTGCAAGTATGCTGTCGACTTATTTCCTGGGTTTTGTAATCGGATTTATACTAACTATGTTCATGTTTATCGTGGTAATCTTATACATTCAAAGAAAAAAATGGAAGGAATTTGGGTTTAGTGACGAAAAAGAGGGCTACTATGGCGGTGCTAGTATCACCGACAGTACGAAACCAAAATATGTGTGTTTGGCATGTGGCAGTAAGATGAATGGTAGCACATGTGATAAATGTGGCTCTCACATGAAAAAAGGTGAATTTAAATGAGCTCGAACAATTTCCGGCTATAGCGAATGAAAGGATCTCTGAAACCAATCTATACCAACATGGCAGCAGGAAGAGTAATCAGAATTATATTGTGAGTAATGCACGGACGTTTATTCCTCTTTTTTCTCTCAATCAAGATCATCATCACTTTTATATTATTATTCAAGATTTCTAAATAGATTCTGTATTCGCCTCTTCAACCCAGGGCATGCCTACCTTCTTACTAAGATAATCAACTTTCTCTTTTAGGCATGTTAAATCCTTATTATTGATTGTGACAATTGCTGGATCTAAACATTGCTAGATCCGTCCTGATGGATTTACTGAAAATACTATGTGGCAATTACTAATGACGCCCTTTTTTGTATTTCAAATAATACTCTTGGGATTGCTATGAACTAGAAAAAAATGAAGACACTATCCCACGTACACTCTGGTCTTTGAATCTGCGGAAGAGCGATGCTGAGTCCGCATCTCAGTCACTTGCGTTGTTTTTGTATTGTTAAATCTTTTTCGCTTCGTTATTTTTAGACCAGATCATATCCACCATAAACCATAACATGTCTTTTTTGAGTAATTTGATAAACATGTCTTCATGTTTAGGGGAATACCTTGCTCTTCCAGAAATCAACTCGTACGTTATAGCGGATAATTCCTGAAAATGGAACTCTGCTTCAGCCTGCAGATATCTTTCCCAAAGATCACCAAGCTTACCGTGTGGATGTACCAGGATATTTCACTTTACTATCATAACCGGACAGTTGGCGTGAGTTACTATTCCGGATGCTGTACTTCCGAGTAGTATCTTTTTAATACCTGATCTTCCCCTGGTTCCCACAACAATTAAATCAATATTTTCATTTCGAGCATAGTCCACTAGTTCAGCTGCTACCATTGGTGTTGAGGCTAGGATTACTTTTGTTTTTAATTTAACTTTTATATTTTCATCATCCTGTTGTTGTTGCTTAACTCTTTCTAGCCAACGCTCAGCTTCTTGTTTAGACGTTTGTATAATATCATTCAGGGAACTAGGAGTTGCAGGAAGACCAAATAATAGAGGTCGAGGGGTATGGTCGTATCCTAATTTCGCAGATAATACATGAACGGCAATGAGTTCAGCATTAACTTTTTTGGCCATCGCTAGCGCATATTCTGCTGCATACATTGATGGCTCTGATCCATCTATCCCAACCAATATTTTGGAAAATTTGCCTGTGGTAGTTGGCAATTTATTTCTTACTATCTCTTCTTGATGAACCTTCTTATGAAATGCTTCTAATTCGTACAGCGTATTGTCTAAGTAATGACTTTTATATTATTTGTAGACTCGGCAAATCAGATTTTTGAAGAATCTTTTCAAGAATATCAAAAAAAATAACATTCGTCTAATATAAAGTGTACTAACAATGATAACACGAAAATAGCCTCTTCGGCGTTCTTCATGGAAAATTATTTATGGGAATGGGACAACAAGTCTAGTACCGATTTGCGATCAATGTGGGAGTTTCTTCGGATTTACCCATTCTAGGAAAGTGGCGTAATTTAGAGAACGTTTATCATATAGGTAATCTGGAAGAATTTTGATAAATCTAAATCCATTTTTTAGCTGAAAGGAAAGTACAGGATCAGAGTATTCACCAGTAATTGTCTTCTGTACGTATTGTAGAGCCGTCGTTCTATCAGCATATTTGTAATAATTATATAATCTACCTCCAAGGATTATTCTTTTTAGATTAAATTTGTTGACAAGATCTTTTCTTGCATCATATAGCAGTGTTCCGATTCCTTGACGTTGAAATTTTGGATGCGTGGAAATATCTGCTCCATAAAGACTATCTCCCAGATAGTCATGATTGTTAAACATCCCATATCCTGTAACTTCATGCCATGTATGTTCTCTGTATGCGGGTTTTAAGGAAATTATTAAACTACTCGCCGATGCAACGACTATTTTTTCGTTATCGAGCTCAGCACATAGTTGGCCCTGAGGGAAAACTCTGAGGTGATTCTCAAGAAACGCAGATGGCCATATCATTCCATAAGTAGCCATATCTGAAAATGATTTTCTCTGTAAAGCAATTATCTTAGGGATATCATTTTTATGAATATTCCTGATTGTAATTCTATGCATTTGGTTATCCTTCAGCTATCTTGTTTTTTGGTCTTGCATTACTGCCTTTAGAATGTTGTTTAACCAGGCTTTGCATACAGATTCAAATTGTCTGCTGACATCTATCAAAAAGGCAAATCTGCTAATTCAGCGTCGGAGATAAGTTCCTTTAGTTTTAGTTCAACCTTTAATATCATCTTCTTGCACGTATATGTCATTCTGACATGAAAATTTCTAAAAGCCTGATATTGACAACAGTATTAACAGTCGCTCTAATCGCTCTTAATGATTAATAACCGGTTAATTTTTATGAAAACATGGCTAGGAGGCGGGCAACAACTACAACAGCAAACGAGAATGTCAAATTAAAACTTCTGTCTACGATTTTGAAGATGAAGTATCGAAATTGCAAATAATAGTATTGTCTTCAATGGGCGAACTCTCCCCTGTGGCTCTCAACCGAAAGTGCAAAAAGTATATAATTTCTCTATTAAGCATATCTCATCATACTATTATTAGGAATGATGATTACAGTTGACCAATAACCAACTAACAGCCACATTAGCTGACTTTTTGAAAAACTTTCCATTTTCAACTAAACGTGGCAGACAAGCTCACGTGTTAAATGAAATATACTCTGGTTTTGCTTCAGACTATAGGTACATTATATTAGAAGCTCCTACTGGGTTTGGAAAGAGCGCTGTAGGCATAGCTGTAGCGCTAACTTTGGGTTCAAGCTTCATCTGTACGTCAACTAAAGATTTACAAACTCAATACTCACGAGATTTTCCATATCTAAAAGTCGCAAAAGGAATGAACAATTTTCCGTGTCTAGTAAAAGAAGATTTTATTAAAAACGGTACGTATAGGTGTGGGGTATGCGTTTCAGATGACGCAAATGAATGCTACCATACAACTGTAGAATACGGCCCTTGTATGAGTGATGAATCCTTCAAAGATGGTGGATGTAAATATAGAACATTTTCAAAGGACTATAAAATTAGCAATAAGGGGACAACAATTGAAAATGTATTCATTGATTATGATACTACGAATTATTATCAAAAAGAATATTCCCAGTGGCTCCATCTCGAAAATTTAAGAAAGCAACGAAAAGCATGGATGCCATGCGAATACTTTGATCAATTGAATGCAGCGTTGACTTCAAGTCACTCTATATTTAATTATTCCAATTTTCTAGCCCTACTACCAAACAAAAAAGTTCTCCCTTCGAGGAAACTGTTAGTATTAGATGAAGGGCACTTACTGGAAACAGAGATCGTAAAGTACAGAGGAGTATCTATTTCAAAAAAAAGATGGAAGCGGTATCTTCCCAATTTAAAGTTGATTGATTATGGTTATGATGATATAGAAATGTGGATTGATTTTCTCATTGAACTTGAGACAAAAATGCTTGGTCTAACTGGCAATAGCCAGATGGTGGAATCATTATCCCTATCCAGAAGAGTGAAATATAATTGGACAAACAATATGACCTCTAAATTAAAATCTAAAAATAAAAAAAGGTTGGTGGGTGGTTCAGAGATATTTGAAAGTGACGAACAGATTGCAGAAAAATATGATGAAAATACCTCAAAAAAGTCCTCATCTATTGGTGACGAACTTGCTGTTGAAGCAATCAGAGACACAGAAAGGCTCACACGAGCAATAAACAATATTCTTTCAAATACTAAAAACTGGATTGTTTCTGAGATAAGGAAGGAAAATTACGATATCATAAGAATCGAATTAAAACCACTTGATCCTTCTTCTTATTGTAAGGACATGTTTGAGAAATGTACCAAAACATTGATAATGAGTGCCACAATCCTCGACAGCAAAGAATTCTGCAGAAATATTGGCCTTACGTATAATGATGTGAAATTCATACAGGTTGGCTCAGACTTTCCAATACAAAATAGACCTATATATCCAATGAGTATTGCATATCTAAATTTTAATAACCTTCAACTACAGGAGGTTAAAATTAAAATTTCTAAAGCTATTGATAATTTGATGGCATTACACAGAAATCATAAAGGAATAATTCATACTACATCCTACGAACAGTTAAATTTTATCAAAGAAAATATTTCAGAAACAAATGTACGAAGACTGTTGGTTACGGACCCAGAGATACAAAGAGATGATGTTATTGCAGAACATACAAACAGTCTAAAACCAACGGTTCTAATATCCCCATCTTTACATATGGGTCTTGACCTGAAGGATGGTCTATCTAGATTTCAGATCATAACTAAAGTGCCTTATCCTAACAAAAGTGACAGATGGACTGATGCGAAAAGAAAGCTGGATGAAGAGTGGTATTATTGGCAAACGGCATTGAAATTGATTCAAGGATATGGACGGTCCATACGGTCGAAGGATGATTGGGCAAAGACATATGTCTTGGACTCAGCATTTGGATATTTTGTCAAGAAGAATAGAAACATTTTGCCACAGTGGTTCAGTCAAGCAATCCAAGGAAGGTTGTAAAGGTATCGGTAAGGCATTATCATGTAGTTTACAGATACTGCCTTAAGCAAATGTGAAAACAAAACAATATGGATATGGTTTGAATAGATCCCGGAATAGTCAGCAACCATAAGGATAGGAGTATACTCTATAGGATGAAAACGAAGCTTTAGGAATAAAATAGTTCGTATAAATTGAAACCTGCAATGTTGCATTTTTGCAACCAGCCAGCGATGATTAGCCCCTGCTTCAAAAAGGTCAACATTCACTAAACGATTCGTCTATAGGTATATTTAGTTTAATCCCATATTATTCTCAATAACATATATGCAAATTACTTGGATGTATAACCATGAACAGATTGTTATTTATAATATTCACCAGTATGAGGACTGTATGAGTGTGGAAAAAAAGAATCCACTAAAGCGAGGTCAAGCATTAAATGATGCTACTAGCGGTCAAATGGGAGAAGAACCCAGAGCTGAACCTACTCCAAAACGGTTGACAGATTCACAAAATGCGGATTTAAGGGAAAGTGATTCTAGAAGAAAAACCGGCCTCAAGATGTCTAGAGAAATTTAGGAAAGGTCTCAACCTGAGCCAAAGGTATTCCAAAACTTAGGTAGTAGATGAATCGCAGATTATATCAATGACCACCTCCACCTTGAAAAACCAGTGCCCTTTGTGTATTATTGTTAGACATATTATGAGTATTTACTTATGTACTTCTTTTATTCTTTAAATTTAATTGTATGAGTTCCGATGTGTCCTCTTAAACCCCTCAGAATCTGAAATAAGATCAAAATAATAATGAAAAATTTCATTTGTTACTCTACATACACCACAATGCTGATACGATTGTGGTGTGTAGAGCAAGAATTGATATCTAAATACCACTACTATCTGATTTCTTAATCTCTACTGTAACTTTATCGCCCACTTTTATACCCATGTCTTCATACTCTCTCATACTGATTTTAAATGTAGGAGAATCAGTAAGAGCGCCTCCGCCTCCCATGGCCCTAGAGATATTTGCCATCGCTTTTGGTAGATTTTTCATCAAATCCTCCGGGGAGGTAAACGCCATCATGTTTGGACCAAAAGGATTCTGCTGCTTTTCGCCACCTTGTTTGTAATCATTTGGATCGCTGATAGCGACATAAACGTATGGTGCGCCGTCTTGAGAGGCTTCAATTCTTGAAATGATATATTCCCTCTTCATTTAGTATCAATTTACACTGAATCAGAATACACTTATAATTCTTCCAAACGCGTACGCTCCCCACACAAAGTTTCGTCTTCCCCAAGCAGAATGAAACGAGATTTAAGCTGCTCTTCGACTAGTGGTTCACACACTCTTTTCTGACGAGAACCTTGATGGTGGCGAGTGCCGTCACATGTGCTCAACTAACAATGGTATTTGTGCTGATGTTATATCTATAATTGCAGAAAGTATATTGCTGCTAGATTTGATTTTAATTTCGATGCTTTTCGTTGAGTTAGTACAAAGGCATAAGCTTATCAAGCATCAACTAAAACAATCCGTCTTCAGGAAAAATGCAGTATATTGTTTGTCTCTGCTTGAAAATTACGTTTTAACAGTCCTAACTGATACTTTACCAATTGTGTTTCCATTAGCTACGTCACTTCTGGAGCATGGCCTTCAAAAAATCAGGCAAGGCCTCATTTTCTAATTTCTTGTATATCCGCATGAATAAGGAATTTTATACACCTGACAACTTTCAGATCACACTTTACATTCTAGGAATTGTATTGTTGTTTCCTAAATCTTGATTTTGATCCTATCTCCCTCAACTCTTGTTTCATAAGTCGTTTGATCATAGGTCTTGATGCGAGCCATAAGTTGACCTACATTTTCGAAGAATTTTTGCCAAGTTTGTGGCAATGGTTCCATATCTTGGCGGGGAGTTAAAATTGGTTCTGTAAGCTTCTTCCCTGTGATAACGTCAAACTTTGAACCATGAAATGGGCATGTTACAGTGGTGCCTGTTAAATTGCCCATTGAAAGTAGGGCATTCATATGGCCACATCTGTCACTTATGGCATAGAATTTGCCGCCTACATTAGCAATTAATACTTCTTTTCCATCAACTTCAAAATGTTTCATTTTTCCATCAGGAATTTCATTCACCTTTGCAAGTTCAACAAATTCATTTTGAACCATGTTAGACAATATATTGACATGCACATATTTAAGTTTAGAAATCAAGATCCGTTTTACCGAGATTACTTTCGTTTAGATCGCAGCTCGTTAGATAGACTAGAATATATGTTTGTGGAAAGGACATTTAAAAATTAAGACTGCTTCTACAAAGAAGTTCCTTATGGTGGCGATGCTGCGGTACTGCGGAGTCACGCTGAGTACTGTTCGTTACTACGTGGGTGACATTCGGCAGAGAATTAATAGTCAAGCCGAGGTCACGTAGGATTAGACTACCAAGGGATAGCGATGAAGAGTTGACCTAATACCGTTTGAGGTTGCAGAAACAGTATTGGATACTCTGGATTTGATAGGAGTATTTATGGAGAGGCTGCCAGGAATAAGAATAGAAAGTTGTGGGTATGAACTTGCACAAGAAGGGAGAGTGAGAGCCAGACAATATGAAAACTAAATTGTTCTATGCTAAATATCTTACAAGCTGCCAGCGTGAATCAGCTGCAGCTAATATGCTGATAATCAAGTCACATCTCAGAGAATTACTTACCAGGTCATTTAGAAGTACGATTATTCAAAGTGTGGACTTATAGTTTCTGCGACTAGCTTTACTAACCTGGCTCTATCTGGGCTCGAATTAGTCAGAACAATCTCAGTAAAACCCAATTCTATATACTTGTTGAGTTTCTTTATACCCTCTTCTGAGTTTGATATTACTAGGAACAACATCTTTAGCGTATCATCACCAACTATTTGGCCATTCTCTTCGATTTTTCTTGGATCGTGGACATCTACATCAAAGAATGCTTTTATCATAGCACCTCTCCAAAATCTAATTGATTCTAACGCTTTTTCTATATTGTCATCGTATGAAGCAGGAATAAACAGTATCTTATCTAGAGAATCATAATCTTTTCCTGCCTCACTGGCACCTTTTTCCACTGCTGGAAACAACTTATTTCTAATTACTTCAATATTCAATTCATTGGTAACAAACCCATTTCCTTCTTGACCAGCGAGTCTAGCAGATTGTTCACCAAGTCCTGCAATGTAAAGGGGAACAGGCTGTGAAGGCTTTGTATACAATTTAGAATTTTTTACCCAATAGTAATTTCCCTTGAACTCAACCCAGTCTTCAGTCCAAAGTTTCTTAATTAAATGTAATGCTTCTTTTAATCTTCCAAATTTTTCTGAATTGGAAGGCCAATGATGACCAGAGGTAACTTCGTTAAGAGCTTCTCCACGACCAATACCAAGAAATACGCGATTCGGGAACATATATCCAAGCGTAGCAAAGACTTGAGCAACAATCGCAGGATGATATCGTAGGATTGGAGCAGTTACTCCGGTACCAATTACTATGCTGTTTGTCTTAGCTAAAGCAGCACCAAGCCATGGCCAAGCCGCACCGCCTGATGCACCACTATCCCACCATGGCATATAATGGTCGCTAGTCCAACATCGCTCAATCCCATTTTGATCCATATTTATAACATCATTGAGCAGATCTCTGGGATTCACCTGTTCATGCGCTGCTTAAATACTAATCCTTACCATTTGTTATCACATGCACGCTGAGTTTACTACGATATATGATATATAACGAAGCGGAAATGGATGTTGTGTGGTCTAAAACTGCATTGAAGTTAGCATCACCATCATTCTTAAAGTAATTTGTCCGTGCGACAGCGCTTAAGTTTTAAGTACCTTTTCGTGACCAACGGGATCATGTCGCGCGAGTGAAAATTTATGTTTCGACATCTTTTTTCATCTGATTTTTAAGTTAAGTGACACCAGACATAGCAAATTGTATTATTATTTATTGATGTTAATAATCTCCTTCTCGATGGCCCCATCTCTGATATGGATCGTTCTATCTGTTGCAGCAAGTTCAGGATTGTGTGTTACCATGATTATTGTCCTTCTAAATTTGCTGGATAATAGCTTTAGCAAATCGAAAACACCTTGTCCTGTTTTTGTGTCTAAGTTTCCCGTAGGTTCATCAGCTAGAATTATTTTCGGATCGTTCATAAGTGCCCTTGCTATAGCTACTCTTTGTTGTTGACCACCGCTTAGATTGGATGGTTTGTATTTAGCCTTGTCTTTGATTCCTAGGAAATTCAATAACTTTAAAGCACGACGCCTTCTGTCATGATCACTCATACCACCGGTAATACCAGGAAACTCTACATTCTTCAGTACACTCGTTCTATTAATCAAGTTATAGGACTGAAAAATAAAGCCTAACGTTTCATTCCTAATGGTCGCAATTTGAGAATCATTTAACGAAAAAATATCGACTCCATTAATGAATACCTTACCTGAAGTAGGCCTATCTAATGCCCCGAGCATATTCAACAATGTAGACTTCCCGCTTCCGGATGGACCTACTACGGATACAAATTCACCCTTATTTACAGACAAGCTAACGTTCCTAAGGGATACTACCTTGCCCATCGAAGAGGTATATACTTTGGAGAGGTTGTCGACCTTTAGGATAGCTTCAGAACTATTGAGTTGATTAGTATGTATAGTCATTTTAGCCTATTTTCTCCCTTCAAAAGTCCTTGTCTAAATGACAACTTCATGATATTATCTTTGAATTCCCATAATTAATATAAAAATTATA
>Ga0207663_10000736_pt1 | contig 14642 bp, 11 predicted proteins | sample LARL53metaG_FD_184346 | JGI IMG/M metagenome (GOLD analysis project Ga0207663, IMG submission 184346) | Corn, switchgrass and miscanthus rhizosphere microbial communities from Kellogg Biological Station, Michigan, USA - LAR L5-3 metaG... | ecosystem: Host-associated > Plants > Roots >...
ACTGAGGGAAATATCCAATACTGCAAGGATTTAATGAAAATCGCTCCGACTCGCCATATGGATGAAATTGAAGCTAATTTTTTACTTAATGAAAAGGAATATTTGGGTTCTATAACTTTGAAGGAGCCGCATCAACAAGCTATCTATACTAACGTACGGGAAATAGTAGAACAGCAACAGAATATTTTCGAGACTCTGTGGAATAAATCAATAAATGCGGAAAAGAGAATTAAAGAGATAGAAGATGGAACAGTACATTATGAAACTAGAATAATTGAGGATAATCAAGAAATTGTCGAAGAAATCGGTCGCTTAACTACCAGCTCAAATGAATTATGTATCTGTTTAACATCCGGAGGAATGCAATATAACTACAATCATTTTTTTGAGTTAGAAAAAAAGTTACTTGACAAGCAAAAGAAAGGGGAGCATAAGGGTATCAGATACATAAGTAACATAGATAGTGATAATATGAATTTAGCTAAGATATTTCTGGACGCAGGGATCAAAATAAGACATCTTAAAAATCTTCCACCAATGAGCTTTGGTGTTTCAGATAAAGAAATAGTAGCTACCATTGAAAAGATGGATGTTAGTAAAAATGTACAAAGTTTGTTACTAAGTAACGAACCAGTATATATGAACCACTTTTATTATATATTTGAAGAATTATGGAAAAATGGAATTGATGCTAAAGATAGAATAGGAGATATTGAAGAAGGTATTGAATCAACTAGTATAGAAATTATTCCAAATCCTACATATTCTATAAGACGAGCTTTTGATTTAATAAAATCAGCCGAAAAGGAGGTATTGAGACTATTTTCGTCAGTCCATGCATTTCGTCGTCAAGTAAGACTTGGTATAATGCACTTATTTAAGGATGCACTAGAAGGCGGTGCAAGAGTTAGAATATTAATTCCAGCTGATCAAAAGGAGATAATACAAATAATAAACGAAGTAAATTTGGTATTGCCTCAGCTAGATATTGGAAGCGTCGACAAAAGTTTAGAAAGTACAGTTGGAATTCTAGTAGTTGATAGAAAAGAATCACTAATTATAGAGACAAAACACGATTCAAAAGATAATTCATATGACGCAGCAGGATTAGCTGCATACTCTAATAGCAAACCAATTGCTTTAGCGTATGCCTCTATCTTTGACAGTCTTTGGAAACAGACAGAACAACATCAAAAATTAAGCAAGATGTACGAGGAGCTAAGAATTCATAATATAGTGCAAAAAGAATTTATCGATGTAGCAGCACATGAGCTTAGGACTCCTATCCAGCCAATACTTGGTTTAACTGGTATTCTTCGTTCTAGTGATAACAGAGACAGAAGATCAATAGCAGAACAGGATGAATTACTAGACGTTATAATGAGAAATGCGAAAAGACTGCAGAGACTTGCTGACGACATTTTAGATGTTACAAAAATTGAAAGTGAGTCACTAAACCTCAAGAAGGAGGTTTTCAACTTAAATGATGTAATAACAAAAGCTATAGATGACATTATAGCCAAGATTACAATGAGCCAACACGAAGACGTTATAAAATTATTATATCAACCTCGTGATATCTTCATAGAAGCTGATAAAGCAAGAATAGGTCAAGTAATTTCAAATATTCTCAATAATGCATTCAAGTTTACTGAAGCAAAGCTTAACAAAGAAAAAGGAGGAAGAGGCACTATAAATATTACTGCTGAAAAGATTGATGATGGCCAGGCTGTTGTTAGTATTAATGATACTGGTACAGGTATAGATCCTGGGATAATGCCTAGGTTATTTGAAAAGTTTGCATCAAAATCTTTTCAGGGTACAGGGTTAGGGTTGTATATCTGTAAAAGCATTATAGAATCTCATTGTGGCAGAATATGGGCTGAAAATAACAAAGATGGTAGTGGAGCTACGTTTTACTTTAGTCTGCCAATAATCAAAATCAAATAGATATTTGATACAAGAAAATTGAAGGCCAGGGAATTTCCTGTGTTCTGAGCCTTAGTTGTGCTCGTGTCGATATCGTATACAATGTATAATTCAATGTATAATTCAAACTATTCAAATTCTTGCATAGCATACATAGCAGTAAATTGTCTACGAATTTGATTGAATAGATAGTTGTATTCGCGGTCGGGGCTTATTTTAGATTTGCCTTCTGATATTTGCCAAGACTGTCCTTTTAGTCTATATCTACCAGCCGCTACTTGATTTCATAAAGATTCACTAATGCAGCAACGTTTGTGAGAAACATTTCATATACCAATTATGCAGATTTTGTGATACCATAGTTATTAGATAAGCCTGGGGAACGCGTTTGACTCAAGTATGACAACCACCTTCTCTAGTTGTGATACTTTTTACGATGTCTCAGGAACATACTTCAGACATTAAATTGCATTGATAATGCTTGGTGGCGGCTTTATCAAAATGTCGTACGATCTATCTATAAGACCCTGATATCTATCATAGAAATCGCTATATCTACCGTGTTAAATTAATTAGAGAATAGAAAATTCCATAGTCTTTAGATCATGGTATCATTATTAGCAGCATTGTATTTTTAAATCTGATACAGATTAATAATACAATTAATAATACAATTAATAACATACTGATCAGCTAGAGAATTCTTTTATAGAAGAATTACATTAGATCTCTAATGAGTAATAGAAGTGCCTTCCGGACAACTACTCTTGTTAGTGGCGCATTCCTGATAATCACTGTGTTGATAGTCAGTATAGTTGTTGTTTCAACAAACGGATTGACTGACCGATTAGCATTCGCACAAGGTGCACAAAAGAAATTTACAGCAGATCTTTCTGGCAAAAATGAGGTTCCACCAGTTGACACTAAAGCAAGTGGAACTGCTCAATTTCAGCTTAGTGCAGATGGAAAGGAGATAAATTATGAACTGAATGTAAAGGGTATGAACAACTTCATGATGGCCCATATCCATCAGGGCAAATCTGGTGAGAATGGACAGCCGGTAGTGATGTTATCCATGGGAAAGGCCAAGATTACACCAGGTGATCTGCAGGGACCATTGAATGGAAAACAATTGTCAGACCTAGTCAAGCTTCTTGAGGACGGGAATGCATACGTTAATGTTCATACCCAGCAGAATCAGAATGGAGAAATCCGTGGACAGATAAAAGGTTCCTGATACCATCAGGATACCTAGGGATCAGACTATTGTATTGATACCTTGACTCGAGGTGGTTATATTATAAATGGTAATATTGTGAGGTTTAATACATCGGAGCAGATTAATTTTCTGCAATTTACTTACCTTGGATACCATAACTATAAACAATATTCTCGTATACTGAGTAGTCCATAGGTTTCTGAGCATGAGCATCTTCAAAAAAGGAATTGCCCAGCTTGTTAACAAATGCTAGAAAAAATGTACCGAACCGAGTAAAGTGATCATTCAGACCAACTACTAAAATGGCAAATAAAAATAAATAACTCAGAATTAAAGCCAATCTCTTTGTTTCTACAGTTGATGAGCGTTTAACAGAGACTTTGACAACCTGAAAAGCCAACATACCTGATTATAAATATGTTATGATAGCTCAACGGGCCCCGTTAAGTTAAGCCGACAAAGCTTTAGCTATGAACGTCTCTTCTATTGTATATGTTAATCTTCCAACAACGGAAGAGAACATCCACAGGACTAATCATGTATGCATTGTACTTGTACTTTCTAGGACTGAGTTTCAGAAGTACTGCAAAAGCATTAGATCCATTTGTGGAAAACAGAAGTCATGTTGCTGTATGGAATTGGGTACAGTTATTTCATCCAAATAAATTCTACCTGAAACGAACCAGAGTTACTGCATTTATTATAGATGAAACCATGTTGCAGATTGGTTCAGAGTATGCATGGTTATGGGTAGCTATAGAACCTGTACATAAGCAAGTTCTTGGAGTATACATCTCAAGACATAGGAATATGCTAGTTGCTGAGTCATTTCTGAGATCATTGATCAAAGTCTATGGTAAACATACCGTATATTCAGATGGTGGAACATGGTATCCTGAAGCATGTTCTTATCTTGGTCTAAAACACCTACTTCATTCACCATTAGAAAAAAAGTATCATAGAAAGAACAATTGAGTATTTCAAAGATAGAACTGAAAGTTTTGATGATTACTATCCATGCAAACACAAAATTGAATACGAATTGTCACACGTACACAACTGGCTCAGTTTGTTTGTGTTCATGCATAATGCAGACATTCTACATATCAAATTTATGAGTCTAATACGAATTATGAGAGGTGAATAAGCTTAACTTAACAGGGCCGCTCAACGTTTCGAGTTTAGAACTTTAAACCCTAAATCAAGTTCCAGACACAGAATCAATCCCTCCTACACCTTCTATTTGGGATGGGATCCGATCAATGACTATAGAACTTCTAGACAACAACCAGATGTTGCAAGATGTCTGATTTTTATATATACGTCGCGTCCATATTATACTAATATCGTATTAGGATGCGTATAATGTAGCTAGTTCAAGGATAGTTAGAATAGCCAGGTGTGTACGTATTAGTATGGCCGCCTGCACTTAGTTGCATCAAACCTGATATTTGGACAGAGCGAGTAAGCCCGGTAGACTGGGACTAGATTCGATTTCAGCTACTGCTGCAGGATGAAAATGGAATGGAGATGAAATAAAATCCCTGACGTTAGATTAGTACTTTCAACTAGACTTGCGCTGTGCCGCTGTCGACGTATAGCTCAATACCGGTAACGAAGCTGAAATCATCCGATGCCAGAAAGAGCGCATCGGAGGCAATCTCGCGCGGTTGATCCGTCGAACCTATCGGAATTATGGTAACAAAGCTGTCCTTCATTTCTTGAGGAGCGCCATCAAATATCGCCGTGTCTGTTGTGCCGGGGGCTATCACATTGACCCTGATCTTTCCTTTGAGCCCGCTAGTCCAAGTTCGGGGAGAAAGAACGAATGGCTGCTTTGCTTGCACTGTAAACGGTAGAGCCGGAAATCTCTTGACTCAGGCAGAACTATTCAGAATGATTGACCCGCAGTCCTTCATGAGCGGCATTGCCTTTTGTACTGTAAAGAAGGCCCACGAACATTGACGTTTAATGTATCCTCGAAACCTTTCGCGGTAATGGAGCCGAGCGGCTTGATAAGCTCGCCAACGCCAGCACTCGCAAAGAGGGCATCGATCTGACATTCTCCTTTTTCCCTGATGGAAGCATGTCCATGTGTAGATTTGCCCGCAACATGGTAATTCTCTGTAAAAAGTCCCCTAATACGCCATTTATCAGCTATAATTAACAGATCCTTATATATCCATCGACCAATAATATAGTATTATGAAAACAAAATTAATAGCTGTAATTGCTTTATCAGCAATCCTGTCAGTAGCTGCTATCGTAGCGTCAATAGGACAATCAGCAATGGCGTTTACTCAAAACCGTAACGGGGCTAGTCACAACTCAGCCCGTGGTTCAGACGCTAACGGCGCAAGTGGAGGATCTATCGGTAGTAGTGGCGGCGTTGGCGGCGATGCTGCGAAAGCCGGAATCGGAGAAAATGGTGGATCTAATTGTATAGGCTCGGGCTGTCCTCCTTCTTCACCATAGTCGTCTATTGATAAGAGAAGTCTAGCCGATGAAGAAATAGTATCGATGACGATCGCCGTCATCGTTCAAACAATCCTTTATCTTGTGCGCAACTGCTCCGTGAGCAAATCCAACAACGATATATTTGTCTAGCATTTGGTTTATTCTATCTCTAAATTGTTATGTGAAGGGCTTTGGAGACGAAGGAGTAAAGGTAAACAAGGTTACTCCAACTTTAATGACACTATCAAGTGCTGAATCTGAGACACAACTTCTTTATCTGAGACACAACTTTATCTGCTGCTTCCTAGCCAAATACTTTAATTACTTTTGCCTGTGGTTTATCAAGTTCTAGAATTGCGACATCTCACTGATCTGTTTTTGAGCAGTTGCGCTATGTAAGTTGTATCAAAACATTCCTTTTAGTACTTGCATTAATGTTGTTGGTTCAGAATTGGTAATTAAGTCAGAAATTCATACGTTGGCTGTAATGTGGCAATTATGGATTGATACGCGCCAGTTAACCATAATAGCAAAAAAATTGATACATTATCAACTGTCAATATAACTTATGGACGTCTTTTCTCAAACTGATACGTTCATCATTTGCATCATAGCTAAATATTAACGCCTGCCTTCCCCATTCAATAAATGAATCAAAATCACTTGTATAACCTTCAGTTGTATCAGTAGTAAATGGTATTTGATGTTCTGATAAATATCTTGACAGTTCATCTTTTGTTATATATCCATCTTCTGTTTGTTTAATTAGATCAATTATCTTCTTAAAGATATCAATGTTAACTATTATATCCCTTAGCATTTTTTTTCTAACTTTTGGACTTGCAGCAATAAAGAAATGAGCTTTTTGGGTCATTGACACCTCCCCTTCTAGGACTTTGGTTAGACCCAGGATTTCACCTGATTCTAATATAGGTAAAAGCGAATCCAAGTTCAGATCTTCTCTAGAAGCAATTCTTGCTATTTCTGATTTGCCGCCAGCGTCGTCTAATAATTCTATAAATCCAAGAAGAACACTATAATTGACCCTAGGCATCTCCAAATTATTCTATATTCAAAATCTCTCTAAACCACGATTTAAATCTTTTAGTTTTCAAATTGTGTTATTCTTCGATATGCACATTTTAGCGTAGAATACGATTCCTTTGGAAAATAATTGATATTCAACAAGTACTGTAATTAACCATTATGAAATCATTGTTGTGATATAGTCAGAATACTCATAAATTGATTTGTCCCTTTTCTCTCTACTTCTAGGTATTTGTATATTAACCTCATTCAAAATTGAACCCGGTCTATGGCTAAGAACTACTACTCTATCTGAAAGATAAACTGCTTCCTCAATATTATGGGTAACCATTATAACAACTTCCGGAGTAGCAAGCTTATTGCTCCAAACCTTTAGAATTTCTTCTCTCAATGCTTCAGCAGTCAAAGGATCGAGGGCAGAAAATGGCTCATCCATAACAAGGATTTCGGGATCCATGACAAGGGCCCTTGCAATGCCTACCCTCTGTTTCATTCCACCAGACAACTCTCTTGGGTAGGCATCCTCAAAACCTTCTAAACCAACATCTTGAATGATACTCAGACTCTTTTTTCGTCGCTGAATTTTAGGCATATGCATTGATTCCAACCCGAACTCTACATTTTCCACTACAGTTAGCCAGGGAAAGAGTCCGAAAGATTGAAACACCATTGTCATATATGGATTTACAGTACCATCTATTTTCATGGGCTTTCCTTTGAATAGGATTTCTCCATCAGTATATTTTTCTAAACCAATTATAATTCTTAATAACGTAGATTTACCGCAGCCCGATGGACCTACTATTGAAATAAACTCATTATGATTTATGATCAAGTTAATGTTATTCAGGATTTTATTACAATTGTGATTATTGTCTATGTATTCCTTAGTAACGTTTCTCAGTTCAAGCAGTGGTGCCGAACCATCAACTGACCTATTCGGTGTACCTTGAAAATCATTTATTGAAGCTAGCATACTTCCCTGTGAGATAGGAACATGATCCATCTTAGCCACCTTCTGTATTAAGACTGTTATTACCTTTCTTAATTATCCATAAACAGATACTGGTTGCCATGACTCTACTCATTTTTATGTGCCCGTGCCATATTTGTTAATTACTCTTCTGTACACTCGTCTCCATACTAGACGATTGATTGTAACTATTACTGTCATCATTGCACCTATGATAATCAATATCAATACGGTATTTCCTGTATAGTATGCAGCTTTATCTAATAGAGATCCTATACCAGTTACTGCATATGTCTTGTATCCAAATATTATGAATTCTGCAACGACTAATGAGTTCCAGCCTCCTCCCCAACTGGTAATGCTACCAGTAATAAATGACGGATATATTGCTGGGAACAAAACGCGTTTTAGATAGTGGCTCTTTGTAGCTCTAAATGCTCGTGCAGTTTCCTCAACGTCACCGGAAATAGCTCGTACACCACCAATGAGATTAAAAAACATATACCATTGCATCCCAGTTAATATCAACAGTATAGATAAAAATTCAAAGCCACCGGGTACATAGTCTACAACTGGGATCAGGAACGGGAAGAATGCTGGTGCAGGAATAGCGGCTAGAGTTTGAAATATAGGCATAATACGATCAAATCTTGGATCACGAGCAATTTTGATAGCCGCGGGTACAGTCCATGCCAAAGTTAGGAGATAGGCAGCACCTAATCTCAAATAGGATAGTAACAAAGCGATTGGAATCTGTGAGACAATTTTTGCGTTTATAGGGTCACTCTGAAGTGACAAATACATTCTAGAGATCGAGAGAAATGATTGATGGATTTGTTCACGTTCTTGAATAATAATAAATATAAAAAGAGTTACTATGACTGGCAACGCTGCTATTCCAAGTACTCTAAGAATGTCCTTATTGTCAAACCACTTATGGATTGTTGGAAATATTCTTGCTTCAATTTGCCCTCCAATTTTCAACAAGATCTCTATCACTTTATTTGATTTTACAGAAATTAGAGGCCTAGGGTTTCTGACAAAAAAGTCCGATATCTGAATTGATGATGTTGCAGCAGGATTACGAAATAATAGTTTGGGAATTTTACCCCTATAAGTGTGCAAGCCAAAATGCCTGCGCGTATATTTAGGAATAGTTTCAGGAGAAAATGAGTAGTCATATCTAAAACGGTTAGCATATGATTCTAGGGGACGCCAAAAGAAAAAGTCCGTTATTAAGATAATTAAAATTAACATAATGAGTGCTGTTACTGCCTGGATATATTCTCCATGTGAAACTGAAATTCCAAGTTGACTTCCCAGACCAGGTAATGTGTAGGTCTTTGAACCTAACGATATGATCTCGGCTGCGGTAAGAAAATACCATCCACTAGCCCATGATAAGATACCGTTATAGACTAATTTGTGAATGCTAGCCGGAATGTAAAGTCTTCTGAATCTTAAGAATAGGTTGGCCCTATAAGCATTTGAGGTTTCCAATAGTTCAGACGGAATCGAAAGTACTGACTCGTAAACTGAAAAGATCATATTCCACACCATGCTGGTAAATATAAGAAAAATTGCGGCTATTTCAATGCCTACAGAACTGCCGTTAAATAGAACGATAAAAAGCGAAATTGCTGCAGGAAAAAATCCAAGTATTGGAATAGACTGTAATACATCAACTATGGGAATTACTATCTTTGATGCTATAGACTTTCTAGCGGCCGTAATTCCTATTACTATAGCTGCAACAAAAGATAAACCCAAGGCTATAAACATCCTCGAGACAGAAGAGATTGAATCTATCACCAAATCTCCAAATTTACTAATCAAATCTTGACTGGATCCTTTTTGTATGTAGTTTGTCACTGCGATATTTTTTACTGCCTTACCATCAAATTCATTGCTGCTGTCGATACCATAATTATAAACAATAATGTCGTATCCTGAATAGTCCGTAGGTTTCTGAGCATGAGCATCTTCAAAAAAGGAATTGCCCAGCTTGTTAACAAATGCTAGAAAAAATGTACCGAACCGAGTAAAGTGATCATTCAGACCAACTACTAAAATGACAAATAAAAATAAATAACTCAGAATTGAAGCCCATCTCTTTGTTTCTCCAGTTGATGAGCCTTTAATAGAAAATTTCACAAACTAAAAAAGTCTACGTATCGGATTATAAATATGTAATGATGGCCATATGTAATATTATGTGATATTTAGAAATTGATTTTATGGCGCATTTTCAGAGTAATTCTGGTGGAAGATTGATGAGACAAACCCTGCAGTATGATCATTAGCATATGTGACATGGTATTGCTTGAACCAAGCTTGGTCAGATTACCAATCTGAAATATAAAGATCTGATATCATCTCTAGATATTCTGCAAAATCAAGTTCAAAGATGAAAAGGCTAAACTTTGTTTTTAGAATTAAGTTTGTGACAAACCAAGGTCATTATCTATCTATCTATCTATCTACCAATTCATATATCTATGGCGGAAGTGCTGAAATGAAAATACTTTATATCCATGGCGATTCTCAGTGCTAATAAATTTGACTATTCCCGATGAAAAAAGAATTCATCATATCTATGCCAATATGTCTGATGCTGATTCTCTTTGTTATGGATTCAAGCTTACATGATTCAAAAAGCAAATTCTTACGTGCTCAGTTGATTCAAGGCAATACTAATGTATCCAGGCAACAGCGACTAGGTACTGCCAGTATTCTAGGCCCTCCAGATGATGTAAGTCTCATTTCTACTAATCATAAAAATTCAACTCTTGATGAAGAATTTGTAATCACAGGAACAGCTGATCGACACAATATTGCGATATCTAATCCTAACTATGGATTATCTGCTCCCATTATGACGTTTATGCCGGGTGAGAAGTTTAACATAAATTCGAGTACTGACTCAGACATAGTCTATACTACTGCTACTGTAAAATTGGTTCCCATAACTTCTCCTTTTCCACCAAATAATATGCGTGTCGAAGTTATTGATCCTGAAAAAGATCTATCGCTTGGAACACCGATAACGATAGAAAACTATACTGGTAGCACTGGAACCTTTGTTATACCACACATAGCAAGTCAAGGATCTAATCTTCTATATGTATATTTTTACTACCCACACTATCATATCACTTTAGTATACAACACCGCAGTACAGGTGAAAGGCAGCGGTACAGGGACCGGGAGATAAATTTACACCGAGGTATGCATCGCAGACATACAAACATATTAGAGAAAACTGAAATGCATGGCATAGTTTTTTCAAGTCATCGATTTGTTAATATAATGTCCTGATAAGTGCCAAGATTGCTGATCCTTTCATGTAATCAATAATCATTAAAAATAGCGCTAGTAGTTGTTCGTTATTTTTGTTATTTGTGGTATATCTCTAATTATGGAATACTAGCTGTTCAATGAAAAGAGTACTGATAAGAGCTAATTGTTTTAATAAATGTGCCTTAATTGTTAAATATGCAATTCTTACATTCAACTACATCAAATGCATGAATTCTATGCTTTATTGATAATTGGAGTATTCACATCATCTCTAGTGGTATTCAGCTTTTTATCGCAAGGTAGTTTAACAGACATTCAATCTGTTACACGCAATATCAAGAATGGAAAATCGGTGTATGAGATAGAGCTCCTAAAAAATAAGTATCAATACTTTGACTTAATCGTGGATTCGAGCGTTGGCAGTGTTGCAAAAAGTAATGATATATTATAATCATCAAATGGATTGTTTCATTATTTAGTTTATCTAGAGGAGCCATTAGATTCATATTCATAGAAGATAAATTGTAGATATTTTAGATTCATGTACAATCGACAAAATTTGTAATGCTTAGGTCAAGAAAATCGCGGGAGACTTGTAATTCAGCTGTTCCCCAAAACTCTTACCTGCATTGGTGCATACACATCGCCTTGTGTATTGCCATCAAAATTTATTTTTACATAGCGAGTTGTGACAGGGAAATCAGAAGAGATATCGTAAGATTCTTCCCCTGAAACCGCTGCAGTATTGTCATAGAATATCGGTTTACTAAAGTGATTTCCATCTAAGGAGGTCTGTATGTTAAAGTGATTCACAACTTTGTCGCCGTTGCTAAATTTTAAACCAAGTGAACAAATCGGCATATTCTGTCCCAAGTCAATTATATATGATGAATTTCCCTTAGCTGAGTCTATTGTAAGGACATTACTGACATTATTTTCAGTTATGTTCTTATTGTTAGTCGCCGCTAGCTGATTGTTAAAGTTATCTGGATATTCTATATGCACTCCTGGACCAGATACTTTAGCAATTCTGATATCTTTATTTGTACATGTATTCTTTCCAATTTCATTTGCATTTTTTGTAAAAGTCGTAGGCATCATGTCAACGCTTAATTCATAAGACACGTATCTGTACTTTGAATAACTGGTCGAGTTAATATTGGCGTTATTATCAATACTACTACTGCCTAAAGCATTATTGCTAGGAAATATAGCGTGAACCTCAATATTCCATAGACCATGCACCCCGGAGATCTTAAACTTGTTATTAGATAACTCCTTGAGTGCATGCAACGATGGGATATCCGCTTCATAATCCGCAATATACGCCTTTACGCTTACGGGATTATCACTAAAGTCAATACTTGCATTATCTCCTTCCTGGACCGCCAGTACAGCATTAACGTCTGCAGAAGGATATATGATCTTGTTCATGTTCTTGCCGTCAAAACTAACAAATGGAATCATTTCATATCTTTGATTACCATAGATCAAAAAGGCCTTTGGCACTGAATGTACATTATCTGCAGAAATACCATATGCTCGTTGAGTTAAAGATAAAAATGTTGTTGTGGGGCCATATGCCCAAGCCACCACAGAAATAAGATATGCCATTAATAACACTACTATAATCATCAAATTGCACTCTTTGAAATTCGCATTTTGTTCTATTGACTCGCTCAGGAATGCACTGCCAAATTTAGATGATTTCATATCATCCTAACTGTTAGGCTATTACTACTTATATTTAGACGATTTTGAATTTGCTATCAGACCAATACTCTATAAAAGTTTAGTTGATAATGTAGTAATTTTGATTTGAACTAATCGCATTTAATATAATTCATATTCTGCTTTAAATGCTTGTATGGATGGCAACTATGGTTTGATGGTCTAATGATCGTCCCCCTTATCATCGCAACCACATTATAGTTTGAATCATTAGATATAATTAGATGATTGAAACAATAGATGATATTAAGTGATAAAAATATCGACTTAGCATAAATAGTTTATTCTTACATGAGCTCGTGAATTGCCTCTTGCTCTTTCATCGATACTACTTGAGTCATCTATTGAGTGTGGGTTTCTACGCGTTTTACATTTAACTATTGCTTGCAATTCCATAATTCTTGATGTGAGTATTACTAACAAACCTAGTGTGTATTGAATGAACTCTATGTTAGTATGAAGTAAGACAAGGATGTCGTATTAACTTTGGTATTTACACGATTAACAAAAATGCCCTTGTTTGCAGGACTTGTTACAATATTGATTTTGGCAGCACTTGTTATAGTACAAAATAGTCAGGCATATTCTGTCTATCCTAGCTATAATATAATTGAACGACAACAATATGATAGTAGCAAAGTTTGCAAAGGCGTTCCTATAACAAGTTTAACCTCAAGTGCAAGTGAACTAGGTAATTCATCAACTAATGCAATAGACAGGAACCTGAATACTCGCTGGTCAAGTCATGCTGTCAACAAATACATTCAAGTTGATTTGGGTTCAATTAAAGCAGTTTGTGGTATAAGTATTGCATGGTTTAAAGGAGAAACCAGACAGTACTTTTTTACTATTTCTACCTCAGTTGATGGAGTAAACTACTCAAATGTCCTTCAGGGAAGTAGTGGTGGTCATACGCAGCAACCAGAGAACTATCAAATTCATGACACTTCTGCCAAGTACGTAAAGATTTCTGTTTCACAAAATACCCAGAACAACCGGGCGAACATGAATGAGATCACAATTTATGGACTAGATTCATCTACACATCTACCATCACCATCTGTAAACCATGGGCCTACAGTTAGGAATATTACTGGTATTTCAATACCTCAGGATGACCCTGTAACCATTCCAATAGTTATTTTAGATCCTGATCAAGGAGATACCGCAACGATCACCAACAAGAGTTCTCCTGCACATGGAAAGCTAACGCTTGGTCCTAGCCAAAATAGTATTGTATATACACCTATACTTGGATACTCCGGACTAGATAGCTTTACTATTCAAGCAACAGATAATCATGATGCCTTGAGTAACATCGTAGCTGTAACTATCACTGTAACCCCATCTGCTGGCGAAGGTGGAGGCATAGGCAACAACGGTTCAGGTCAGGGCTTTGACAAGTTTGGCATAAAAGAGATTTATCCTACGAAAATAGGAGGCGAGCAATGGTTCATGAATATGCAGGATCCAAATCACGATAAGCAGACAAATCCTCCAAGTATGACTAAAAACTCCGATGGATCCTTCAAGGTGACTTCGACTCAAGTAAGATATGGTGTCTCACCATCCTCTGGATATAATCCTAGCCAAATTAAGACAACAAATCAGAAGACAATGATACAACAAGGGTATATGCAGTCGCCAGATGACTGGAAGAATGTAGAAATGACAGGCTATTTTAAAATCAATAGTTTTACGAGTTCGACCAATAACGGTGCTGCACACATAGAATTATTAGCACGTGGAGGAGTACATACTTCAAGTAAATCGTGTGAGGGAACAGCATACCACTCCAACCTGTATGAAACTGGACGAAGTAAATTTGAAAAAGAGCTCGAACACACAGCAGGCTATACCACAAACGATCCTGAGAAGTCTGGAGTTACCAAGAAATTAGATGGACAATGGATTGGACTGAAAGCCATTTTCTTTACTCGTACAGATGGGACTGTAAAATTAGAGCAATGGATTGATTATGATATA
>Ga0207663_10000738_pt1 | contig 14587 bp, 11 predicted proteins | sample LARL53metaG_FD_184346 | JGI IMG/M metagenome (GOLD analysis project Ga0207663, IMG submission 184346) | Corn, switchgrass and miscanthus rhizosphere microbial communities from Kellogg Biological Station, Michigan, USA - LAR L5-3 metaG... | ecosystem: Host-associated > Plants > Roots >...
CAGGAGTATATCTCACATAACTGACTAGATGATAGTCAGCTAAAGCTGTATAGATAAGATCAATTTGTCAAAAAGGCAAGTACTAGTTTACCGTAATTGTCAATTGACTAACTTACAATGCTGTTAAGAAAAGGAGCAACTTTTACATTTCTCCTACCGTTAAGCATGGAAAAACATTATTGGGGAAGGAAAATTAGAGGTGCAGAAAAGAAGGCGAAGGAAAATGGGATGATCTCGTTTATAGCGTATGATTGAAGACACCTCCTGTAGTTAAGGCATGTAAAAAATCAATCCCCAGATTGAAGGTTTCAGTTCAAGTCCTTAACAGGTTAGTATGATTGCATCATATCTAGAAAAAATGATATTTGTTGGCAATCTGTGAAAAATAGATAATAATAGTAATACAATAATCCCTGAAAATTTGCAGGCAAAAATTACTAATTTGGAGTCACAAGGTAAAACCTAGTCGCTGTTTTCATTGAAGACAAATTAACCTGCCATGATATTGGATTAGACTGCGGATATATAATAAAAGGTGAGACAGAGGAAGACATTATAAAAAGTGCTGAGCAACACATATGGGAAATACATACTATACAACCAGAAGAGATCACTTCGGAAATGAAGGATGAAATTATACAAAATATTCATAATTCTTAATTTCTTGTATGCACCATTAGCACGCTTACAACAACGGAAACAACAAGAACAGCAACAACTATTCGCTAATACTCCCACCAGTGTAAAATGCCATTTAGTTATGGTAAGTGATCTCGATGCAATTTCGTAAGGGTGCTGGTTGTAAAGCTTCTTTGAAAGTTGGGAAGTCGTGATCACAAGTTGATAATACCAAAATCTGCCTAACAGTCCCGAAACAACAATCCTTTACTGACAATGACAAAATCAATACAAATAACCGATACACCAAAAATGGGAAGTGCTATGCTAAGACATACGCATAAAGACAATTATCGAGTTAAATATTCTTATAGAGTTGGGCGAGGCAGAATTTTCACTATCCCTTTTGGGTATATACTGGCCCGATCATATTGCAGGAGCAATAAGTTTATGACAATTATTTTCGCAGGTTTGCAACTGCTTTTTTTTCATCTTTTATTTTGGCAATTTCATATGAATTATCAGGTTGCTTTGTCACATATATATTACATATTCTACAAATATAGTATTTTACTGGCGGATCATGACTAATAGAACCATTTAACCATACCATCATTGTGCCGCATAATGGACAGTTCATTGTCATACTAGAAAAGGCACCAGCACTACTAATATACTTTATTAAAAGCTACTCATTAGTCTACTTGTTTTTGGATTCGTTAATGATGACAAGGGCTATAGTGTCATTTGAAGATATGCAATTATAGGCGCTTTGATAGCAGGCGGCTTGGGAATAGCTCTGATTAGCTCGGGAACGCAGATGGCACATGCCGGCGCTGCACTGGACTGAGATACAATAACACCTAATTAGAATTTTTCTTTTTTTTTGAGTAGTAAGTTATCCTCTCAACGTTACTAGGACAATAGATCTCTAGCTTTCATGATCTGTATGACTTTATCATCTAAAACAGGTTCAAAGCTTTGATAATACTGCGATACTGAACGAAACATGGAGGAAGGACTGGTGACAACTTCTACTGCATCACATTCAGCTTTCAAGCGCTGCAAGGTGTCTTTGGGAGCTACAGGTATAGCAATAATCAAATGCCGTGGATTTTGAGTTGTTTTGACCCATCTGGCAGCAGCTATGATAGTAGCGCCTGTTGCGGCTCCGTCGTCTACTAGAATTGTTGTCTTATCATTTATTTTTTTGTTGTATTCTAATCCCTGTTTACGAAATAAAGATTTACGACGCTTTATCTCTTCTATCTGATAAGCTTTCTCCTTTTCTATGTAGTCAGCGGGTATCCATAGTTCCTCTATTAGTTGCTTATCAAGGTAAGTAGTGCCATCTTCCATTATGGCTCCGATTGCTTGCTCTTTGTTGTCTATATCTGTTAGCTTTCTTGGTATGACAATGTCAAAGTTCTCTGTGGATAGTTTCTTTGCTACAATATCAGCCGTTACCACGCCTCCACGAGGAATACCCAGCACTACAGCAGTTCTTTGCTCTTCTTGCTTTTTGATTTTATCCTTTAACGATTCTCCTAATATGTTGGCAGCGGTAACTCTGTCTTTGAACCTGAATTGAAATTTACTCACTATTGACTCAAAAATCATTTTGAGTGTGATACAACCTTCTCTAAGCCGAATGAATTACAAGTTCACTATAAAAGGATTTTTTAATGTATCAATATCTGAAATCTTACGCATACTTAATTAACTGAGACTGGGGCATAATTTGGTTTTGCCAATTCTCTTCATATTATTTTGAAAGGTTAGCTACCTAACATGTGTTTGATAGCTTTTGGATGTTGTTTGCGTGTCTTACAATTGTAATAAACAATGATTTGATAGAATAGTACTGACAATAGAGTTATACCAGCTGCTTTCTGATATCCTCTTAGTGGTAAAGGATCTACTGAAGATAGCTTTATTCAAAGCCATTAACAGAAATTGGCAAAAATATGAGCAGGGAATTATGCCACAGTCTCAACTAACTAGTGAAATTCGTTCTTTATTTTTTCTGCTATTTCACCAAAACTATAACCAGTAGATTCAGAGTCATTTAGCGTCGTGATACACTGACAAAGTTCTTTGCCCAACACTGACTTCACAGTTTCAATAGTATATGACAATGGACGTCTGTTCCCATCTTTAAAGAGTTCAAGATATAGCGGTTCAGTGATAAAGAAGTAATGATGTATTGCTCCAAGAGCAGAGTATGATCTTTCTCCATTATTATTAATACGATAAAAAGCACCTCGTGTATGTGGCAATCCTTCTCTCTGTGCTCTTAGAAGGAACTCTGTCGCCACTTCCTCTATCGTCATGTCATCTGTCGTAATCACATACTTTCCCTCTTCTTTTGCTTTTGTTCTAACACTTGTTGTGTTAACATCATAATCCGTTATACTTTCTTCATTGTATATAAGATCAGGAAACAGGCACCAATCAAAAATAAACAGTTAGTTAGGTGGTCAGTTATGAAACATCACTATTGTTTTTGTTCTTCCTCTACTGATGCAACTGGATCGGCTTGTAATGCTGTATGTTCTTGTCGTGCTGCACTTCGTGCTGCTGTGACTGCAGCTTTATGTTCGTCTGCAGCCGTTGATGGTGTAGCATTTGGATCTATTTCACGATCCGAAAACAATGCAAAATCGACTGAAGCAAAGCCGTCTACACGGATTAGATCTTTGTGACAGGCCCAAGTGCATGGGACATTTCCGTAGCCTGATGTCCCTTTGTCCACATAAGTTGCCGCAGGCTTCCAACTGTTTCTTGGTTTGCCGTTGCCGTCGAATGGATCTAAATCGACCCACATTTCCAACGTGCTGGATTTTTTGTCTGCCGCAACCTTCCTTACAGTTTTCACACCAACCCACCTATCTTCAGCAAGCGTTGGAGGACTGAACTTGATGTTAGGCTTGGCATTGACGTAGGGAAAGTGTGCATAATTGTAGTTTACCTGGATATCGCCATGTGTTGCAGTTGGATAGACCATTTCGATCAACGAACGTATAGCATCCTCATCACGACCTCCTACCTTGTGTGCATAAGCCTGGTGTGTTCCAAGATTGCCGTGAACTCTGATGAAGCTTGTGAACTCTCCATTTTTGATCCCCTTTGGACTGTAAAGGTATCCTGGGTTATTCTCCCAACTGTTCTTCGTCTTGTTTGACCACATTCCACCATCTGGATAGACATCCAAACGTGTGGATCTGCCTGGAGGACTGCCAGAGTTGTAGTTGATCGGTGAACCCGTAGTGTTGAAAAATATAAGTCCATTCTCTTTTCTTTTGATATGGTAAATGGCTGCCGCTGCCGAATGAGACGTTAAACTTTGATCTATCAGGATTATCCTTCATATAGAATTCAGTACCGCCTTGCACGGTTGGATAGATTTGCATCACTCCATCAGGTCCTATGTTATTGCTTGTTGGTGGTGATAGTGGACCTGGAGGTGGATTCACGATGTCTGGAACACAATTGCCACTGGTATTCCTTATGTTGCCCAGGTGGACATTCCGATGGTGTGACTGGTTGTTCTGCCAATGTAACCGTGTATGTCTTACCGCTCAGAGTTAAATCTGTCAATACGGTACTCATCTCATATGCAGTTTAGCTTGGGATGATAATATACCTTATTTTCATCCCAAACAAATTACAAATAATTGATGACTGGGAAGAATAAGGATGGCGGTATCAATACTGGTGGATAGTGCAAAACAAGATAGTCACTTTCACCAGTGTAAAAAAACATCCAATACGGTGTTTTTTTTGAATGCACTTGCCATCAGAACTGCCTCTTATTTTATTAAATACCTGTTAACCGCTTTTTAATCAAATTATAAACGTCAACCTTACCTTTCCTCAGCTTTTCTAATGCCGGAAAACTGATAGCGGTACTGCAGGTATTTCTCCAGATAAGTTAAGCTGGTGTGGTAAACCGCAACAGTCCTCTCGCTGCCCCTGCTACGTTTGTCAATAAAACGCTTAACTGAAGGGTAGCTTTCAATAACATGGTAAATTTGGTAGCGCTCTTCCTCTGGAAATAAATCTGAGGTATAATTATTGTTTTTCTTTATTATTAGCTTAGCTGCGTCCTTCGTGTCAACAGCAACCAATTTTGGCTCTGCTGTCTTCTTAGTTGTTTTGCCGCCATCATCATCTTTGTTGTTTTATTATTATTAGTAGCCATCTATGCCGTACTCATTGCCACTTCAGCATTGATCTAGTTAGGTCTACATATTATTGTCTTTCTATGGCAATCAACGTTAGTTGATTTGATTTTTTCATTTCTTCTTATACGTCAACTGACAGTTTCTTTTAACTTGTCAATTGTATCTGTGCTAACCTTTGCAACCAAATCATAATAACCATAGACCTGATATACTTCTACAGACTCAGGCAGTTTCCTTAACTCTTTAATAATCTCTCCCTCAGAGTGATTTTCACAGTTTATTAGCACGTAGCTGATGGCATATCTTTGTATACATAACAACTATCTTCTGAAAGGGTAATTAAATGCTAAGGCACAGTATGATGACTTTCTCCGACCGTATTAAGAAATCATGTCCATATAAGAAAAAAAATGCTATTGAATATCATCCTTTATTTGAAAGGAAAAATTCTCCTATGACTTTCTTTTTTCGTCCTCTCAGTTCTGCTAACATAAGTGTCATTAGATGCCGTCTCGTTTTTATCCACCCTTCCCTTCAATTTTATCGGAAGACACTATTTCAGTAGGTTTGGCTTTTTTAATTGGCTCTGGTTTGGGTCTCAACAGCCTACGAATCTTTGAATAAAGCTCACTATTATAATAGTTCAAGTTTCACTGACAATTACACCTAATTCTGCACTTGAACATCCATACATTCATCTAACAAGAGAGTGGTAATTACTAATAATCTGTAAGGTTTTTATAATTTCAGTTTTTTCTGCATATAATAATTCTTCATCTTACTTAGTCCAAATATCAATATCATAATGGATGAGATAGATGTTAATGCTTCAATTATAGATACAGTTAGTCTGTTATATCCCAAATTTTTAATTAAAACATCATCCATCCTGGGTACAACAATTACTAGAAATGATGATACTACCAGTATCATTAACCACATTGCTATAATAAATCCTATAAGACCTACAAGCCTCATGGTGGAATACCCCCTGTCATAGAACAGTATTGATAAAAAATTTTGGAGTTGAATGCGATCACACTTAAGATCGTTGCTGTTGCATTTCCAACTGTCGTAACAGCGTCTATGATATTTGTTGAATTTTCTAACAACTTATATTCACATATGCTCTCTCTGGGCAACAAGATCTAAAAAAGAGATGAAGTAAAAACAAAATCTAGAAGTTGCCGGTGTAGAACCACTAATAATTGCATCAATAATACCAAATACAGTAAAGTAACAATGCTAACTTCAAACAAAGAGACTAGAATTCACCATGCTGATCTTGACAATAATAATATGATGTAAAGATGATAGACATATTTAATTTATTAAATTACAACGAATAATTAAATTTGTCTAATGCAATGACTAAAACGCCTTCTTTTAGGCAATAGTTTTGCCTGATCTGTCTCTTTGGATCTTCCTCATTTTTGTCTCGATCGAATTGCTCCTATATTCATCCCCTTCTCCTCTTTCAGCGTAAATGTTTGGAGTACCATTACCAGTTAATCTCCCAACATTTTCGATATCTGTTCGAATATTTTTGCAGCATTGATACTCTTCTTGATACCTCCTTTAGATTGTCTTTTTGCCTGCTGCATTGAAGTTTTGAATGCATCCATGCTTCCAAACATTATGTTATTTACGAATTTGATTGCAGCAATCATATTGTCCGCAAGGTTACTAACCATATTTGCATATATTTCAGTCGAACGTCCTGAAGTTTCCTCTATGACAGATATTTAGAGGCTAATATGAATTCCATTGATGATTTTAGTGTGGATCACCTAAATTAAGATATATAAAGATATAATATAATTAATATTTTGTAATGATATTTATACTAAGGATAAAAGATCAAGAAAATCAAGTGAATATACAAGATGATCTTTATCTCGTTATTGCAATACCAGTATTAGAATTTATTTTCTTACTTGCTGCTGAATTCGTTGTTGTTTTCCCATAACTATTTGCAGATATTGAATAATCAACAAAAATATCAAAGACAGTCCCAAGGTTTTTTAATATATTTTCTAGATGTATCATAGGGATCGTATTCTTCTTTCCTGGTATTATAGATAGGTGAATTTTATTTTTAGTGCGTGCCGATAATTTAACTATGGAGTTATTTCTTTCTACAATTTCCAAAAAGCTAATACATGCAGAAATTTTTTCAATTGACCTTCTATTTTGGGATTGCAGGATTGAATCATATCTCTTAAACAACCAGTTTGCAGTTTTTTGTTTTTTTGTATGTATTATAGATAAAGCCAAAACCAATTGCTCGCTATGACTTAGATTTGCAATGTCCTGATCAATAATCATGTAAAATAGATTGTGTAAATTGGTAGTAGGTGGTATTTTTGACATTTGTTTTATAGCATAAACTAGGATCTCATATTCGCGTTTTTTGATTAATCCAATAGAAGTCAAAGGCTTTATAAAATCACGTGTTGATTGTCGAACTGTTATTTCTTGTCTGCAACGTACTCTAACAGACTTCTGGATTCGATCCTGCCTCATATTTTCTGAATAGTATGTGTTGGGTGATTCTATGAATGCTGAAAGGATTCCTTCCCTTAGCCCTCTGGCGCTTACGACAACCTTTCCGAACCCAAGTTTCTGCATGAGTAAATTGATAATACATGAACCAGTGGTGATCGTTTCTACTCTGTTGTTACCAATTGCATCAATTTTAGATATCCCATTTGATGTCATATTAGCCAGTCTGGTATTAATCGAATCAACAGATTCATAATCCATTATATAATTATGGATCTTGTCCAGAACATATCTCCTGATTTGCTGATCGTATCTTGCTAGGGCCCGTAATGTACCACCAACACCAATAATCGAAGTATCAGGACTCATTTCAAGATCTCTTCTACTTGGGAGGACTTTGAGTATATGTTGTTTCAACTTGGAGTAGTTTTTCTTAGTAATGGTACCATCAGTCCTACCATAAATCTGGGACAGCCTTAGTGCACCAAGAGGCAGTGACATAAATTTCCTAATCTTGAAATTTTCTGTGTACACCATTTCTAAACTACCGCCACCCAAATCAAAAAAAAGTGCAGTTGGTATGCATGTGGAGCTTAACGCTCCCGCATATGAATATAGAGCTTCTGCTTTACCAGACAATACTCTGAATCGAAAACCTGTCTCTTGATAAGCCTCTTTAAGAAAATCATCTTTATTGATTGCTTCTCTTACTGCACTTGTCGCAACCGGTATTACATGCTTTATGGTTTGAAAACTAATTATATCATGGAACAATTTCAAGGCGTTAATCGTACGGTGAACCGATTCATTAGTAAGATATCCTGTTCCATTTAACCCTTCACCAAGTCTGACTTTTAATCCTCTTTCCTCATAGGCATTGTAAGAATTATCGCTGTTAACATAGTAGTTAACAAATTTGACGGAATTGAAGCCAAGATCTATAACTGACACTTTCAAATGTCTTAAGTACCTCTAAAATTAGTAATTAAATTTGCGTTTTTCAATTTCAGCCGTCAGAATATTTTGTATTGTTCGTATGTTTTATATACGTTATATAAAAATTTCATCTTGCCATATTTTTCATATGTCTTGGAGTAAGTAACCATTTTAATTCACCCTGTAACTTTGGAGGCGCAGAAGAGGTTATCCCAATCCTTGCAAGTCCTGCCTTCTTTATGACAACATGTCTTCCCTTTCCATCAAATATTATCTCACTTACCATGTCGCTAAGATATGGCTCATGTCCCACAAGGAGGACAGATGACTGTTGTCTGAATTGAGATAATTTACGATAAAGTTCCAGCCTGTTACCTTCAGGCCTCAACTCATTCCAGTCTTCCATTTTCTTTTCATCCTTAAATACCTTGGATACGATTGCTGCGGTTTGATGTGCTCTCTTTAGAGGACTAGTGAGTATAAAATCAAATTTAATTCCTAGGTCTTTGAGCGACTTGGCTATGTCGGCTACCTCTTTTTGGCCAGTAACTGTAAGGGATCTTTCAAAGTCTCTATTCCCGGTAGCGAGTTTTTTACCTGCTTCACCATGTCGCAAAATGAATAAATCCATCAAAATAAAATATATATTATGAGTATATTATGCTGTCGGCTATGCTAACTTATCATTAGTTGCAGCAGTTTCCATTTAATCATCATTACATTTGGCTTCCAATTGGTTTGCGAATAATAATATCTGCATGATACTAGAACGTATTGAGGCAGCTTGTAACTAATAGCAAAGTTTTCAAAAACAGATGGAGATAGAAATACCATTGTATCTTTTTATAGACATGTAGTTCAAATCACTTGCAAAGTATGGAGACTGCATATATCGTGAAATTTTAAAACAGAAATAATAAATCAGGATATTAGTATTCTTTAAAGCGAAGAGAAGTCGCGGTAAGGACCTAGAGAAAATTATATTAAAAGTAATAGAACCAACTAGAAAAGAGCCTAGAAATATTGCATATGTTTTATATAGATCAAATGATAATCCTGATGAATTGCTTTTTGATAAAATATGGACCAACAAGGAAGCTTTAGAAGAGCATTTCAAAAGACCTTACATAGAGGATTTAGATTCAAGTATAGAGCAGTTGTTAGCTAAGGAAATTGAATTAAAAGGATATTCGGAATAATGATTTCTGAACCAGAGCAGAACCATTAATTCTAGATTCATATGTATGAGGATTAGTTCTTCGTATTTGCAGGCCGAAATCTTCAGCAGAGGATCACTTTGCGGCAGCTGCAAATACAATCCATTAGTTTAGTTTAGCCATACATCAGTTGGATAAAGGAGAACTTTATCAGAAAATATCTCATGATAATTCGAAGTTAGTATTCGAGCCCATGGGTAAAGGAAAAGGCGTTGATTTCGGGTTTATTGTATCAAAATGACTTTACAAAAGTCTATGGAAATATTTTGTCTATTACAATTGGAGTCTGATTGTCTAATACCGCTATTACAACTAGTACATACAACTTCATCTGCTACAAGTAGTACGTCATATGATAATCTCAGATCCCAAATTCTTTATTAGATGCCTTTATCGATAGTAGATCCAATTGACCTTTAAATGCAAGACCTGTGGTCTACAATTTGAGGAGAAAAGACGCTTAGAGATCCATAAACAGGTGCATGGCCGGAAATCCAAAGTAACGGAATATGGTAGTCCAGAATTTAGTCAAGATAGGTTAAGAGGCTAGGAAGTGGATACTTTTATGTTATCAAGGTTGGTTCTGTTAACTTATCGTCTGCAGACAGCAAGATCAAAAAGTGTTTACTACCGTCGGATAAAAAGATAAATGAGCTATTCTACCCCGCCGCTGCGCATCTACTACAGATTACATCTTAAATATCCAACATATGCTAAATCCAATCCAAGCTATTGCAATAGATTGGAGATATCTGGAATCCACAGAACCTTCTTTTGATAATTTTAATTTTAGCAACAATAGGGACCTCTTCTTTGTTAGCAGATTATTACTTAACTTAGAAACATTCCTAGGTTAGTATTTGGCTACATATGGAAACAGAATGATAGGATCATACCTACAGCTATAAACTATTTTCTTAAAATCGAACGAGAAAATGGACAAGGTAGAGTTCAAGGCTTGAGGATTTATTGGTGTTAAAGATATGTTTGACCCAAAGGTTAGTCACTTCGTATTATCAAAGAACTAGGAATTTTTTCATATGATTATCTAGTTCTTTTCAAAGTGTTTGAACATAATGATAATAAGGTTATCACATTCCTTGTTGGTGTTGAATGTTCTTCAAATGAGACTTCTCCACCAACACTTGAAAATGCTATCTTTGATGAATATAAAGAATGTAAACTGATTGTTAACATTTGAGCTTTTAGAGACGGAAAAATAGATAATATAGTGAACGAAGCTAAACAAATACCATCATAAATCGTTAACCTCTGCATTCTGAATCAACGTTATCTTTTGAGCAAAATAAAATACTCTGTATGGTATGTCAACGGCATAGCCTATTAGCTAACAGGCTATTATCTATGCATGTTTTATCACTAAACTTTCGACACCTTCATCATATCCATCATTTTGACTTGCATCCCATACCGATCCTCTTCGTTTTTCATATGATTATATATTCTTAACAAATCGTACGCATGCCTTAACACGTTGAACTTACCTGCGATTTTCAATTGAATAAATCTAAAAACTAGTGCATAAATTTTGAATCTTTTTAGCACTGCTTCTCTATAAGATTTAATATCATGTAAATGTTGGATGAACAATTCTGCACACCAGGTCGCAGGAATTATACCTTCGCCGAGTAGTGAATATACTGTGCCTATAGATTCGCCTACGCCAACCGATTTTCTGCCATCTGTAAATGGTTCACAATTTACCGGCGGACTAATTCGAATTGGTCTTCCGACTTTTTTTATCACTTCGCACTTGTATTTTTTTAAAAATTCATCGACAAATTTATTATTATTTTTTCTTTCAAAGTCTCCTGCTCCTATATGTGCATAGCCATTTCCAAGGGGAAAATACCAGAAATAACCAGTCATTGAAGGAAATGCCTTCAAATAAAAATCGTCAAACGGAGTCTTATCGATGTCATATTTTACTTTATACTGGATAGATGGTATCCACATCTCGTTTTCTAGTTTTGGAAGGTAATTTCTATGAAATCCTGTTGAATCAATTATTATATCAAACTCCGATTCAAGGTTTTCTTTTTTTGGTACTTTGCCAAATTCGATTTTCGTGCCTTTTATCATATCTTGAATTACTTTTAATTTGTCATACGAAACCATTCCCTTTAAACCAATATCAATATTATTGTTATCATCAGTCTTGCTGTTTTGGTTTTTGGTAGTAATTCCGCCAAGATCTACCTTCATATGCTTTCCACTATGCAAAATATAGTCCTCAAAATTTAGACCACAGTTTTTTGCTAACCCCGACATTACATTTTTGCATGTCGCCCATGCACAGACAGCATCGTGTTGGGTTTCTGGCATCCTTTCAAAACCCACCACACGATTATCATGATCATCACTTAACCTATTCATAAGATAGGCCCCAGCAACTCCTATGCCGACAACTGCAATCTTCATCTAATAACAAAAAGGAAGTTACCTCCAATAAAAAGATTAAGAAAAATTGATATTTAGTGCTAACTCTATAACGCGTTCTGTCAATCTTAAATTTACAGTTGACAATTTTTTTATGCTATTTCCAATGCTTTCATCCTCTAAAATCAAAGTGGCAAATAGCCCTGACTTTTCCAAATATATGGAGATGATTTATTCAAGAAATTGAAAAATGAATATCCCTTAAAATGATTAATTGTTAGTACTAAACGTTTTCCTTGCGACATCCAAACTTAATCTATAGATAAACACAATGGAAGAAGTTCCTGTAAAAATGGTGTCCAGTAAAGCCACAAGTTAGCCGGAACGCCTGAAAGCAGAGCATGGACCAAGACCTGGCAGGATTCATTGAGGCCCCTGAAATAAAACCTAAAAAGAAGACATTCAATCCGAGTATGCCACCTATGACAATGCCACTAAAGCCTCTCAACCCCTTAGAATAAACAACCGTAAGAATTACAGCCATCAATAGAGGAGTAGATAAAATCTTTATTCCAGAGTTGTCAGAAGGGAGAAAACATCATAACAATTAATTGCTTACTCCTTTACTGCTTTTATAACCAAACTGGTAATTTTTCTGCCATCAACTCGATCTCCTTCCATATACAGTTTTTCTTCCAAGACTTTTACATTATCGAATCTTGCTTTCCTGATACTTTCAAGAGAATTTTCTCTGGTTAATGCGCCGTCTATGCAGCTGAACAACTTCCCAGGATTTGCTGCAGCAGTTTCAATTTGCTTGTCTGTAACAAGGTCAGATATTACAAAAGAAATAACTCAAAGGTAGATTTCCTGATTAACACGACCATTTACCAGTAGTTGTCGCTTTCAAAGTTCCTTTATTTTCAATAGATTAAGCGATACAATTGGGTCTAAAAACAAGCCATACTACTTGACATTTGTTTGTCTTTTGTTCTTACAATTAGACAGGAAGTACGCTAAAGAATTACATGTTAAAGCAGAGACTTTGGACCTAAAAAAATAGGTCGAATGGCACGGGATGTATATTCAAAGAGTATGGCATGGTTAAACGTATAATTGATATTAGCGTTAACTTATGTGCGTACTTTAGTAGTAGGCAGGGCAATTGTCAAAGAAAATTCGGATGCCTGGATCTGCCCGTGCAGGACTGGCATTACTGGTCGTAGGAGCAATATTCGTAGGGATAGGCACTTATCTCAAAAGAGGAGGATTTTCACTTTATGGATTGATCATGGCTATTGCAGGATTTTCAATATACATGGTTTCTTCGGTTGTCATTGCGAAAGATAGAAGGCGGAGGAGCAGGAATAAGTGAAAAATAATTATCAATAACTACTGCCGCCACACAGCATTATTCGATATAAATTGCAGGTTTAAATGGTCTAGCAAATTTTGCTTTTGATTTAGGGTCATGTTTAGTTGGTGAATTATTACCGTTTTCTCCGCTCTGTCTCTCCTCTCCTGAGCAGATGATTATCAGAGCTTGCGGATTTCCACTTTCCAAAGACAACAATCCTTTAGCATCATTTAATGGAAATATCTCATCAAAATCTGCTGCTAATTTCAATCTCCTATTTCTTGCTTCAATTGGATCTGACAAAATATCTTCTATCATTTTTCTTATCAAGACTGGATCATTTTTTGCTTTTGACGCGGTGTCTGAATCCTTGACTAGCTGTTTCATAATATCTCCAAAGTTAGTTTTGCTTTCCAATAACATACTCGCAAGTATCTTTTGATAGATCTTTTTTTTCCAGCGTGCTGCGGTATAAATAATAATTTTTGTTGGAGTTATTTTAGTAACTTTGATAATTTTCTGAATGTCAGATATCAAGTTCATAATTAGGTGTTCTGATTCTTCTGCTATTGGATCTTTTCTATGATCATCTACTTGTGGCCATCCAGCAAAGATAATTGATGATGATGGTAGTAATGGGAAGGATGAGGTACTACTGTCACCACCAATTTTTTCCCAAATTTCTTCGCTTATAAATGGAGCAAATGGAGCAAGCATCTTGATGCGGGTTTCAAGAAACAGAGATAAAATAGAAGAAACAGAATCCTCCCTGCCTTTAGTTTTGACCCTCTTCCTATACCATTGCAAGTCTTGATCAAGCGAATATAGTATGGAATGTAATGCTTCTCTTACCCTTAATTTCTCCATTGACATTGTAGTATCTGCAATAGTATATTGCAGCCTACTAACAAACCACCGATCTTCTAATTCAGTCGTCATCATTATTACTTTTCCTGCCTTTGTATTCTCTTCCTCCCTTCCTCCCGACTTTTGCTTTTTATTCTTCTCTATCAAACATCCCATTGCCATGTCATAAATATCACATAACTTGGATCGAATTCCCTTGACTGCATCAAATGAAAAGTCAGCATCTTGTAACAGCTCCGCAGAGATCAGCATAGCCAAACGAATTGCGTCAGCACCATACTCTTTGATAGTAGAACGCAATGGAATAATATTTCCAAGCGACTTTGACATCTTCTTTCCTTCCATCAATACTGAGCCATTGACTACTATTTGCTTTGGCCAATTTTCCCTCTCAAAAATTGCCGCATGGTTAAAAATAAAGAATGACAAATGATTTGGAATCAGGTCTCTTCCAGAATGTCGTACATCAAGGGGATAAAAATAAGAGAATTCATTTCTCA
>Ga0207663_10000748_pt1 | contig 14481 bp, 12 predicted proteins | sample LARL53metaG_FD_184346 | JGI IMG/M metagenome (GOLD analysis project Ga0207663, IMG submission 184346) | Corn, switchgrass and miscanthus rhizosphere microbial communities from Kellogg Biological Station, Michigan, USA - LAR L5-3 metaG... | ecosystem: Host-associated > Plants > Roots >...
CCAGTGGAAGGTCGCAGTCGAGAAGATCAGGTCAACCGGGTTGGCGACCTTCAATGTGGAGAGGTCGGCGACGAGATAGTCGGCTCTCTCCCCCAGCCGCTCGCGCGCCTTTGCAACCATCGCCTCGGAGGCGTCGACCGCGAGGACGCGGCCGTACGGCAACCGCTCGATCAGCTCGGCGGTGACACGACCCGAGCCGCAACCGGCGTCGATCGCCGTCTCCTCGCCGCTCAGCTCGAGCCGCTCCAGCACCTCCATCCCCCAGCTGAACTGAGGATCGGAGACGGCGTCGTATGTCTCGGCGTCCCACTCGACCGGCCCGCTATCGCCAGGCCGCACCGCTCAGAGCCCCGTCGTCACCGGGCCGCGATCCGCCGCGCCCGAGGCCTCGAAGGCGTCGACCGCGGCAGCGTTCTCGAGTGTGATGCCGATGTCATCGAGGCCGTTCAGCAGCCTGTGCTTGATGTCGAGCTCGATCTCGAACTCGAAGACACCGGCTGCGCAGTCGACCGTCTGGTCGTCGACGTCGATCCGGGCCTCGCCCGCCTCGGCCACGGCGCGGCAGTGCTCCTCGTCGAGGATCACCGGGAGCAGGCCGATCTTGGTGCAGTTGGCGTAGAAGATGTCGGCGAAGGACGGCGCGACGATCGCCCGGAAGCCGAAGTCCTCCAGCGCCCAGGGGGCGTGCTCGCGCGAGGAACCGCAGCCGAAGTTGCGTCCGGCGAGCAGGATCGGATTCGGCTCCAGCTCGATCTCGCCGGAGCGGATCCAGTCATAGAAGAGGAACTCGCCGAAGCCGGTCCGCTCGACCCGCTTGAGGAACTGCTTGGGGATGATCTGGTCGGTGTCGACGTCGGCGCGGTCGAGCACCGACACCTTTCCCTCGATCACGTCTACCGGCCTCATCTCAGCTCCAATCTCGAATGTCGACGAAGTGGCCCTCGATCGCGGCTGCCGCCGCCATTCGCGGGCTGACCAGGTGGGTGCGGCCGCCGCGCCCCTGACGACCCTCGAAGTTGCGGTTCGAGGTCGAGGCGCAGCGCTCTCCCTCGGAGAGGGTGTCGGGGTTCATGCCGAGGCACATCGAGCAGCCGGCCTCGCGCCATTCGAAACCGGCGGCGCGGAAGACCTCGTCGAGCCCCTCCTCTTCGGCAGCCGCCTTCACCTGCTGGGAACCGGGGACGACCATCGCCCGCACCGAGCCGGCGACCTTGCGACCGTCGACCATCGCGGCCGCCTCGCGCAGGTCCTCGATCCGCGAGTTGGTGCAGGAACCGATGAAGACGCGTTCCGGCGCCACCTCGGTCATCGGCGTGCCGGGCTCGAGCGCCATGTAGGCGAGCGCCCGCTCCGCCGATTCGCGGTCGGCTGGGGAGTCAATCTGGGCCGGGTCCGGGACGACGTCGGTGACCTCGACGACCATGCCGGGGTTGGTGCCCCAGGTGACCATCGGCGAGATGCCGGCGGCGTCGATCTCGACCTCGGCATCAAAGCCGGCGCCGTCGTCGCTGGGCAACCGGCGCCAGCGCTCGAGCGCGGCGTCGAAGTCCTCCGGGGCGCCGGGCCGGCCACGGACCCACTCGAAGGTGGTCTCATCGGGAGCGATCATGCCGGCGCGGCCGCCACCCTCGATCGTCATGTTGCAGATCGTCATCCGACCCGGCATCGAGAGCGCCTCGATCGCCGGCCCGGCGTACTCGACCGCGTGGCCGACCATGCCCCCGGTTCCTAGCCGCCCTATCGTCGCCAGGATCAGGTCCTTCGGCGTGACCCCGGCACCGAGCTCTCCGTCGTAGAGGATGCGCATCGTCTTCGGCCGCTTCTGCACCAGGCACTGGGTGGCGAGCACGTGCTCGACCTCCGAGGTGCCGATGCCGAAGGCCAGCGCGCCGAAGGCGCCATGGGTGGAGGTGTGGCTGTCGCCGCAGACGATCGTCATGCCCGGTTGGGTGACGCCCAGCTCCGGCCCGATCACGTGGACGATGCCCTGGCGCTCGGAGCCGAGCGAGTAGAGCGGGATGCCGAACTCCTCGCAGTTGCGCTCCAGCGTCTCCACCTGGACGCGGGAGAGCTCATCGGCGATCAGGCGCGCCGCCCTGGTGCCGTCGGTGGGCACGTTGTGGTCGGCGGTGGCAAGCGTCTTGTCAGGTCGCCGCACCTGGCGGTCGGCCAACCTCAGACCGTCGAAGGCCTGCGGCGAGGTGACCTCGTGCACGAGGTGCAGGTCTATGTAGATCAGCCCATCGGTGACCTCGTGCGCGTCCCACAGCTTTTCGAACATAGTTTGGGGCATCAGGACCTCCTCAGACCCGCTGCGATCACGGCGATGAAGCGGGTCAGCTCCCCGCCTTCGTTCTCGAAATGGTGGGGCAGGTCGGCGTCGAAGGTGACGCCGTCGCCCTCGCCCAGCTCGTGGCGGGTCCCATCGACGACCAGGGCCAGCGTCCCGGAGAGGACGACGGCCGTCTCGCGGCTGCCCGGCTCGTGCATCGGCGGATCGTCGCGCCCGCCCGTCGCCGCGCCGGCGTCCAGCGTGTGCAGCGAGACGTCGGCGCGCTGCCCGGGCAGGGGCGGCGTCAGCTCCTCGAAACGATGTCCTCCGCGCTCGAGGGTGCGCCGCTCGCCGGCACGGCTGACCGCGACGTGCTCGCCCTCATCGAGACGCAGCAACTGGGAGAGCGTCAGCTCGAGACCAGCGGCAATCTTCGTAGCGACGGCCAGCGTCGGGCTCGTCTCTCCCCGCTCGACCTGGGAGAGCATCGGCGCACTCACTCCCGATCGCTCCCCGAGGTCGCGCAACGACAGTCCCATCGCCTCGCGCAGTGCCCGCACCCGGTCGCCGATCGCCGGCGTCTCGGGGGCTTTCGTCTCGACGGCTACGTTCATTACGAACGTACGTTATCACATACAAACTCCCCGGGACGGATCGGACCGCAACAGCTCGCGCAAGTCCGCCGCCACGCTCGCGGGATCCTCGTGGAGCTGCCACCAGGTCACCCGAACGCAGCGGTAGCCGGCGATCGCCAGCTTTCGGTCGCGCTCGCGATCGGACTCGAAAGCCCGGCGCGTTCCATGAGAGGCGTAACCGTCGAGCTCGACGATCACCCGTCGCTCGGGCCATAGGCAGTCGACTTGATATCGCCTCGACCCGATGGTGAGCCAGGCATTGAGGTGGGGCCGCGGCAGGTCGCCGGCATCGAGAAAGGCAAGGAACCGAGCCTCCAGCTCCTCCCGGCTAACCCCGGGCGGCATGTCGCGAAGACGAGCCAGGCATTCCCGGAGCACCGTGTTGCCGCGGTGCCCGGGATAGCGCGAAAGCAACGCTGGCAGCGAAAGCGCGTCGTAGAGCCGTAGCCGTTCCGATTCGCGCAGAGCGCGTTCAACCGCGTCACGTCGGAGCACGACCGCGAGATCGAAGATCGTTCGAGGCACGGTCGTCGTCGGGATGTCGTCGTGGATCGTCCACTCGTCGTCGGGGAGGAGGGCAAAGTGGCGGCGAACGGTGCCGTGAGAGCGGCTCTTGGCGGGCACCGTCACGTCGATCGCCCCCGACGATTGGTCCCGAATGCCCCAGAGCGCCGCCGCCGAGCGGTGACTCAGAACGGCATCCGGTCCACAGAACAGCGCCGCCGCCGCCCATCGTCCCTCCTGCGTGAGGGCCCGATGGCCAACTGCGTAGACGCCCTTGTGCAAGCGGTGGAGGCGTCCGTTCCTCAATCGGACTTCAATGGCCTGTCGGCCAGCCCCCAGCTCCAGTAGCTGCCGGCGACTGACGACCCCGTGTTGCCGCCCGGCGAGCCTTGCGATCCGCGTATCCAGGCCACGAGTCTGCTCTGACACATCCACAGGACGTGTAAGAGCAGACTCGTGAAAGCTCTCCCCCCTCTAACTCAGGGACCGGGGGTACGCTCGACCGCGGCCTCGGCGGTGGCTGCCTCGGCCTCGCGGATCGCTGCACCCTCCAGGGCGTTGGAGAGAGCGCGCACGTAGGCGCGGGCCGAAGCCTCGAGGATGTCGGTCGCCACACCCTGGCCGGTGGCGAGCCGGTCGGCTGCCCGCAGCATCACGGTCACCTGGCCGAGGGCGTCCTCTCCCCCGGTCACCGCCTCGACGGTGTACTGGCGCAGCTCGCACTGGACTCCCGTCGCCTTCTGGATCGCGTGGAAGATCGCGTCGACCGGGCCATCGCCGCCCGACTCACCGACGGCCTCCTCGCCAGAGGGCATCTTCACCGCGACGCGAGCCATCGGCTCGCGCCTCGATCCGGCCTCGACCTCAAACCAGGCGAGCTCGTGCGCGTCGGCCCTCTCGCGCATCTCGTCGGAGACGATCGCCTCCAGGTCGAGCGCCGTCACCTGCTTCTTGCGGTCGGCAATCTCCTTGAAGCGCTTGAAGGCCGCGTTGAGCGCGTTGCCCTCGACCTTGAAGCCCAGCTGCTCCAGCGCGTCGCGCAGCGCGTGGCGGCCGGAGTGCTTGCCAAGCACGATCGAGTTCGACTCCAGGCCGACCTCGGTCGCGTCCATGATCTCGTAGGTCGTGCGCTCCTTCAGCACGCCGTCCTGGTGGATGCCGGACTCGTGCGCGAAGGCATTGCGCCCGACGACGGCCTTGTTGGGCTGGATCGCGTAGCCGGTCAGGCGCGAGACCATGCGGCTGGTCCGCGCCAGCTCGCGGGTTTCGATCCCGGTGGTCAGGCCGTGGGCGTCCTCGCGCGTGCGGACCAGCATCACGATCTCCTCCAGCGAGCAGTTGCCGGCTCGCTCGCCGATCCCGTTGACGGCGCACTCGACCTGCCGCGCCCCCGCCAGCAACCCAGCGTAGGAGTTGGCGACAGCCAAGCCCAGGTCGTCGTGGCAGTGGACCGAGGTCTCAACCTCGCGCAGAGCCGGCACCAGCTCGTAGAGGCGGCGAAAGTAGTCCGCGTACTCCTCGGGGGTCGTGTAGCCGACCGTGTCGGGAATGTTGACGACGGTGGCGCCCTCCTCGACCGCGATCGCGCAGACCTCGGCGGTGAACTCGACGTCGGCGCGGGTCGCGTCCATCGGTGAGAACTCGACGTCCTCGCAGTAGGACTTGGCCAGGGCGACGGCGGCTCGCGCCTGTCCCTTAACGTCCTCGCGGTCGGTCTGCAGCTGGTGCTCGATGTGGATGTCGGAGGTCGAGATGAAGGTGTGGATACGCGGCCGGGCGGAGCCCTTGATCGCCCCCCAGGCGGTGTCGATGTCGGCCTTGTGCGTGCGAGCGAGGCCGCAGACCACCGGGCCCTCGACCCCGCGGGCGATCGCCTCTACCGCCTCGAAGTCGCCCGGCGAGGTGATCGGGAAACCGGCCTCGATCACGTCGACGCCGAGCCGGGCCAGCTGCTGGGCGATCTCCACCTTCTCGGCGGTGTTGAGCGAGATCCCCGGCGACTGCTCGCCGTCGCGCAGCGTCGTGTCGAAGATATGGACGCGGTTTGCGTCGTGTTGGTCGGGTGACACTGTTCCCTCTCCTTCTCTACTTCGTTCGAATGACCTTGTCTCTCGCGGCTCTCGCGCCGCCCAGCGCTATTCCCCCCGAAGGGGGAGGAGAAGGAGGAGCGCCAGGCTGTCGAGCCGGTGTGTCATTCGCCGCTTCAGCTTAGCGTAGGCTGGCGCCATCGCAAGCGAGCCCTCTCCATCGGCGATCCCGCGCTCGACCTGGCTCGCCCTCCTCGCGATGGGCGTCGCGGTGATCGTGATCGCCAACGACTTCTCCGCGATCAACGTCGCCCTGCCGACGATGGAGAAGGACTTCGACACGAACGTCAACACGATCCAGTGGGTGGTCAACGCCTACGCCCTCACCTTTGGTGTGATGATCGTCACCGGCGGCCGGCTGGCGGACATGTTCGGGAGGCGCAACGCGTTCTTCGCCGGCACCGCGATCTTCGCCACGATGTCGCTGCTCGGCGGCATCGCTCCGAGCGAGACCTGGCTGATCCTCACCCGCAGCCTGATGGGGATCGGGGGTGCCCTGATGTGGCCGGCGATCCTCGGCATGACCTACGCGCTGCTGCCCGAAGAGCGAGCGGGGCTGGCCGGAGGGATCGTGATCGGCGCCGCCGGCCTCGGCAACGCACTCGGGCCTCTGATCGGTGGCGTCCTCACCGACGCGCTCAGCTGGCGCTGGATCTTCTTCCTCAACGTCCCGGTCTCGGCCTTCGCCGTGTTCGTCACCTACCGGCTAGTCAGGGTGGCCGAGCCGCCCGCGAGCGAGCATCGCATCGACTACGCGGGGGTCGCGACGATCTCGCTCGGCCTCGTCTCGCTGCTCGTCGCCCTCGACCAGATCGACGACTGGGGGTTCGGCGACCCGCGCGTGGTCGGCCTCCTCGCCCTGGCCGCCGTCCTGATCGCCGCCTTCGTGCCGATCGAGGGGCGGGCGGGAGAGCGCGCCCTGGTGCCGCGGTCGGTGATGGCCAACGAGAGCTTTCGCGCGGCCTGCCTGGCGATCCTCCTGATGTCGGCCACCTTCTTCGCCGCCCTGCTCTACCTGCCGCAGTTCATGCAGCACCAGCTCGGCTACTCACCGCTGGAGGCCGGGGTGGGCATGCTGCCGTTCCTCGCCACCTTCGCCCTCGTCTCCTTCGTCGCCGGCCCGCTCTATGAGCGGCTGGGGCCGAAGCTGCTCGTCTCCGTCGGGGCGGCGTGCATCGCCACGGCGCCCCTTCTCTTCTCGCTCGTCGACGCGGGCTCCGGGTACGGAGCACTGGTCCCCGGCATGCTGGTCCTCGGCCTCGGGATCGGCAGCTTCTACCCAACCGCCACTACCGCCGGCGTCACCTCGGTCGACGAAACGCACACCAGCCTCGCTGGCGGCATCGTCTACATGTTCCAGATCGCCGGCGGCTCAATCGGGCTCGGCCTCACCACGATGGTCTTCTCCTCTCAAGCATCCTTCGTCGACGGCATCCAGGCCGCCTTCCGGCTCGACGCAGCGCTTGCGCTGGCCGGCTTCGCGGTGGCGCTGCTGCTCGTCGGCGGCCGCCTGCTGGGCCGTCCACAAACCGCGAACTAGTGCCGCGTCCGGCAACGTCGGCCCGCTTCTGGCGAGCGAAAGACGAGTCTGGGTAGGACGCAGGGAGGCGGAGTAGCAGCGCTACTTCGCCGACCGAGGACGACGCCAGGCGAAGACTTGCAGCCGCCAGAACGGGGCGAACGTTGGCTGACTCGGCACTAGGGCGCCGTCGGGTCCTGGCGGATGTCGTCTTCGCCGGGTCCGCCGACGATCGTGTCCTTGCCGCTGCCGCCGCGCAGGGTGTCGTCGCCCGGTCCGCCGAAGATCGTGTCGTCGCCCGGTCCTCCGTAGATCGTGTCGTCGCCGCTCCGGCCGACCAGCCGGTCGTTTCCCGGACCACCGATCAGTTTGTCGGCACCTGAGCCACCGGTGAGGCTGTCGTTGCCGGCGCCCCCGCGCAAGGTCACAGGTACGGTAATCGTGCGGCTCACCGTGATCGAGTCTTCGCCGGAGCCGGCGTTGACCTCGAAGCCGGCAACCATCGGCGCGTTGCAGACCAGCGTCGTGCTGCTCGTGTTTTCACAGACTGAGCCGCCCACTTCGAGCGGAACGGCGGAGGTGACCACGTACTGCCGGCCGTCCCCAGAGAGGGTGATTTCGATCGTGTTCTGGGTGCCGCCGCCGGCGAGCACGACGGTGTAGGCGCGACTGGTTTCCGCAAGCACGGGCACGGCCGCCGCGAGTGTCGCGGCAAGGGTCGCCAGCAGGATCGGGATCGCCTTCTTCATCGTCGGAGCAGCGCCGTCGAGGGTGCGCCTAGCTTGGAAACAACACCACCTTGCCGACGTTGCGGCGCTCGGCGATGAATCTGTGGGCCTCGCCGGCCCGCTCGAAGGGAAATGCCTCGGCCACCACCGGCTCCAGCCGACCCGCTCCGAGGTCGAGCATCAGGGGCTCGATCAGGCGCTCGATGCTCCCCTCCCGGTCCCACCACTTGAGCATGTTGAGGCCGAAGATCCCCTTGTTCTCGTTCATCAACCCCAGGCTCTTCCACCAGGGAATCGTCGCCAAGGGCATCCTGGCCAGGCTGCGCAGCAAGGCCGGTATATCGCGCCCTCTCTCACCCGCGACTTCCGAGAGCCCGTACATGACCAGCCGCCCGCCGGGACGCAGCAACCGGTAGTCCTTGCGAAAGCTCGCCGGCCCGAGCGCGTCGATCGCGATGTCCACGCCCTCTCCCCCAGTCAACCGCATCGCCTCCCGTTCGAAATCGACCGCGCGATAGTCGATCGGGTCGGTCACTCCCTGCTCCCTGATCGCGTCGTGCTTGGCGGCGGAGGCGGTACCGAGGATCCGAGCTGCTCCCGCATTGCGGGCGATCTGGGTCGCGGCGATGCCGACGCCCCCAGCCGCCGCGTGGATCAGCACGCGGTCTCCCTCCCGCAGCCCACCCATCACGATCAGGGCGGCGTAGGCGGTGCCGTAGTTGACCGGGAAGGCTGCGCCCTGCTCGAAGCTGAGCCGTTCGGGCAGAGGCTGGGCCTGCGCTGCCGGCACGGTCACCAGCTCGGCTTGACCGCCGAAGCGAGCGCCCGCGAAGACCCGGTCTCCGGTCGCGAAATCGCTCACGCCCTCGCCAACCGACTCGACCACACCGGCGACCTCGTAGCCCATCACGCACGGCGGCTTCGGTGCGTCGGGATAGAGGCCGAGGCGGGCCATCGTGTCGGCGAAGTTGACGCCTGCGGCCTTGACGGCGATCCGCAGCTCGCCCGGGCCCACCGGCGGATCGGGGCGCTCCTGGACCTGGAGCACCTCGTAGCCCCCGTTCCCGGTCTGCACCAGCGCCTTCACCGCCGCAAGCGTACCCGGGCCGACGAGGGCGGCGCGGCTCAGAGGTCGACGGCTCGCCCTACCGAGAACCCGTCGAGCTGGAGGATCCTCTCAATCGTCTGCTCGTTGACCGCGGCATCGGTGGTGAGCGCCATCACCGCGCGCTCGCCGTCCGCTTCGGCTCCGACCGCCGCCGAGACGATGTTGACGCCCTCCTCGCCAAAGATCGTGCCGACCCGGCCGATCATCCCCGGCCTGTCCGCGTAGCGGAAGACCGCAAGGTGCTCGGCAAACGGCAGGTAGAAGCTCTCGCGCCAGACCGAGACCAGGTAGGGCTCGTTGCGCGGCCCGACGCCGGTGCCCGCCACCTCGACGTCTTCGTCGGCAGAGCGCAGCCGCACCGCGACCAGCTCGGTGAAGTCCTCCGAGGCGGCCTCCTTGGTCTCGACCAGCTCGATCCCGCGTTCCTCGGCCATCTGCGGCGCGTTGACGAGGTTGACCGGCTCCTCGGTGTGGCCGGAGAGGATGCCGACGAGCACCGCAATGCCGAGCAGGCGGGTGTCGTGGGCGGCGAGTTTGCCCCGGAACTCGGCCGAGACGCGATCGACGCTGCCCTCGGCGAGGCCCTCGGCGAGGCGACCGAGCTTTTCGCAGAGCGGCACGAACGGAGCCAGGGCCTCCATTTCCTCCGGGCGCACCGCCGCGATGTTGACCGCGTTGGTAACGACGCCGCCGGTCAGTGCCGCCGTCACCTGCTCGGCGGTGACCACACCGGCCCGGTCCTGGGCCTCCGCGGTCGAGGCGCCGAGGTGCGGCGTGACGACCACGTCCTCGCGAGCGAAGATCGGGTGATTGGTGAAGGGCTCGCTGGGGAAGACGTCGAGCGCCGCGCCGGCGACCTTGCCGGAGTCGAGGCCGGCAAGGAGCGCGTCGAGGTCGACAAGCTCACCGCGGGCGCAGTTGACGATCCTCACACCGTCGACCATCGCCGCGATCGCCTCGGCGTCGATCAGGTCCACCGTCTCCGGCGTCTTCGGCACGTGCAGCGTGACCAAGTCGGCGCGGCCGTAGAGATCCTCGAGGCCCTCGACGCCCTCGACTCCCAGCTCGCGGAAGCGCTCCGCGGTGACGAACTTGTCGAAGGCGATCACCTCCATCTCGAAGGCCTGGGCGCGCTTGGCGACGAGCTGGCCGATGCGACCGAAGCCGATCACCCCGATCGTCTTCCCGTAGAGCTCGGCGCCCTTGAATTTGGCCCGGTCCCAGCGCCCGTCGACCAGCCCGCCGTGCGCCTGCGGAACGTTGCGGAAGAGCGAGAGGGCGAGGGCCAAGGTGTGCTCTGCCGCCGCCACCGAGTTCGATTCGGGCGCGTTGGCGACGATGATGCCGCGGCGCGTCGCCGCCGCGATGTCGACGTTGTCGACACCGGTGCCGGCACGGCCGATCACCTTGAGCTGCTCCGCGCGCTCGATCAGCTCGGCGGTCAGCTTCGTCGCCGAGCGGATCAGGATCGCGTCGTAGGAGCCGATCGCCTCGGCGAGGTCCTCATCCGACATCTCGAGGCCGAGGTCGACGTCGAAGTTCTCCCGCAGCAAGTCGACGCCCGAGTCGGCGATCTTCTCCTTGACCAGGACCTTCACCGGCGCACCTCGGCGACATTCTCGACCACCCAGTCAATGCAGGCGGTGAGCGCCTTGACGTCGGCCGTCTCGACCGCCGGGAACATTCCGATCCGCAGCTGGTTGCGACCCAGCTTGCGGTAGGGCTCGACGTCGACGATCCCGTTCGCGCGTAGCGTCGCCGCCAGCGCCGCGGCGTCGACCGAGTCGTCGAAGTCGATCGTGCCGACGACGAGCGAGCGCTTGGCCGGATCGGCGACGAACGGCGCTGCGAAGTCCGAGCTCTCGGCCCATCCGTAGAGGTGGCCCGAGGAGGCCGAGGTCCGCCCGACGCACCAGCCGAGGCCGCCGCCGGCGAGCATCCACTCGACCTGGTCGGCGAGCAGCAACAGCGTGGCCAGGGCAGGTGTGTTGTAGGTCTGCTCCTTGCGCGAGTTCTCCAGCGCTGTCCGCAGCGAGAGGAAGCCGGGCTGCCAGCGGTCGCCGGCGCCGTCGAGTTCGTCGATCCGGGCGATCGCGGTGGGGCTGAGCAGCGCCAGCCAGAGGCCGCCGTCGGCACCGAAGGCCTTCTGCGGAGCGAAGTAGTAGGCGTCGCACTCGGCGACGTCGACGGGCAGCCCGCCGGCGCCCGAGGTGGCGTCGATCAGGACGAGCGCGTCGCCCGTCCCGGCCGGGCGCCGTACCGGCACCATCACGCCGGTCGAGGTCTCGTTGTGGGCCCAGGCGATGACGTCGGCCGCATCGTCGACGACCGGCGCCGGCGCGTCGCCGGGCTCGGCTTCGACCACGATCGGGTCGGCGAGAAACGGCGCCCCCGCCGTCGCCTTGGCGAACTTCTGCGAGAACTCCCCGTAGGCAAGGTGCAGCGCGCGGTCGCGCACGAGCCAGGCGGCGGCCGCGTCCCAAAACGCGGTGGTGCCGCCGTTACCGAGCGCGATCTCGTAGCCGCCGGGCAGGCCGAAGAGCTCAGCCAGGCCGGCGCGAACGCGGCCGACCAGGTCGCGCACCGGTGCCTGGCGGTGCGAGGTCCCCATCAGCTTCGATTGCTCGGCGAGCCGCGCCAGCGCCTCGGAGCGTACCTTCGAGGGCCCGCATCCGAAGCGGCCGTCGGCGGGCTTCAGATCGGTGGGAATCTGGGCGGCGGTCGTCGGGGTCAAGGGAGGCGACAGGTTAGTGACCAACGCGGGTGGACCTCGTGATGGCGAGCCGCGTAAGCTGCGCGCCATGAGCGAGGCCGCAGAGCAACGGGTGACCAAGGGTGACGGCTACGCCGTCACCAACCTCAGCGACCTCGGCGAGGGTCCGGGCTTCCGCAAGATCCGCACGAACCTGGGGCTGACGGCCTTCGGCGCCAACGCGATCGTGCTGCCGCCCTCATACGAGACCGGCCGCCATTACCACGAGGAGCAGGAGGAGCTCTACTTCCTGCACAGCGGCCGCATCGCGATCGAGTTCGGCGACGGCAGCAGCCACGAGCTGGAGCCGGGCGGCCTCGCCTGGGTCGATGCGTCCACGGTGCGCAAGATCCGCAACCTGAGCGACTCCGAGGACGCCACCTATGTCGTCGTCGGCGGCAAGGACGGCTACGTCGGCCGCGACGGCCGCCAGCCCGAGGGCGAGACGCACCGCTGACTCAAGCAGGATGGTCCGGGGAGTCGTGGGTGCTCCTCCCCGGGAGACCGTTGCGCAGCTGAGTCGGTAGCCAGGGTTCACACGTGGATCCAGAGCCTCCCGGTGGAGAAGCACCCACGCCTCCCCCGCGCACCCCGATGCTCTCCAGCACTGAAGCTTCTCGAGCCAGCAAGCGTTCCCGCCCAGCCAATTCAAGCTTCTCTCGCGCCGATGCCCTGGTTCGAGCGGGAGCTGTCCCGGTTCGGGAGGGAGGGCCAGGGACCCCTCCACCCGGAAGCTCCGGATCCAACGCTTCGAAGCACGTTGCGGATCTGCTGCGCAACGGCTTCCGGAGAAGGGGTCCCTGGCCCTCCCCCTACAACAGCCTCAAAACTCCTGGTCGATCCAGGGCATCATGTCGCGGAGGCCCTTGCCGACCTTCTCGACCTGGTGGCCCTTGCCCTCCTCGCGCATGCGCGAGAGGTTCTCGCCGCCAGCGCGGTTCTCGGCGATCCACTCGCGGGCGAACTCGCCCGACTGGATCTCGCCGAGGATCTGCTTCATCGCCTCACGCGACTCCTCGCCGATCACGCGCTTGCCGCGGGTCATGTCGCCGTACTCCGCCGTGTTGGAGATCGAGTAGCGCATCCCCTGAATCCCCTTCTCGTACATCAGGTCGGCGATCAGCTTCAGCTCGTGCAGGCACTCGAAGTAGGCGAGGCGCGGGTCGTAGCCGGCCTCGACCAAGGTCTCGAAACCGGCCCGCACCAGCTCGCTGGCGCCGCCGCAGAGGACGGCCTGCTCACCGAAGAGGTCGGTCTCGCACTCGTCCTTGAAGCTGGTCTCGATCACCGCGGCGCGACCGCCGCCGATGCCCGAGGCGTAGGCGAGCACGAGCGCGTGCGCGTTGCCCGTCGCGTCCTGGTGGACCGCCATTAGGCAGGGAACCCCGTTGCCTTCCTCGTACTGGCGGCGGACCAGGTGGCCGGGGCCCTTCGGCGCAACCATGCCGACATCGACCCCCGGCGGGGGGACGATCTGCTCGAAGTGGATCGCGAAGCCATGGGCGAAGAGGAGCAGGTTGCCGGGCGCGATGCCGTCGGCGATCTCGGCCTCCCAGATCTCGGCCTGTTTCTCGTCGGGCAGCAGGATCATCACCACGTCGCCGCGGCTCGCCGCTTCGGCGACGTCGAGCACCTCGAGCCCGGCGGCCTCGGCTTTGGCCCGGCTGGAGGAGTCGGGGCGCAGGCCGACGAGGACCTCGACGCCGGAGTCCTTCAGGTTGAGCGCGTGGGCATGCCCCTGCGAGCCGTAGCCGAGAATGGCGACGGTCTTGCCCTCGAGCAAGGAGAGGTCGGCGTCCGAGTCGTAGAAGATGTCCTTGTCTGAGTCCTTGGCCATAGGCGGGCGACTCTAACGCAGCGCTCTCCTCATCAGCTTGCCCGAGGGGGTGCGCGGCAACGCCGCGACCAGCTCGACCAGCTTCGGCACCTTGTAGGGGGCGAGCGAGTCGGCACAGTGACGGCGCAGCTCCTCCGGCGTCGCCCCGGAGCCGTCGGCGAGCACGACGACCGCCGTCACCGCCTGCTGCCACTCCGGGTCCTCGCGCCCGACGACGGCGGCGTCGGCCACCTCGGGGTGGCGCATAAGCACTTTCTCCACCTCCGCGGGTACGACGTTCTCACCGCCACTGACGATCATGTCGTCGATGCGGTCGTCGACATAGAGGAAGCCTTCCTCGTCGATGTGACCGAGATCACCCGTGTGCAGCCAGCCGTCGGCGTCGGCGCGGCCCGGCGCCACGGTCGGGCCCTGAACGAGGATCTCGCCGTCCTGGATGCGCAGGTGCGTGGTGAGAAGCGGCCGGCCGGCCGAGCCGAGCTTGCGGCGCGCGTCGGCGGGCGCCAGCGTCGTCACCTGCGAGCAGGCCTCGGTGAGGCCGTAGGTTTGAACGACCGTGGCACCACGGCCGAGCGCCTCCTCCAGCGCGTCCTCCGGCACCGGCCCGCCGCCGATCAGGATCGCCCGCGGGCCCGAGAGGTCGGCACCCGCGTTGAGCAGTCGCGTCAGCATCGTCGCCACCAGGGAGACAACGGTGATCCCGTCACCCTGAAGCGCGCTGCCGACCCGGTCGACGTCGAAGCCGTCGTGGAGCACCGCGGTCGTCCCGTAGACGACCGAGCGCATCACGATCCCGAGCCCCGAGACGTGGCTGAGGGGCACGCAACAGAGCCAGCGATCGTCGGGCTCAACGCCGATGTTGAAGCCCGACGCGACGGCGCTCCAGAGGAAGTTGCCGTAGGTGAGCCCGACCGGCTCGGGCATTCCGGTGCTGCCACTGGTGAGGACCCTGCAGGCGACCTCGTCCATGTCGTGCTCGCCGAGCAGCGGCATGTCGGCTTCGGTCTGGGTCAGCTCACCTGCGTCGTCGAGGTCGACG